>Ga0209555_10000012_pt1 | contig 164346 bp, 156 predicted proteins | sample SaaInl85LU_5_DNA_FD_184643 | JGI IMG/M metagenome (GOLD analysis project Ga0209555, IMG submission 184643) | Marine microbial communities from expanding oxygen minimum zones in the Saanich Inlet - ESP_85LU_5_DNA (SPAdes) (version 2) | ecosystem: Environmental > Aquatic > Marine > Intertidal...
CTGATAAGGAAACCAAAAACATAGCGGATAGCCATCCTAATTTAGTCAAAGAGTTAAAGTATGCGTTAAAAGCTAAATTAAAGTAATATATAACAACGCCACACAACAATGTATAAAAATAATAGCGATTTTTAATACTTAAACCAAAGTGAGTAAACTTTAATAAGACCTGTGTTTAACCGAAAAGTTAGAGTGTAAATATCCGCTACTATTCTTATACAAAAACGTTGTAGTGCATTAGAACTGTAACAAACCGAGAATTCAATTGTCTATAGTAAAGTATTTATGCCAAAAAAAATCATCACATTCGCACTTCTGATACTCATCATTTTTTCTTGTAAAAATCATATAGAAAAGACCAAAACATCAATTAATGGGGTTTGGGAATCTATTGGTTCAGGGTGGGTTTTAGAAATTAAAGATAGTACTTCTTATCAACTGTATGACATTACATCAATTTCTTGTTTACCAAAGAGAAAAGGAAGTTTTAAAGAATTACAAAAATCATTAACATTAGAAAAAGATACACTAAATTTATTGACAGGAGTTATTACCTATCAATTCACAAAAAGCAAAAGTTTACCTGAATTATGTCAAAGCTTATCGAACATAAAGGACAAAGACGTTCTTCACAATTTTGAAGTGTTTGCAGAAACTGTAAAAGAGCATTATGCTTTCTTCGAACTAAATAATATAAATTGGGATAATCTATATAAGCAGCAAAAGCAAAAATTGACAGAAAAATCAACTGATGTTGAACTTTACCAAGTAATTGAAGAAACACTCGAATTATTAAACGATAACCACGCTTATCACGAGGCGACAGATGAAGTCTATACAGCATTAGAAAACCAATCAATTCAAGAACAAAAAACAGAAGCTGATTCAGAAAGATTACACGAATATGGAGATTTTCAAGTTGCTCAAATGGTGGCAGAGCATCATATGCAAGAGGAAATGACAAAAGACTCTTGGTTAATTCAATGGGGGAAATTGACCGATAGCATTGGGTTTATTCAGATAAAATCAATGTGGCTATATGGTGATATAAATGTCCCCAAAAATAGAATAGATGAAGTTGGCTATGTAGATGCATACGTAGAAACTTTTCATAAAATGCACGAGGGAGACTATATTGAAAAAGAGGTTGCCGGAGTATCAAAAATAATGGATAGCGTAATGAAATACCTTTCCAAAATGGAATCAATATTGATAGATGTCCGATTTAATGGTGGAGGTCAAGATGCCGTAAGCTTTCAAATATTGAGTCGATTTATTCCTGAAAGAAAAATTCAAGTAGCAACGCAACAATTAAATTACGGTAACCAACGAACAAATGTACTTCCTCTATATATTAAAGGTACAAACAATGCATACACAAAGCCCGTTTATGTATTAACTTCTAAACAAACAGGTAGTGCGGCAGAAGCTTTTTCTATAGCAACTTTAGCAATGGATAATGTAAAAAGAATTGGTGCTACAACATCGGGAGCTATGTCGACTGCTTTAGAAAAAACACTTCCTAATGGTTGGTCATTTGCTATTTCAAATGAAATCTATATGGACAACAACGGTAAACAATATGAAAACGTAGGAATCCCTGTAGATTATGATTTGAATTACTCATTTGACAGGCAGACTTTTTTTAGGAGTGTTGTGAACGATTTAGAAGCAGATAAAAGAAATATATTAGAAGCCATTGATGCTTTGAATAAAAAATAACGCACTACAACACGGGGTATAAGTAATAGCGGTTTAAGTGATAAAACAAAAGTTTAACAACAAAACAAAGGTCAGTGTAAAACCGAAAGGTTTGTGAGTAGAAATCCGCTACTACTCATACACAAAACCGTTGTGCTTCATTTTAAGGCACTATAGTATTTTCAAATTTGATTTTTTGTATTCACTCGGACTTAATCCTTTTATTTTTTTAAAAGTTCGATTAAAGTGACTGATACTTTCAAATCCAGCCGAAAAGGCTATGGCTTGTATAGATAAATCTTTTGAAAGCATAAGCTGACAGGCATTCTCTATTCTTGTTATATTTACAAAGCTGATAAATGAATGCCCAGAGTGTTTCTTAAACCAACGACAGAAAGACTGTGGTACCATATGTGCAACTTCAGAAACTTGATTTACTGTAAGCCTTTTGTCGAGATGTTCTAGTATGTAGTTGTTAATGCGGGAAAATTTTAGTTGTCCCGAAGCTTTTTCTATTCTTACTTTATACCGTTCAGATGTTAATAGACTATAATCCTGATGAGCCTCTAGAGTTCCTAGTAATTTAATTAGAGCACTAATCCTTTCTAGTTCATTGAGTTCTTCAAATTCTTTAATACAACTTATTAGTTGACTGTTTGGGTTTTTAAATAGAACACCTCTTTTAGCTTTTTCAAATATGAATTTTAAACGATCGCACTCTCTAAAAGTTGTAAAAAGTTCATCTGAAAACTGCAAGACATAGGCTATCTGGTCATTGTCATTTGCTTGACTAACCCAATGATGAGGTAAGTTTTTTCCAACTAAAACCAAATCCAAATCACTGAACGGCAATATGGAATCACCTATAAAACGGGTACCCTGGCCACGGTATATTAAGGTCAATTCCAATTCTGGATGAAAATGCCAATAGGGCATAAATGCTTTGGTTATCCGTTTAAAGAATTTAAAGGACTGCTGAGATTCCTTAAGATTTATTTGCTCTAAAATTGGTTTCATTAATCTGAATTTAGCTCAAAATAATAAAATAAAGTTAAAATATGTTTAGATATGCATAGTTTTGGTTAATAACCAAAAATACAAATTTGAAATCTGTTATTAATTTTGAATATCCAAAAATCAGAAATAATGGTAACAACAGATATCTTGAATCAACATTACTCTCTTTCTCAAGAACAAATTGATTTTTATAATCAGTATCGTTACATCAAACTTAAGGATGTATTGGATGAAGAGACTCTTAACTATTATAATGTCATTATCAGTAATAAGGTTGATGAATTGAATGATGTTGAAACACCTCTTGAAGATCGAAATACCTATGGAAAAGCATTTTTGCAATTGTTTAATTTATGGCTACAAGATGAAATAATAAAAGATTTAATATTAAGTAAACGCCTGGCAAAAATTGCAACAGATTTAATGCAAGTAGAAGGTGTTCGTTTGTATCACGATCAGGCATTGTTTAAAGAAGCAGGTGGAGGTATCACACCTTGGCATGCAGACCAACATTATTGGCCATTAGAAACAGATAAAACAATTACAGCTTGGATTCCCTTACAAGAAACGCCCTTAGAAATGGGACCTTTAGAATTTAGTGCAGGTAGCCACAATATATTAGAAGGTCGCAAACTATCAATTAGTGACGATAGTGAAATCTTAATTCAGAAACGTTTAAAAGTAACAGATTATAAACATATTATTGAACCTTTTGATATTGGTGAAATTAGTTTTCATTCAGGTTGGGTCTTTCATCGTGCTGGTGCCAATAAAACTAATAGTACTCGAAAAGTGATGACCATTATCTATATGGATAAGAATATGAAACTTAAAAAACCTGAGAATGACGGACAAATCAATGATTGGGAAACGTGGTGTACTGGAGCAGAAATAGGAAAGGTCATAGATACTGCCCTTAATCCAGTATTGTACTAATGACAGAAGTTAAGTACTTATTTCCACATTGGGGAAGTGAACATTTAAGCGCAAGGGAATTCTTTAGTCTCGTAGTTTCAAATAATTTTGATGGCATTGAAATTAACCTGCCTAAAGAGGATTTTTTTATGAGTAATTTTCTTGAAGCGTTGTTGGGTAAAAGACTAGAAAATCATGAATTTATATTAGGGCTTCAACAAGTGTTTGGTGTGGTCAATGAATCAGCCGACGCGTATCTCGATAAAGTTTTAAAACGCTTAGATTCTTAATTGACAAAGTCAAGTATTGCTTGACTTCTCTTTATGTGAGACTTGTCTATTCTTTCAATGAAAGACGTTCCATATAGAACGCATATAAAACATATTTAAGTGAAAAACTGAATTGAAAAACGTTCTATTATAGCGTCTTCCAGACTCCGTATTTTCAGGTGAATTTTTGGAAAGCTTGTCAGTGATGATATCTTTTAGAAGATCCTCGAAACTATTTATATGATGAATTATGGAAAATACTAAACACAACAGCCCATATAAAAATAGCTAAGGGAGTTATTATTAAAGAAATTTATTTATTTTTAAACAAAAAATGAATATCTATCAGAGATACTTCTTTAAACACGCTACTTTCCATATAGGTACTAGTTGTGCTTCATGTAAATAAACCAGATTATAATCAAACGAATAATGAAAATAGTATCGAAAAACAATAGAATAAAAGTGATGATTGAATATCAGGGTTTAACTCTTTGCAATCGTAGTTTTCTACTTTTGGTATTGATAGGTTTTTTGATTTCATGTTCTAATCCAAAAGAACAAAATCAAGAACACCGAAGACCCAATATACTTTTATTGGTAGCCGATGATCTTGGATATGCAGATTTAGGGTGCTATGGAGGTGATATTGAAACACCAAATATTGATAATTTAGCAGCTCAAGGCCTTCGATTTAGTAGGTTTCATACATCTCCTTTATGTGCTCCTACAAGAGCAATGGTACTTTCGGGAAATGATAACCATATTGCCGGAATGGGCAAACAATCAAGTCAAAACAATGGATTCGGCTATGAAGGAAAATTAACCAACAGAATAGCAACTATTCCACAAATTTTAAGAAAATCTGGTTATCATACCTACATGACAGGAAAATGGCACCTTGGAAGAGATTCTTTATCCATTCCATTCAGTAAAGGTTTCGAACGCTCTTTTGTTAATATTCTAGGGGCTGGAAATCATTATGATGACCAAGGGCTCTTTAAAGAAGATCCAATCACTCCATATTTCGAAGATGGAAAACCAGCCAATTGGAACAATGGAAACTATTCTACTGATTTTTATACGGATAAACTAATTGAATACATAGACCTTAATATCGAAGATGAAAAACCGTTTTTCGGCTTTGCAGCTTATACATCTCCACACTGGCCATTGCAAGTAGATGAAAAATATTGGAAAAAATATGAAGGACGGTATGATGATGGGTATGAAAAACTTAAAGAAAGGCGTCTTGAAAGTCTGAAAAATGCTGGAATGATTCCAATAGATGCAGTGTTACCCCCGAATCATGAAAAAGTAATTCCATGGGATTCTTTGTCATTAGATGAAAAGAAAAAAGAATCAAGAAAAATGGAATTATATGCTGGAATGGTAGATAATCTTGATTATAACATTGGGAGAATAATACAGCATCTAAAAGATATTGGTCAATTCGAAAATACTTTAATCGTATTTATGTCTGATAATGGTGCCGCAGCTGAAGACTTCTATTATCATCCAAATTATGGCCCGTTTATAAGAGAGAATTTCAATGATGATTACGAAACCATGGGGCAGCCCAATTCATTTATTTCGTATGGCCCTGGATGGGCGGAGGCGGGATCCTCTCCATTTCGACATTACAAAGGATCCACCACTGAAGGAGGCATCAATGCTCCAATGATTATTTCAGGACCAAATATTGAAATGAATAATGAAATTAATAATGAGTTTGTAACCTTGATGGATATTGCTCCTACTTTTTATGAAGTGGCTCAAACAACCTATCCAGAAAAATTTGAAGGGAATGATATTTATCCACTTAAAGGAAATTCATTGATGCCTTTTGTATCGGGAAAATCTGATCAAATACATTCTTCAGAATATGTATTCGGTTTAGAGCACTCAAGTCTAGCAATGATTAGAAAAGGAGACTGGAAAATTACGAATATAACAAGACCTTTTCTAGAGGAAAATTTTAAACTCTATAATATATCTCAAGATCTTGCAGAGATTAATGATCTTAAAGTATCTGAACCTGAAAAATATAAAGAAATGTTAGAGGAATGGAGGAAATTTACTAATGAAGTAAAGGTCCAAATTCCACCTCCTTCTTCAAAAGAGTGAAGAATATTATGAAACACGAAAGCACAACAATTGCTATAACTAATTTCTTGTTCTCGTCTACTTCTGAAAATCCATAAAGATTTTTAGATTGGTGTGTACTTTCTAAGTTAAGTGTTAAACCACGCAACTACTCATAGCCGAGACCATTGTGTTTTTGATACAAATAAAATTTATTTGAGATAAAATGTCCCAAATCAATAACCTTTTAAAACTTTCACCAAAAAGGAAGGAGACATTAAATTATTAGTAAAAAGTCCTGGACTAAAAAGAGGCTAAAATAATACAACATTCTTCCAAATACATTCAGAATAAATTACTTACTTTGCCAAACGATCATAAAAAAAACTAAATTAAGCTGTAGTGAAAAATAATAAAACAATAATAAAAACAGACAATGCACCTGCACCTATTGGCCCTTACAATCAAGCCATTTTAAGTGGAGACACTTTGTATACCTCTGGTCAAATTGCATTAGATGTTACTACTGGTGAATTGATTTTAGATTCTATTAAAGCAGAAACAGCTAAGGTTATGGAGAATTTAAAAGCAGTTCTTTCTGCGGCAGAAATGACGTTCGAAAATGTAGTAAAAACAACAATTTTTATTGCTGACATGAAAAACTTTGCTGAAATAAATGAAGTATATGCACAATACTTTGATGAGTCAACTGCACCTGCAAGAGAAACCGTAGAAGTCGCTAATCTACCCAAATACGTACACGTAGAAATAAGTATGATTGCCGTAAAGTAAATCTTTTTTTTTATAAAACTAAAAAACCTGATAGCGTTACATCTATCAGGTTTTTATATTTTATGAAGCAACTGCTTATAAAGAAGCAGCGTATTCTACTAAATCTACTAATTTTGTAGAGTATCCTATTTCATTGTCATACCAAGAAACTACTTTTACAAAATTATCATTTAAAGCAATACCTGCATTGGCATCAAAAACAGACGTACGTGTTTCACCTACAAAATCTTGAGAAACTACAAGTTCTTCTGTATACCCTAAAACACCAGCCATTTCGTTTTCTGAAGCTGATTTCATAGCTGCTTTAACTTCTTCGTAAGAAGCCCCTTTTTCTAATTTAACAGTAAGGTCTACAACAGAAACATCCATTGTTGGCACTCTAAATGCCATACCTGTTAATTTCCCGTTTAATTCAGGAATTACTTTACCTACTGCTTTTGCTGCTCCTGTAGAAGAAGGTATAATGTTATGTATTGCAGCTCTACCACCTCTCCAATCTTTATTAGAAGGGCTGTCTACCGTTTTTTGTGTTGCAGTAGCAGCATGTACTGTAGTCATTAACCCTTCTGTAATTCCAAATTTATCATTTAAAACTTTAGCAATTGGTGCCAAACAGTTTGTTGTACAAGATGCATTCGAAAAAATAGTATCTGAAGCTTGTAATTTGGTATGGTTTACCCCCATTACAAACATAGGTGCGTCTCCTGAAGGGGCAGAAATTGCAACTTTTTTAGCCCCACCTTGTATGTGAAGATTTGCCTGTTCTAAACTTTTAAAAATACCCGTACACTCTAACACATATTCTGCACCAACTTCGTCCCACTTTAAATCTGCCGGATTTCTTTCTGCAGTAATTCTAACTTCGCTACCGTTTACAATTAATTTACCGTCAACTACTTCTACAGTACCATCAAAAGCACCATGAACAGAATCGTATTTTAACATGTATGCTAAATAATCTACTTCTAATAAATCATTAATTGCAACTACTTGTACGTTTTCTCTTTTTACGGCAGATCTAAATGCTAATCTACCTATTCTACCAAAACCGTTAATTCCTACTTTAATCATTTTAAATCTTCTATTTATTTTATGTAGACATTATGTCTGACACTCTTATTAATTCTTTATTTATTTTTGATTGTCCTTTTATTGCTTTGTGTAATGGGGTAACTGTAATTTTATCATTCATTAAACCAACCATTAAACGAGATTGATTTTCTAACAAGCTTTCTACTGCTTTTACACCCATTCTACTTGCCAAAACTCTATCAAAACAAGAAGGAGAACCTCCTCTTTGCATATGACCTAAAACCGAAACACGCACTTCGTATTCAGGTAAATTTTCTTCTACATAATCTTTAAGTTCGAATACATTTTTACCTATTTTGTCTCCTTCTGCAACAACCACAATACTACTAGATTTTCCAGATTCTTTACTTCTTTTTAAAGAATCTAAAAGACGTTCTAAACCAAGGTCCTCTTCAGGAATTAAAATTTCTTCTGCACCTGCCCCTACTCCTGCATTTAAAGCAATATGACCTACATCTCTACCCATTACTTCTACAAAAAATAATCTGTTGTGAGAAGAAGCTGTATCTCTAATTTTATCTATAACATCAACTACAGTATTTAAAGTGGTATCATACCCTAACGTATGACTAGTCCCTGCAATATCATTATCTATAGTACCAGGTATCCCCATTACTGGAAAATTGAATTCTTTACTAAACAATAAAGCCCCAGTAAAAGAACCATCTCCACCAATAACTACAAGTGCATCTACATTTGCAACTTTTAAAGAGTCGTATGCTTTTTGCCTGCCTTCTTTGGTTCTAAAATCCTGAGATCTTGCAGACTTTAAAAAAGTACCTCCTTTATTAATAATACCTTTAACACTTCTTGCATCTAATGAGATAAAATCTCCTTCTATCATTCCCTGATACCCTCTATAAATACCAACACATTCTACTTTATAAAAAGCACAAGTTCTTACTACAGAACGAATTGCGGCATTCATTCCTGGAGAATCTCCTCCAGAGGTCATTACGGCTATTTTGTTTATTTTACTCATATGGTATTGTAAAATTAATTCTTTTAAATGATTTATAATAATAAAGTTACGAAAACGATTGAGGCTAAAAGTGCTGTTTTTAGTGGAAAAAACACGCCTATTGTAAGCTTTAAAGTTTATTAATTTCCTTCGAAATTTATCAGCTTATTCTGCTGTACTTTTAAAGTATCTTTTTCTGACAAAGTGGGTCTTTTTAAATTCTTTTTTTTCTTTAAGCCAATTTTAGATAAAAAATCAGATAGGGTATTAAAGTTTACTTGATAAGACAACCCTACCCCTTGGGTATAGCCTTCTTCTTGTTGGGAATATTGTATTTCATTTTGACGATTAAATATAATTCCTCTAAAATTACCTTCTTCATTTAACAAAACCTCTACTTTTACCTCGCCAACAACACTAGATTGTGATTCTGAACCAACAGGCACCCCTACTTTTCCGTTAATAATCACCCGATCGAAAAGCTGTGTACTTACAGAAACATCTACCTGGTTGTCTATATTTAAACGCTCTATAGTATTCCCTGTATCTCCTTGCTGATAGTCCAAACCTAATTGAAATTTACTTTCAGGACTATTAAGAATATTTGAAAATGCACTTGCTAAAGCACTAGATGCAGTACCTGTAAGGGTGTTGTTCACATCAAAACTAACTTTATCTGGGTTTCTAAATGTTCCTAATGCAAGTAGCGATATAAATTGCGTTGTTTTTTCATTGATGTTATTGTCGTTCAATACAAATTCTAGTTCACTTGCAATGGTAGGGTCTACATTTGTTAGCTGTATGTCTAATTCTTGTTTTGAATTAAACAAACCACCGGTTATTCTAGTTACAAGATCAATTTCTTCTTTTCGATTTGAGCTAAAGCTTTGTAGTAAAACAGCTGGATTTGCTTTTGCTTTATAAATGGCAGTTACGTCTAGATCTGCCTCATATGGATTTCCATTCCAAGAAACTGTTCCGCCTTTTTGAATTAAAAATGGCTTGTTTATAATACCTCCATATTTAAAATCATATACTCCATTGTCTATGGTGTAATCTCCATACATATCAAAACGTCCGCGAGTATTGATTAAAATTTCTAAGTTTCCATCACCTCTTCCTGTTAATTGACTTCCGTTTTCTTCGTCTATAACCACTTGTGCTTCAGTATCTTTGGTAACATCTAAATTAATGTTTAAAGACAAGCCTTTTATAGCTTCTTGTGCTAATTTTCTTTGTCGCGCTTCAGTATCCATTTTATCTGTTTTAAAATGAATAAGCTGATAGTTATCTGCCGTTTCTATATCTTTTAAAGGAACAACAAATTTTGTATTGGGCTTTGTTGTTGCGTTTACAGTAATGTCTAATTGATCTGTTAACCCTGTAATGCTTGCATTACCATCAATAAATGCAGTTCCATAATACAATGCATCCTCTGAATCTTCTGTATCTAAAACAACAAGATTATTGGTGTCAATTTCTAAATCTAGAAACCATTTTTCAAAGTTTTGATGCGTAATATTACCCAATAAACGCCCTTCTGTACCATATTTAGAATCTAACAGTTTTATATTGTCAAAAATAAATGATTGTTCAGATAAGTTTATCTTAGACAAACCATCAAAATCTAAATCGATATTTAAATAAGGAAATTTTAATCCTGCATCATACAAACGTAACTCCCCTTCCATATCTGGATTTCTTAAAAAGCCTCTCATATAAAAATCTCCAGAAACCATACCTCGTAACGATGAAATAACGTCTGCACCTAAAGGACTAAATGCCTTTATATTATAATCTTCTAAAAAAACTTGTAAATCAATCAAAGGTCGGGTATTCGAAAAATCTAAATTTCCTTTTGCAGCTATACTTTTTACTTTTTCATTTTTAATGGATAAATCCACAGTAAACTTATCATAAGCATTGTCTCCTACTACATTTAAACGCAAATCTCCTTGCTTAAAGTTATTTACTTCAAAATTGTTGATCACCAAGTTTGCTTCTGGCTTGTATACGCTCTCTTTTTGAATAAATGCCACCTGCCCAGTCACCTCTCCTTTTAAGGATAAACTGTCTATTTCTGTCAAGAGACTTTGCAACTTTACTTTTGTTAAATCTATTAAAAAAGATTTTTCTGTATCTCCCTTTATAAAGCCATTAAATGCAACTTCTTGTGCTTCTGAAATTAATTTAAATTGGCTAAAATCATACTCGTTTTTCAAAATATCAAATACAATTTTATCCGTATTTAGTTCGTCTGGATTTATATTCCAAATGGTATTCTTAAATTCAAAAGTAGATTCCTGAAAACCAACTACAAATTTTTTATTTTTATCAATCGTATAATAAAAATCGAGGTTAAAATTCTCTTTTGCTAAGCCTCCTCCATTAAATTGAGATTTAAAGTACAAGGTATCGTTTAGTGTTTTATTCAAAAGATTTAATTTCGATACGTTATAATAAGGAGTATTAAATTCTGAAGCGGTTACATGTGAATTGTATAATGGATTTTGATTGTCTGTTCGTAATAAAAAATCTTTCAACTCGTTCCCAAAAAACGCTAATTTTGGAGAAGAAAAAACCAAACGAAGTTGGTCTTTATTCGATTTTATTTTACCTTTTATCGTTGTGTTGTTATCTATTGTAATTTCTGGAAAAAATACAGCAATAATTTGATCGTAAATCGTAAAATTAAAATCTACATATTGATTTGGAGCTACAGAATACGGTTCAAAATTGGTGTACATACTTCCTAATGCATTTAGTCCTACATAAAATAATTCTGAGAATATAAATTCTCCTGATATAGCTCCGTTTGCAATATCTTTAGATGTTAGTTTAATTGTTTTTACTTGGTCTTTTAGTGAAGAAGAAACTGCAAACTTTTTAAAACTAAATTCTTTATGTTTATTGGTGTAAAAAACATTTGTAAAATTGGCATTTCCAATAATATTATCTAGTGTTGTTCCTTCTACGTCTATTGATATATCACCTCTTACCTCTGCAATACTATCTCTAATAAATAAATTGGTTTCTTTTAAATTTAAATAAGAAATTGTGGATGAAAAATCGAACTTATTTAGTGACGTAGATACATCTGCCAACCCTTTAAAATCCATTTTTAAATTTTTATCATTTACAGATAAAACCCCTTCAAACCTGTTGTTTTTGTAATTTCCGTTGGTAGATATTTTTGTGTAGGTGTAGTCTTTAAAATCAAATTCAGAAATTTCTCCACTAAAAGTAGTCGCACTATCTGCTAATTGTAAACCAATACCGTTGATGTCTCCTTTCAACGAAATAGCTCCAAATAATGGATCGTCTATAAACTTTCCGATATGAAATTTGTCCAGTTCAAAAACTCCCTGATATGCAGCCAAACTTGAGTTGTTATAATTATCCAATTTTAAGTCCGTTGCTATATCTCCAATCGCTGAGGTCACATAAAGGTTAGCTTCTATTTGTTTGGGAGAAATTGTTAGATTGCCCTCTCCTCTAAAAACAGCTAATGCTGAAAAATTTTTTGGTACACTTTTACCAATTGAGTTGGGTAACAAAGTGTTCAATTCGTTATATGTTGCAGAAAACTGATTTAAATTTGCGTTAAAAGTAAAATTATCATCTGCATTTATAGCATTTACAAATGCTAAATCGCCATCAATAGAAAGATTTTTCTTATTAAATATCTTAAAGCTATTTAACTTAAAATCATTAAGAGTTCCCTTAAAATCGCCTTTAAAAGTAAAAAGGTCGTTGCCCGATAACTCTTTATAAAACAAACGTACATCTTTTACTGCCAAATTACTGGTATCAAATGCGGCATTAATTTGTACTTTATTTACAAAATCTGCTAAATCTTTTGTGCTATAATCAAAAACAATAGCCCCCTTTATATTTGAATTATTGGTTTGTAAGGTTGTATTTAAAAACGTCATAGTTGTTTTAGAATACGAGAAATCAGTTGATAAATTAACAACATCTAATTTAAATTTATCTTTAAAATACAATCCTCTAATTTTTGACGAAAAATTTGGCCCCTCTATAGAAAGTTGTTGTAAATTTCCGCCTGCATTTGTAACTGCATAGTTAACAGAATCTTTTGTATTGGCATTTATAATCTTAAAATCTAAATTTGAAATATAAACATTTTCTGAATCCAATTTAAAAACATTAGTCGTATCTTTTGTTTCTTTATTGGAAAAAGAATCAATAAAAATAGACATATTATCGTTTTCCTCACCAAGATAAGTTTTCATATGATAATACGCATTTTCTATATAAACAGGCCCTAATGTAAACTTATTTTTAAGTATGTTGTTGGCACTTAAAATAGACGTACTTAACTTATCTACAAATATTAAGGTGTCTTTATGATGGTCTTTAATTTTTATTCCTCTAAGACTAACAGTACCTAATAAAGAAAAATCTACTTTATCTACAGTTAGGTTTACCCCTAGGTCTTCATTAATCTTTTGTGTTATGTAGCTTCCAAATTTTGTTTGAATTGGAGATATAGAAAACAAAACACTAAGCAATAGCAGAAAGAGCACAATGTACCCAAGAGATTTTAATAGTTTTTTGCTTGTATTTTTAATAATCTTTTAGTTTTAAAAATTCTGAAATTTATCCTTAATACCACTCCATAATACAAATAACGTGCAAATTTAACAAAGAATTAAATTTCTATTCTTAAAAATAAAGCATCCTTAAAATTATACTTAATTTTGCGATGGCTTAACTTTAATTTAAAATGAACAAACCTGTTTACATATTAGCAATAGAATCATCTTGTGACGACACTAGTGCTTCTGTAATGTGCAATACTAAAGTGTTAAGTAATGTTATTGCCAACCAAGACGTTCATGCTAAATATGGAGGTGTTGTTCCAGAGTTAGCATCTAGAGCACACCAACAAAACATAGTTCCTGTAGTACAACAAGCACTTAAAGAGGCTAAAATTGGTAAAGAAGAATTGTCTGCAATTGCTTTTACCAATGGCCCAGGGTTAATGGGCTCATTATTAGTAGGTACTTCTTTTGCAAAGTCTTTAGCAATGGGGTTACAAATACCTCTGTTGGCTATAAACCACATGCAAGCACATATTTTAGCTCATTTTATAGAAGATAGTTCTTCAAAAAAACCAAGTTTCCCATTCATTTGCTTAACCATTAGTGGTGGACACACGCAAATTGTAAAAGTAAACGACTACTTTGATATGACCGTTTTAGGGGAAACTATTGATGATGCAGTTGGAGAGGCTTTTGACAAATCTGCAAAAATACTAGGACTACCTTATCCTGGAGGTCCTTTAATCGATAAGTACGCTCAGTTAGGCAACCCTAAAGCGTATTCTTTTACAAAACCAAAGGTAGGAGATTTAGAGTTTAGCTTTAGTGGTTTAAAAACTGGAATTCTTTATTTTATTCAGAAACAAGAACGAATAAATCCAAATTTTATTCAGGAAAACTTAAACGACATTTGTGCATCTATTCAACATACCATCGTAGAAATTTTAATGGATAAACTTAAAAATACAGTCCAACAAACAGGCATAACGCAAATTGCAATTGCTGGGGGTGTATCTGCAAATTCAGAAATAAGAAAAAGATTAATTTTAGTCGAGAAACATTTTGGCTGGTCTACCTACATTCCAAAGTTTGAATACACAACAGATAATGCTGCTATGATTGGCATAAGTGGCTATTTTAAATATATTAAAAAAAGCTTTTCAGATTTATCTGTTACAGCAAAAGCTCGCTTAAAAGTAACTGATAAATAGTATGAAAACAGTCATAAATAGAGCATTATTTAGCCTAAGGTATTTTATATTTTGGGTCATTTATTTTTTTGTAGCTAGAGTTATTTTTTTAACCTATTATTTTAACAAGACACAAGCACTAGAGGGTGTTACTATTGTAAAGACTTTCTTATACGGTTTTCAGCTAGATGCCTCCTTTACTGCATATCTTTGTGTTTTACCTTTTACCCTGTTACTTTTTTCAATCTTTACAAACCATAAAAGTATAATACACGCTATTAAGTACTATACCTATTTTGCTATTGTAAGTATAAGTCTACTCCTATTTATAGATGCAGGTTTGTATGCTGCTTGGGGCATAAGGCTAGATGCTTCTTTATTGGATTATTTAAATACTCCTGAATTAATGGTCTCCTCTGCCTCTAAAAGTCAACTTTTAGTGGGTGGATTTTTTTGGATTCTTACTTCTTTTGTTTTTTGTTATCGATATCAAAAGCTAAATGCCCATTTTAAAATAAAAGTGAAAAAAGGGCATCCATCAGAAATTTTTATAGGTCTTTTTACAATAGCATTGTTAATCATTCCAATGAGAGGTGGGTTACAAACAATTCCTATAAATCAAAGTAATGTGTATTTTTCTTCTAACATGTTTGCAAACCACGCTAGCTTAAATCATGTATGGAATTTTGGACAAACTATAAGTCAAAAATCAAGTAAAACCAATCCTTATAAAATTTTTACTAAAGAAAAAGCCAAACGGCTTATCAAAGAAAATAAAACCCCTCTTTTACAATCTGATTATGATAGTGTTTTAAAAGTAAACAAACCAAATGTAATTTTAATTATTTGGGAAAGTTTGTCTGCAAAAGTAGTTGGGAGTTTAGGGGGTGAAAATGGGGTAACACCAAATTTAAATAGATTATCCAAAGAGGGAATTTTATTTACTAACTTTTACTCAAATGGAGACCGAACAGATAAAGGAATTCCAGCAATATTAAGTGGATATTACCCACAACCCGCTAGAAAAATAATTAAAGTACCTAGCAAAGCGAGAACGTTACCCATGCTTCCTAAAGAAATGAATAAACTAGGGTATACCAGTTCTTTCTATTATGGTGGCGATTTAAATTTTGGTAATATGAATACCTATTTGCTAAATGCAGGAGTTACTAAATTTGTAGATGGTAGTTCTTTTGATCGTAAAGACTGGAACTCTAAATGGGGTGCTTATGATGATGTTTTTATGAAAAAATTTGCTAAAGACCTTACCAAAGAACAAAATAAACCCTTTTTTAAAATTGCACTTACATTATCTAGTCATGAACCTTTTGAAATAAAAGGAAAATATAGGTTCGGAAAAAATAGTGCTGATAATCTTTATCGAAGTTCTCATTATTATACTGATAGCGTAATTGGCGATTTTATAGCTTTTGCAAAAACACAAGAATGGTATAAAAACACACTCATTGTTATTATGGCCGATCATGGACATAGTTCTCCAAAACATGAAGGTCTTTATTTTGCGCCAATAAAATTCCAAATCCCAATGTTATGGCTTGGAGGTGCTATTAATGCTAACATTAAACAAGTAGATGAAATTGCGAGTCAGGTAGACTTTTCGTACACATTATTAGACCTATTAAAAGGAGATAAAAGTAAATTTATTTTTGGAAAAAATCTTTTCAATCGTTCAGAGAATCAATATGCATATTATTCGTACAATAAAGGCTTTGGTATCTTAACTAAAAATAGAGTCTATATATATGATTATATAAAAAAAGAAACTATTTACAGCAAAGGAAATTTAAATAAATTAGATTCATTGGGCAAAGCCATAACACAAGATGCCTACGAAGATTACCTTAATAGAAGATAACCAAAAAAACACTCTCTACTAATTGTCATGTTTTTAATGAAGTTATTTTAATAAATTTACATCATGATTAAAAAATCTTGGCTTTTATTTTTAGTACTTTCTGTGAACTGTTTTTGTCAAAAGTTACCAGAAGGTTTTGTGTATTTGTCAAGTGTAGACAGTTCAATTCAAAAAGAATTAAGGTATTTATCAAACAATAACTTTATTGGAAAACCTATTGATGGGTATAAGAGAAACAAAGTTATCACTACCTACAAAACAGCTTTAGCCTTAAAAAAAGTGCAATCAAAACTGAGTTTAAAAGGATTAAGTTTAAAAATATTTGATGCCTATAGACCACAAAAAGCAGTTGATCATTTTGTTCGATGGGCAAAAGAAATAAATGACACCCTTATGAAAAAACATTTTTACCCAAATGTTTTAAAATCTGAACTCTTTAAGCAAGGGTATATTGCTTATAAATCTGGTCATACTAGAGGAAGTACTATAGATTTAACAATTATAAATTTAGAAAATGGGAAAGAATTAGATATGGGGAGTGCTTATGATTATTTTGGTAAAGCATCTCATCCTTTTTATAAGAACTTAACCAATACACAACAAAAAAACAGAATGTTGTTGCGTACTGTAATGTTGAAAGAAAACTTTATTCCTTATGCCAATGAATGGTGGCATTTTACGCTAAAAAAAGAACCTTTTACAACAATTTACTTCGATTTTGATATTGAATAATAATTTTAACAAATTCGAAACATAATTAGCGGTTACACAGCATTACCTTTGTGTTAGAATTCAATTTTATGAGGTTTTATTTACATTTTTTCTTTGTTCTTTTTCTTCTTTGTCTTTCTAGCAGCTCTTTTGCTCAGTTAGACAATAACAAGGGTACCTCTAAAAAAGGAAAAACAAAGGCCATTGTTTTAAAAAATGCCAAATTAGCTAAAAAACCAAATTCTATTGAACTGAATGGTGTAGATGGTTTTGAAAGGGCTTATTCTAAAGAAAGAGAAAAATTAGAAAAAGAACGAAAAAAAAACAATGTAGATGCTAAAGAGATTCTTACTAAGGCCAAACTAAATGAACAACGTTTTTTAAAGTCTTTTAAAAAAATAAACGGCCAATATATTATTCCTAAAATAGATCAAGATTTAGGAAGTTTTAGAACAGAGGGCAAAAGTGTAAATATCATCTGTAGAGATTATCAGTATCCAGACGGAGATAGAGTCACAATTTATATTAATGATATTCCTGTAGTATATAATATAACTTTAAGAGAAAATTATCAGAAATTCAACATTCCACTAGATGTTGGTATCAATAAAATTGTGATAGAAGCACTAAACCAAGGGACTTCTGGGCCTAACACTGCAGCATTTAAAGTTTTTAATGATGCAGGAGCTTTAATTTCTTCAAATGAATGGAACTTAGCAACTGGTGCTAAAGCCACACTTCTCATTACAAAAACGAAGCAGTAATAAGTTGTCGAAATCGTTTGCGCTGAAAAAAAATAATCTTGTTTTTTTATTCTTTGTAAATGCCCTATTTTTGTATTTCGTGATATACGAATATCTATTGTTACAAAAAATAAAACAACAATTCAACGAATGAAAAAAATTACCAAAGAAACGTATTTAGATTGGTATAAAAACATGCTTTTCTGGCGTAAATTTGAAGACAAATTAGCTTCAGTTTACATTCAACAAAAAGTAAGGGGTTTTTTACACTTATACAATGGTCAAGAAGCCATCTTAGCAGGTGCTTTACATGCAATGGATTTATCTAAAGATAAAATGATAACTGCATATAGAAATCATGTACAACCTATTGGTATGGGAGAAGATCCTAAAAAAGTAATGGCAGAATTGTATGGAAAAGCTACAGGTACCTCTAAAGGTATGGGTGGTTCTATGCACATATTCTCTAAAGAATTTGGTTTTTATGGAGGACATGGTATTGTTGGAGGTCAAATTCCGCTTGGAGCAGGTATTGCATTCGCAGATAAATACAAAGGAAGTGATGGGGTAACTTTAACTTGTTTTGGTGATGGTGCTGCAAGACAAGGTTCTCTTCACGAAGCTTTTAACTTAGCTATGCTATGGAAATTGCCTGTAATTTTTATTTGTGAAAATAATGGGTACGCTATGGGTACTTCTGTAGAAAGAACTGCCAACCATACAGATATTTGGAAGTTAGGTTTAGGATACGAAATGCCTTGTGGCCCAGTAGATGCAATGAACCCTATAAAAGTAGCTGAGGCAATAGATGAAGCATTACAAAGAGCACGAAGAGGAGATGGGCCTACTTTCTTAGAAATGAAAACCTATAGGTATAGAGGACACTCTATGTCTGATGCGCAGCATTATAGAACAAAAGATGAGGTTGAAGAATACAAAAAAATAGATCCAATTACCCAAGTAAAAGAAGTTATTTTTGAAAAAGAATACGCTACTGAAGAAGAAATAACCGCTATAGACAAAGAGGTGAAAGCAATGGTTAAAGAATGTGAGCAATTTGCTGAGGATTCTCCATATCCAGACACCAAACAACTTTATGATATAGTATATGAACAAGAAGATTATCCTTTTATAAGTTAAATTATGGCTATAGTAATAAACATGCCCAGATTAAGTGACACCATGGAAGAAGGTGTCGTAGCTCAATGGTTAAAAAATGTTGGAGATCGTATTGAAGAAGGAGACATACTAGCTGAGATAGAAACAGACAAAGCTACCATGGAATTTGAATCTTTCCATGAAGGAACTTTACTACATATTGGAATTCAAGAAGGAGAAACCTCGCCAGTAGATAAATTACTTGCAATTATTGGTGATGAAGGTGAAGATATTTCTGGACTTTTAAATGGTAGCGATAGTACTAAATCAGAAAGTTCTGCTGACCAAAATAAAACGTCAGAAGTTGTTGAAACTGCTACAGAAGAAAGTACAGCTTCAGCAATTCCTAGTGGTGTAAATGTAATCTCTATGCCCCGTTTAAGTGATACAATGACGGATGGTACAGTAGCTAGTTGGTTAAAAAATGTTGGAGACAAAGTTGAGGAAGGAGATATTTTAGCTGAAATAGAAACCGATAAAGCCACTATGGAATTTGAGTGTTTTTATGAGGGTACCATTTTATATATTGGTGTTCAAGAAGGTGAAACTGCTCCTGTAGATAGTCTTTTAACAATTATTGGTCCTGAAGGAACAGATGTCTCTGCAATTATTGAAAGTGGTGGTATAATTGCTTCAACGACTGCTGCAGAAGAAAAAAATACAACGTCAGAATCTAAACAAAATAACGCTGAACAGGATAACAATCAAAAAAGTACTGTTACAGCTGTATCAAGTTCTAATGGAGGTAGAATATTAGCATCTCCTTTAGCTAAGAAAATCGCTGCAGACAAGGGAATTGATCTATCGCTTTTAACAGGTTCAGGTGAAAATGGTAGAATTATTAAAAAAGATGTAGAAAATTATACCCCTGCTGCTAAAGTAGCAGATAAAGAATCTACACCAACTGCCACAGCTAGTCCTGTTATTACTTTATCTGGGGAAGAAAAATCTGAAGAAGTAAAAAATTCTCAGATGCGTAAAGCTATCGCAAAATCTTTAGGAAATTCTAAGTTTTCTGCTCCAGACTTTAGCCTAAATATAGAGGTTTCTATGGATAATGCAATCGCATCTAGAAAAACAATAAATGCTATTCCAGATACTAAAGTATCATTTAATGATATGGTGGTAAAAGCGTGCGCTATGGCTTTACAAAAACACCCGCAAGTAAATACCTCTTGGACAGATAATCATACCGTATATCACTCTCATATTCATGTTGGTGTTGCTGTTGCTGTAGATGATGGACTGCTTGTCCCTGTTATTAAGCATACAGATGCACTGAGCTTAACACAAATTGGAGCAAGTGTTAGAGACCTTGCTGGAAAAGCAAGAAATAAGAAAATTAGCCCTGCAGAAATGCAAGGAAGTACTTTTACCGTTTCTAACCTAGGTATGTTTGGTATAGATAACTTTACCTCTATTATCAACCAACCTAATTCAGCTATTTTATCAGTAGGAGCTATTGTAGAAAAACCAGTAGTAAGAGCGGGGCAAATTGTGGTTGGTAATACCATGAAACTAACCTTAACTTGTGACCACAGAACTGTTGATGGTGCTGTAGGTGCACAATTTTTACAAACATTAAAAACTTTTATTGAAAACCCTGTTACCATGTTAGCATAATTTTCTTTAAACATTTATAGTATTCATAAAAAAATCCTAAACACAATTGTTGTTTAGGATTTTTTATAACCTGCTATTTTAACTTAAACATTTAAATAGTCTGTTACAATTTTCTTTATTTTTCTATTGATATATTTTAAAGAATTGTAACAAGTATGCTCTAAAACGATAACAACTAAATTATCATCTAAATAATTCGTTAATGATGTACTGAAGCCATTCCATTTGCCATAGTGATAAATCTTCTGCTCATTTGCGCTATTAATTCTGAAACCAAACCCATAAGGTATTTTTCTACCATATTTTGTTTTACCCCTTGTATACATTTGTTTTACGGATTCTTTAGAGAGCACTTTTCCAGAATTTAATGCATAACTCCATTTAAATAAATCTTTGGTAGTTGAGTATACATTTTTATCCCCTACAATAGCATCATTCACAGTACCTCTTATTTTTATATGCCTCCACCCTCTGTAGATGCGATATCCAATAAGTTGGTTTTTTCTTATCGAATCAACTTGAAAACGATAAACAAAGGTGTTTTTCATACCTAAAGGATCAAAGAAATGTTCTTTTAAGTAACTACTAAAAGAAAGTCCTGATACGTTCTCCACAATAGAAGCAAGTACAAAATAACCTGTATTTGAATAATCAAATTTTAGTCCTGGTCTAAAATAACGTCTTGCTTTTGAACTTGGTAAAACTTTAATTAAATCTATATTTGTCGGTGCTTTTTCCTTTTCCCATTCATGCTCTGCAATCCAAAAATATTTTGGTAAGCCAGCTGTATGTTGTAATAGATTTTTAATCGTAATATGCTTATATGGAAATTTAGGAAAATATTGATTTACAGTATCTGATAATTTAATTTTACCCTGCTCTTTTAAGTGCATGATTGCTGCAGCAGTAAATTGCTTACTTACAGAAGCTAATTGAAAAATTGAGGTTTCTTCTAGTGGTGCTCTTTTTCTAAAATCTGCATAACCAACTTGGTTTTGATACACGATTTTATTGTTTTTTGCAACCAATACAGCTCCATGAAAATCATGTCTTTTATGTATTCTTTGCAATAAAGAATCTAATTTAAGATGTACTTTTTTAGTAGTTTCAATTGGGTAATATTCAACCTGTATTGGATTTTTTGCTTTAAGTTCTACCTTAGGATCAGTAGGTGTAGTGGTGTCTAAATCATTATTTTTTTCTTGTGCCGGTAAAGCAAAAAAAGTGATAACCGTAACACAAAATACAGATACGATATAAAAAATTATTTTTTTTGAGGGAATATTCACAGTGTAAAATTAACTTATATTACTCCAAATCTTTGAAGATTTATTCATTTTTGCAAAAGATGTTCTAATAGAATAGTTTTCTTTCTTCTCTAAATTTGGATCTTCTTGTAAAACTGTAATTGCAGTATTTCTTGCAGCTACTAAGATTTTTGAATCTTTTGCTACATCAGCAATTTTTAAATTTAATATTCCGCTTTGTTGCGTACCCATTAGATTACCAGGTCCACGAAGCTTTAAATCTACCTCTGCAATTTTAAATCCATCTGTAGTATCTACCATTGTTTTTAAACGTGTTTTTCCTTCTTCAGATAATTTAAAGCTAGACAATAAGATGCAATAACTTTGGTCTGCTCCCCTCCCAACTCTACCTCTTAATTGATGTAGTTGAGATAAGCCAAAACGCTCTGCACTTTCTATAACCATAACACTTGCATTGGGAACATTTACGCCAACTTCAATAACAGTAGTTGCTACCATAATTTGAGTTTCTCCTTTTACAAAACGCTGCATTTCAAAATCTTTGTCGGCAGGTTTCATTTTACCGTGAACGATACTAATTTGAAATTTTGGAGACGGAAACGCTCTAGAAATACTCTCATAACCATCCATTAAATCTTTGTAATCCATAGCTTCAGATTCCTGAATTAAAGGGTAAACCACATACACTTGCCTTCCCTTTGCAATTTCATCTTTCATAAATTTAAATACAGACAAACGATTGCTGTCAAAACGATGCACTGTTTTTATTTCTTTTCTTCCAGGAGGCAATTCATCAATAACAGAAATATCTAAATCTCCATACACAGACATGGCTAACGTTCTTGGAATTGGTGTTGCTGTCATAACTAGAATATGAGGAGGTAAATTATTTTTAGCCCATAATTTAGCTCTTTGCTTTACCCCAAAACGATGTTGCTCATCTATAATAGCTATTCCTAAATTTTTAAATACTACTTTATCTTCTAACAACGCATGAGTACCAATTAAAATATGTAGCGTGCCATTTTCTAAATTTTCGTGAATCGTTCTTCTTTTTTTTGTTCTTACGGAACCTGTTAAAATTTCTACATTAATATTTAACCCTTCTAACAACTCTAAAACAGCAATATAGTGTTGATTTGCTAAGATTTCTGTGGGTGCCATTATTGTTGCTTGAAATCCGTTATCTATAGCTAATAAGGTGGTTAAAACCGCCACTATTGTTTTTCCAGAGCCCACATCTCCTTGTAAAAGTCGATTCATATGAGCACCTGATGCAACATCTTTTCGGATTTCTTTTAGAACTCTTTTCTGTGCGTTGGTTAAATTAAAAGGTAATTTCTCTGCATAAAATTGATTAAAAATAGGTCCAACATTTTCAAAAACATACCCTTTAATTTTTGATTTATTTACTAGTTTTTTTCGGACCAATTGAAGTTGTAAAAAAAACAACTCTTCAAACTTTAATCTATGCTGAGCTTTAGCCAGATTTTCTTGACTTTTTGGAAAGTGGATATTTAAAAGGGCATCTCTTTTTTTCATCAACTTGAAATCGTTGATAATTTCTTCTGATAAACTTTCGGTAGTTTCTTCGTAAAATTGTTGAATTAGTTTTTGAATATAAGCGCGAATTAATTTATTAGAAACCCCAGCATTTGTTAATTTTTCTGTAGAATGATATATCGGTTGCATTTTTGTCTGCAACTTTTTTTTGTATTCGCTCACAAGTTCCATTTCTGGATGTGCAATACTATAACTACTATTGTAATGATTTAGTTTACCGTAAACTACGTAGGGCTGCCCTATTTTTAATGCATCTTTAATCCATTTTTGTCCTTTAAACCATACCAATTCCATGGTTCCAGAACGATCTTGAAAAGTTGCTACTAAACGACTACCTCTTTTTTGAGCAACTGATTTTACTTGTGTTATTTTTCCTACTATTTGAACTTCTGAAGTATTGGGTTGTAAATCTTTAATTGCATGGAAAGTAGTTTTATCAATATACCTAAATGGAAAAAAATTAAGTAAATCATTACAAGACTTTATACCCAACTCTGAATACAGTAGCGTAGCTCTTTGTACACTAATTCCAGAAATATATGTAATTGGATAATCTAAATTCAAAATTAAAGCTATAGGCATTCAAAAATAATAAAAAACATCCACCTTAAAATAGAACACACCAATTATTATAAATAAAAAAGAGCTGACAATGTCAGCTCTTTACCATCAATAGTTAATATTAATACCCCTAAAAATTTTGAACTATCGATATTCTCTACAATTTATCTAAAAATTATTTTTGAGGTCCCATAATTAAATGAAGGACTACTCACCTTTAAGAATAAAATTCCAGGTTTTACATTAAAATTATAGTCCAACTCATTTTTACCTACTGTTAAATTGGCTGTTCCTCTATATATTGTTTTTCCGTTTATATCTGTTAATGTTAAAGTTGCGGCAGTCTCTTGCTCACTAAACAATAATAAATTTACATTTCCTTTAGACGGATTTGGTTAAGACAGTACACTCCTCAATGTCTAAGATTCCGTCATTGTCATCATCTAAATCACACTCATTATTTATTCCATCTGCATCAGGATCATTGGCAGTAACTACCCCAACAATTGCCCCTTCTGTACAATAATCCGTTTGGGTAAACCCATAAACAGGGCTGTTAAAACTACTCGTAAAAACAAGAACAAAAAATGTTAAAAATGTAATAGATTTTTTCATAATTAAAAGTTTTAAAAAGCAGAATGCATAAAAATGCTAAGCTTTATATAACAAATCTAATGGTATGTCCCTGACGTTATTATTGGTTTTCGACGAAAACACAGACAATCTCGTTAAATGAACATTGTTTACCATTGATAAACACTAAGTATCGATAAACAGAATATAGCGTAGTTTTTTTAATGGATTACAGCATGTACTATATTTTAACCAATACGTATTCCAATTGCTTTTAAAATAAAGAATAAATCCTGTTTAATTCGACTATCTTTGCAGTCTAGATTAAAAAAATGAGATTACATAGAAATTTAACATTTGCTGTAATAGACAGTATTAGAGATATTTTTAATGAAGGAGTTTATGCAGATAAAGCTGTAGAAAAAGCTTTAAAAAGAGACAAACGTTGGGGCGCAAGAGATCGTAAATTTGTTGCAGAAACCATTTATGATATTGTACGTTGGAACAGGTTATATGCAGAAATAGCAGAAGTAAAAACACCTTATGATAGAGATAATATTTGGCGATTATTTTCTGTATGGTGTATCTTAAGAGGTATTAAATTACCCGATTGGAATCAGATTGGAGATGTACCCGAAAGAAGAATAAAAGGAAGGTTTGCAACGCTTTCTAAAATTAGAAAATATAGAGAATCTATTCCTGATTGGATGGATGAAATTTGTGCTTCTGAGTTAGGTGAAGACATTTGGACTAAAGAAATTGAGGCTTTAAATAAACAAGCTTCTGTAATATTAAGAACAAATACCTTAAACATTTCTAAAGAATTATTACAAAAAAAATTACGAACAGAAAATATCATTACACAATTTGTACCCAATCATCAAGATGCTTTAGTTTTGGAAGAAAGAGCAAATGTGTTTAAAACAGAAGCATTTCATAATGGGTATTTCGAAGTACAGGATGCTTCTTCACAATTAGTTGCTGCCTATTTAGATGTAAAACCAGGTATGAAAGTAGTAGATACTTGTGCTGGTGCAGGAGGTAAAACATTACACCTTGCTGCTTTAATGGAAAATAAAGGACAAGTTATTGCTATGGATATTTACGAAAGTAAACTCCGTAAATTAAAAGTAAGAGCAAAACGAAATAAAGCACATAATATTGAACTAAGAGTTATTGATTCTACCAAACCTATTAAAAAATTACATGGAAAAGCGGATCGTGTTTTAATTGATGCACCTTGCTCTGGGTTAGGTGTTATTAGAAGGAATCCTGACTCTAAATGGAAACTACAACCAGAATTTATAGAAAATATAAAGTCTACTCAGCAAGAAATCTTACAAAGCTATTCTAAGATGGTTAAGTCAGGAGGAAAATTAGTATATGCCACTTGTTCTATTTTACCTTCTGAAAATCAAAAACAAGTAGCGACTTTTTTAAATTCTGAGGCTGGAAAAGAGTTTTCTTTTGTTAGTGACCAAAAGATATTAGCCCATATTTCTGGGTTTGATGGTTTTTATATGGCACTTTTAGAAAGAAAATAATAAATCTTAAAAAACGGCTATTGTATTAAATGACTTATGAAAAGTAAGATAATTATAACCCTATGCTTTTTGATTATTTGCATTTCTGCAAACAGTCAAGAATCATATTACAATACTCTTAACCTTCATGTTACAGGAATAACGTTAAAAGAAGAACTATCCAAGAAAGTAGTAGAAACCCATACTCAGTTTTTATTTTATGAACAGATATGGAATGCAGCAAAAGCAACCGATTTAAATCCAGAAAACAACCAAGAAGTCCTTTTATTATATGGTTATGAAGATGGTAGCGATACAGATAACACAAACGATAGAACACGAAATATAAATGATAATGGTGGAAATTCGGGTCAGTGGAATAGAGAGCATGTGTATTCTCAATCTTTAGGAACACCACCTTTATCAGACACTGGTCCTGGAGCAGATGCCCACCATTTAAGACCAGCAGATAGTCAAAGAAATTCATCTAGAAGCAATAGAAAGTTTACCAATGGATCAGGCAATTCTGGCATTCAAAATAATGGAAGTTGGTACCCTGGAGATGAATGGAAAGGTGACGTGGCTAGGATGATGATGTATATGTATATTAGATATCCTGACAGGTGTAGTATGACTAATATTGGTATTGGAGATAGCTCTAATACACCAGACAATATGATTGATTTATTTCTAGAATGGAATGTGGATGATCCTGTCTCTGATGTTGAAAGACAAAGAAATACCTATCATGAAAATACGAGCAACGAAAATGCTCAAGGAAACAGAAATCCGTTTATCGATAATCCAATATTAGCTACTCGAATTTGGGGAGGAGCTAATGCTGAAGATACTTGGGGTATTTTTACAAATAACGATACTGAAGCTCCAACAACACCAACCCAATTGAATGTTACCGAAATTACTACTTTTTCTGCTACTATTTCTTGGAATGAAGCTTCAGATAATTTTGGTGTAACAAGCTATGATGTTTATGTAAATGGAGAAATAGCTCTAGCAACTACCAATACAGATGTTACTTTATCCCAATTTAATCCAGATACAAGTTATTCAATAACAATTGTTGCAAAAGATATTGCCAACAATCAATCTGAATTTAGTGATCCTTTACTACTAACTACTTTAGAAGATATAACCCCACCATCAATTCCAGAAACGATTGTAGTTACTAACGAAACCGAAACTTCTTTTGTAATCTCTTGGGCTGAATCTACAGATAATACTGGTATTGCTAATTATAAAATTTATATCGAAGATGCACTTCAATCAGAAACCAATACGCTCATTTATACAGCCACAGATTTAACAATAAATACAACTTATAAAATACAAATAGCCGCTGTTGATGTTGTTGGTAATACCTCTGAGATATCGAATCCTATTTTCGGAAACACAGCAAATGGAGCAATAACAGCTACCGAATTATTTTTTTCAGAATATTTAGAAGGAGAAAGCAACAACAAGGCATTAGAAATTGCGAATTTAACAGCAGATCCTATTGATTTAAGTAATTATAGTATTGCCAGACAATCTAATGGGGGATTAAATGGAGATGATTGGGATTGGGATATGCCTTTAGAGGGATTTATTAATGCTAATGATGTGTATGTAATTGTAAATGAAGCTGCACAAGAACACAGTTCTTCAAAGACTCAAGCTGCAAGAGACGCAGGAGATTATTTGATTGAGGTTGCAGATTCTATTAGAGTTCATGATGGAGATACCAACTTTGGTGCTCCAATAAATTTTAATGGAAATGATCCAGTAGGCTTATTTAAAAATGGAGAATTAATAGATATTATAGGTACCTATAATGGGGGTGCTACAAATTTTGCAAAAGATATAAATATTCGAAGAAAAAATACTGTTTTTCAACCAAATGCAAATTTTGATTTATCAAATGAATGGGAGATTTTTGACAAAAATGATGCTAGTAATTTCGGAATACATAGTACTATAGCACTAAGTATCTTGCGTCAAATTAGCACATCCAAACCCGAACTTTTTTATCCCAATCCAACCTCAGAAATATTGTATATTAAAAATAGTAGAAACATAGATTTAGTAACTATTTATACTATTTTAGGGAAAAAATTAGAAACATTAAATAACGTTAAAAATACCATAGATGTATCAAAATTCCCAAAAGGTATATACATAATTAACTACAAAATAAAGCAACAACTATATACTACTAAATTTATAAAACATTAATGAAAATTAAACTATCCATAACCCTAACATTCTTTGCATGCTGCTCTTTTTTTGCACAATTAACGCCACCTTCAGCATTGGAAACTTATTACAATGTTGTAGATTTTACAGCAACAGGAAATACACTTTTACAAAACTTAGCAGCAACTACAATCTCTAAACATACCAATATACTATTTTATTCAGATAGGCATGATTATCTGTATGAAGCAGATGAGGATCTAAATAATAATTCTAATGTGTATTTAATGTATACTTCAGAAAGTAGAGATAAAAGAGAATACTTATCAGGAAACAACGCTTATAGTCCACAAACATTTAATACAGAGCATGTTTATCCACAATCTCTTATCAATAGTACTGCAAAAGGAGATTTACACCATTTAAGAGCATGTGATACAGATACCAATAGTGCAAGAAGTAATAACCCTTTTTCAGATGGATCTGGAAATTACACAAATAATGGTAGTAGCTGGTTTCCTGGGGATGAGTGGAAAGGAGATGTAGCAAGAATGATTTTGTATTTAAACTTAAGATATAATGAACCTTTTAATGATGTTGGAAACTTAAATTTATTTCTTAAGTGGAATATTGAAGATCCTGTTTCAGATTTTGAAATTCAAAGAAATGAAATTATTTCGTCAGCACAAGGCAATAGAAACCCTTTCATAGACAATCCATATATAGCTACCATTATTTGGGGAGGAAATGATGCAGAGAATAGATGGAGTACTTTAAATACAACTGCGGTTAATTTACATAATACAATACGTGTATATCCAAATCCATCTTCTACACATAATATAACTATTAAAATTCCCTTTGATTTAGAAGTTACCAGCGTATCATTATTTTCAATTGTAGGTAAAAAAGTGTATGAGACAACAAATAATAGTAATGCCATAGATTCTTATTCAATTAAAAATTTAAAAAGCGGTATCTATTTACTTCATATTAAAAGTAGCAAATACAAGAGTACTCGAAAGATAATTATAAAGTAATTTGTTAATAACCATTTAAAAAACACGCAAATAATGCGTGTTTTTTTATGCGTATAATTCAAGGAAAGAATTAAATTTGTAGCTTACAACAATCTGAAAAATACAATTCTATAATGATTCATTTCTTTGGAAACATAAACAGTACAGTATATGCTGTTCAAACAACAAAAGAACTCACCTCAGAGACTATCTCTAAACTTACTTGGTTATTTGGTGACTTAAATATCATAGAATCTGCGTCTTTAGACGCTTTTTTTATTGGCCCTAGAGCTGCTATGATTACACCTTGGAGTACCAATGCAGTAGAAATTACCCAAAATATGGGAATTTCTGATATTTTAAGAATCGAAGATTTTAAAGCAGTATCCGAAGATTTTTCAGATTTTGATCCAATGATTTCAGAAAAATTCAATGGTCTTGATCAAGAGATGTTTACAATAGATATACAGCCTGAAAAAATTATTGAAATTGATGACATTTCTGCGTACAACCATCAAGAAGGATTGTCTTTAAGTGATGAAGAGGTAGACTATTTAGAAGATGTTGCAAAGAAAATAGGAAGAAAATTAACTGACTCAGAAGTTTTTGGGTTTAGTCAAGTAAATTCAGAACACTGTAGGCATAAAATATTTAATGGAACTTTTATCATAGATGGAGAAGAACAATCTTCGTCACTTTTCAAAATGATTAAAGAGACTTCAAAGCAAAACCCTAATGATATTGTTTCTGCGTATAAAGATAATGTAGCCTTTATAAAAGGTCCAAAAGCAACACAATTTGCGCCAAAAAGTGCAGACAAACCCGATTTTTATGAAACTAAAGATTTTGAATCTGTCATCTCACTAAAAGCAGAAACACACAACTTCCCTACAACTGTAGAGCCTTTTAATGGGGCTGCTACTGGTTCTGGAGGAGAAATTAGAGACAGACTTGCAGGGGGAAAAGGTTCTTTACCTTTAGCAGGTACCGCTGTTTACATGACGTCTTATTCACGTTTAGAAGAAAACAGATATTGGGAAAATAAATTTGAAGCAAGAGATTGGCTGTATCAAACTCCTATGGATATTTTAATCAAAGCCTCTAATGGAGCCTCTGATTTTGGGAACAAATTTGGACAGCCCTTAATTACAGGTTCTATTTTAACTTTTGAGCATGAAGAAAATGCTGCGTCAAGTGATGCAAAACCAAGAAAACTAGGCTATGATAAGGTAATCATGCAAGCTGGTGGAATTGGATATGGTAAAGCAGACCAAGCACTAAAAGAGACTCCAAAAGAAGGGGATAAAATTGTAATTCTTGGTGGGGAAAATTATAGAATTGGAATGGGTGGAGCTGCAGTTTCTTCTGCAGATACAGGTGAATTTGCGTCAGGAATTGAACTAAATGCTGTACAAAGATCCAATCCAGAAATGCAAAAACGTGCAGCAAATGCAGTTCGTGGTATGGTAGAAAGCGATGAAAATTTTATCGTTTCGATTCACGATCATGGTGCTGGTGGACATTTAAATTGTTTATCTGAATTGGTAGAAGATACAGGAGGTAAAATAGATTTAGATAAATTACCAGTTGGAGACCCTACCTTATCTGCAAAAGAAATTATTGGAAACGAATCTCAAGAAAGAATGGGCTTGGTTATTCCTGAAAAACATATGAAAACATTGCAAAATATTGCTGAACGTGAACGTTCTCCAATTTATCAAGTAGGTGATGTTACAGGTAATAATCGATTTACGTTTGAATCTAAAACTAATGGAGAAAAACCAATGGATTTAGCTTTAGAAGACATGTTTGGTTCATCACCAAAAACAATTCTTTCAGATAAAACAATAAAACGGAATTATAAAAATCCAAGATATAAAACTAAAAACCTAAACATTTATTTAGAACAAGTTTTACAACTAGAAGCCGTTGCTTGTAAAGATTGGCTAACAAATAAAGTGGATAGATGTGTAGGTGGTAAAGTTGCCAAACAACAATGTGTTGGCCCATTACAACTACCTTTAAACAATGTTGGCGTAATGGCATTAGATTATAATGGTAAGGAAGGTATAGCTACTTCTATTGGCCACTCTCCTATCTCAGGGTTAATTCATCCTGAAGCCGGGAGTAGAAACTCAATAACAGAGGCATTAACTAATATTATCTGGGCCCCTTTAAAAGACAACTTAAACTCGGTTTCATTGTCTGCAAATTGGATGTGGCCATGTAAAAACGAAGGTGAAGATGCGCGTTTGTATAAAGCTGTAAAAGCAGTATCTGAATTTTGTATAAATTTAGGAATTAACGTTCCTACAGGTAAAGATTCTTTATCTATGAAGCAAAAATATACAGATGGGGATGTAATATCTCCTGGTACAGTTATTATTTCTGCTGCTGCCAATTGCAATGAAATAACAAAAGTTGTAGAACCTCTTTTACAAGTTAATGCTGGTAATATTTATTACATTAATCTTTCACAAGATGAATTTAAATTGGGGGGCAGCTCTTTTAACCAGGTATTAAATACGATTGGTAGTGCAGCTCCAGACATAACTAATTCTTCTTTTGTTAAAAATACATTTAATACCATTCAAACGTTAATTAAAGAAGATAAAATTATTGCAGGGCATGATGTTGCTTCAGGAGGTTTAATTACAACATTGTTAGAAATGTGTTTTGCCGATGTAAATTTAGGAGCAGATTTTGATATTTCCTCTTTACAAGAAGAGGATTCTATAAAAGTATTATTCTCAGAAAATGCTGGAATTGTTTTTCAAGCAGATGCTTCAGTAGAAAAAATCTTATCCGAAAATAATATCGAATTCTTTACTATTGGTACTGTAAATAATTCAGGAAAAGTAACGGTAAAGAATAACGAAGAGCACTTCTTGTTTAATGTTGCTAAGCTTAGAGATGTTTGGTATAAAACATCATTCTTACTAGATCAAAAACAAACTGCTAACAACTTAGCTAAAGACAGATTTGACAATTATAAAAACCAACCATTAACGTACAAATTTCCTGAAAATTTTACTGGAAAATTACCGAAAATTGGAAAAAACAGACCTAAAGCTGCTATCATTAGAGAAAAGGGATCTAACTCAGAACGTGAAATGGCAAATGCAATGTATCTAGCAGGTTTTGATGTAAAAGATGTACATATGACAGATTTAATTTCTGGTCGAGAAACATTAGAAGATATTCAATTTATTGGCGCAGTTGGTGGTTTTTCTAATTCAGATGTTTTAGGTTCAGCCAAAGGTTGGGCAGGTGCTTTTAAGTATAATGAAAAAGCAAATCTGGCTTTAAAAAACTTTTTTGAAAGAGAAGATACACTTTCTGTGGGCATTTGTAATGGTGCGCAATTGTGGATGGAATTAGATTTAATTAATCCAGATCATAAAGTACATGGAAAACTAGTTCATAATAATTCTTTAAAACACGAAAGCTCTTTTACTTCTGTAAAAATTCAAGAAAATAATTCCATCATGCTCTCTTCGTTAGCTGGCACAGAATTAGGGGTTTGGATTTCTCATGGAGAAGGAAAGTTTTGTTTACCAGAAAATGAAGAGAATTACCATATTGTTGCAAAATACAGCTATGAAGGGTATCCAAACAATCCAAATGGATCTGACTTTAATACAGCAATGCTTTGCGACAACTCAGGTAGACATTTAGTAACGATGCCTCATATAGAACGTTCTACTTTTCAATGGAATTGGGCCAATTATCCAAAAAATAGAAAAGATGAAGTAACACCTTGGTTAGAAGCATTTGAAAATGCTAGAAAATGGCTTTTGAAATAATAAAAACTAGAACTGAAACGAATTCAGTTCTTTTTTTTTAGTAAAATGTATAAAATTCCATATTTTCAATAAATTTAGTCTTTAAAAATGAAAAAAAGAATTCAATTATTAATCGTAATATTTTTATCAATAGCTACTTATGGTCAAAAAACCATTGAAGCTGAAACTATTTTAAAAGATATAAAAGAAGGAAAAACTATTAATTATACAAACAAAACAATTGTTGGGGTATTGGATTTTACTTTTATGGAAAAAGCTTCGAAAAAAAATACAAAAAAGAAAAAAAGCTGGTGGAATAGAAGTAATAAGAGCTATAATACAATTAATCAAAAAATTAAAGTCGCCATATCTTTTACAAACTGTACTTTTAATGATGATGTTTTAGCCTATATCCCTGATGAAGAATCTGGCAACACGTTTACAGCAGATTTTGAAGAAAACAGTAGCTTTATAAATTGTAAATTTAAAAGTAGTGCAATGTTTAAGTATTCTAAGTTTAGTAAAGATTCAGACTTTTCTGGCACTAATTTCTTAGATGATACTTCATTTAAATATGCTAAGTTTAGTACAAATAGTAGCTTTAAAGAAACTTTATTTTCTAAAGTTGCTACATTTAAATATGCTATATTTAAAGAAAATGTTAGTTTTGAAAATACCACATTTAAAAGTAGTGCAACTTTTAAATATGCTAAATTTAATAATGGAGTATCATTTCAAAATGTGAATTTTGAAGAAGATTTAAATATTAAATATATGAATGTTTCTGGTCCATTTATTATTAAAAAAATGAATGTGGGTAATAATATAGATGATAAATACACCAAAATAAATGGGAAAAGTTTCAGTAAATATGTATTAGAAAATCATAATTAAATTATTTTACTTTTAAACTCCATTGAAACTTAAATTCCGAAACAACTATACCATCTTCATTTACTCCAACTGCTTTTAAAACAATAAGCTGTCCCTCTTTTGTTTTTATAGATTTTTGAATCGCTTCTGCTATTTCATTTCCATTATTACAAGAAAAATGAATCTTACCTGTAGCTTTTTTAAAAAAACTTGCTTCTTGATGTGTAACTAACATAGAAACCTTTACGCCAGATTTTTCTATGGCTTGCATTACCAAAACACCAGTACTCATCTCTGCTGCCATACCTTGCGCAGCCCAAAACATACTTTTAAACGGATTTTGATTGATCCATTTGTGAGTAATTGAAACTAGACAAGATGTTTCATTTAATACTTTAACTCTTAAGCCAGATAAAAAACCAAGAGGTAATTTAAACAGCATAAATGTATTTATTTTTTTGGGTGTAATCTTCATAGATCTAATAATAAGTAGCAATATAAGACTTTTAGAACCAATAGTTTTACGCTTTTTAAAATGTTAAAAAAATGTTAATTATAGTACTATGTATTACATAATACCATTTTAAAAATATATATTTGCATAAGAAAGTATTATATAAATGAGAAATAACAAAGAAAATACAAACGCTTTTTTAATTCATATTTCTGCATTCGCTGGTTTTTTATTCCCTTTTGGTAATATTATTACACCATTAGTTGTATGGCAAACCCTAAAAAATAGAAGTGAATTTTTAGACAAACAAGGAAAAGAAGCAATTAATTTTAATATAAGCTACTCTTTATATATTTTCTTTATTTCTATACTATTTCTTCCTCTTGCTTTTGGACATCTATTCAAAAAAAATATAACGGACTTTGTGTTTAATTTTAATTTTTCTGAGGTTTTTAGTTTTGTAGGAATCAGTGTTTTTTACGCTGTCGTTTATATAATCGCAATAGTTTTAATCATCATTGCAAGTTTAAAAGCAAAAGATGGTGAATATTATCAGTATCCATTTACAATAAAATTTATAAAATAAAATCACAATAGATGAAAATTGAAAATACAAAAGCACAAATGCGAAAAGGTGTTTTAGAATTTTGCATACTCTCTGTTTTAAATAACGGAGATGCATATACTTCTGAAATATTGTCATCGCTAAAAAGTGCAGAAATGATTGTGGTTGAAGGAACCATATATCCGTTATTAACCCGTTTAAAAAATGCTGGATTACTTACTTACAGATGGGAAGAATCAACCTCTGGACCACCTAGAAAATACTATGTACTTACAGAAAACGGAAGTATGTTTTTAAAAGAATTAGATAAAACATGGACCAACTTAATACATTCAGTAAAACAAGTAACTAGCAAAAAAACAACAACAAATGAATAAGACAATAAATATAAACTTAGGTGGATTTTTCTTTCATATCGATGAAATTGCCTATCAAAAATTAAAAAGATACTTAGAATCAATTGCTAAATCTTTAAGCGATGATCCACAGGGAAAAAATGAAATCATTGCAGATATTGAAGCTAGAATAAGTGAACTTTTATCTGAAAAAATTACAGATACTAGAGAAGTTGTTAATGAGGCTGATATTGATAATATTATTAAAATCATGGGACAACCAGAAGATTATGCAGATGCTGAAGAAGCGTATAGCGATTCTAGTTATTCTTACAATAGAAATAAATCATCAGGAAAAAAATTATTTAGAGATGGTGAAGATAAATTTTTAGGGGGTGTTGCTTCTGGTTTAGCTCATTATTTTGATTTAGATACTATTTGGGTACGATTAGGGCTTTTAGCTTTGCTATTTTTTGGTGGATTTAGCGTTTTATTGTATGTAATACTTTGGATTTTATTACCTGAAGCCAAAACAACTGCAGAAAAATTACAAATGGAAGGAGAGCCTGTAAATATTGATAATATCGAAAAAAAAATACGTGAAGAATTCAATAATGTCTCAGAAAATGTAAAAGAAGTCGCCAACCAAGCTTCAGAAAAAATTAAAGAAGGTGCGCATGAATTCTCTAGTAAAATAAATAAAACTTTTTCGGGAAAGACTCAAAAAAATAATGGCCTTAATGATTTTTTAAATACCATAGGTAAATTATGTATGGCTATTTTTAAAGTTATCGGAAAATTTATAGGAATTATTATTCTCATTTTTTCTGCTGCTGTTATTTTAACTCTTATAATAGGAGGTTTTTCTGTGGGTAGTTTAGAATGGTTAAACGTAGATAGTGGTTACATTAGTTATCCTCCATTCTTTCAAGATGCGCTATTACCAATTTGGTTACTAACACTTTGTTCTTTTTTCTTAATTGGTATTCCGTTTTTAGTTTTATTTATTTTAGGATTAAGAATATTATCTAGTAGCGTTAAAAAATTGAACAAGCCAGCTTCTTTAACGCTTCTAGGAATTTGGATAGTTGCTCTTTTAGCCATCATATTTACAGCAATAGAGCATGGAACTTCTTATTCTAGTTATGGTGTTATTACAGAAAAAAAAGAGCTTAATTTAGTAGCTAATGATACCCTTACTTTAAAAATGGTAAATGATAATACTCTTTTATATCGACATAACTTAAGAAGAAGTAGTGGAAAAGAAGAAGTACTCATTAATGGAGAAAAGAAAGTATACTCTAGTAATATTACTTTACATGTAGAAAAAAGTAATTCAGATGATGGTTATTTAATAATTCAAAAAAAATCTAGAGGTAGAAATAAATTGATGGCTAAAAATAATGCAAAAAAAATAGCCTACGATTTTAAAATTATTGATGATACTATTGTACTCAATTCATTTTTTCTTTCAGATTTTAAAAATCTATGGAAAGATGAGAACGTAACTATTACACTTTTTGCCCCAACAAATAGTACCGTATTTTTTAACAATACTACACGTAACTTTTTATACAATATTGATAATACAAATGATATTAGGGACAAAGATATGGCAAACCAATACTTTAGAATGACTGAAACAACATTAGAATGTACTGATTGTGAAATCTTAAAAACTATAGAGTAACTAATGCATATTAACAATTCAGTATAATTTTAGTACAATTGATTCTAATAGATTTAAAATAAACAACCTAAATAGTAATCTTTGAACACTAAAAAGAAATAGTATGAAAATCTTTAAAACACCCTTATTTTTAACACTATCTATCGTTCTCTTATTCAGTGCTTGCAACCTAAATATGTTTAATGGTATTTATGGAAATAAAGAAGTAGAAATAGCAGACAGAACCATTACAGAAAATTTTTCAAAAATTAAAGTAAGTACTGGTTTAGAGCTATACATAACCCAGGGTATTAAGCAACAAATAACCATAGAGGCAGATGATAATTTACACGAAATTATAGTTACTAAAATAGAAAATGGAACGTTAAAGATTTATTCAGAGAAAAATATCTGGAATGCAAAAGCAAAAAAAATACATGTTACTGTAGATAATCTAACCAGTATTATTGCCAATAGTGGTGCAGCAATTAAAAGTGAAACAGTATTAAACGTGAATAGTTTACAGGTAGTTGCAACTAGTGGTGCAAACATAGAAGTAGAGGTTAATGGAGCTACCATTACAAGTACAGCTACTAGTGGTGCTAATCTTAAACTAAAAGGAACTACTAGCCTACATAAAACAAATGCAACTAGTGGTGCTTCTATAAAGGCTTTTAATTTAAAAAGTGACTATGTAAAAGCGAATGTTACTAGTGGTGCCGATATTACTATTTACGCTACTAAAGATTTAGACGCAAGAGCAACAAGTGGTGGGGATATCGAATACAAAGGAAATCCAGAAAAAATAAACAAAAATGCTTCTTCAGGTGGAAGTATAGCTGAAGACTAAAAAACTATTTAAAAGAATCAACCAAAAACCAAAAAATATGCTAACCTTACTAATTACTATTTCTACATCATTATTTAATTTTATTACATCACTAGTTGTTTAACTAGTTCTAATAATTTAAAAATATTGAATTTTTACTCGTCTGAAAGTTGTCATTTTAAATAGAAAATGGCAACTTCTCTTTTAAATAGATAGCATATCTATCTTCAAAATTTTATCTTTGTTTTATAATTATAACAAAATGAAAAAATTACCATTCCTATTTTTAAGTGTATTATTTGTTACAGCTTGTAAAACACAAACAAATAATAACTTTGTTACCTTATCTGGTCTATTAAAAAATAATAAAGACACTATTTTATCTATCGCAAATAACCAAGGAGTTCGTAAAGAAATTAAAATTGATAGTAATGGTCAGTTTAAAGATACACTTCAATTAAGTGCTAAAAAAGGAGAAATTTATACCTTATTTACCAACCCGAACAATAGAGCTCCTATTTATTTAAAAAATGGGTATGACATTACGTTAGAAGGAGATGCAAACTTATTTATGGATAGTTTTGTTTTTTCTGGTGAAGGTGCTGATAATAGTAATTTTGTATTAGCACAAATTCAAAAAAGTCAACGTATTGGTGATTTTCAAACAATAATGAGCTTAAAAGAAAACGCTTTTGAAACTAAAATAAATACCATAAAATTTGAGTACGATAGTATTCTAAATTCTTACAATGATTTAGATACTGCATTTTATAATGACATTCAGAAACAAAATACCCAATTAATTAACTATTTAAAAAATGCGTATGCTGAGAATTTAACCATGGGTAAGGGCAAACCTTCACCTGAGTTCAATAAGTATATAGATTTTAATGGAGGTACAAAGTCTTTGTCCTCTTTTAAAGGAAAGTATGTTTATATTGATGTTTGGGCAACATGGTGTGGACCATGTATTCAGCAAATTCCATATCTAAAAGAGTTAGAAGAAGCATACAAAAATAAAAATATTGCATTTGTAAGTATCTCTACAGATGAATCACAAAGAAATGGTGGTTCTTGGGAAAAAGCTGAGCAAAAATGGCGTGATTTTGTGAAAAATAAAAATATGAGTGGTGTTCAATTATGGTCTGGAAAAGATTTTTCTTTTCAACAAGCTTATAAAATTAATGCCATACCAAGATTTATTTTGATAGATCCAAAAGGAAATATTATTGATGCAAATGCACCCAGACCTTCAGATCCTAAATTAAAAAACCTTTTTACCTCTTTAGGTATTTAATAAGCAACAGCACCAAACAATTTGCTAGCAAGTCTTAATAAGTAATTCATAAAAAGTATAAAAGAAAAGAAAAAAACTGTCCCTACAGCAAAATCAATTAGAGACTCCAATCCGTTCTGAGCCATTAGGTGTTTTCCTGAATAGTATACTAAACTAAATGTAACTAAAAACAATAAAATCTGTTGCATGGTATCTTTAAACATAATGTATAATTTAAGGTGTATAAATTGGTATATTTTTTATATACTTAATTCCTTTACAAAGGTAATTTCTATAGAAGGCTTCTCTATTTGTTTTTGGTTAAAGAACAATTTACTTTAGACGAATGAAGTTCATCCAAAGATTTTACAGCATAAAAAAAGCGAAATTCAAATTGAATTTCGCTTTTTTTATAGATGATTAGAGTATTACTCTTTATACACTCCCATATCTGCATATTTATGCATTCTTTTCTCTACTAAGTCTAAATGAGACAAATCTTTTAACTCAGTAAAGGCTTTGAGTATTTGTTCTTCTACTGCTTTAAAAGCACCTTGTCTATCAGAATGAGCTCCTCCAACAGGTTCTTTAATAATTGCATCAATTAATTTTAAACGTTTCATATCTGCTCCAGTTAATTTTAATGCTTCTGCAGCTTGTTCTTTAAACTCCCAACTTCTCCATAAAATTGAAGAGCATGATTCTGGAGAAATTACGGTATACCAAGTATTTTCCATCATATACACTCTATCTCCTACTCCAATACCTAATGCACCTCCTGAGGCACCTTCACCTATTACAATGGAAATAATTGGTGTTTTTAAGCGAGTCATTTCTAAAATATTTCTAGCAATAGCTTCTCCTTGTCCTCTTTCTTCTGCCTCTAAACCAGGGTAAGCTCCAGGGGTATCTAATAGGGTAACTACAGGAATACTAAACTTTTCTGCCATCTTCATTAAACGCAACGCTTTACGATATCCTTCAGGATTAGCCATCCCAAAATTTCGATACTGTCTTGTTTTTGTATTGTACCCTTTTTGTTGCCCAATAAACATAAAAGATTGATCTCCTATTTTACCCAGACCACCAATCATAGCCTTATCATCTTTTACGTTTCTATCTCCATGAAGTTCCATAAAAGTATCTCCACAAAGGGCTTTTATATAATCTAGCGTATAAGGTCTGTTTGGGTGCCTAGACAGTTGAACTCTTTGCCAAGGTGTAAGGTTTTTATAAATATCTTTTCTAGCTTCTGATAATTTTTTTTCAATCTTTTTACAGGTTGCTGAAACATCAACATCACTCTCTTTACCAATAATCTGACATTTCTCTAACTGATCTTCCAGCTCTTTAATTGGCATTTCAAAATCTAAATATTCCATTTGTAATTATTTTGATTTAGTTAATAGAATAAACAAACATACTACAAAAATTACTTTTTTACACGATATGAAATCACTTTTTTGAAGCTAGCCTTTGTGCTATTTTTTGCTTTAAAACCTCTTTATTTTTAAGAATACCATTTAGTAAAATAACGCCCAAAACAATAAAAGCGCCCAAATAAAACTCAGGATTCATTTTTTCTTTTTCTCCAAAAATCAATAAGGCTAAAAAGATAGCATAAACTGGTTCTAAGTTTATAGTTAGCATAAGTGTGTAGGGGGAGATATATTTCATAATTTTTACAGAAGCAATAAATGCATAAGCGGTACAAATACTACTTAAAACAAACAAATACATCCAATCTAATTTCGACAATATAAAAAATTCAGGTGTTATTTTACCGGCAAAAAATAAATACACAAAAACAAACAATGTCCCAAAAAATAATTGGTAAAGAGAAATGCTATTCTCATCATATTTTTTTACAAAAAGCCCATTTAATACTGCAAATAAAGATCCTAAAAAAGAGGATATTAAAGCATAAATAATTCCTAGTTGATAAGCACTTTCAAAATTAAAAATGATTGATAATCCAAGAATTACAATTACACCAAAGATAATTTCCACTAATTTTAAATTTCTTTTAAAAAAAATAGGCTCTAGAAATGAAGTAAAAAAAGCGCCTGTACTCATGGTAACCAAAGCAACAGAAACATTAGAGACTTTTATGGCTTTAAAAAAAAAGATCCAATGAGAAGCGATAATTATTCCACTAATCAAAAAATTTAAAAAACCTTTTTTAGTCAAATAAAATGATTTTTTTTTAAGAATAAAATACACAACTATAAAAATAACAGCTAATGCCATTCTAAAGAAGACTAAAGGAATTGCATCAATACTTATTAATGCACCTAATATGGCAGTAAAGCCCCAAATAAAAACAATGAAGTGAAGTAATAGGTAATTTTTAAGTTTATTTTCTTGCATTAATGTACAGATAAATAGCTATTGCCCCAAAGAATATATTGGGCATCCAAACATAAATTAATGAGTTTACACCTGCAACAGCACCCAAAACTTCTGATATTTTTAATAAAAAAACATAAATAAACATCATTCCAACCCCTATTGCTAAGTTTAAACCAGTACCTCCTCTTCTTTTTCTAAATGCTAAAGCAACCGCAATAATAGTGAGTACAAAAGAGGCCATTGGCAAACTTGTTCTTTTATGAAATTCTACCAAATAAGCATTCAAATTCTTTACACCTCTTTTCTTAGAAATAGCTATAAAAGATAACAATTCGTCAGAAGGCATTTCTTGTGATAAAGCAGATTTATAGATTAGATCTTTTGGTGTAAAGTTAAATACGGTATCTAATTTAGCTCCAGAAAAAATACTATCTCTCCCTTCATAAACCTTTCTTAAACGCCAATTTTGCAACATAAAAGTTGAATCTTTATCATTGTAACGAATATTATCTGCCGCTAGTTTTGATTTCATTTTTATGTTATCATAAACTTCTGATGTAAAATCATAACCTGCATTACTTTTAGTATTGAAGTTTCGAATAAAAATATATGTACTATCAGTAAGCTGAAGACTAAAGTCTGAAACGTATTTAAATTGTTGACTCTGACGTTTACTCTTGGTATAACTTAATTCGAACTTTTTTCTTATCTTACTACTACTTGGAACTACAAAATGATTCATAACCAAAGATAGTATGGTAATTAAGGTAGCTCCTATAAAGTAAGGATATAAAAACCTTGTAAAAGAAACTTTTGCATTATTAATTGCAATTATTTCTGTGTTATTAGATAGTTTTGATGTAAATAAGATTACCGCAATAAATAATGCCAAAGGCATAAATGTATTTGCATAATAGATGATAAAATTAATATAATACTCATCTACAATTTGAAAGAAGCTTAAATCTTGGTGTTCTAAAAAATTATCAATTTTTTCAGCAATATCAATTGCGATAGCAATTGGTATTAATATTAATAAGGTAAACAAAAAGGTTACCAAAAAACGCTTTAATATGTACCAATCAATTATTTTCAAATTACAGACGTTTATCCATTTGTTTAACCATCATATCTTTCCATTCTCTAAAATCTCCAGCAATAATGTGCTTTCTGGCTTCACGTGTTAACCACACATAAAAACCTAAGTTATGTATAGAAGCTATTTGTTTACCCAACATTTCTTTAGACACAAATAAATGACGTAAATACGCTTTAGAGTAGAACGTATCTACAGAAGTTATGCCCATTTCATCTATTGGCGAAAAATCTTCTGCCCACTTTTTATTTTTTATGTTTATAGAACCATGCGCTGTAAATAGCATTCCATTTCTAGCATTTCTTGTTGGCATTACACAATCAAACATATCTATACCCAAAGCTATATTTTCTAAAATATTTATTGGGGTACCTACCCCCATCAAATACCGTGGCTTATCTTCTGGTAAAACCTCTGTAACCACTTCTGTCATTGCATACATCTCTTCTGCAGGCTCACCTACTGAAAGGCCTCCAATTGCATTCGCTTTTTGATCTGAATTAGCGATATATTCTGCAGATTGTCTTCTCAAATCTTTATAAGTACTTCCTTGTACAATTGGCATAAAAGTTTGCTCAAAACCATATTTAAATGGTAAACCATCTAAATGATTTATACATCTTTTTAGCCATCTATGCGTCATGTGCATCGATCGTTTTGCATAATTATAATCGCAAGGATATGGTGTGCATTCATCAAATGCCATTATAAAATCTGCTCCAATTGTTCTTTGAGTTTCCATAACATTTTCTGGTGTAAAAAAATGCATAGAACCGTCAATATGACTTTTAAACTTTACACCTTCTTCATTAATTTTTCTTCTACCAGACAAAGAATAAACTTGGTAACCACCAGAATCAGTTAAGATATTCCTATCCCAATTCATAAACCTATGCAGTCCTCCCGCTTTTTCTAAGATATCTAATTTTGGTCTTAAGTATAAATGATAGGTGTTTCCTAAAATAATATCTGGATTGATGTCCTTTTTTAATTCTGTTTGATGCACCCCTTTTACAGTACCCACTGTTCCTACAGGCATAAAAATAGGAGTTTCTATAACTCCATGATCTGTGGTAATAGATCCTGCTCTTGCTTTACTCTTTGGATCTGTAAGTTTTAAATTGAATTTCATTGTTGGCAAAGATAGTACTATTTAAGAATTGAAAAATTAATTAAATCCTAATTTTAAAAAGGATAAGAATTACTATCTTCTGCTTCTTTTCGCGCTAAAAGTAGTGTTTTTACGTTTATTTTTTGGAGATGATTTCCTAAAAGAAGCACTCTTTTTATTAAAATCATTTTTAGCAGGTGCTTGTTTCTTTTTAGTTTTTTTTAGACTAGGCTTCTCTTTAATTTTAGAGGCTTCTTCTGTTTTTGAAGATGAAGAAATCATGGTATTAATTTCTTTCATTTCCTCTTCTGTTAATTCGCGCCAATCTCCAGATTGCAGATAACCTAATGCTACATTCATGATCCTAGTGCGTTTAAGCTTAATTACTTCGTAGTCTAAATATTCGCACATTCTACGGATCTGTCGGTTCAGTCCTTGCGTTAAAATTATTTTAAAAATTTTATCACTTACCTTTTCTACCTTGCATTTTTGAGTAACAGTTCCAAGAATAGGGATTCCATTCCCCATTTTTTGGACAAAATCTTCAGTGATTGATTTATTTACCGTTACAAAATATTCTTTTTCGTGGTTATTTCCTGCTCTTAAAATTTTGTTTACTATATCACCGTCGTTTGTTAAAAAAATTAATCCTTCAGATGGCTTGTCTAAACGACCTATAGGAAATAAACGCTCAGGATAATTAATGTGTTTTACAATATTATTAGGTTCTCTGCCATCAGTAGTAGAAACAATACCCACTGGTTTATTTAATGCAATGTAAATCGTTACATCTTTTGGTTTTACAATACGCCCATCTAATTTTACAACATCATTTTTAGCTACTCTATTTCCTAATTGAGTAGGCTTACCATTTAAGGTTACTCTACCTTCTTTAATAAATTTCTCTGCTTCTCTTCTAGAACAAATTCCAGATGAGCTGATGTATTTATTAAGGTTTATAGATTTTTGATTGTGAGTATCCAAAGAAAATATTTTGTGCAAAAATAGTCAATCGGTTACAATTCTATTGTTCTAAAAGTTAAATTAATTCTGGGTGCATTTACTTTTTTTGTTGGAGGCAACCTGTGCATCCAATTAGTCTGAGTCGCTTCTTTCATAACCAATAAACTTCCCCTTTCTAAAATAATATCTATTCTCTGTTTATTCTCTTTATGTTTAAAAGAAAATTTACGTTCGGCACCTAAAGATAAAGACGCTATAGCACCATTTTTAGTTAACATTTTTTCATCATCTGAATGATAAGCCATCCCTTCTTCTCCTGAATGATATAAATTTAACAAACAAGAATTGTACGTTTCATTACTCTCTTTTTCAACATTTTTTTTAAGTGCCAATAACTCTGGTGTCCAAATCATTGCCTTTTTGGTTATTTTTGAATACGTATAAGAATATTCGGCATCTCCATACCATGCTACTTTTCGTTTGGTGATGATTCTTTTTCCAAAAATAATGGCTTCATCATTTTTCCAATGAATGGTATTAAAAAGTGCCTTGTAGTAAAAATCACATTGGGACGTGTCTAAAATAACGCCATGGTAAATGGTAGTTCCATCATAAGGTAAAATATTCTTTATAGACATAGAAGAAAATAAATCCATACTCTAAGGTAAAACAATTTTCAAGGTCATCAAAATTATATTCTAATTTTAAAATTTTCTGTTTTTTAACTCTTTAACTATCCGTATTTTTACACTATGCAATTTAAATTACAATCAGATTTTTCTCCTACAGGAGATCAACCAGAGGCTATTAGGCAACTTTCTGAAGGAATACATCAAGGAGAAAAGTTCCAAACACTCTTAGGAGTTACTGGATCTGGAAAAACATTTACGATTGCAAATGTGGTAAAAGAAGTAAAAAAACCAACCTTAGTTTTAGCGCATAATAAAACATTGGCTGCACAATTGTATTCTGAGTTTAAACAGTTTTTTCCAGAAAATGCAGTAGAGTATTTTGTATCATATTATGACTACTACCAACCTGAAGCTTATATCCCAGTTTCTGGTACCTATATAGAAAAAGACTTGTCCATTAACGAAGATATAGAAAGGCTAAGGTTGAGTACTACCTCTTCTCTATTATCTGGAAGAAGAGATGTGTTAGTTGTTGCCTCTGTTTCTTGTTTATATGGGATTGGAAACCCTACTGAATTTAAGAAAAATGTTATTCCAATTCGTGTAGGACAACAAATTTCTAGGACCTCTTTCTTACATCAATTGGTGACTAGTTTGTATTCGAGAACAGAAATTGAAATAAAAAGCGGTAAGTTTAAAGTGAAGGGAGATGTTGTTACCATTTACCCATCCTATGGCGATAATGGCTATAGAGTTCATTTTTTTGGAGATGAAATTGAAGAAATTGAAGCGTTTGATTTAGAAAACAATACTGTTATAGAAAGGTTTGAACATTTAACCATTTATCCAGCAAATCTTTTTGTTACCTCTCCAGATGTTTTACAAAATGCCATTCATCAAATACAAGAGGATATGGTCAAACAAGTAAACTATTTTAAAGAAATAGGGAAACCCTTAGAGGCAAAAAGATTGGAAGAAAGAACAGAGTTCGATTTAGAGATGATACGTGAATTAGGGTATTGTTCTGGTATTGAAAACTACTCAAGATACTTAGATGGTCGTGAACCAGGTACAAGGCCTTTTTGTTTGTTAGACTATTTTCCTGATGATTATTTAATGGTAATTGACGAGAGTCATGTTACTGTACCTCAAACACATGCTATGTATGGAGGAGATAGAAGCAGAAAAGAAAATTTAGTTGAATATGGGTTTAGATTACCTGCAGCTATGGATAATAGGCCTTTAAAATTTGAAGAGTTTGAAGCCATTCAAAATCAAACTATTTTTGTTTCTGCAACTCCAGCAGACTATGAGCTACAAAAATCGGAAGGAATTTATGTAGAACAAATTATTAGACCCACTGGTCTACTAGATCCACCTATTGAAGTAAGACCTAGTTTAAATCAAATTGATGATTTAATTGAAGAAATTCAAATTCGTGTTGAAAAAGATGAACGTACTTTAGCGACCACCTTAACAAAGCGAATGGCAGAAGAATTAACCAAGTACTTAACCAGGGTTGATATTAGGTGTAGATACATACATTCTGATGTAGACACTTTAGAGCGAGTTGAAATTATGCAAGATTTGCGTAAAGGGTTGTTTGATGTTTTAGTTGGGGTAAATTTGCTAAGGGAAGGACTAGATTTACCTGAGGTATCTTTAGTTGCTATTCTAGATGCAGACAAAGAAGGGTTTTTACGTAATAATAAATCGCTAACACAAACTGTAGGTAGAGCTGCACGAAACGTAAATGGTTTAGCGATTATGTATGCTGATAAGGTTACAGACAGTATGCAAAAAACGATTGATGAAACTGAAAGAAGAAGAGAAATACAAATTGCTTACAACACCAAACACAATAAAGTACCCACTCAAATCAATAAAAAAATCGAAGACACACTCACAAAATCAGCTGTTTCTAGTTACCACTATGATAATGCAATAAATAAAGCTGCAGAGCAAGAATTGCAATACTTGCCTAAAGAAGAAATAGAAGACAGAATTCGCAAAAAAAGAAAACAAATGGAGGCTGCAGCCAAAAGTTTAGATTTTATTGTAGCAGCAAAATTAAGAGATGAAATTGCAGTTTTAAAAGAACAAGTCTAAAACTAAATATCTCATAAATAAAAAACCTCGCAAAAGCGAGGTTTTTTATTTTATATATTCTTAATTGTTAGGCCTCTAAAACTTCAGCAACCTTATCTGCCGCTTCTTGAAATTCTGTTGCAGAAATAATTTCCATACCAGAATTGTCTATTAATTCTTTAGCTTCTTTTGCATTGGTACCTTGTAACCTACAAATAATAGGTACTGTAATTTTATCACCCATACTTTGGTAAGCATCAACAACACCTTGTGCTACTCTATCACAACGAACAATCCCTCCAAAAATGTTAACTAAAATTGCTTTTACATTAGGATCTTTTAAAATGATTCCAAAAGCAGTTTCTACTCTTTGTGCATCTGCAGTACCTCCAACATCTAAGAAATTAGCAGGATCTCCTCCAGATTCTTTAATTAAATCCATGGTTCCCATTGCTAAACCAGCACCATTTACCATACAACCAACATTACCATCTAAATCTACATAGTTTAACCCTGCAGCTTTAGCTTCAACTTCAATTGGATTCTCTTCTCTTAAATCACGCATTGCTGCATAATCTTTATGTCTAAATAACGCATTTTCATCTAAAGAAACCTTAGCATCAACTGCCATTATTTTATCATCAGATGTTTTTAAAACTGGATTAATTTCAAACATTGATGAATCTGATTTAATGTATGCAGTGTATAATGCAGAAACAAACTTGGTCATTTCTTTAAACGCAGTTCCTGATAACCCTAAATTAAAAGCTACTTTTCTAGCTTGAAAAGGCATTAATCCTAATAAAGGATCTATTTCTTCTGTAAAAATTAAATGTGGTGTTTCTTCTGCTACAGTTTCAATATCCATTCCACCTTCTGTAGAATACATGATCATGTTTTTACCTGTAGCTCTGTTTAACAATACAGACATATAATATTCTTCTGGCTCAGAGTCTCCAGGATAATAAACATCTTCTGCCACTAAAACTTGATTTACCAACTTACCTTCAGCGGAAGTTTGCGGTGTTATTAGCATCATACCTAAAATATCATTAGCGATGCTTTCTACTTGCTCTAAATTCTTGGCTAGCTTTACACCACCTCCTTTACCACGTCCACCTGCATGAACTTGTGCTTTAATAACATGCCATCCTGTACCAGTGTCTTCTGTTAACTTTTTTGCAGCTGAAACGGCTTCACTAGGCGTACTTGCTACAATTCCTCTTTGAATTCTAACGCCAAAACTATTTAAAATTTCTTTTCCTTGGTATTCGTGTAAGTTCATTTGTATCCTTTTATAAACGAGACAAAAATACAAATTCAATAGAGAAATTTACTACCGTTTTTAAAAAAAATAGATTTTTTAAAAATCCAGATAACTACCTCAAATAAAAAATAGATTCCCTAAAAATATAGCTGTTTTTTCATACTTTCGTAATTCGTTATGGAACATGTGATTGATATTAAAAATATTCATAAATATTATGGAGATGTAGCTGTTTTAAAAGGGTTAGATCTTACCATAAAAAAAGGAGAAATAGTAGCTATAGTTGGACCTTCAGGTGCAGGTAAAACTACGCTTTTACAAATTTTAGGTACCTTAGATCAGCCTGAGAAAAACAAAGACTATGAATTAAACATCAACCAAACTTCCTTAAAAAAAATAACAGACAAAGCGCTCTCTAAATTTAGAAACAAACACATTGGTTTTATTTTTCAATTTCATCAATTGCTACCGGAATTTACTGCATTAGAAAATGTGTGTATTCCTGCATTTATAGCCAATACAAATAAAAAAGACGCTGAAAAAAAAGCGACTGAGTTACTTTCTTTTTTAGGACTAAGTCATAGAACAGAACACAAACCAAGCCAATTGTCTGGTGGAGAGCAACAAAGAGTTGCTGTAGCCAGAGCTTTAATTAACAATCCTTCAATAGTATTAGCGGATGAACCCAGTGGAAATTTAGACAGTGCTGCTGCTAAAAATTTACACGAACTTTTTTTTAAGCTTAGGGATGAATTTGGGCAAACTTTTGTTTTAGTTACACATAATGAGGAGCTTGCAAATATGGCAGATAGAAAATTAACCATGAAAGATGGTAAAATTTCTTAAAATCAAGAACAAAACAATTCGTTATGAAAGCACTTATAAAAGAACTTATTGCCTTTTTTAAAAACCCCACTTTAGAAAAAGACAACAACTCTAGTTTTATCTACAGAATCAAAATATTTGGTCAATTAATTGTAGTTTGCTTGCTAACCGTTTTCATTATTTCGCCAATCTTTACCATTATTCAAGAGCTTGGTTTGATTGATATGCAAGATCATGCATTGGAAGAGATGATGCAAAAACTATCAAAACCCATCGTATTTGTTTTTGCTACAATTGTTGCTCCTGTATTTGAAGAGGTCATTTTTAGAGCACCACTAACAGCCTTTAAAAAGAAAAAACAGTTTAAAATCGGTTTTTATGTATTTGCAATTTTATTTGGTCTTGTTCATATCACAAATTTTAAAATTACCCCTTCAGTACTACTATTAGCTCCAATATTAGTATTACCCCAAATCTGTATAGGGGGATTTTTAGGATTTATAAGAGTCCGATTCGGTCTACTATGGAGTATTGCATTACATGGAAGTTACAATGGAATTCTAATGCTTATTTCTTTCGCAGCAATGTAATTTCTAATGAATAAAAAAGAGCTTAAGCTATTCTTGGATGAAAAAGTAGAACAATATAACAATCCTATATTTGTAACTTCTGACCCCATTCAAATACCTCATTTATTTTCTAGAAAAGAAGATATCGAAATAGCCGCTTTTTTGTCGGCTACCATTTCATGGGGAAATAGAAAGATGATTATTAAGAATGCAACAAAAATGATGCAGTTACTAGATAACGATCCTTATGAATTTGTTCTTAACCATAAAGAAAAAGACCTAAATTCATTAAACAATTTTGTACATAGAACATTTAATGGAATAGATTTTAAACAATTTATAAAATCTTTAAAACACATTTACACCACTCACAACGGATTAGAAAACGCATTAAAAATAAGAGACAATAGTAAAAATTATCAAACTGCAATCCATACTTTTAAGCAATTGTTTTTTGAAGAAACACATGAAAAAAGAACGTTAAAACATGTTTCTGACCCTTTAAAAAACTCTGCTGCAAAACGTATTAATATGTTTTTAAGATGGATGGTTAGAAATGATACTACAGGTGTAGATTTTGGATTATGGAAAACCCACAACCCTGCTAATTTATCTTGTCCTTTAGATGTTCATTCTGGAAACGTTGCTCGAAAATTAAAACTCCTTAAAAGAAAGCAAAACGATTGGAAGGCATTGAGTGAATTGGATACTAGCTTAAGAAAATTAGATGATAAAGATCCCGTTAAATATGATTTTGCATTGTTTGGATTGGGTGTGTTCGAAAAGTTTTAATAAGAAATCAACAAGTTTTTTTAAATCATTTAAAATCTTATAACTTAGAGCTAAATAGTAGTACTTCTTTAAAATATGTAAATGCAATTTAAAAATCCAGAAGTTTTATACTTCCTTTTTTTACTAATTATCCCTGTAATAGTTCATCTATTTCAACTGCAAAAATTTGTAGAAACGCCTTTTACAAACGTTGCTTTATTGCAAAAAATATCAACACAAAGTCGCAAAAGCAATACCCTAAAAAAGTGGCTTATTTTAGCCACAAGATTACTAGTTTTTTTATCGATACTTTTTTCTTTTTCACAACCTTACCTTAGCTCAAAAGAAATCAATGAAAATCAAAATTTTTACATCTATTTAGACAATTCTTTAAGTTTAAACACAAAAGGAAATAGAGGTAATTTATTAAAAATAGCAGCACAAGACATCGTAAAATACGCTCCACAAAATGGCGTTTTTTCTTTACAAACTAATCGTGATTTTTATAAAAATATTGACTTTCTTACGTTAAAAAAAGAGCTTCTAAATTTAAAAAACACAAGTAAAAGACAGGAAATTGAGTCCGTAATATTAAAAATTTCAGAATTTAAAGAATCAAAAACTAAAACTTTAACTTACAATATATTAATATCTGATTTTCAGAATACTTATAAAAATGTGTTTACAAATGTAACACCTACTTTTTCTGCATTTAAACTTCAATCTTCTAAAAAAAATAATATCTCTATCGATAGTGTATTTCTAAAAAATAAAAATTCGAAAAACACCACTGTTATTGTAAGTATAAAAAATGAGGGTGAGGCTCAAAATAATGTTCCTATTGCAATATATAATCAAGATAAACTACTAAGCAAACAATCATTCTCAATTCAAAAAAACAACACAAAAAAAGTAACATTTACCTTAGAAAATCAAACTAACTTTTTAGGTAAAGTAAACGTAACATTAAGCGATACTTTTAAGTTCGACAACACCCTTTTCTTTTCCTTACATAAAGAAGATAAAATTAAAGTTTTGTGCATTGGAAACAATACAAAGTTCTTAACTAAAATTTACACAGCAGATGAATTTGATTTGGTTGATGCAAATGTGAATACTATAAATTACAATCGTATTTTAAAACAAGATTTAATTGTATTAAATGAGTTAGAAACCATTCCTACCACATTAGTGAAACGTTTGGTCAATTTTTCGAATAATGGAGGTACTATTGTAATCATTCCAAGCAATAAAGCAAAACTAAATACTTACAACACACTTTTAAAAGAAATTAGTAATACCTCTTTAAAAGCAAAAAGAAAAGATACCTTAAAAATCACTTCTATAAATTTTAACCACCCAATCTTTAGAGATGTGTTTACTAAAAAAATAGAAAATTTTCAATATCCAACTACATACAGCTACTTCCCTATTGCATTAAATTATAACAATGCAATTCTAAGCTATGAAAATAAACTTCCTTTTGTAACCGAAATTAAAGCGGCTAAAGGAAAGGTATTTCTTTTTTCAAGTCCTTTATCTAGAGAGAATAGCAACTTTTTAAAATCACCTTTAATCGTGCCTCTTTTTTATAATTTTGGAAAAGTAAGCTATGAATACTCAAAACTATACTATCGCTTAGACCAAGAAAACAAAATAGACATCCCTATACAATTACACAGAGAAGCTGTTTTATCTTTACAAAGAGACAATTTAAAAGTAATACCACCTCAACAAAGCTATCAAAATAAGGTTTCTATAAACACCTTTGATTACCCAACAGAAGCAGGCTTTTATGCTGTTGTCCACCAAAAAGACACCCTACAAACCCTAGCTTTTAATCCTCCTAAAAGTGAAAGTAAACTACAATTCTTAAATTTTAATTCCATAAAAAATGAGGCAAAAATGGTCAAAAATGAAGCCTCAATTAAAGATATTTTTACCAAAATTGATAAAAAAAATGAAGTTCAATGGTTATGGAAATGGTTTTTAACTTTGGCAATTGTATCTTTGCTTTTAGAAATTTTGATTTTAAAATTCTATAAACCATGAGTACGCTTCTTAAAAACGCAAGAATCATAGATGTTTCGAGCCCTTTCCACCACCAAGTAAAAGATATTTTAATTCATGATGGCGTCATTAAAAAAATAGCAGATTCCATTGTTGAAACAAAAGGTGATAAAGTGATACGCTTAGAAAACCTTCACGTCTCTTGTGGCTGGTTCGATACTAGTGTTTCTTTAGGAGAACCAGGTTTTGAAGAGAGAGAAACGCTACATCATGGCTTAACAGTAGCTGCAAAAAGTGGATTTACTGCCATTGCCTTAAATGCAAACACAAATCCAATTATAGATTCAAAGTCCGATGTAGAATATGTAATAAATAAATCGAAATACTCTGGAGTAAAGCTTTACCCTATTGCTGCATTAACACAAAAAAGTGAAGGCAAAGAATTGGCAGAACTGCACGATATGAAACAATCTGGAGCCATCGCATTTGCAGATTATAATAAGCCCATCTCTAATGACAACTTAATGAAAGTTGCGTTACTGTATGCTCAAAATTTTGATGGTTTAATCTTAAGTTTCCCTAAAAACAACTCAATTTCAGGAGAAGGTATTGCAAACGAAGGTATAAATAGCACTAAATTAGGTCTAAAAGGCATCCCTGCTTTAGCAGAACACATTCAAATTGCAAGAGACCTATTTCTTTTAGAATATACTGGAGGTAAATTACACATTCCAACCATTTCTTCAGCTAAATCTGCTACATTAATAAAGGAGGCAAAAAAGAAAGGTTTACAAGTTACCTGTAGTGTAACGCCACATCATCTTTTACTAACAGATGATGAATTAGACGAATTTGATAGCCGCTTTAAAACTACTCCTCCCCTTCGAACAAAGAAGGATGTGAAAGCATTGCAAAAAGCCGTAACATCAGGGGTGATAGACATCATTACTTCAGATCATAATCCTATTGATGTTGAGCATAAAAAAGTTGAATTTAGTGAAGCTAAAGACGGTGTAGTAGGTCTTGAAAGTTTTTTCGCCTCAATAAACACCACCTTAGATTTGGATACAATTATAGAAAGCATTACTCGAAAACCAAGAGCAATATTTGGAGTAAAAAGTGCTCAAATTAACGAAAATAGTGAGGCTGACCTTACATTATTCAATCCAGACAAAGAGTTTACATTTAGTCATGAACACCTTCTATCTACTTCTAAGAACAGCCCATTTATCAATACAAAATGCAAAGGAGAAGTGTATGGTATTTATGCAAATCAAAAATTGATTCTTAAATAACAAACTGAGTACATTGCAAAAATAACTACTATTAATATTAATGGTAAAATAGTAAGAAACTTAATGACTAATCTAGAGTATATTGTTAGACCTCCTGTTGTAAAATCTCAAAATCCACCTTTATTAATTTTATTGCATGGATATGGTAGTAACAAGGAAGACTTATTTTCATTTGCAGAAGAACTTCCAGACGAATTATTAATTGTAAGTGCGCAAGCCCCAAATAATATGGGATTTGGAAGCTACGCCTGGTATGCAATAAATTTTGATGCCTCACAGGGTAAATTCTCTGACTTAATTCAAGCTAAAAGCTCTATTGATAAAATTGCACTATTTATTGATGCTATCAAAAATAAATACAACACAAACAAAGAAAAAACATTTCTTTTAGGCTTTAGCCAAGGCGCAATTTTAAGCTACTCAATTAGTTTCTTACACCCTAACAAAGTAAATCATGTAATTGCTTTAAGTGGTTATGTAAATAAAGATTTACTTCCAGAAAAACTTCCAGAAAGTAACACAACAGATTATTACATTTCTCACGGAATTGTAGACCAAGTTATTCCTGTAAATTGGGCTAAAGAGAGTAAATCATTTTTAGACACCTTAAATTTAGAGTCTGTGTATTCTGAATATAATGTTGGTCATGGTGTAGCTCCTCAAAATTTCTACAGTTTTAAAGAGTGGATAGAAAAAAGACTCTAATTCTTTATAAAATGTGTTCTTTTATAATATAAACAAATTGTTTGGCTTTAAAGGGCTTAGGTATTACACCAGAAAACCCTAAGCTTTTAAAAATGGAAACATCTTCTTTTGCATTGTTTGCAGTAAGTGCCAGGTAAGCAATATCTGCATTAGACCTTTTCATTTCTTCTTTTCGCATTATAAGTTCATCCCCTTTTAAATTTGGCATATTAATATCTAATAATACTATATTTTTATTTTCAAGCCATCAAAAGCTAAAAAAACATTGTTGGGCAAGGCTTTAGAAACCTCTTCATGAAATCCTAATTTGTGACTAATATGAGTGAAATATGTTTTTTTAGGCTGTATTTCGGAAACAAAGTCCAAAGCTTCTTGAAGATTAAAATGCGTAGGATGCTCTTCTATTCGAAGTGCATTCACCACTAAAACCTCTAAATTCTTTAATTTTTCTTTCTCTAACGCTGATATTGATTTTACATCAGTTAAATACGCAAAATCTTCAATTCGATACGATGTAATTGGCAACTTACCATGCAAAGCTTCAATAGGTGTAATTAATGCATCATTTAAGAGAAAAGAATCCTTACCAACAAGATGGGGCTGTACACCAGGCGCACCTGGATATTTATTTTCTTTGCTAAATATATATGCAAATCTTTGTGTTAAACTAGCTAGAGTTTGCTTGTTTACATAAATTGGCATTTCTCCAATTTTGTAACAATAAGGCCTTAAATCATCTAGGCCTGCAGTGTGATCTGAATGCTCATGCGTAAATAAAACACCATGTATTAAAGGAATTTCTTCGCGCAACATTTGCTGTCTAAAATCTGGACCACAATCAATCACATAAGATACGTTATCCCAAGAAATTAACACAGAAGATCGCAAACGTTTGTCTTTTGAATCTTTTGATAAACAAACAGGATCTTTACTGGCAATCATTGGAATTCCCTGAGAAGTACCTGTCCCTAAAAAAGTAACATTTAGTTGTTTTTGATTTTTTTTCATGAGTTACAAAATTAACATAAAAATTGACTCATTGCTATCTTATTTAGTACATTTGTGTAACAAAAAAAGATAGATTTATATGGCAATTTCTTTAAAAGGCGATCAAGAGATTAGTAGCGTTCCCACTACTAAAAGTAAGGCACTTAGAATTAACCTAAATTCAGATGTTTACGGAACTTTCGCAGAAATTGGTGCAGGACAAGAAACCGCACGAAATTTCTTTAGATCTGGAGCTGCTTCAGGTACTATTGCAAAGGCAATGAGTGCTTATGACAAAGATTTCTCTGATGCTATTTATGGGGTTGAAAGTGATAACAGATATGTTACCGAATCTCGCTTAAAAAGAATGTTAGGCCATGAAATTCATTTAATGGAAGATCGACTTAGCAGGCAAAAACACCCGAATAAGTTATTTTTTAGTTATGCGAATACAGTAACTACAATTGATTTTGCAAGAAAGTTTAAAGGCCATGGTTGGGTAGGTATCCGTTTTCAACTAGATCCCTTAGAAGATTACAACGAAATTGTCTTACACTTGCGTTTTAAAGAAACAGATGCCCGTTTACAGCAAGAGACCTTAGGGGTTCTTGGAGTAAACTTAATATACGGTGCTTTCTATTTAAACGACAACCCTAAAGAGCTCATCAAGTCTTTTTACGACAATTTAGGCAGCCATCAATTAGAAATTGATATGATAAATTTCTCTGGTCCACGTTTTATGTATGTAGACAATAGATTAATGAGTTTACAATTGCTAAAAAACGGGATGACAAATGCAGTTATGTTTGGTCCTGATGGAAATAACCTGTTGCCTGCACAAGTTCTATATAAAAAGAACATATTAGCATTAAGAGGTAGTTTTAGACCTGTTACCAAAGTTAATATGGATATGTTTGAACAGTCAAAAAGAATGTTCTTACAAGAAAATAAAGTAGACGAAAGTAAAACACAGATTATTTTTGAAATTACACTTAGTAATTTATCTGCTGAAGGTAAAATTAATGAAAGAGACTTTTTAGATAGAGCAGAATTACTTTGTTCTCTTGGACAAAATGTAATGATTACCAGTTTTCAACAATACTTTAAACTCGTAGAGTATTTAAGTGAATTCACTAAAGAAAGAATGGCCCTAGCAATGGGTGTTCATAATATGATTCAAATTTTTGATGAAAAATATTATAGAGATGTTAGTGGTGGAATTTTAGAAGCATTTGGTAAACTTTTCTACAGAGATTTAAAAGTATACATGTATCCATATCATGACCAAGAAAATGACGACTACATTACTAGCGAAAACTTAAAAGTACATCCTAGAATGAAAGAATTGTATAAATACTTTAAAAACAATGGAAAGGTCTTAGACATCAAAGATTTTGATAAAGACATCTTAGACATTTTTTCTAGAACTGTACTTAAAATGATTATGAATGGTGAAAAAGGATGGGAATCTATGCTTCCTGAAGGTATTGCAGAAACCATAAAGCAAAAAAGACTTTTTGGCTATTTAGAACCAAAACGTAATTTTTTTTAATTAAACCTTTTCAGTAATTTTCTGTCTAAATAAATAAATGTTTTTTTGATAGACGAAATTGCCTTAGTCAAAGATTTACAAACGCCCTCTTTAAAGGAGATTGCTTTTCGTAAGCTAATACGTACTTATAAAGAACGTTTGTATTGGCATATTCGTAAAATTGTAATTACCCATGAAGATACAGACGACGTATTACAAAATACTTTCATAAAAGTCTTTAAAAATATAGATCGTTTTAATGCGCAAAGCAAACTCTATACTTGGCTTTATAGAATTGCAACCAATGAAGCAATCTCTTTTATTCAAAAAAAGGCGAAAGAAAAAAATGTAGATCTAAATGAATATCATACATCTGTAGCAAGCACATTACTTCATGATGTTTTATTTGATGGCGATGAAATAGCGTTACTATTACAAAAAGCAATTGCTACATTGCCAGAAAAACAAAAACTTGTTTTTACTATGAAGTATTTTGATGAAATGAAATATGAAGAGATTTCTAACATTCTAGAAACCTCTGTAGGAGCGCTAAAAGCCTCCTATTTTCATGCTGTAAAAAAAATAGAGAATTACATAAAAGCAACTGCTCATTAAACCTTAAGTTAGAAATACTGTCTAAATAAATAATGATAGAGGAAACAAAAAATAGCGAAAAATTTATAAAGAATACCATTGGTAATAAGAATCCTTTTACTACTCCAGAAAACTATTTTGAAAATATAGAAGAGGATTTCGCTACAAAATTAGCAACAAATGATTTTCCTAAAAAAAATCCGTTTAAGGTTTCAGAAGACTACTTTGATCACCTAGAGGATACTATTTTTTCTAAAATTGACGCTGAACGTAAACACGTAAACGTGATCTCTTTACAACAAAAACTCATAAAAGGCATTCCTTTTGCAGCTGCAGCAGCAATACTTTTATTTATTGGATTTAATTCATTTCAATTTAATTTAAAAGAGACAATCACACTAGATTCGCTTTCTGAAGCGGACTTAGAGTATTGGTTAGATTCCAATACGCTGCACGACTCTGACATTGCCACTGTTTTAGAGGACGATATTATAGGAGAAAATACATTTTACTTTTCAGAGATTGAAGACGAAAGTATTGAAGATTTTTTAAATACAGATACCAATAGTTATTTACTTAACGAATTAAAATAATGAAGATGAAAAAAAGAATACCCTTATTGTGCTTGAGTATTTTTTTAAGCTGGTCTTTAACCGCTCAAAAAACAAATCAAAGTAGAGAAAAAATAAAATCCTTAAAAATTGCCTATTTAACCGAGCAATTAAATCTAACTTCGAAGGAAGCTGAAGTATTTTGGCCTATTTACAATGCACACGATGAAAAAATTAATGCATTACGCTTTGCTATTCGTAAAAATTTGAAAAACTTGAGGGAGCAATTTTTAGATCCAAATAGTGTTTCTGAAAAAAAAGCCAAAAGTAGTATTGACTTTAAATTAAAAACCGATAAAAAAATACTACAAGAACAAAATGAGTTTATAGGAAAAATCACCAAAATACTAGGGTATAAAAAAACCATACAATTACAGTTTGCAGAAATGGAGTTTGGTAGAAACTTAATGCGTAAGTACAAACAAAGAAGAAGAAATTAAAAAAAGGAAGCTTAACGCTTCCTTTTTTTTATGTTACTAAATTCATACAGTAATTTAATTCAGGTTTATTTGCTGTAAATTCTTTCAACCATATGGAAAGCTCTTTCACTTCATAAGGTAACAACCTTTTTAAAGACTTTTCCAATTCTTTACAAAACAACTCTGAATTAAAACTTACTTTCACCAAGACTGTCTTTGTGTATTCAAACATTGCTCTTGCCATAATTAAAAAATTTAATAATAAAACGATTAATTTTAATATTTAGTATGTCTAAATTAAACTAAAAGACCAACATTTGTGTAAATGTTGGTCTTAAAATTTAATTAAAAAAATGTTAATTTAAATGGCATTAATCTTTTCTACCAAAGCCTTTGCTTTTGTTTCTAGCTCAAGATTAATCTCTTTATAATGTTTCTTTTTATTGTCAACATTTTTTGCATGTACTTTAGCAATTAAAGCATCAAAAGTTTCAATTGCTTCGTCTATAATTGCGTCTCCTTTTTTAGGTTCATTTTTTAATGTAGATACATCTAAAGTATACTCAATAACATCTCCTAAAACGTAATTTATATCCTTCTTTAAGTTTTTAATACTTGCCATAACTTCTAGTTTTTATGCTGCAAATTTAGTTGTTTTTATCTAATTGGCTTTGAAATTCTTCAAAAAATAATCCTACATGATACCCATCTACTAAAGCATGATTCACAGTAATGCCTACTGGCATTTTTAAACGATTGCCTTCTTTAACCATTTTTCCAAAAGCAAATTTAGGAATGCTATCATTTACAATACCTGCATTTGGCTCTTTTTGACTTGTAAAAGATACCCAAGGCAATGCTGAACAATACATACAGTTATCAGCATTTTTTGGAGGAAAAAGAGCATTAGATGTTGCTATCCGCTCTTTTTCATTTTTAAAATTTGAATAAAATGTTTTAAAATTAGTAGCGTACTCTATAAATGAAAAACCAAAGGTATGGTCTTCTCTTGCAATAGTTGCTGAAGCATGAATTACATCATAAATCGCTACTTTATCATCATGAATTCGATATCTAAAATTTTCTATAGCATTTAAGGCTTTCAAACAAGCATGTAAGTACACTGCAAAAAAAGATACTTTTTCTGTTTTTGCCTTTTTATAGGCAACTGTTACATCTACAGGTACTGTTAATGCAAAAAAAGGGTCTTTTAACGATTTAAAATGGTTAAAATGTTGAATTCTATTCCAATTTTTTAGATCTACATAGTTCATAAAACACCAGGTATTTCTTTAATCGTAGTTAAAGTTATATAATTTTGCTTTGCAGCTTCTTTGTCACTTACCTGTTCATGAATCCAAGTAGTATGAAAAGGAATGTGAATGGCAGAGGCTCCAATTGCAATAAGAGGCAATACATCAGACTTTAACGAATTCCCTACCATTAAAAATTCTGTAGGTTCAATGTCTAAATGCTTCAGTAATTTTTGATAATCTTTTTCCTTTTTATCACTCATTACCTCTATATGATGAAAATATTTTAGAAGGTTTGATTTTTCTAATTTTCTTTCTTGGTCTAGCAAATCTCCTTTGGTAGCAACAATAAGCTTATACTTACCGTGTAAGGTTTTTAAAACTTCTTCTACTCCGTCTAAAAGCGTTATGGGTTTTGCTAACATTTCTTTACCTATATTTAAAATTGCCTGAATCGTTTTAGGGTGTACAGTTGTATTAGACAGCTCAATAGCACACTCTATCATTGATAATACAAACCCTTTAATCCCATATCCATAAAAAGATAAATTTTCAATTTCTTTTTTAAAAAGTTCTTGGTCAATTTTATTTTTAGTCTCGTACTTAGACAATAAGTTGGCAAATTCTAGCTCTGCCTCTCTAAAATAAGTTTCATTTACCCATAATGTATCGTCTGCATCAAATGCAATTACTTTATAACGATTGCCCATTTTGCGCTATTAATTTTATTGCTTTTTCTAAATCTTCTGGAGTATCAATGCCAATCGATTCAACCGAAGTTTCTACCATTTTTATTTGTTTACCAATTTCTTGGTAACGAATAGCCTCTATTTTCTCTGAAGCTTCTAAAGGAGTCATTGGCGTGTTGTAAAAATCTAATAACGCTTGTTTTCGAAACGCATAAACTCCTTTGTGTTTGTAATAATTTACTTCAACGTATGTATCTCTATGAAAAGGAATTACACTTCTAGAAAAATAAATAGCTCTATTATGTACATCTGTAATGACCTTAACGTTGTTAGGGTTTTCGATATCTTCTTTGTTGGTTATGTGCACTTTTAAAGACGCTAAATCTATTTCTTGATGGTTATCTTCTTTAAAAACATGAATTAATTTCTTTAAAGAAATTTCATCGATAAAAGGCTCATCTCCTTGCACGTTAACAACAATATCTACGTCTAAATTTTCTACAGCTTCTGCAATTCTATCAGAACCGCATTCGTGTTCTTTTTTACTCATTATTGCTTTACCATTTGCCTCTGATATGGTGTTGAATATTAACGTTGAATCTGTAACTACAAAAACCTCATCAAACAAACCGGTTTGTAAAGCCGCTTCATAGGTCCTTAAAATTACGGGTTTACCCCCTAAATCTTTCATTAATTTACCAGGAAATCGAGACGCTTTATAGCGTGCAGGAATCATTGCAATAATTTTCATGATTTACATTTTAAATGCTTTCAAAGATACTATTAAAAAGGAAAGTATCAATTTTACGAATAAAATAAACACTCAAAAAAGAGCAAGTTTTTAATTATTCACCCTCATAACTTACAAAATTTCTAGGCGTTTCGTAAAGTGTTATTTTTAACGCTAAATCGGTAGGCAAATGTTTTCTCAATTTTTGAAATGTAACGACACAAATATTTTCAGCTGTCGGATTCAATTCTTTAAACTCAGGCACTTCAATATTTAGATTTTTATGATCAAAACAGTCTTCTACCTCTGACTTGATTAAATTTTTAAGAATTCCTAAATCGTATACATACCCGGTTTCTTTGTTAATTTCTCCAGTAAGCGAAACTATCAATTCATAGTTATGGCCATGAAAATTTGGGTTACTGCATTTGCTAAATACTTCTTTATTTTTAGCATCAGACCAATCTTTTCGATACAATCGATGCGCAGCGTTAAAATGTGCTTTTCTGTGAACGGTAACTTTAGGCATTTGATAGTCTTTTATAAGATTCTTTAAAAATAATTTTAAACCAAGCAGTATATGAATCAGGGTTTTCTATAATATCTGCTTGAACTGCTTCTAAAGACATCCATTTAAAAGCCGCTACTTCCTCTTTATTAATTACAGGATCTTCTTCATAATTACCAATTAACACATGGTCTAGCTCATGCTCTGTTAAACCATTGTCAAAAGGCGCTTTATATATAAACGAAAAAACCTCTTTTAGTGGAGTTTTAAAACCCATTTCTTCTTGTAGTCTTCGTTTACCTGCTTCAATATTGGTTTCCCCTACTCTTTGGTGCGAACAACAAGTATTTGTCCACAGTAAAGGAGAATGGTATTTATGTGCTGCTCTCTGCTGTAATAGCAAAGCTCCTTTTTTATTAAAAACAAATACAGAAAATGCCCTGTGTAATAGCGCTTTTTCATGGGCTTCCATTTTTGCCATGGTCCCAATTTGAGTATCGTTTTCATCAACTAAAATTACTTGTTCCTCCATAGTTACAAATATACAGGAATCGAAAAGCAAAAAAAACTTATCTTTTATAAATTCATTAAGAATGCTATCATTTTAAATAATGATGATTTATATTTGAAGCTGTTTTACGTAAAATAATCCTTTGAAAATATTTGCAAGACTTTTAATGGTATCTTTCTTGGTTATGTTGTGCCAATGTAAACCTGAGGCGAAACGGATACCTGTAAAAAAAACGGCTAAAAAAAACATCAAAAAAAAGGAAGTTCCTAAACTACAAAAATCATGGGATAGCCTAAATAGTAAAAATGCCGAAGTTTTTTTAGCAGCATACGGAAAAGAAAATAAGGAAACCAAAGTTCTTATTGAAACAAAATTCGGAGCTATTACATTACGCTTGTACAAAGATGTACCTATCCATAGAGCTAATTTTATTTTTTTAACTAAAATAAACTACTTTAACACTACAGTCATTTATAGAGTTGCTAAAAACTTTGTGATTCAAGGAGGGAACTCAGACAACCTATACACACAAAAACAACGAAGAAAGTATGGCAACTACTTATTAAAACCCGAATTTAGAAAAAATAGAACCCATAAATTTGGCGCTTTAGCAGCTGCAAGACAATGGGAAAATAACCCTGATAAATTGTCTAGCCCTTTTGAGTTTTATATTGTTCATAAAAGAAGCGGTGCCCATCATTTAGATAATGAACATACTGTTTTTGGAGAAGTCATTTCGGGGTACGATACTATGGATAAAATTGCAAAGGTAAAAGTGGGTATAGACGAATGGCCTATAGCAGATATTCCTATGACAATTACTGTACTCGATTAATCGTTTTCGATAACCTTTGTCAATACTTCTGCTGGTAAAAGTTTAGAAATTACTTCTAACTGTAAATTGTCTATTGCCAAATACCTCCAAGCTGTTTCTCCATCTAAAGAAATTGCAATAATATGCTGAGCAACTTTAACATTAAAAAACTTTGTTTTATCGTTAAAAGTTACATTTTTACTACCATATTGCTGCTCATACTTTAACTTTAAAGCGTATAATAATCTGTCGTCTAAACCTAAGGCTTCGTTTTTTTCGTCTAGAATTCTTATTTTCTGATCGCCAACAATGTCTAAAATTGCATAAAATTTATCTTGTACTCTAAACGTTTCAGATATCGACAGTACTTTTGGTAAAGCAGACACAATTTGCATTTTAGGATTCGTAAAGGTTGCTTTCATTGTAGCCACTAACTGCTCTTTAGGAACTACCGTAAACAATTCTTCTGCTGTATACGCTAAAGAAGCTGTAAATTTTTTATCCAACAACAATTGTTGCATGGTTAAAAATCGCTCTTTTATTAAATTATTTTGAGCATTTGTATTTAAAAAAGAAAGTATTAAAAAGGCAAAAAGTAAAATTTTTCTCATGAATCTTTGGGTATAAAAAAAGCCAAATATATAAAATTAAACCTACACTAGATTTGAAATACATATCATTGATAATTGAAAATGTAAAATGTATCTTTGCACCTCAAATTTTGTAAATGAGTTTTTTAAAAGAAATCGCACGTAGAAGAACTTTTGGTATAATTTCGCATCCCGATGCTGGAAAAACTACATTAACCGAAAAACTACTTTTATTTGGAGGTGCTATACAAGAAGCAGGTGCTGTTAAGAATAATAAAATAAAAAAAGGAGCTACCTCTGATTTTATGGAAATTGAACGTCAGCGAGGGATTTCTGTAGCTACTTCTGTACTTGCTTTTATTTACAAAGACAAAAAAATTAATATTCTAGATACGCCTGGTCACAAAGACTTTGCAGAAGACACCTTTAGAACTTTAACTGCTGTAGATAGTGTTATTGTTGTTATTGATGTGGCAAAAGGGGTAGAACCACAAACTGAAAAGTTAGTTGAAGTCTGTAGAATGAGAAGCATACCAATGCTTGTATTCATTAATAAATTAGACCGAGAAGGAAAAGATGCTTTTGATTTATTGGATGAAGTTGAACAAAAACTTGGGTTGTGTGTAACCCCTATGAGTTTCCCTATTGGGATGGGGTATGATTTTAAAGGAATCTATAATATTTGGGAGAAAAAACTAAACTTATTTTCCGGAGAAAACAAACAAACAATCTCAGAAGGTATAGAATTTGACGACTTGTCCAATCCTGATTTAGATAAAGCTGTAGGTGAAACTGCAGCCAATACGTTAAGAGAAGAAATAGAATTGATTAGTGAGGTGTATCCAAGTTTTAATCAAGATGATTATTTAAAAGGGGAACTGCAACCTGTTTTCTTTGGTTCTGCTTTAAATAATTTTGGCGTAAAAGAGTTGTTGGATGCATTTATCGAAATTGCACCATCGCCTCAACCTAAAAAAGCAGAAGAACGTTTGGTAGATTCTAAAGAAGATAAAATGACAGGTTTTGTGTTTAAAATCCATGCAAATATGGATCCCAAACATAGAGATCGATTGGCGTTTATTAAAGTTGTTTCAGGAACGTTTAGAAGAAATTCACCCTATTTACATGTAAGGAATAAGAAAAAAGTAAAATTTTCTAGTCCGAATGCCTTTTTTGCAGAAAAAAAAGAAATTGTAGACGAATCGTATCCAGGAGATATTGTAGGGATTCATGATACCGGTAATTTTAAAATTGGAGACACGTTAACAGAAGGAGAAGATTTAAGTTTTAGAGGAATTCCAAGTTTTTCTCCTGAACACTTTAGGTATGTAAATAATGCAGACCCTATGAAATCGAAACAGCTCTACAAAGGTTTAGATCAGTTGATGGATGAGGGTGTAGCGCAACTATTTATTATAGAAATGAATGGAAGACGTGTTATTGGAACTGTAGGCGCCCTACAATTTGAAGTAATTCAATATAGATTAGAGCATGAGTATGGTGCAAAATGTACCTACGAAAATCTAAATGTGCATAAAGCATGTTGGGTAGAAGCTAGCGACCCTAAAAGTAATGAGTTTAAAGAATTTAAAAGAGTAAAGCAACGCTATTTGGCAAAAGACAAACAAGGCCAATTGGTTTTCTTAGCAGATTCTGAGTTTACCATTCAAATGACACAAAGTAAATACCCCAATGTTAAACTCCATTTTACCAGTGAGTTTAAAGATTGATGGTTTTAAAATAGAGAAGGAATCCAAATTATAGCGCAAAATTAGTTGTCGTTTTTAAAAGTGATTTAAAGAAACTATTTCACGAACACAAAAAGCTTATTTAGCTAACCATGACAAGTCTAGTTAGGCGCGAAACATATTTGTACAGGACTAAAAAGCAATGCCTCATTTCACAAAAAAGTTACTACTTTTGCAAAGCTTTTAGAAGACGTTTTTTAAAGTGGTGTTAAAAGTGCATAAGAAAAATTGTAATACGCCCAACAGTGGGGAATTAATAGTCATAGTAACAATGATTTATTATGTTAAGTATCTGAAGCACAATTGCAATTTACGTTCAGAAATGCAAATAAAACCAATATAAATGTAGAGATAGCTTCTTGCTAAACTATGTTAAATACAAAAAAATAATAACGATTAAAATTAGGAAAATGAACAACGGAATTTACGCAAAATTTACAACCCAAAAAGGTGAAATACTAGTTGAATTAGCCCATGACAAAACACCTGGTACTGTAGGTAATTTTATTGCTTTGGCAGAAGGAAATATGGAGAATGGTGCAAAAACACAAGGTACACCATATTATGATGGCTTAACGTTTCATAGAGTAATTCCAGATTTTATGATACAAGGAGGCTGCCCTCAAGGAACAGGAACAGGAAGCCCTGGTTATAAATTTGATGATGAGTTTCATCCAGATTTAAAACACGATGCGCCAGGAAAGTTAGCCATGGCAAATTCTGGCCCTGCAACCAATGGTAGTCAGTTTTACATTACGCATGTACCAACCCCATGGTTAGATGGTAAACATACTGTTTTTGGAACTGTTATTGAAGGACAAGATGTTGTGGATGCTGTGGCACAAGGAGATGAAATTGAACAAGTAGCAATTGTAAGAGTGGGTGAAGAAGCAGAAAACTTTAATGCCATAGAAGCGTTTAGAACTTTTGAAGGGGCTAGAGAAAAAAGAGAAGCAGCAGAAAAAACAAAACAAAAAGAATTATTAGATAGTGTTGCTGCAGGGTATGATGAAACCGAAAGTGGTTTAAGATACAAAATCTTACAAAATGGTACAGGTAAACAAGCTACTAAAGGTGCTAGTGTTTCTGTACATTACAAAGGGCAATTGTTAGACGGTACTGTTTTTGATTCTTCGTACAAAAGAAAACAACCTATCGATTTTAATGTAGGTGTTGGCCAAGTTATTTCAGGTTGGGATGAAGGCATTCAGTTATTAAAAGTAGGAGACAAAGCCCGTTTTGTCATTCCTTCTAATTTAGCTTATGGAGCTCAGGGTGCAGGTGGTGTAATACCCCCAAATGCAACCTTAATTTTTGATGTAGAGTTGGTAAATATCAACTAAATACCCCCCTAAATGTCACATAAATAGTAAACTATTTATGTGACATTTAACAATAAAAAAAAACTATCTTTGGTTTTTTTTAAAATTTACCCTCTAATTTTTATGAAAAGTCTAAAATACTCCGAAAGAAAAAAAAGCATTATGCTTAATGTTTCTTTTTGGTCTATTGTTTTTTCGATCATAGAATTATTAGTTTGTGTTGTATTTGACATCCCTAATTATGCAAATGCTTACTATATTTGTTTGGGTATTTTTTCTTTCGTTTTTGTTCTGCTTAAACTAAACTATAGTCTTTTAGCACGCGTATTATTTTTCACGAATTTAAATGGGTTTATTTTCTTCTTTTCGCTAGTTTATGGAAAAAATAGCGGGTATGAATACTTATATTAACGAAGGTAAAAAGTGTTTTATAAAATAAATACGACTATGGGTACCGTTAAATAGATTTGGCCAACCAATCGCCTACCTCTGCAGTACCATAAGAATGATCGTCCTCAGCTAAATCTTGGGTAACAATCCCTTTTTCTAGTGCACTATTTACAGCATCTCTAATCGCTTTACCTTCTTCTAATAATCCAAAATTTTCGAACATCATAGCAGCAGATAAAATGGTAGCCATTGGATTTGCAATGTTTAACCCTGTTGCTTGCGGATAAGAACCATGAATAGGCTCAAATAAACCAATATTAGCGCCTAAAGAGGCACTAGGCATTAAACCCATAGATCCGGAAATTACAGAAGCTTCGTCTGTTAAAATGTCTCCAAATAAATTTTCTGTAATTAAAACATCATAGCTATTAGGCCATTGCACCAAACGCATGGCTACTGCATCTACAAACTCATAAGAAACGGTTACTTCTGGATACTCTTTTTCCATTGCCTGAACCGTTTCTCTCCATAAACGTGAAGTTTCTAATACGTTGGCTTTGTCTACACAGCATAATTTTTTGCTGCGTTTCATAGCCAATTCAAATCCTTTTTTAGCCAATCGCTGCACCTCTGCTCTAGTGTAAACACAGTTGTCAAAAGCCGTCTCTCCTGCATCTCTCCTACCCTTTTCTCCAAAGTAAATTCCGCCTGTTAATTCTCTAAGAAACACAAGATCTGTACCTTCTATTCGTTCTCTTTTTAATGGAGATTTATCTAACAAAGAGGCAAAAGTAAATGTAGGTCTAACATTTGCAAATAACCCTAATTTTTTACGCATTTTAAGTAACCCTTGCTCTGGCCTTACCTTAGCAGTTGGGTCATTATCAAAACGAGGATGGCCAATAGCACCAAACAAAACCGCATCTGAAGTTGCACATATTTCATGGGTTGCATCTGGGTAAGGTTCTCCTACTGCGTCTATAGCAGCAGCACCCGTTAACGCAGGCCTCCAGTTTAACTCATGATTAAACTTTTTTGCAACAGCATCTGCCACTTTAACTGCTTGTGCAATAACTTCAGGTCCTATACCATCACCTGCTAATAAGGCTATATTTAATTTCATCCTATTTTATTTTTACTATTTTATATGCGTTACATTAGTTTTACTTTGGTTAAAAAAGAAAGTTGTTTGTACCAACCTCATTTTTTAACTACATACTATTTAACATTTTTTCTGTGGCTTTAATGGCAGATACTGTTTGATCTGAATCCAAACCACGTGTTATGAATTCTTTTTGATGATGCTTCCAAGTTATAATTGTTTCACACAATGCATCTGAATGACTACCAGGAGGAATACGCACTGCATAATCTATTAATTTTGGCAATTCTTTTTTACGATGTGTTTTGTATAATTTTTTTAATGCGTTCATAAAAGCATCAAACTGCCCATCTCCTTGTGCATGAGCTTCGTACAAAACACCTTCTATTCTTAATTGTAATGTTGTAGAGGGTTTTAAACCTCTTGCATGCCCCAACACATAATTTTCTACCACTACCTTTTTTTCAATAGTATTGGAATCAAGAACATCAGAAATTATATATGGCAAATCTTCTTTAGAAACAATTTCTTTTTTATCTCCTAGTGCAATAATTCTTTGGGTTACTTTTTTTAGATCTTCATCATTTAATGCTAATCCTAACTCCTGTAAATTCTTTTGAATATTTGCTTTTCCGGATGTTTTTCCTAATGCATATTTACGTTTTCTACCAAAACGCTCAGGTAATAAATCGTTAAAATACAAGTTGTTTTTATGATCTCCGTCTGCATGAATCCCCGCAGTTTGGGTAAATACATTGGCACCCACAACAGGTTTGTTTACTGGTATTCTAAATCCAGAAAATGTTTCTACCAACTTGCTTACTTTGTATAATGCTTTTTCATTTACTTTTACAGTAACCTCTTTGTCTAAAAAATCATTTATAACAGCTATTGTACTTGCAATAGGGGCATTACCAGCACGTTCTCCCATTCCATTTACAGTTAAATGCAAACCGTGAGCACCTGCTTTAATGGCGTTCATTACATTGGCTACGCCTAAATCATAATCATTATGACCATGAAAATCGATATGCAAGTTTGGGTATTTTTGATGTACTTCTGAAATAAAATCAGTCGTTTCTTTGGGTGTTAATATCCCTAACGTATCTGGTAATAAAAGTCTTTTTATATCTTGAGTTTGTAAAAAATCTAAATATTGAAATACGTATTCTTTAGAGTTGCGCATTCCATTAGACCAATCTTCTAAATATACATTGGTTTGTATTCCATTGCTAGCAGCTAAAGTAATAGTAGCAGCTATTTCTTTAAAATGTTGTTGAGGTGTTTTTTTTAATTGATGGGTTAAGTGATTTAAAGAACCTTTTGTCAATAAATTCTGGACTTTTGCTCCAGATTCTAACATCCATGCTATCGATTTACCATCATCTACAAAAGTTAAAACCTCTATTTGATTAATTCGGTTGGCTTGGGTTGCCCAAGAGGTAATTTTTTTGACCGCTTCTAGCTCTCCTTTAGAAACTCTTGCAGAAGCTACCTCTATTCGGTCTACATTAAGTTCTTCTAATAATAGTTTGGCAATAGTTAGTTTTTCTGACACCGAAAAAGAGACTCCAGAGGTTTGCTCTCCATCTCTTAAGGTAGTATCCATTATTTCAATACTTCGAAGTGCCATTTAAAATAATTTAGCGCTATTAAAATGGTCTTGTTTTAGCAAAAGCAGAAATTTCATCTTCGATATTTTTTAAATAATCGATATCATCAAAACCATTTAACATATTGTCTTTTTTGTACGTATTGATTTCAAAAGATTCAGACGCTCCTGTAGCTACCAACGTAACTGTTTGGTTGGGTAGGTCTACCTTAATTTCTGTCTTTGGATCTGCTAGTATGGCATCAAAAAGTTGGTCTGCAAAACCACTACTTACCTGAACTGGTAAGACACCTACATTTAAACAGTTATTTCTAAAAATATCTGCAAAAAATGATGAAATTACACAACGTAAGCCAAAATCATACACAGACCAAGCTGCATGTTCTCTAGAAGAACCTGATCCAAAATTTTTACCCCCAACTAAAATTTTAGAGCCTGCGTAAATCTCTTTATTTAATGGGAATTCTGTTTTAGGGGTACCATCTTGATTGTACCTCCAGTCACGAAAGAAATTATCTCCAAAACCGACTCTCTCTGTTGCTTTTAAAAAACGTGCAGGGATTATTTGATCTGTATCTACGTTTTCTATAGGTAGTGGATATGCTGTGCTTGTTAACACGTTAAATTTATCGTAAGCCATATGTTGTATGCTTTTTGTCTTTACCTTTTAATTTAATAATGTTCTTGGGTCTGTTACAACACCAGAGACTGCAGATGCTGCTGCTACTAGTGGAGAGGCTAACAATGTTCTAGAGCCAGGCCCTTGTCTTCCTTCAAAATTTCGATTAGAAGTAGAAACAGATAATTTTCCTGAAGGTATTTTATCATCGTTCATTGCCAAACAAGCAGAACAACCTGGTTCTCTTAAAACAAAACCGGCACTATCTATAATCTTATCTAACCCTTCTTCTTTAATTTGATCTACTACTTTATGTGAACCAGGAACTAGCCATGCAGTAACATTCGCTGCTTTTTTTCGTCCTTTTATAATGTTGCAAAAAGCTCTAAAATCCTCAATTCTTCCATTGGTACAAGACCCTAAGAAAACAAAATCAATTTCTTTGCCTAACATAGATTCTCCTTCATCAAAATTCATGTAGGCTAACGATTTTTTATACGAAGTAGCTCCACTATCTGAAGGATCTGAATTTGGGATAGATTTAGAGACCCCAATACCCATTCCTGGGTTGGTTCCATAGGTTATCATTGGTTCAATTTCGGCGGCATCAAAAGATAATTCTAAATCAAACTCAGCGTCCGCTTCAGAAAATAAAGTACTCCAATACTCCATCGCTTTTTCCCAATCTTTTCCTTTTGGTGCTAATGCACGTCCTTTTATATAGTCATATGTTTTTTCATCTGGCGCTATCATTCCTCCTCTAGCTCCCATTTCTATAGAGAGGTTACACACCGTCATTCTACCCTCCATAGACATGTTTGTAAACACATCTCCTGCATATTCTACAAAATATCCTGTTGCTCCAGACGTAGTTAATTTAGAAATAATGTACAAGGCAACATCTTTTGGGGTAACACCAACGCCTAAACTACCATTAATATTTATGCGTAAACTTTTAGGTTTTGGCTGCATAATGCATTGTGTAGATAAAACCATTTCTACCTCGCTAGTTCCGATACCAAATGCAATTGCCCCAAAAGCACCATGTGTAGATGTATGTGAATCTCCACACACAATGGTAGCTCCTGGTAATGTAATTCCATTTTCAGGACCAACAACATGAACAATTCCATTATTTTTATCTCCTAACCCCCAATGAGAAATTCCATATTTTTTTGCATTTCTCTCTAAAGCATCCAACTGATTTGCAGACAAAGGGTCTTCTACAGGTAAATGTTGGTTGATTGTTGGGGTGTTGTGATCTGCTGTAGCAAATGTTTTTTCTGGATAAACCACATCATTTCCTCTACTTTCTAATCCTAAAAAAGCTACAGGACTCGTTACTTCATGAATAAAATGACGGTCTATAAATAAAACATCTGGCCCCTCTTTTACCTTACGAACAACATGTGCATCCCAAACTTTATCAAATAATGTATTTGCCATTTTTAAATGTTTTCAATCAACTACCAAAAATAAGTTTTAAAAGTAATGTAAATAGATACCATAGAAAAAGAAGTATTATATTCATCCTTATTAGCTAAACATACTTATCTGATAAACAATAAACTACATCAAATTAAAATACGATGTCTATTCTTTTTAAGATGCTTCATATAATTTATAAAACAAGAGCACTTTAAAAATCCAAAATTTTAAATCTTTTTCTATAAATTTAAAATAGTACCTTTAAATTTTAATTTACGAGTATGAAAACTGCAAAAGCTTATTTTGATGAATATGCACAAAGTCATCAAAATGGAACCAATCAAAAAATACACTATATCTGTGTACCTATCATTTTTTTTAATGTTATTGGATTGTTAATGTGTATCCCTACTACCCTTTTAGCATCCACTTTTAAATTATACAATCCTTTGCTAGAAAACTGGGCTATTGTTGCTACGATTTTGGTATCTGTATTTTACCTAAAATTAGGTTTTTGGTATTTTATGGAAATGATTTTTGTGATACTTATTTGTATTGTTGGGAATTTTTGGATTAGCAATTACACCAACTTACTATATGTTTCGATAGGCTTATTTGTACTTGCTTGGATTGGTCAGTTTTACGGGCATAAAGTTGAAGGAGCAAAGCCTTCTTTCTTAAAAGACTTAGAGTTTTTACTAATTGGCCCCCTTTGGATAATTCAAAAAATTGGAAAAAAGGAAACTAATTAGAATACCATGAAAGACACGATTAGCTTTGATGATTTTTTAAAAGTAGATCTTAGAGTAGGAACAATTATTGAGGTACACGATTTTCCAAAAGCAAAAAAACCAGCCTACCAACTTACTATAGATTTTGGCCAATTAGGCATTAAAAAATCAAGTGCTCAAATCACCGATTTATATCCTAAAGATGCGTTGCTAAACAAACAAATAATTGCGGTAGTAAATTTTAAACCCAAGCAAATTGCCAACTTTAAAAGTGAAGTTTTGGTTTTGGGTATTTACAATAAAGAACAAAAAGTAGTAGTGTTAGAAACGGGTAAAAACATTAAAAATGGAATGACTGTTTCTTAATGGTATTTAGGATTATTTAAAATCACCAAAGCACCTATTACTCCAGGTATCCAGCCACATAGCGTTAATAAAAAAATAATAACAAAAGAGCCACATCCTTTATCTATGACTGATAATGGTGGAAAAATAATAGCAAATAAAACTCTAAAAAAACTCATCTGTAATGGATTAAATACAACTAATTAGACGTAGAAGTTATGAATTTGTTACACTAGAACATACACCTAAAAAAAATCACAACCATTAAAAAAGTTGTGATTTCTTATTTTTTATTTTTATTACAACAAATTCTTACATTTTATCTCCAAAGAAAATGGTATTCATTAGAAGCTTATTTGTTCCAAACCAAAAGGCCCTAAAATTGGTATTGTCTGTAAATACAATTACCCTACCTCTACCCAATCTACCTACCTTAAAAGGAACAGTATTTGGAATTACTTTTGCATTTTCTTTAGAAATATAGCCACTTAACAATGGTGTTTGGGTATATTGAATAGGATTGTTGTAGCTATTTTTATCTGCTTGCATAAATAAAGTAGTGTTTCTGAACAATGCTAAAGTATTCTCTTTATAACCAAAATTTATTGGGTGTGACCTGTCTAATTTTGCTTCAAAAATTGTGCCACCAATTACTTGTGCACCAGATTGTAAGGACCTATTTTCGAAAGAAACAGAAGTGATAGTATCTCTTCTTGCAGTCTTAAATTTAATATTGATCATTTTATTACTTGCCAACCATCTAGCTGTATTTTTATAGCCTACTAACACACCACCATTTTTAACCCAAGTTTGTAATTTGGTAATTGCAGATTTTTCTAAACCACTACTTGGTATTATAATATGGGTGTATTTTGTAATATCAATTCTATTAAAATTTCTAGTATCTAAACGAGTTATTGGCATATCAAAACGTTGGTCAAATAAATGCCAAATTTCACCAGAGTCGTTACCTGCTACTCCATCACCAACCATCATTGCTACTTTTGGTTTTGTAATGGCTCTAAAATTATTACTTCCTAAATCTATGCCCTCATTTAAACCTGTAGTAACTCCGTGAATGGTAATATAACTTTCTTTGGCTACTTTATTTAAAAAAGTATATAGCGCTGCAGTTTCTAATTTCTGATTTTGTACTGGTATAAAAATAGTTCCGTATTCATAAGAATTCGCACCATTTTTAAAATTTTTCATGGAAACTTTTGCTCTTAACCCTTTCTGTAAAATAGCATGTAACGCTTTTGGAGCATAAAACTCATTCCAAGGCATTAAGTACCCATAATCACTTTTAAAAGAAACAGCTCCTTTTTTTAATTCTAGATTTGTAATTTCATTTCCGGCTTTTGATAACGAAACATTTTCGGCATAATCAACACCAAAAGCATGATTAAATGTCCAAGCAGAAACGTCATAAAACAAACTGTCTTTAAAAGTAGTTCGTACATCAAACATTGCTTTGACTAACCTATGGTTTTTCTGATTCATGGGTACTACATAACTATAGCCTTTTTTGAATTTTTTCCCATTTTGTGTAAAATCATTTTTTACTTCATGAATTTTAATCTGATGTCTTTTTAAAACTTCTGCTAAATGAAATGTTTTTGCAGCGTCTTTTTCATCACCAAAAACAATGGCACTTTTAGAACCCGTATTTCTACTTTCTTTGTAAAAATTTTGTTGATATTTTAAGATTTTTAAACGCATTTTGTGGGCTGCCTCCAATGTAGAGAATGCAGCAGTTACTTGGTTTCTTATGGTAAATGGAAATGTTAAAATACCATTGGTAGTTTCTTGTGCATGACCTCTAGAGCTTGCTTGCTCAAATAAGATACCTATACTACCATTAATATCTGGAAAAGTAGAGCCCTTTCCATAATAAAAGTCATCAAAACTTTCTTCTGAATAGTACATAGAACCAATTTTATCTAAGGCTTTAGCATGGTATGTAGCAATTTCTCTGGTAAGATCTTGATTCGTTTGTGGCGTTAATGGGTTAGTTCTACTCGGAATTCCAGGCTGAAAAAAGAAACTAGAGTTGCTACCCATTTCATGATGATCTGTTAAAATATTTGGCAACCATTGATGAAATGTTGCAATTCTTGCTTTACTTTCTGGTAATTGAACAGGCAACCAGTCTCTATTCATATCAAACTGATAATGATTGGTTCTACCTCTTGGCCAAATCTCTGAATATTCTCTATCATTAGGATCTGGATTAATGTTTTTACTTCTATTGGTATTTGCCCAATACGCAAAACGTTGCAAACCATCAGGATTAAAAGATGGATCGAATAAAATAACCGTATTTTTTAGTAAATCTTCTGTGGCTTGGCTTTTTGAAGCAGCCAAATAATACGCGACTGCTAATGCTGCATTAGAACCACTTGGTTCGTTACCGTGAATTGAAAACCCTTGATATACCACTATTGGATGATCGATACTTAAAGAAGCGTCATTTGTTGCAGCGATATGTTTTTTTCTAATCTCTTCTATATTAGTATGATTTTCTGGTGAAGTAATTGTTAACAACAACAAAGGCCTACCCTCATAAGTTTTACCTCTATTTTCTAATGAAATTCGGTTAGATGAAGCGGCTAGGGCTTTCATGTAGATTACTAATTTATCGTGCGTAATGTGCCACTCGCCCACTTCATGACCAATGATATCTTTGGGAGTTGGTATGTTGCTATTATAGTCTTCTACTGGTAAATAATAGGATAAACTAGTATCTTGAGCTGTAGTATAAAAACTAATGAATAAAAAGAATAGAAATAGGTTTTTCATTTGACTGCTAAAATTTGATTTTCCAACAAATATAACAAATGAATTTTTTAGTTTTTTGCATCTTTTTCCACATTATTTCTAATAAGATTATTGAAAATTGAAAAATAGTTGCATAATTCTCTAAAATTGATAAAAATTGAAAATGATTTTGGAAATGTAGAAGACCATTTTTTTTTTATTAAGATATTTGTATACTAAGGCATTAATTATTGTAAATGATTCAAAACTCACTTTTAGATAATTTAAGACAATCACTTTCTGGTGAGCTCTTAAACGATAAGCTACATAAAACGTTATATGCAACAGACGCATCTGTATATCGAAAAATACCGCTAGCAGTCGCCTATCCAAAAAACGAGAGTGATTTAAAAAAACTAATTGAATTTGCTACAAAAAACAATACAACATTAATTCCTAGAACTGCTGGAACCTCTTTAGCTGGGCAATGTGTAGGAGATGGAATTGTAGTAGATGTTTCTAAGTATTTTACAAGTATCATTTCTTTTGATGAGGATGCTAAAACCATAACGCTACAACCAGGAATTGTCAGAGACTCTTTAAATGAATTCTTAAAACCTTATGATTTGTTTTTTGGTCCAAACACCTCCACGTCTAATAGATGTATGATTGGTGGAATGGTAGGTAATAATTCTTCTGGAAGTACCTCTATAAAATATGGAGTTACCAGAGATAAAGTACTGCAAATTAAAGCGGTGTTAAGTGATGGAAGTACTGCTGTTTTTAAAGAAATTTCCTCAGAAAAATTTATTGAAAAAACCAAAGAAAAATCGTTAGAAGGAAACATCTATGCATCCATTCTTGAAGAACTTTCACCAAAAGAAGTCCAGCTTGAAATTCATAATGAGTTTCCAAAACCGGCTATTCATAGAAGAAATACTGGATATGCTGTAGACGAATTCTTAAAATCTGATGTATTTGGGGGGACAGAAAAAACGATAAATGTTGCCAAATTTTTAACAGGTAGTGAAGGTACTTTGGCTTTTACCACTGAGATTACTTTAGCTTTAGATAAGCTACCTCCTGCAGAAAGTATTATGGTATGCACGCATTTTAAAAGTATTCACGAAAGCCTACAAGCTACTGTAATTGCAATGAAGCACAATTTGTACAATTGTGAATTAATGGACAAAACCATTTTAGATTGTACAAAAAACAATAGAGATTTAGCCAAAAATAGATTTTTCTTGCAAGGAGATCCTGAGGCAGTTTTAATGTTAGAGGTTGCTGCAGACACTGTGCTTGAAGCAGAAGTATTAGCACGTGCGTTAATTGAAGATTTAGAAAAAAATAAATTTGGGTACCATCATCCAAAAGTATACGGTAAAGATATTGCAAAAGTACATTACTTAAGAAAAGCAGGTTTGGGTGCTTTAGGTAACATGGTTGGAGATCATAAAGCAGTTGCTTGTATTGAAGACACTGCAGTAGCTCTAGAAGATTTACCTAACTATATTGAAGAGTTTACTGAAATTATGGCAAAATACCAGCAAAATGCTGTGTATTATGCACATGCAGGTGCTGGAGAATTGCATTTAAGACCTATTTTAAATTTAAAGAAAAAAGCTGATGTTGTACTTTTTAGAAAGATTACCACAGAAACAGCAGCACTTGTAAAAAAATACAAAGGGTCTTTTTCTGGAGAACATGGAGATGGAATTGTACGTGCTGAATTTATTCCATTAATGATTGGCGAGCAAAATTATCAATTGTTAAGACGCATTAAAAAAGCATTTGATATCAATAACATTTTTAACAAAGGGAAAGTTACAGATGCCTTTGCCATGGACGAAGATTTACGTTATGAAATAGATCGTAAAGAGCCAGAAATAAAAACACTTCAGGATTTTTCTGATAGTAAAGGTATTCTTAGAATGGCCGAAAAATGCAATGGATCTGGTGACTGTAGAAAACCTGTAGAAGCTGGTGGCACCATGTGCCCAAGTTACAGGGCTACAAAAGATGAAAAAGATACCACAAGAGCCAGAGCTAACACGTTGCGCGAGGTTTTAACAAATAATGAAGCAGAAAATAAATTTAATTCCAGCGATTTAAAAGACGTGTTAAGCCTTTGTTTAAGCTGTAAAGCTTGTGCAAGTGAATGCCCTAGTAATGTTGATGTTGCTACAATGAAAGCTGAATTTCTATATCAGTATCAAGAAGAAAATGGCTATTCTTTTAGAAATAAGCTTTTCGCGAATAACGTTAAATACAACAAGCTAGGTAGTAGTATTCCTCTGCTAACAAATTTAGTACTAAACACCCCATTAACAAAAGCAATTATGGGGGTTGCACAAAAAAGAAGGGTTCCAAAATTAGCAGGTAAAACTTTAAGAAAATGGTATAAGAAACAAACGTTTTCAAAAAAGAAACCTCTTAAAACTGTTTATTTATTCTGTGATGAGTTTACCAATTTTTATGATGTAGAAATTGGTAAAGATGCTTTTATACTTCTTGGAAAATTGGGGTATGACTTACAAATTATCAATCATGAAGAATCTGGAAGAAGTTTCATATCTAAAGGATTTTTAAAAGAGGCAAAAGCAGTCTGTAATCTAAATATTGATATTTTTAAAGACATTATAACTAAAGAAACGCCGTTAGTTGGTATAGAACCTTCTGCTATTTTAACCTTTAGAGATGAATATATCCGTTTGGCAAATGATAAAAAAGCAGCTGAAAAAGTCGCAAAAAACACCTTTACTTTCGAAGAATTTTTAGCCAAAGAAATTGAACTCGGCAATATCGATCATCAGCATTTTACGCAAGAGAAAAAAGAATTAAAAATCCATGGTCACTGCCATCAAAAAGCATTATCTGGTAACCATGCTAGTTTTCAAATTTTGAATTTACCTAGCAACTATAAGGTAACAATAATGAACACAGGATGTTGTGGTATGGCAGGTTCTTTTGGGTATGAGAAAGAACATTATAAAATTTCTATGCAAGTGGGCGAAGATACCTTATTCCCAAAAGTAAGAAATTGTGATTCTAAAACAGAAATTGTCGCATCAGGAACAAGTTGTAGACACCAAATTTATGATGGTACAAAAAGAATGGCAAAACACCCAATTACAATTTTAAAAGAAGCGTTAAAGTAAATTATCCTAAAGAAGCTATACTTGCTTTTATCGTATCTATTTTAGCCATTGTATCTGCTTCTTTTTTACGCTCTAAAGCAATTACTTTTTCTGGTGCATTGGCCACAAAACGATCGTTAGAAAGTTTTTTCTGAATTCCGAATAAAAACCCTTCTGCTCTCTTTAACTCAGCATTTAACTTAACTAGCTCAGCTTCTATATCAATATTATCAGAAGAAATTGGTATGAAGTACTCATTAGATTTTACTCTAAACGATGCTCCCTCTACCTTTTCATTTCCATAAGTAATAGAAGTGGTATTGGTAAGTTTCTGAATAATACCATCAAAACGTTTTGAAGAATTTGCAGTATCTACAACAAACAATTCTAAGGCATCTTTAAAGCCTATATTTTTATCTTTTCGAATTGTTCTAATGCCTGATATGACCTCAGTTGCAAACTCAAAATCAGAAATCATTTCTTTATCAAATGCTGTAAAAGTTGGATACTTTGCAATGATTAGGGCTTCTTCTGGAGTCCTTTCTGATATATACTGCCAAATTTCTTCGGTTAAGAATGGCATAAATGGATGAAGGATTTTTAAATTATCCTCTAACACTTGTATGATGGCATCATAGGTAATTTGATCTATAGGTTGTTGATACGCTGGTTTTACAATTTCTAATAGCCAAGAAGAAAAATCATCATTAATCAATTTATAAATTGCCATTAAAGCATCAGACAAACGATATTTAGAAAAATGATCTTCAATTTCTGCAATGTTTTTTTGAAATTTTGCTTCATACCAAGACAATCCAATCTTAGAGGTCTCTGGCTGCAGCAATGACGCATCTACCTCCCACCCTTTAATCAAACGAAAAGCATTCCATATTTTATTTGCAAAGCCTTTTCCTTGCTGACATAAATCTTCATCAAACATTAGGTCATTTCCTGCTGCTGAACTTAACAACAAACCAACTCTTACACCATCAGCTCCATAAGTTTCAATTAACTTTAAAGCATCTGGAGAGTTCCCTAAAGATTTAGACATTTTACGTCTTTGCTTGTCTCTTACCAAACCTGTTAAATAAACATTTTTAAAAGGTTTTTCATCTTTAAACTCATACCCAGCAACAATCATTCTTGCTACCCAGAAAAATAAAATATCTGGACCTGTTACTAAATCGTTTGTTGGGTAGTAATAATTTATTTCTTTGTTATCAGGATTTCGAATTCCATCAAAAACAGATATTGGCCATAGCCAAGAAGAAAACCAAGTATCTAAGGCATCTTCATCTTGTTTTAAATCAGTTGTTTTTAACGCTGAATTACCTGTTTTTTCAATAGCTAAAACTAAAGCATCATCAATATTTTCTGCGACAACAAAATCTTCTTTTCCATCTCCATAGAAGTAAGCAGGAATTTGTTGGCCCCACCAAAGTTGTCGAGAAATATTCCAATCACGTACATTTTCCATCCAATGACGATAGGTGTTTTCAAATTTCTTTGGATATAAATTAATCTCTGTATCTTCTCCTAAAACAGCTTTAATGGCAGGTTTCGCCAATGCAGACATTTTTAAAAACCACTGGTCAGAAAGTCTGGGTTCAATTACTGCCTTTGTTCTTTCTGAAGTTCCTACTTTATTGGTATGTACTTCTGTTTTTACTAAAACGCCTTTTTCTTCCAGTTCTTTTGCAATGGCTTTACGAACCACAAAACGGTCTTTTCCTTCATAATGCAATCCAAAAGAGTTTAAAGAAGCATCATCATTAAAAATATCAATAACCGCTAAGTTGTGTTTGTCTCCTAAGTTTTTATCATTTTCGTCATGTGCTGGAGTAACTTTTAAACAACCAGTACCAAACTCTAAATCTACATACTCATCTTCTATAATTGGAATCACTCTGTTACACAAAGGTACAATGGCCTTTTTACCTTTTAAATGGGTAAAACGCTCATCATTTGGGTTAATACAAATAGCAGTATCCCCAAAAATAGTTTCAGGTCTAGTGGTTGCTATGGTTAAGTTTTCTTTTGAACCTTCAATTTTATACGTTAAATAATATAGACTGCCTTGTCTTTCTTCATGTATCACTTCTTCATCAGAAAGGGTAGTTTTGGCTTCAGGATCCCAATTTACCATTCGATACCCCCTGTAAATTAATCCTTTGTTATACAAATCGACAAAGACTTTTATAACAGATTCAGACATTTCTGGATCCATGGTAAATGCAGTTCTTTCCCAGTCACAAGAAGCACCTAGTTTTTTTAATTGCTCTAAAATAATACCCCCATACTCGTCTTTCCAATCAAAAGCATGCTGTAAAAAGGCAGCTCTTGTTAAATCTGTTTTTGCAATGCCTTTTTCTTTAAGTTTTGCAACAACTTTTGCTTCAGTAGCAATAGATGCGTGATCTGTACCTGGAACCCAACAAGCATTTTTACCCAGAAGTCTTGCACGTCTAATTAAAACATCTTGTATGGTATTGTTTAACATATGCCCCATATGTAAAACTCCTGTTACGTTTGGAGGAGGTATTACAATTGTATAAGGTTCTCTTTCGTCTGGTGTTGAATGAAAATAATTATTTTCTATCCAATAAGCATACCACTTATCTTCTACCTTACTTGCATCATATTTAGATGGAATTGCCATACTTTGGGTATATTTTTAACTATATAGTTCGCAAAAATACAATTCCTTTTTTTGTAGAGAAAATTAGACATTGATTTTTTAAAATAAAATATAAATCCTAATTTTACAGTATAAATTATTTTATTATGAAAGCATTTGGGCTATTTTTTATTGTTTTTTTTATTTCCATGCAGACAAAAGGACAAGAATTTAAATTCGAAAAAGAAAGTATTGACTATGGTAAAATTCAAAAAGGAAGTAATGGCGAAAGAACTTTTGTGTTTACCAATTCTGGTGATGCTCCATTAATCATCACTAATATTAAATCAAGTTGTGGTTGCACCGTTCCTAAAAAACCTGAGAAACCTATAATGCCTGGAAAAAAAGGAGAAATTAAGGTGTCTTATGACACCAATAGAGTTGGTGGCTTTTCTAAATCTATCAGTATTTTTTCTAATGCTAAAACTCCACGAAAAACAATCCGAATTAAAGGAATTGTGACTGCTGGTGTTGTTTTACAAAAAGAGAAAAGCATACTCTCTGAATCCAATTAAAAAAGTTAAAGAATTACACTCTTTTTAAAGTAAATTGAAGTCTTAAAGATTCTAAAATTTTAAAGTACTTTTAAAATTAATTTCGCAAATTTGCAGAGAACTTTAAGCTAGAAATTATTATGCCTTCAATATCTACAAAAGGACATCAAATGCCAGAATCACCAATACGTAAATTGGTGCCATTTGCCGAAAGTGCAAAAAAAAGAGGAACAAAAGTTTATCACTTAAATATCGGTCAACCAGATATAAAAACCCCACAGATTGCTTTAGATGCTGTTAAAAACAACAACATTGAAACACTTTCTTATGCTAGATCTGAGGGTTCAGAAACCTATAGAATTAAATTAGCAAACTACTATAAGCAGCATCAAATAAATGTTTCAGAAAACAATATTATTGTTACTACTGGTGGTTCTGAAGCTTTATTTTTTACCATGGGAAGTATCACTGATGCTGGAGATGAAATAATAATTCCTGAACCTTTTTATGCCAACTATAATGGTTTTTCTACAGCCTCGGGCGTAAAGGTTGTGCCTGTTATTTCTAAAATTGAGGATAATTTTGCCTTACCAAAAATAGAAGATTTCGAGAAATTAATTACAAAAAATACCAAAGCAATATTGATTTGTAATCCAGGAAATCCAACAGGGTATATGTACTCAAAAGAAGAAATTGAGAAACTAAAAGAAATTGTTTTAAAGCATGATCTTTTTTTAATTGCAGACGAGGTATATCGAGAATTTGCTTATGATGGTTTACAACACACCTCTGTTTTGGCTGTTAAAGGCTTAGAACAACATGCAATTGTTATTGATTCTGTTTCTAAAAGATATAGTATGTGTGGTGCACGAATTGGATGTGTAGTTTCTAAAAACGAAGCGTTTATTGCAACTGCCATAAAATTTGCTCAGGCTAGACTTAGTCCACCAACCTATGCTTTAATTGCTAGTGAAGCTGCTTTAGATACGCCTCAAAGTTATTTTGATGATGTTAAAGCAGAATATGTTATTAGAAGAAATACATTAGTCTCTGAATTAGAAAAAATAGAAGGTGTTAAAGTAGCAAAACCGAAAGGTGCTTTTTATTGTGTAGCTCAATTGCCTGTTGCAGATACAGATGATTTTGCTAGGTGGATGCTAGAAAGTTACCATTACAATAACGAAACTATTATGGTTGCTCCTGCAAGTGGATTTTATTCTACAAAAGGTGAAGGAAAAAATCAAATTAGAATGGCCTATGTTTTAAAAAAAGAGGATTTGATTAAATCTGTAGCAATTCTTAAGAACGCACTAGAAGCCTACAAAGCATAATTGAATATTCAAGAAAACATATCATTAAAAGCCTTCAATACATTTGGTATTGATGCAACTGCAAAACGTTTTGTTAGCATTACCTCTGTATATCATTTGCAAGAACTTTTAAAAAAAGAGAAAAATATTTTTTTAATCTCTGGGGGTAGTAATATGCTACTAACCAAAAACATAGAGCAACTTGTAGTCCATTTAGATTGCAAAGGAATATCTATAGATAAAGAAGACGAAGATTTTGTTTATTTAACCGTGAATTCAGGAGAAAATTGGCATGATTTTGTTTTGTTTTGTGTTGAACAAAATTATGGTGGTGTAGAAAATTTATCTTTAATTCCTGGTAATGTAGGCACCTGTCCTATTCAGAATATTGGCGCGTATGGTGTGGAAGTTAAAAATGTGATTACAAAAGTAGAAGCTGTAGAAATAGCATCAACAAAATTACATACATTCGCAAATAAAGACTGTAAGTTTGGATATCGAAATTCTATCTTTAAGAATGAGGCAAAAAATAAATACGCGATTACTTCGGTCTCATTTAAATTAACAAAACAAAAACATATCCTAAATACTTCTTATGGTGCTATTGAAACTGAATTGGCTTCTAAAAACATTACCAACCCAAGTTTAAAAGAGGTATCTAATGCAGTAATTGCAATTCGAAAATCAAAATTACCAGATCCTAAAAAAATAGGGAATAGTGGAAGTTTTTTTAAAAATCCTGTGATTTCTAAATCTCACTTTTTAGAACTTCAAAACCAATACCCTAACATACCTAGTTATATCATTTCTGAGGATGAAATAAAAGTGCCAGCAGGATGGCTCATAGAAACAGCTGGTTTTAAAGGCAAACGTTTTGGAAATTATGGCGTGCATGAAAAACAAGCGTTGGTTCTTGTAAATTATGGTAACGCCACTGGAAAAGAAATTTATGCTCTTGCTCAAAAAATTAAAGAAACTATTCTGAATCAGTTTTCTATTCATCTAGAGATAGAAGTAAATATAATTTAAACCTTAGGCTGCTCTCTAAAGGACTTATTCTATTACTGTATTAACAAGGACAATGACTAGATTAATAGGAATCCATTTTACTATTAATACTATAATTTGTAACTTTGTACTATGAAATTATTACTACTTACATTGGGCCTTTTAGGACTAGGAGTTGCTGGAATTGCTATTAAAATTTGGGCAAAGAAAAATGGTGAATTTGCAGGAACTTGTGCAAGTCAAAATCCGATGTTAAATAAAGATGGTGAAGCCTGCGGGTTTTGTGGTAAAACACCAGATCAATTTAGTTCATGTGCAGAACCTGAACATAATTAAGAATACTATTGATTTCCTTTCTTTTTTAGACATTTCTTTAGTCTTGATTCAAATTAGTATATTTATTGTAAATATATATTCAAAAACCAAACATTGAAAGAAGAGGATTTAGACTTAAATGATCATATTGCAAGAGCCAAAGAAGGGAATCAAGCTGCATTTCGTTTTTTATTGAATCTCTATTGGCTAGAGGTCTATTTTTTTTTATTAAAAAGAATAAAAAATGAGAACGAAGCAGAAGATATTGCCATACAAACCTTTTCTAAAGCCTTTGATAAAATAGCTACCTTTAATGAAAATTATACGTTTAAAACTTGGGTTATAACCATAGCTAAAAATACACATATAGATTTAGCAAGAAAAAAGAAAAAATCTATAATAACAGAAACTACCAATGATCAACAAGAAAAAGTACATCTAGTTCCTGATGAAAATCCAACTCCAGAAGATCATATTATTAGAGAACAAAATTTAGCCAAACTACAAAAAAACATTAGGCAGCTAAAGCCAAAATACCAACTGGTAATTAATTTACGGTATTTTCAAGAGTTAAGCTATAAAGAAATTGCACTACAAACTAATGAACCTATAAACAACGTTAAAGTTAAACTTTTACGTGCAAAAAAATTATTAGCAGAAATTATAAAAAAGGGGTAGTAATAAAAAAAACACCCTAGAAAAAGACCAACCTAAAATAATAAGTCTAGCAACAATTGTTTTTTTGTTGGATTTCACTTGTGGTTTTTAATGAATATTTAAAACTTTTCTTCGTAAATTTGCATAAATAAAGAAAGATAATGGCAGTAGAAACAGCAGTATTACCAGAAAGACCAAAAAAACCAAAATGGCTTCGTGTAAAATTGCCTGTAGGTAAGAAATATACGGAACTAAGAGGCCTTGTAGACAAATACAAATTAAATACCATTTGCACAAGTGGAAGCTGTCCTAACATGGGTGAATGTTGGGGAGAAGGTACTGCAACCTTTATGATACTTGGAAATATCTGTACTCGTTCTTGTGGGTTTTGTGGTGTAAAAACAGGAAGACCAGATACTGTAGAATGGGATGAACCAGAAAAAGTAGCACGATCCATAAAGATAATGGGAATAAAACATGCTGTAATTACTTCTGTAGATAGAGATGATTTAAAAGATGGAGGTTCTATAATTTGGGCAGAAACTGTAGATGCAATACGAAGAGCAAATCCAAATACTACTTTAGAAACTTTAATTCCAGATTTTCAAGGAAATACCAAACAAATCGATCGTATCATAGAAGTAGCCCCTGAAGTAGTTTCTCATAACATGGAAACTGTTAGAAGACTAACAAGAGAAGTACGAATTCAAGCTAAATACGATAGAAGTTTAGAGGTTTTAAAATACCTTAAAGAAAATGGAATGCGAACTAAAACTGGCTTAATGTTAGGGTTAGGAGAACTTGAAGAAGAAGTCATACAGACCATGAAAGACTTAAGGGCTGTGGGATGTGATATTATTACAATTGGTCAATATCTGCAACCTACCAAAAAACACCTACCTGTAAAAGAATTTATAACACCAGAGCAATTTAAAAAGTACGAAACCCTAGGATTAGAAATGGGTTTTATGTATGTAGAAAGTGGAGCTTTAGTGCGTTCTTCTTACAAGGCACATAAACATGCTAAATAAAAAGCAATAAATAAAATTCAAATTAACTTTTGGCACAAAAATTGATATCCTAATAATAGGAAGCAACGTAGTAAACTGTTTTCATTGTGTAAATTATTTGAATTATTTGAACTAAAAAACCACCTTAGAAGGTGGTTTTTTTTATGCGTTTTTTAGCAAAAAACTGTTCAATCAATTTAAACAATCTTATAACTTATTATAAATCCCCCAATTCGTAATAGTTATATGTATAAAAAGAAAATATTTTATTGAGATTAAAATTTTAATAATCGTCGAACGACACTTTACTGTCGACGAACGACATTTTAAGCCTATTTAACGATTAAAAAAATCGCCTAAACGTAAAGTTTAGGCGAGATAAGGATTGTTATTAAGAATCCCCCAATTCAAAACAATTTTCCGATTACAATAACGATTTATATTTTGATTAAAAAATAAATTTTCGATGAGTGTAAACAAATTAAAAGACGAAATGAAAGAAAATAAAGTTAAAATAAAACTATTGATGTTTTAATTGTTACTAATTAAAACTTACTACTAATTTAAGTGATGGTAACATTTGTGATGCGAAGAACTACAGTTTAGCTTTCATCTTCTATAAAACCATTCTCCTTCATCCATTCATCATTAAACATTTTTCCAACGTACCTACTTCCATGATCATGAAATAAAACAACGACAACGTCATCTTTAGTAAAATGTTCTTTTAATTGTAACACTCCCTTTATAGCTGCACCAGCAGAATTCCCTAAAAACATACCTTCTTCTTTGGCTAATTTTTGTGTATAAATTGCTGCATCTTTATCTGTTACTTTTGTAAACCCATCTATAACTCCAAAGTTTACATTTTTAGGTAAAATGTCTTCCCCAATTCCTTCGGTAATGTAAGGGTAAATTTCATTCTCATCAAAAATACCAGTTTCATGATATTTTTTAAAAACAGAGCCATAGGTATCTACACCCCACACCTTTACTGTAGTGCCAGTTTCTCTTGCTTTCATTTTTAAATACGAACCAACTCCAGAAATGGTACCTCCTGTTCCTACTCCAACTACAAAGTGGGTAACCTTCCCATTTGTTTGCTCCCAGATTTCAGGGCCTGTACTCTGAAAATGTGCTTTACAGTTACTAGGGTTATCGTATTGATTTACATACCAAGAGTTTGGGGTGTCTTCTCCCAACCTTTTAGAAACAGAATAGTAAGATCTTGGATCTGTAGGTTCTACATCTGTAGGACAAACAACTACCTCTGCTCCTACTGCCCTTAAAATATCCATTTTTTCTTTAGACTGCTTATCAGAAATTACAAAAATACATTTGTATCCTTTAACTATTGCTGCTAAAGCCAATCCCATGCCTGTATTTCCAGATGTCCCCTCTATAATAGTCCCTCCAGGCTTTAACCTTCCATCCGCTTCAGCATCTAAAATCATCTGCAAAGCCATTCTATCTTTTACTGAATTTCCTGGATTAAAAGTTTCATATTTTGAAAGCACCAAACAAGGTAATTCCGCTGTTAATTTGTTCAACTTAACAAGTGGTGTATTTCCTATGGTTTCTAATATATTCTCAGCGTAATTCATCTTTCTTCTTTTATGATGCAAAGGTAAATTAATTTTTGAGGCTGTCTAAATATCAGTTCTTAAATATTAGAGTAATACGTAGCGTATTTATTTAAAAATATGTTATTGTATTAAGGTATAAAGGCATACCTATGGTAATATTAAAAGGAAAAGCAATAGCCAATGCCATTGGTATATACAACCCTGGATTTGCTTTTGGCACTGCTAATTTCATTGCTACAGGTACTGCAATGTAAGAGTCACTGGCTGCTTAAATAGACATTAACAATCTATTACCAATTTCATCCATAAAAAATCCACTTAACGCAGCAACTGAAGAATTGAATAGATTATCTCTAAATTAATAACACTATGAGCCAATTCTTGACCACCTTTAAAACCAATAGCTAAAAGAAGGTATAATGATATAAATTTAGACGAGTTTTCTGGAATTCTTAAATCACTTTTAATATTAACTGCAACAAGGCCTAAAAAGAAAAATAATAGTGCTGGTTGGTTAAATTATCAATTAAATAATGTAAATCCATAGGTTAAAATTTGACATAAAAAAAGTAGGAAAGCCTTTTACAAGTCAGTTTCCCTACTCTAATATGTTGATTACAATTACTTTACTCTTCTAAAGTAATATTGATGGTACTAAAAATTTTAATGTTCTGACCTTTGCTTTCTAGAGCTCTTAAAAAAGCCTTAGTTTCTTTTTTATCAGTCATTAATTCTGTAATTCTAGAATTGTCATATAGACATTTATCATTACTATTTCCCTCTGTTTTAGATAATCTCTGAATTTTATGAAAGTTAATTTTTACATTTAAAACATCATTAATAATAGTAAGCGCTTCTCCTTTAGTAAAAGTGCCTTCTATTAATTGAATACTTTTTTGCTTAGTTTCTTTTGATGTTACTGCAGATTTGCTCATAGTTATTTATTTATTTTATTTAAATTAAACTTTTAATGAATAGAATTATCAAACCAATTATTTCAGAATTGATCAATTCTTGAATAAACAGACTTTATAAATTAATTGCCGATAGTGTAAAATCTAAAAACACGATACCCCCAGAAATGCAATAATTGTATTTAATTGATTGAAATAAAAATCATTATCAGATTTATTTTTTTCTAGGTGACATTTAATACTCTTTAACACATGGTTTATTTTTTTACAAAGGTGCAACACATTTTTAATATATTTTTATATATATTTATTATGTTATATATAAATATATTTTATGAACTACACTTTACATCAGCTGGAAATTTTTAAAAAGGTAGCAGAATTAAAAAGCGTTACAAAAGCTTCTGAGCAACTCTTTATGTCTCAACCAGCAGTTTCCATTCAATTAAAAAACTTTCAAGATCAATTTAAGCTACCTCTTTTTGAGATTGTAGGTAGAAAATTATATATCACAGAATTTGGAAACGAAATAGCAGAAGTAGTAACCAAAATTTTAGATGAAGTAATGGCTATAAACTATAAATCTAATTTATTTGAAGGTAAATTGGCTGGTAAGCTTAAATTAGCTATTGTTTCTACAGCTAAATATGCGATGCCTTACTTTTTAACTGGATTCATTAGAAAGAACAACAATGTAGATGTTACAATGGAGGTTACCAATAAAATGTCTGTGATAACAGCGTTAGAGAATAACGAGTGTGATTTTGCAATGGTTTCTACAATCCCAAAAAAATTAAAGATTGAAACCATTGAGCTTATGAGCAATCAAATGTTTTTTGTTGCTGGCAAAGACTATAAAAACAATACCAAAGAGGTTAATTTAAAAGACTTAAATAAATCAGTTTTTTTATTTAGAGAAAATGGTTCTGCAACTAGGTTAGCTATGGAAAAATACCTGATTAAACATAAAATTGAAATTCTAAAGAAAATGGAACTTACTTCTAACGAAGCTGTAAAACAAGCTGTAATTGCTGGCTTAGGGATTTCAATTATGCCAATTATTGGTATTCAACAAGCTTTAAAAAACGGAGAGTTACAAATCTTAAATAGTAAAGACCTACCTATAGAAACTACATGGAATTTAATTTGGCTAAAAAGAAAAAACTTATCCAATGTAGCTAAAGCTTTTAGAGATTACATTTCTGAAAACAAAAATGATATAATCAAAGAACAATTTCAAATACCACAAATCAACTAATTTAGATTTAAGCAAACTTAATAGACTTTGAAGGATCTATTTTAGTGATGATAAGTGAAGGAATTATCAACATTAAAAAACATAAGATTAAAGTACCTAAATTAAGCCAAAGAATAGACCAAAAAGAAATATAAACTGGTAATGTTGATACGTAATATGTATCTGGATTTAACGTAATCATTTTAAAATAATGTTGACAAAAAATAATACACAAACCGATGATATTACCCCATAAAAGACCTTTTAAAATTAAGTAAGATGCATTGTAAAGAAAAACTTTTCTAATACTTGTATTACTACTGCCTAAGGCTTTTAAAATACCAACCATTTGCACGCGTTCCAAAATTAAAACCAACAAAGCAGTAATCATATTAATACCTGCAATAAATATCATTATTGCAATTATAAACCATACATTATTGTCAAAAAGAGAAATCCAATCAAATACATTTGGATAGGTTTCCTTAATTGTTCTACTATTTAATGTACTGCCTATTTGTGAATTTATCTCCTCTCCTTTACGATCAATGGTATTAAAATCATTTAAAAGCACTTCAAAACCTCCTACCTGCTCAGGAGTCCATTTGTTTAATTTTTGTACTTCTCTAATATCACCAATCATCATATTTTTATCAAACTGAGCAAAACCAGAATTATAAATTCCTTTGATAATATATTTTCTATTTGAAGGTAAAGTACTAGACCTTGTTTTAACAAAAGTTGCCGTTATTGTATCGTTTAAATTTAAATGCAATCGATTCACAATGGTTTGTGAAAGTAGTACTTCTTTTGTTCTAGGTTGATTAAAATTTGGAAATGCTCCTGCAATAAGGTATTCACTAAAAAAGGTCCAATCATAATCCGAAGAAACTCCTTTAAAAACAATGCCTTCAAAATCAGTTTCCGTTCTTAAAATTCCTACTTTATTTGCAAAAATTTGTATGTTTTTAACACCACTAACGGTCTTAAATTCAGGATAAAAAGGTTGTTCTTTTAAAATAGGCACAGTAGAAACATCAGATTGATTCGAATCATAATTCACTATTTGAATATGCCCTTTAAAACCGGCCATTTTATCTCTAATTTTGTATTGCAAACCAGAACCGGTAGCAACAGCAATTAGCATAATAATTATACCAAGTGCAATGGCTGTTATTGCAATTTTTATTATTGGCGATGAAATGCTATTTTTATACTTTTTACCAACAATAATGCGTTTGGCTATAAATAACTCGTAATTCAAATTAATGACTCTTTTAAACCCTTGTAAAAGTACCTATTTATTTTTGTTTTTGCTGATGAATTTTCAGCTGATTTCTTGCCAACAAAATCAATCCTACACTAAAAGAAGCTCTACAGAAGAGAAAGCACAGACAAAAAGGATTATTACAGGAGCAGAAAACACATTAGAATATTTAAATTTACTACACGAAAAAAAAGTTGGAATTGTAGCCAATCAAACCTCCGTTATTTTTAAAAAAAATACAAAACCTCTTTTAAAAGACATTAACAATAAAGCAGACTATTATAATACTCACCTCATAGATTCACTTTTATCATTAAGGATTAACATCACAAAGGTATTTGCCCCAGAGCATGGTTTTAGAGGAAAAGCAGATGCAGCAGAACTCATTAACGATGGTAGAGATCAAAAAACGGATTTGCCAATAATTTCTTTATATGGTAAGAATAAAAAACCTACTCAACAGCAATTGAATGAAATTGATGTTGTTGTATTTGACATACAAGATATTGGTGTTCGGTTTTACACCTATCTTTCTACATTACATTATGTGATGGAAGCTTGTGCTGAAGCAAAAATACCTGTAATTATTTTGGACAGACCTAACCCAAATGGTCATTATATAGATGGTCCAACATTAGAAATGGAGCATACTAGTTTTGTGGGTAAACATCCTGTTCCAGTAGTTTACGGAATGACTATTGGCGAATATGGCCAAATGATTAACGGAGAAAAGTGGTTAAAAAACGGGATACAATGTAATTTAACCGTAATTCAACTACAAAACTATTCGCACCAGACTCAATATCATTTACCAATAAGACCTTCGCCAAATCTACCAAATGATACAGCTATAAATTTATATCCAAGTTTAGGTTTTTTTGAGGGCACTACAATAAATGCAGGGAGAGGCACTGAGCATCAATTTCAAAGGTATGGTGCTCCATTTTTTTCCAAGACAGCCTTCAATTACACTCCAAAGGCAAATTTTGGATCAAAATACCCAAAACATCAAAACACACTTTGTTATGGTGTAGATCTATCCAACTCAAAAAAAACATCGGCAATACATTTAGATTGGTTAATAGATGCTTATGAAAAAACACCAAAAAGCGAAAAGTTCTTTGGACAAACATTTACCATTCATGCAGGCAACACAAAATTACAACAACAATTAGAACAAGGAATTTCTATCAAAGCCATTCAAAAATCTTGGAAAAAAGACCTCATACAATTTAAAAAAATCAGAAAAAAATACCTCCTTTACAAATAACTTATCCCCGCTTTTTTTTCTCGTTGTATTTGTAAGGGATCGCTTTTTTTAAGTTTTCTACTATGGCATAGGTTGCAGGGCAAACAAATGTATTTGCAATTGTTAAATCTGTTATTTGAATAAATTTTCTTCGATTGGTATGTGGGTATTCTGAACACGCTTTTGGACGGACCTCATAAATAAAACACGTATTATCAGTTTCATCTAAAAAAGTACATGGAGAAGATTTTAACACCATAAAATCATCTGTATCCCTTTCTAAATAATAATTTATAAAATCTGAAGCTTTCATTTTTAAATGCTTAGAAATACGTTCTATATCCTTAGCTGTAAAAATAGGACTTGTGGTTTTACAACAATTTCCACATGCCAAACAATCTGTCTTTGCAAACTCTTTATCATGCAAATCTTGCATCACATAATCTAGATTTTTTGGCGTACGCTTTTTTAGATTTGCAAAATATTTTTTAGATTCTTTTTCTGCTTCTTGTGCTAATTTAGGGAGTTGTTCCAGTTCTTTTTGCATTTGCGAAAATTACAATAATTCCCTTTAAATATATCCTTAAATTATGTATTTTCGCTTCTTAATTTTTTAAGAGTTTATGAATATTCAAAATGTAATAGATACCAATGTAAAAAAAGGCTTCTTAGCCTTATATGATACAGAATTACCAACTGTAGAATTTCAGGCAACTCGTAAAGAATTTGATGGTGATGTTACAGTAGTTGTTTTTCCAATGCTTCGATTTAAGAAAGGAAATCCTGTACAAATTGGAGAAGATTTAGGAGGCTATTTAGTTGCAAATGTTAAAGAAATTAAAGACTTTAATGTAGTTAAAGGTTTTCTGAACCTTGTAATATCAGATGAATTTTATTTAAATTTCTTTCAATCGATTTACAAAGAGACTCATTTTGGAATAGCTACTTTACATACAGACGAAAAAGCTGTTATGGTAGAATATTCATCTCCTAATACCAATAAACCTTTACATTTAGGACACGTTAGAAACAATTTACTTGGGTTTTCTGTGGCTGAAATTATTAAAGCTACAGGAAAAAAAGTGTATAAAACTCAAATTATAAATGATAGGGGAATTCATATTTGCAAGTCAATGTTAGCATGGCAAAAGTTTGGAAATGGAGAAACCCCAATATCTACTGGTTTAAAAGGAGATAAACTGGTGGGTAATTATTATGTGAAATTTGATCAAGAATACAAAAAAGAAATTGCTAGGTTAATTGCTGATGGCAAAAATGAAGAAGACGCAAAAAAAGAAGCACCTATACTATTAGAGGCACAAGAGATGTTACGAAAATGGGAAGCAGGAGATGCTGCTACTGTAGCTCTTTGGAAAGAAATGAATGGATGGGTCTATGATGGCTTTGAGGCTACTTACTCAAATATGGGTGTTAATTTTGATACACTTTATTATGAAAGTGACACTTATTTACTAGGAAAAGATGTAGTAACACAAGGTTTAGAAAAAGGTGTTTTTTATAGAAAAGAAGACAACTCTGTTTGGTGTGATTTAACAGCGGAAGGATTGGATGAAAAAATTGTGCTACGCTCTGATGGAACAGCCGTTTACATGACCCAAGATATTGGTACAGCAATACAACGTGTTAAAGATTATACTGATGTAGGTGGTATGGTATATACTGTAGGAAACGAACAAGACTATCATTTTCAAGTATTGTTTTTAATCCTAAAAAAACTAGGGTTTGATTGGGCAAAACAGCTACATCATTTAAGTTATGGAATGGTTGACTTACCTTCTGGAAAGATGAAATCACGAGAAGGAACTGTAGTAGATGCAGATGACTTAATAGATGAAATGACAGCTACTGCTAAAGAGATCTCTGAAGAACTGGGAAAACTTGAAGGGTACTCCGAAAGTGAAAAAGAAGAATTGTATAAAATCATTGGCTTAGGTGCATTAAAATATTTTGTTTTAAAAGTAGATCCTAAAAAAAGAATTTTATTTGATCCAAAATCTTCGGTAGATTTTCAAGGAAATACAGGTCCTTTTATTCAGTATACATATGCCAGAATTCAATCTATTATTAGAAAAGCAAATTTTGATTCCTCTTCTATGGTAACTATAGAATTGCATCAAAAAGAAAAAGAATTATTAAAACAACTGGTAGTATTCCCTGAAACAATTCAGCAAGCAGCCACAAATTATTCTCCAGCTATTATTGCCAATTACACATATGATTTGGTAAAAGAATTCAATTCTTTTTATCAAAATGTATCTATACTTGGAGAAGAAAATAAAGATAAAAAAATATTTAGAGTACAATTGTCTAATAAAGTAGCGCAAACCATAAAAACAGCTTTTTCTTTATTAGGAATTCAAGTACCAGAAAGAATGTAACAATAAAAAGTAACTCTTTTAAGTTTAATAATCATTGTTTAATTTTGTCAACAATAATAAATACCAACTTAGAAAAAAAATAAAATGAAATACGACATTATAATTATTGGAAGTGGACCTGGAGGATACGTAACAGGAATTAGAGCATCTCAATTAGGTTTTAAAGTTGCAATAGTAGAAAAAGAATCTTTAGGAGGTATTTGTTTAAACTGGGGATGTATTCCTACAAAAGCATTACTAAAGTCCGCTCAAGTGTATGACTATTTAAAACATGTAGACGAATACGGTTTAAAAGCTGAAGCAATTGATAAAGATTTTGATGCCGTAATAAAAAGAAGTAGAGGAGTTGCAGATGGAATGAGTAAAGGTGTGCAATTCTTAATGAAAAAGAATAAAATAGACATTATAAATGGTTTTGGTAAACTAAAACCAGGTAAAAAAGTAGCGGTTACTGCAGAAGATGGAGCTGAAACTGAATATGCTGCAGACGCAATTATTATTGCTACTGGAGCTAGATCTAGAGAATTACCTAACTTGCCTCAAGATGGAGAAAAGGTAATCGGCTACAGAAAAGCTATGACACTGCCTAAGCAACCAAAATCTATGATTGTTGTAGGCTCTGGAGCTATTGGTGTGGAGTTTGCTCATTTTTATAATACAATGGGAACAGAAGTAACGATTGTAGAATATATGCCAAACTTGGTTCCTGTAGAAGATATTGATATTTCTAAGCAATTTGAACGTTCTATAAAGAAATCTGGAATTAAGGTAATGACTAATTCTTCGGTAGAGGCTGTAGACATTTCTGGAAAAGGAGTTGTTGCTACTGTAAAAACAAAAAAAGGAGAAGAAAAGCTAAAAGCTGATATTTTACTATCTGCTGTTGGAATAAAATCTAATATTGAAAATATTGGATTAGAAGAAGTGGGTATTATCGTAGACAGAGATAAAATTTTAGTTAACGATTTTTATCAAACGAACATTCCTGGATACTATGCAATTGGAGACGTTGTTCCTGGGCAAGCATTAGCTCATGTAGCTTCAGCTGAGGGTATTACTTGTGTAGAGAAATTAGCAGGTTTACATGTAGAGCCAATAGATTATGGAAATGTTCCTGGATGTACTTATGCAACACCAGAAATAGCTTCTGTAGGATTAACAGAGGCAAAAGCAAAAGAAGCTGGCTATGATTTAAAAATTGGTAAATTCCCGTTTTCTGCATCTGGTAAAGCAAAAGCTGCAGGAACACCAGACGGATTTGTTAAAGTAATTTTTGATGCAAAGTATGGAGAGTGGCTAGGATGTCATATGATTGGTGCTGGAGTTACAGACATGATTGCAGAAGCAGTTTTAGGACGTAAACTAGAAACAACTGGGCACGAAGTGTTAAAAACAATACACCCTCATCCTACAATGAGTGAGGCAGTTATGGAAGCAGTTGCTGATGCTTATGATGAAGTTATTCATCTATAGTGTTCGTAAAACTAAAATGGAAATTATAGATCCTGAACGTCACTATTATCCAATATTAAGAGGGTCAGAAATTACAGCTGCCTATAAACTTTATAACAGAGGAAATGAACCTTTAATTATTTATGATGTGCAAGCCTCTTGTGGTTGTATAGATATCAATTTTCCGGAGACTTCTATTGCTAAAGATGATTTTGGTTTTATTACATTAGATTATGATAGTGCAAAAAATATTGGCTTTGTAGAATTTTTTGTAACCATTAAAGCAAATACTGAAAAAGATGTATTTACCACGATTAAATTTGATTTAAATGTAGTAACCTCTCCCCATTACACCCAAGATTACGAAGAAATTTACTTAGATAGAAGAAAAGAAAAAATGGGTGGTGAAGTAGACGGAGATTTAACACAACAAGGCTATTATATAGACGAAGAAAGAACGGTAAGATAATAGTAAACTCAAAAATGACACTTTAGAAATTTGTTAATTTTAGATACCCCAAAATTTAGTAAAGCGTTTTTAATAGCCGTATTTAAACTGGTATTAGCTGGTTGTTTTATCGGTTTTTTAAAAGAATACGATGAATTAATTGCATGTATTTTAATTCTAAAAATTATTCATAATATTTACATTGAAATTATAGTACCCAAAAAAAATAAAAACTGGCTATTATTAATTGGGATGCTGTTGACTGGATTTGGAGGTATTGTAGGCGAGACTTGGGGTGTAGCAAATGGGTATTGGGAATATCATGAGGTTACAAAAGCCATCCCTTTATGGGTTCCCTTTGCATGGATGCTAGCCTTTCATTTTTTATACAAATTAGAACGAAATTTAATTCTGCTTTTAGAAGATCAATCACAAAGAAATAAAATAATTTTGGCTATAATTTTAGCTTTAGTATTACCTGCTTTTGGTGAAGTTGTAACAATTTATTTAGGGGTTTGGACCTATTATTGGCCTTATCAAATATTTGGAGTGCCTTTGTATGCCTTTTTATGCTTATTATTTGTGCATATGCTAGTGTATGTAATTTTACACTTTATTTGTAAAAGATATAAAATTAACGATATTGTTTATCATTAAAACCTCCAGCACACAATTCGAGTAACCTTATTACCTTGTTGCATTGGTATGGTTTTAAATTCTGTAACTCCTAATTTTTTAGAGGATGCTTTTAAACTCTCTACATTTTCTTTTTTAGAAACCAAGCTTGTAAACCACTTACTCTTTTTGGGTTGTAAAGAACTTTCATATAAATAAGTGTGTAAAAATGCTTTTTCACCTCCAACATACCAAAGTTCATTATTGTTCCCAGAAAAATTACGAACAGCATTATTTCCTAAATTTCTACTTTTCCGTTTATTAGCTCCTTGAGCTTCTTCTGCAGATTTGTAGAATGGTGGATTACACATGGTTGCAGAAAAAGAATCCTCATTTTCTAATATATCTTTAAGTATGTGCTCTTCTTTAAACTGTTGACGTAATTCTATTTTACTTGTAAGATGATTATCATCAATAATATCTTGAGCAGTGTCTAAAGCATCTAAATCTATATCTGTTGCAACAAAATTCCAATTATACGCTGCAACACCTAATAAAGGATAAATACAAGTTGCCCCTGTACCAATATCTAAAATCTTAATATTCTTTTCATTGCCTAACAAATCATTGATATGATGAATATAATCCAATCTTCCAGGTATTGGAGGACATAAATTTTCATCTGGAAAATCCCAAATAGAGATGTTATCATAAGAAAACAACAAGGCTTTATTCAGTTCTTTTACCGCTTGTGGAATTGAAAAATCTATAGTTGTTGAATTGTAAGTATTAGTAATCACAAATTCTTTCAAAGCTGGATTTTGTTTTACCAAAACTTCAAAATCATACCTCTTATTAAATCTATTGTTTGGATGAAGCCCTTTATTTTTCATTAAATTTCTAGTATTGTAAACTCTAATTGTAAAGGATTTAATTCCTCTTTTAAAGTGGTTAAAAACGATGACCCGTATGCTAAATAAAAATCAGAGAAGTTTCGTTGGCGCTCCTCTAAAGATTGGTTTGGTAATAGTTCATTTTGCAATTGTGTTATTCTATCTACCAAGTCTTTTTGCCTTCGTTTTTCTGCTTTAAGCAATCGTTTTTCAAGATTTTCTAACCCTTTAATTTGCTTTCTCTCTTGGGCATTAACTGCATTTAAAAAAGTAACGTCTGTTTTTTTAGCAACCGCTTTTAAATCTTTAAATTGATTTTTTAAATACTCAATTTTATCAGAAAAATCAGTTTCAATTTCTGTACTTGCCACCACTTTTTTTGAAATTAAATCATACTGATTTAAGAAAATTTCTTCTTTGGAAATATTCAATCTTTTTAATTTCTCCGCTTGTTTTTTAGAAATAACTTGTACTGAATTTCGTAATAATAAAATTGGAAATGGTACATGTACCTTATTAAAATAATCTTTTAATTCTAACCAGTAAGCCAATTCTCCTCCTCCACCAATGTAGCAAAGATTTGGTAAAATTACTTCTTGGTATAAAGGCCTCATAATAACGTTAGGAGAAAATGCTAAAGGATTTTGTTCTGCCTCTGCCATTATTTGCTCTTTGGTAAAAGTAAGTGATGTATTCACTACTTTATAAATATCATCTTCAAAAACAATTCGTTCTCTAAAGCCTTCTCCTAAATAAAAAAGATTTATTTCTCTAGGATTCACTTGAATTTTATAGTTTTTTTCTAATTCGTGAATTGATTTAGAAACTGCCCTAAATGAGGGTGTATCTTGCAATTCTTGCTTTACAAAGGGTACAAATAAAGATTTTAGCGGCAGAGCATCCCCATCAATTATAACTAAGCCATAAGTTTTAAAAATTTCATTGGCGATAAATCGAGTGGCATCTGCTAAATTATTTTGCTCTAAATACCCTTTAACAAATAACTCTTTTAGGAAGATTGCATTTTTAGAATTCCCTAAATGCTCAGAAAAAACATCAAAGACTTCTTTTAAACCTTCAGTAGAAAATCGACCCACTGCTCCACCCTCTTTTTTATTCCAAGCTACTTTTTTACCATCAAAATTAAAATAATTAATTTCCTCAAAATCGTGGTCTTCTGAAGCCATCCAATACATAGGAACAAAATTTTTATCCGGAAATTCTTTAGATAGCTTCTCACATAAGTTTATGGTAGAAAATATTTTATATAAGAAATATAAAGGTCCTGTAAATAGGTTTAATTGATGGCCTGTAGTGATTGTAAACGTATTCTCCTCTTTTAATAATTGTATGTTCGATTTCGTTTCTTCAGAAATCTGAAAGTTTACATATTGATCTAGTAAAGCATTTGATAAAATATTTCTATTTTCTGATGTAAATGATTTCTCTTTTTCTGATAATTGCAGTTTAAATCCTTCTAGATCAGGGAAATTAGTATAAAAAGGGCTAAGATTTTCATTTTGTTCCAAATAATAGTGCATTATTTCTGAAAAGAAGCCAGTTTTTTGAAAAGGAATGTGAGTTACTTTCATAATTAATAACTCCTTTTATGACAACACTCAGAATGTAAAATAGAAATCATATCGTTTGGTTAAATTTTCGATAAAAATACAACTATTTTAAGCGATGATAAAAATTGTAAAATCCTCTAACATATTTTTAACGCTATCTCTAAATCCTTACTGTAATTAATAAATTTTATTGCTTACATTTGGAAAAATCAAATGTAAACTCATGAAAATTAAAGCGTTTTTCTTTTCCTTTTTAATCTCATCAATTTCAGTTTTTTCACAATCTGTAAATTCTCCAGCAGAATTTTTAGGGTATGAAATTGGCAGTAGATTTACAAGACATCATAAAGTTGTTGATTATTTTAAATATGTAAGTAACACATTATCAAATGTTAAAATAGAAAAATATGGTGAAACTAATGAATATAGAGCCTTGTATGTTACCTATATCTCATCTGAAGAAAACATTAATAATCTAGAGACGATTAGAAAAGAAAATTTATCTCAAATTAAAAAAAACACTGCTACAACTAATGACAAAGCTATTGTTTGGCTAAGTTATAATGTGCATGGAAATGAGGCTTCAAGTACGGAAGCTTCTATGATAACACTTTATGATTTAGTTACCAGTAAGAAAGAATGGCTAGAAAACACTGTTGTTATTATAGACCCTTGTATAAACCCAGATGGAAGAGATCGTTATGTAAATTGGTACAACCAGGTTAAAAGCACCCCTTTTAATATTGGTCAAGATGCCAAAGAACACCACGAACCTTGGCCTGGAGGAAGACCAAATCACTATTTATTTGATTTAAATAGAGATTGGGCGTGGGCTACACAAGTTGAGAGTCAGCAAAGAATTAAAATGTATAATAAATGGATGCCTCATATTCATGTGGATTTTCATGAACAAGGTATTAATAATCCTTATTATTTTGCACCAGCTGCAGAACCATTCCATGAAATTATTACAGATTGGCAGCGCGATTTTCAAACTCAAATCGGAAAAAATCATGCTAAATATTTTGACAAAGAAGGCTGGCTATATTTTACGAAAGAAAGTTTTGATTTGCTATACCCAAGTTATGGAGATACCTACCCTACTTTTATGGGAGCAATTGGTATGACTTATGAACAAGCAGGTCATGGAAGAGCTGGTTTAGGTATTGATACAGATGAAGGTGAAGTATTAACCCTAAAAGACAGAGCTATTCATCATAAAACAACGGGGTTATCTACTGTTGAAATAGCATCTAAAAATGCTGAAAAGTTAAATATTGAGTTTAAAAAATACTTTAATAATGATAATGTAAAGTTTAAAAGTTTTTTAATTAAAAATGAAAATCAGGATAAAATCAATCGTTTAAAATTACTATTAGATAAGCATGAAATTGGTTATGAAACTGCTAAAGGAGGTACTGTAAAAGGGTATGACTTTGCAACACAGAAAGAAGCTAAATTTAATGCTTCTAATAACGATTTGGTAATCCATACAGATCAACCAAAAGGAAAAATGGTTAATGTACTTTTTGAACCTTCAGCAAAATTAGTAGATTCTTTAACTTATGACATCACAGCTTGGTCATTACCTTATGCTCATGGTTTTAACGCCATTGCATCAAAATCGAAAATTACCGCTACTCGTTACAATGAAAATGATCTGATATTTAATGCTACTATTGATAAAAATGCTTATGCCTTTATTTTTAAATGGAATAGCTTAAATGACGCTACTTTTTTAGCCGATTTATTACAACATAATATTGTACCTCGTTTTTCTGAAAAACCATTTACAACAAATGGTAAATCGTTTGAAAGAGGAGCAATAATCGTTTTAAAAAATGATAATAAAAGCCCTGATTTTTTAGTTAAGCTAGTAAAAATAGCCTTTAAACATAAAAGAGAAATTACATCAACCTCAACAGGTTTTTCTGATGCTGGAGTAGATTTTGGCTCTTATTCTGTGAAACCAATCAATAAACAAAAAGTTGCTTTGCTTTCTGGTGAAGGCATATCTTCTTTAAGCTTTGGTGAAATTTGGCACTTTTTCGAAACGGAGTTAAAATACCCTTTAACGATTATAGATTCAGATTACTTTGGAAGAATCGATTTCTCGAATTACGACGTTATTATACTTCCTAATGGATATTATAGTAGTATTTTAAATAAATCTACTTTAAATAAATTAACTTCTTTTGTAAGATCTGGAGGTACAGTAATAGCAATAGGAAGTGCATTAAATAGTTTTGCTGATAAAAAAGGATTTAGCTTAACCAGAAAAAAACTTGAAGATAAAAAAGACAATAATCTATTGCCTTATGCAGCTCAAGAAAGAAATAATGTAGAAAATTTAATTACTGGAGCAGTCTTTAAAAGTACCATAGACACTACTCATCCTTTAGGGTTTGGTTACAACAGTGATTATTTTTCTTTAAAATTAAGTGGTAGTACTTACAACTATTTAAATTCTGGTGTTAATGTTGGGTATTTTGATGAAAATGCCACAAATGTTTCTGGTTTTGCTGGTAAAAAAGCCTTAAAAAATGTACCTGAATCACTCTTATTTGGCGTGGATGAAAAAGGGAATGGAAGCTTTGTATATATGGTAGATAATCCTTTATTTAGGTCTTTTTGGGATAATGGAAAGCTATTTTTAGCCAATGCTGTTTTTCTCTTAAATTCAGATCAATTAAAATAACTAAAAAACCACTCTTAATTTGAGTGGTTTTTTTATTTATTTCGTTCTTTTTTGGTGCAATGGTTTTGGTTTTTCTTGCTTCTTAACAGGTGTTCCATACAAATCATAATCTCCTGCTTCATAAATCTCTACATCTATAAATTCGCCTATTTTAATGTAATGTTCTCTAGCATCCACTAAAACGTCATTATCTACATCAGGGGAGTCAGATTCTGTTCGCCCATAAAAATATTCACCATCCTTTCTATCAAATAAACATTTAAAAGTTTTACCTATTTTTTGTTGATTCAACTCCCATGAAATTTGAGATTGAACTTCCATAATTTCATTTACTCTTTTAAACTTTATTGCTGCAGGAACATCATCTTCCAATACATAAGCACCAGTATTTTCTTCATGCGAATACTCAAATGCGCCAAGCCTTTCAAAACGCATTTCTTCTACCCAATCCTTTAATTCTTGAAACATTTCTTCAGTTTCACCTGGATAACCTACAATAAGGGTAGTTCTAATTGCCATTTCTGGAACAACTTCTCTAAATTTATGAATTAAAGCGGTAGTTTTCTCATGAGTTGTACCTCTTTTCATCGATTTTAGCAACTCTGTATTGATGTGTTGTAGCGGAATATCCAGATAGTTACACACTTTAGGTTCACGTTTCATAACTTCTAAAACATCCATAGGAAAACCAGTAGGAAAAGCATAATGCATTCTAATCCATTCGATTCCATCTACTTTTACAAGCGCTTCTAATAACTCAGCCAATGCACGTTTTTTATAGATATCTAAACCATAATAGGTTAAATCTTGCGCAATAAGCATAATTTCTTTAATTCCTTTTTCAGCCAATTTTGTAGCTTCAGTAACCAAATCTTCAATTGGTGTAGATCTGTGTTTACCACGCATTAAAGGTATTGCGCAAAAAGAACAAGGTCTGTCACAACCTTCTGCTATTTTTAAGTACGCATAATGTTTTGGAGTAGTTGTTAAACGCTCACCAATTAACTCATGCTTATAATCTGCTTCTAAAACTTTTAATAAATTTGGTAAATCATGAGTACCAAAATATTGATCAACATTCGGAATTTCAGCTTCTAAATCTGGTTTATACCGTTCGCTTAAACATCCAGAAACAAAAACCTTATCAATTTCACCTGCCTCTTTTCTTTGTGCATAATGCAAAATAGTATCAATAGATTCCTCTTTGGCTTTGCCAATAAATCCACAAGTATTTATAACCACAATGTTACCATCATCGTTAACATCTTCATGAACCACATTTTTACCATTGGCTTTTAATTGTCCCATTAAAACTTCACTGTCGTAAACATTTTTAGAACAACCTAAAGTAACTACGTTAATTTTATTTTTTTTGATGGTTTTTGTACGCATTATAAATTTATTTAAGCGAGTGCAAAAATAATGCTTTTTAACTGATTGATATTCTTTCTATTGATAGTTTTTAGGCATTTTTCTAGCTTTTGTAAGTTGTTCAAAAGCATAGCCTAATTCTAATAAATTTCTTTCCTCAAAAGGTTTACCTACAAAGGTTAAACTTACTGGTTCTCCAGAAGTTTTATAACCCATAGGTACAGTTAAAGTAGGATGAAATGATACTGCTGCAATACCTGAGTGATAATTATTAATAGACAAAATAGCATCTAAGTTTTCACTTTTCAAAGCTTTTAAATACGTTTCACCTTCTTTTTTTAAGTTCGCTTTAATTATTTCTAATTCGGCTAAAGTAGTTTCATCTCTTTCTATACCCTCAAAAAGTTGCTGCCCATAAGGAGCTCTTAATAAAGAATCTTTTTGATTAAACTCAATTACATCTTTTACGCTTTTAATGAATAACGATTTATCTGCATTTTCTGATAAATATTTAGGCAAATCATACTTCATATCAATATTCAATAAAGTCACAAATCCGTTAAATGAAATTTGAGGTGGCGTAATTTCCACTATCTCTACTCCTACTTTTCTCATTTTATTAATTTGTAATGCATATATAGAATCTGATAATAATGGTTTTAAAACACCAATTTTTTTTCCGTTAAAGCTATTTGAAAAACCATTTTGAACATACGCTTCATCAATTTCTTTTGATTTGCTATCATTTTGATCAAAACCTCTCATGGCATTTAGAAAAATAGCATTGTCAATTACATTTTTAGTCATAGGCCCAGGCGTATCTAAAGTGCTAGAAATAGGCACAATTCCTGTTCTACTTAAAACACCTATTGTAGGTTTTAAACCTACCACAGAATTCTGGCTAGAAGGTGACGTAATAGAACCTGAAGTTTCTGTGCCTACAGCAGCTACAGCAAAATTAGCAGCAACTGTCACCCCACTTCCAGAAGAACTTCCTCCAGTTTCAAATTCAGCTCTTCCATAAGGATTTAAGGTTTGTCCACCAATGGCTGAATACCCTAAAGGACATCCTGAACAAAAGAAATAAGCCCATTCACTTAAATTTACTTTCCCTAAAATAAGAGCACCATTTTCTTTTAGTTTTTCTACAATAAAAGCATCATTTTGGGTGTTATTTCTCTGTAAAGCCAATGCACCTGCAGTAGTTGGCATTTCTTTTGTATTAATATTATCTTTTAATAAAATAGGCATTCCGTACATAGAAAATTCTGAGACGTCAGATTTATTTGTGTCTTTTTCTCTAGCTTCATGTAAAACATTAGGATTCAAAGCTATAATTGAATTTAAAGATAAAGTAGCATCACTTTCAAACTTTCGAATTCTATATAAATAAAATAGGGTAAGTTTCTCATAAGATAAAGTACCCTCTTTTACATGACGCTGTAACGTTGGTATGTCTTGCTCCAAAATTAAAAGCTTTAACTTATTGTACTCTTCTTCAGAAAATTTCTTTAATTCAGATTGAAAAGGTTTATAAACAGCATTCATATCTAAGATCTTAGATTGAAAAAGTTTAAATTTCATTCGACCATTTTTATGATTTTGCTGCGCTTCTAAAGTAGCAGTTTCATCATACTTTTTAAATTGAAACTTAGTTTCTTTTTTTTGGTTCTTGCAAGAAATTAAAACCAGTGAAGCAAATAGAAATAAAAGTGATTTTTTCATTATAGTAAATTTATAGTCAAATATAAGAAACAAAAAACACCTTTTATGAAAAACATAAAAGGTGTCTTTATCATTTTAAGAAGGAAGTTTCTATTTAAAAAAAGAATCTACAAATTCTACTTTATTAAAAACTTGTAAATCGTCTATACCTTCACCTACTCCAATATATTTTACAGGAATCTGAAATTGGTCTGATATACCAATAACAACTCCACCTTTTGCGGTACCATCTAATTTAGTAACAGCTAAACTTGTAACTTCTGTTGCTTTTGTAAATTGTTTTGCTTGCTCGAATGCATTTTGACCTGTAGAACCATCTAGAACCAACAAAACATCATGAGGCGCATCCGAAACTACCTTCTGCATTACTCGTTTTATCTTTGTAAGCTCGTTCATTAAATTTACTTTATTGTGTAAGCGACCTGCAGTATCAATAATAACTACATCTGCGTCTTGCTTTACAGCAGAAGTTAGTGTATCAAAAGCTACTGATGCTGGATCAGAGCCCATTTCTTGACGAATAATTGGCACTCCTGTTCTGTCTGCCCAAACCTGTAATTGATCTATGGCTGCTGCTCTAAATGTATCTGCAGCACCCAATACAACTTTTAAGCCTTTCTTTTTAAATTGACTTGCCAATTTACCTATGGTTGTAGTTTTACCAACACCATTTACCCCAACTACCATTAAAACATAAGGCATTTTTTTGCCTTCATTTGCTGGTATTTCAGGAATGGTAAAATCGATCTCATTACCAAGATTCGTTTCAGAAAGTAAGCCAGCAATTTCTTCACGAAGTATTGCATTTAACTCATCAGTCCCTACATACTTGTCTTTTGCAACTCTAGTTTCTATTCTATCAATAACTTTTAACGTGGTATTTACACCAACATCAGAAGCTACCAAAATCTCCTCTAAATTGTCTAAAACATCGTCATCTACTTTAGACTTTCCTGCAACTGCTTTAGATAATTTGCCAAAGAAACTTTCTTTCGTTTTTTCTAAACCTTTATCTAAAGTTTCTTTTTTTTCTTTTGAAAATATTTTTTTAAAAAAACTCATATCTATATTTTAATTTAAATACCAACAATTAAAAAAAGGCGATATCTAAGGTATTGTTGCTGTAGGTGTTAATTCATTACTTTACATCTTGAAAAATGAAATATTACAATACAGTGCATAAAAATACGTAATTATAAGGCATAAAAAAAACTACCTATTATTTCTAAAAAGTAGTTCTTATACTATATATCTGTTGGTTATTTTTTTGCTAAAAATTTATCAACTTCTGAAGGATCCATAATTGCTTCAACAAACATGTAAGCTCCTGTTTTTGGAGACTTTACCATTTTTATTGCTTTACTTAATCTTTTTGATCCTGTTTGTAACGATGCTACTGATTTCTTTGCCATGTTAAAATGTTTTTAATCTATGTGCTCTATTCTGAGTTCTAGATTGTTTAGAATTACTTTATTTCTTTGTGAACAGTCATTTTCTTTAAGATAGGATTAAATTTCTTAACCTCTAATCTATCTGGAGTGTTCTTCTTGTTCTTTGTTGTAATGTATCTAGAAGTACCTGCTTGACCAGATGCTTTGTGCTCTGTACACTCTAAAATTACTTGAACTCTGTTTCCTTTTTTTGCCATCTCTGTATATTTTTATTAGCTAGAACTAAATTATTTTGTTAAAAAACCGTTAGCTCTTGCTTCTTTAATTACTGCAGAAATTCCTTTCTTATTTATATTTTTTAAAGCAGATGCAGATACTTTTAAAGTGACCCATTTATCTTCTTCTGGAATATAAAAACGCTTGGTCATTAAATTAGCGTCAAATGTTCTTTTAGTTCTATTTAATGCTTTAGAAACATTGTTTCCAACCATTGCTTTTTTTCCTGTTAATTCACAAACTCTAGACATCTTCTTAGACAGTTTTATAGTGTTATCTCTAAACGAGGTGCAAATCTACAAATAAATCTAATTGTGTACAAAACAAATTTAGTAATTTTTTAATATTTCTTTCTCTAATATTTCTAGTGCTTTGTTTACTGTTTTATCTATTACTCTACCTCTTGGTTTTCCAAAATTAAATTCTTCTACTAAAACTCCTTTTCTTGATGCTACAGCAATATAAACCACGCCCACAGTTTTATCTGTGTTGTCTTGTGTTGGGCCAGCATTACCTGTAACTGCAATTGCAAAGTCTGTTTCCAATTTTTGTAAAACACCTAACGCCATCTCTTTTGCTACCTCTTTACTAACTACAGAATAATTTTTTATAGTAGTTTTAGAAACTCCAAGAAGACTCTCTTTGGTAGTTGAAGAATATGCAACTATACTTCCTTTAAAGTAACTAGATGCACCAGGAACAGCTACTAATGTTGCCGCTATTTTACCACCTGTTATACTTTCTGCTGTTGCTAATGTTTTATGACGCTCTTTGAATAAAGCAGCAATTTTATCTTCTAACCTACCTCCTTCATCAAAACCACTAATTATATCTGGAATTAAAATATATAGTTTTTTAATCTGTTCTTCTATCGCATTTTCTAAAATAGATTTATCCTCACCTTTAGCGGTTAAGCGTAAACGAACTCTACCATAATTTGGTAAATACGCCAATTTTATAAAAGTTGGTAAATTATTTTCAAAGGTTTCAATACGTTCAGCAACTACACTTTCTCCTTGACCATAAGTCATGATTGTTTTGTGAAGAATAAAAGGTAATTTACATTGTTTTTGAATTTTAGGAAGTACTTCATATTTCATTAAACCTTTCATTTCATTAGGTACACCAGGTAACGAAACAAACACGGTATTGTTTTCGTAAAACCACATTCCAGGTGCTGTTCCATATAAATTTTTTAACACACTTGCTTTAGTTGGTAACATTCCTTGTAAACGATTCGATTCGCCGAACGGAATTTTATATTTCTGAAATAACTCTTTTATATGTGTTACAACATCATTATTCAATTCTAAATGATCATTAAAGTAAGAAGCTATGGTATGCTTAGTTATATCATCTTTTGTTGGCCCTAAACCACCTGTAAGGATTACTATGTCTACCCTTTGCTCAGCTTCTTTTAACGCTGCTAAAATGTGTTCTTTATCATCTTGAATTGATGATATTTGATATACAGAAACACCAATTTTATTCAACTGCTCTCCTATCCATTGCGAATTGGTATCAACGATTTGCCCAATTAAAATTTCATCTCCAATAGTAATTATCTCTGCTCTCATCCTTTTTGAACTAATCTATTTGTTTTGTATAGTGATTTAAAAAATAGAACTACTTTACTCTAATTTCAAATGCTTTTTTACCTGCTAATAGTCCTTTTAATGTATCATTTTCTGACACTTTACCAACACCAGATGGTGTACCCGTAAAAATAATATCTCCTTTTTTTAAGGTAAAATATTGTGAAACGTAAGCAATTAATTCGTCTACTTTCCACAACATGGCTTGTGTATTTCCATCTTGAACAATTTCATCATTTTTAAACAATTGAAAATTTAAATTATTAATCTCAACGTCTTCTTTTGGATAAAACTCGCCAATTACTGCACTTCCATCAAAAGCTTTTGCTTTTTCCCAAGGCAAGCCTTTTTCTTTGCATTTTGCTTGCACATCTCTAGCTGTAAAGTCTATACCTAACCCTATTTCATCATAATATTTATGAGAAAATTTTGCATCTATATACTTACCTACTTTATTTATTTTTACTAAAACCTCTACTTCATAATGAACATCATTAGAAAAAGGAGGAATAAAAAAAGGGTTTTTTCTTGGTAAAATAGCTGAATCAGGCTTTAAAAAAACAACAGGATGTTCTGGTTTTTCATTTTCTAATTCTTCAATATGCTTTGCGTAATTGCGCCCAATACAAATTATTTTCATAATTGAATTATTCTCCTGTTTCTGGAAAAACGATTGCTCTATTTCCCGAAACTATAATTTGATTATTTAAATGATACTTTACAGCTCTTGCTAACACTAATTTTTCTGTATCTGCACCAATTCTTTTTAACGTTTTGGTAGTACTTTCGTGGTTTACTTGCTTTACATCTTGATCTATAATTGGCCCTTTATCTAAATCTTCTGTTGCATAATGTGCTGTTGCTCCTATTAATTTTACGCCTCTTTGATATGCTCTTTCGTAAGGGTTTGCTCCTTGAAATGCTGGTAAAGAAGAGTGGTGAATGTTTATAATTCTTTCTTTATAATCATTAATAAAACTAGAAGATAAAACTTGCATATACCTTGCCATCACAATTAAATCGATGCTGTTTTCTTCTAACAATTCTCTTACTTGAGCTTCTTGTTGTAATTTTGTTTCTTTTGTGATTGGCAAATGATAATAAGGTATACCAAACATGTCTGCTACATATCTTAATTTATTATGATTACTTATGACCAATTTTACCTTACAGTTTAAGCCACCTTCTTTAGATCTTTCTAATAAATCATATAAATTATGACTGGTATGAGAAACCATTATCGCTACGTTTTGTTCTTCATCTCCATAATCTACAGACCATTTAAATTGTAAAGGAGTTGCAAGAGCTAGAAAATCTTTTTCTAATGAAGACTTAGATAGGTCTGAACCTCCAGAATGTAAGCGAATTCGCATAAAATATGTGTTTTCAAGCCCATTTACATACTGTTGACAACTTAGAATATTGAATCCTTTTTCAAAAAAGAAACTGGTAATTTTTGCTACCAAACCCTTCTGATCTGGACACTGTATTAAAAAAGTTACTACTTGTGACTTCATAATGTTGAATTAAAAATAAACTATGGAATCCATTTTTTTGGAAAGTTTGGTTTACGTTTTTCTAAAAACGCATCTCTACCTTCTTTAGCTTCATCTGTCATATACGCCAAACGTGTTGCTTCACCCGCAAAAACTTGCTGACCTACCATACCATCATCCGTTAAATTCATTGCAAATTTTAGCATTTTTATAGAGGTAGGACTTTTCTCTAAAATTTCTTGCGCCCAATTGTAGGCAGTAGATTCTAGTTCATCATGTGGAATTACTGCATTTACCATTCCCATTTCATAGGCTTCTTGGGCTGAATAATTTCGACCTAAAAAGAAAATCTCTCTTGCTTTTTTCTGACCAACCATTTTTGCCAAATACGCAGAACCATACCCGCCATCAAAAGAGGTTACATCCGCATCTGTTTGTTTAAAAATGGCGTGTTCTTTAGAGGCCAAAGTTAAATCACAGACCACATGCAAGCTATGACCACCACCTACTGCCCAACCAGGAACAACAGCAATTACAGCTTTTGGCATAAAACGTATTAAACGTTGTACCTCTAAAATATTTAATCTGTGGTACCCATCATTTCCTACATAACCTTGATGACCTCTTGCTTTTTGATCTCCTCCAGAACAAAATGAATACACACCATCTTTTGTACTTGGCCCCTCTGCAGAGAGTAAAACTACTCCGATTGAGGTATCTTCTCCTGCATCATAGAAAGCATCATATAACTCTTTTGTAGTTTTTGGTCTAAACGCATTTCTAACATTGGGCCTGTTAAATGCAATTCTTGCTACGCCATTGCTTTTCTTATAAGTAATGTCCTCATATTCTTTAGCAACTTTCCATTCAGGTTGTATCATATTTTTGTATTTTGTACGTTCGTATTACAGATAAAGCTTCTTCGATTACAAAAATAAACATTCTACCTTATGATTAAGAAATCACTATCACTTATATTTTTACTTTTTTTCTTCTGTGGCTTTTCTCAAAATAGTATTTATAAAGAATTAGCATCAGATATTTTAGAATCTACTAGAAGTTTAAAAATCTATATCCCAGAAAATTATGAGCAAGATAGTCTTAGAAACTACCCATTAACTGTGGTTTTGGATGAAGAATATCTATTTGATACTTATGTTGGTAATGCCAAGCTTTTTGCTAAAAAAGACCAAGCGCCAGAACAAATCATTGTTGGTGTTTCTATGAATGACACTAGAAATCAAGACATTTCATTTAACAGAAATACGGGAAGGTTATCTACTTCCGCAAATAATTTTTATGAATTTATAAAAGATGAAGTTATTTTTTATATGGAGAGCACATATAGAACATCTCCTTTTATTACACTTGTTGGTCAAGGATATTCTGCAAATATGGTGAGCCATTTTTTAAGTGAAAATACCGCTTTTATAAATTCATTTGTTTGTATAAATCCAAGTTTTTCTGATTTTATTTCACAAGAATTACTGGGTTATAATCTTCAGAAATTTCAGAAAGAAGATAATACTTTTTATCTCTACACCAATAACAGCGATATTTTTTCTTCAAAAAAACAACTTAAAATTGATCAGGTTCAAAAACAACTAAGTGATTTGAATATAAAAAATTTTAATGCTATTAATGATCTTATAAAAACCACTAACAGTACCTCTGCAATGAGCGAGGCAATACCAAGAGCTTTAACCAATATTTTTGAAATTTATTCTGCAATCTCAAAAGAAGAATATGAGAAAGAAATTAAAGACTTAGCTCCAGAAGATGCCATCTACTATTTAGAAAATAAATATTTAGAAATTGATTTTTTATTTGGTACAAATTTAGGTATTCGAGAAAGAGACATTTACACTATAGAAAATATTATTATTGAAAAAGAAAATGGTGATAAATTAAGAGATTTTGGAAAAATGATTCTAAAACTTTTTCCTAGCTCGCCTCTTGGTGATTATTATATTGGTAGATACTATGAATCTGGAAAAATGTTTAAAAAGGCATTAAAATATTACAGAATAGGGTATGGTAAAATGGACCCTGCAGATCCTAATGCAGACAAATTTTATGAAAACATACTAAGATTAGGCGGTTTATAAATAGTTTTCGCAAATTCTAATCGTTGATTAATTAAACCAACTCTATTCTATCTTCTTTTATGAGTATTAATTTATTTCTATATAAATTACCCACTGCTTTTTTAAATGCTTTTTTACTCATTTTCATATGAAAACGTATTGAATCTGGCGAACTTTTATCTGTTAACATTAAAAAACCTTCTCTACTATTTTTTAATTTTTGAAGTACTTTTTCTACATCTGCATCAATTACATTTCGAAACCCTTGAGGTCGCAAAGAAACGTCTATTTTACCATCTTCTCTGATGTTTTTTATGTAACCAGTAACCTCCATGTTTTCTTCTAATGGCTCAAAAACTTCGCTTCTAAAAAGCAAACCATCATACTCTTCATTTATTAAAACAGTATATCCTAATCCTGTTTCAGTTTCTATGACTAACTGCACTTTATCTCCTTCTTGTAATTCCATTATTTAATATATTTAAAATATTCTTTTAAAACTGTGTCATTCTCAATACTTGGCGTAAAAATTTCTAAAATTTTTGGCTGATTTGATACTTCATAAAAATTTTCTAATTCTTTTTGAACTGAAGCAGTAGAAAATGCTTGATGATATTCAAAATTATGCATTTTACATAAGTATTCTGCTGTTAAGCAATGTGGCGTTTCAAAATATGCTGAAGCATTTGTAGTTTTTGGTCCAGGTATAATTTTAAAAATTCCACCACCTGAATTATTCACTAAAATAATTCTAAAATCTACTGGTATATTTTTATTCCACAAAGCATTGCTATCGTAGAAAAAACTTAAATCACCAGTGATAAAAATGGTTTGTTTTTTACTAGCAAATGCAGCTCCGATAGCTGTAGATGTACTCCCATCAATACCACTTGTTCCTCTATTGCAAAAAACTTCTAAAGTACTATCTATAGTAAACATTTGACCATACCTGATAATGGCACTATTGCTAAATTGTAACTGACTATTTTTGGGGATATTCGCTAAAAATTGCTCAAAAACTTTTAAGTCTGAATGTTTTGTTTTTGCTAAATATGCTGCATGTCTTTGCCTTCTTTTCTCTCTTATTGCCAACCATTTTGGTTGATAATTACTCTCTTTTTTAGAAATAATACGATTAAACTTGCTAAAAAAATCTACCGGTTTTGTTTGTATAAATTCAGATAAACAGAAAAAGGTGTTCATTGCCTTTTTTTCATCTATATTCCAATGATGTTTAGGCTGATAATCTCTTAAAAAACGTTTAATCCTTTTAGAAACGATCATGCCACCAAAGGTGATAAGAATATCTGGCTGTAAATCTTTAAACGCATCGTCTTCTAAAGAAAAAATAAGTTGATCTATAGCGTTTATGGCTTTTGTGTGATGGAGATTAGAAGTTGTTTCTGTCAATAAAATTACAGAGTCATCTTCTGAATATAAATCCATTAATTTATGTAGCTCGGTATCTGGATAGTGTACGCCAACGACTAACATCTTTTTTTCTGAATTATTCCAAATTTCAGCTAATTCTGGGTAATTGATGTTTGCGTTATCTAAAGCGCTTGTGTTGATATGAGGAAAATGAAAATCCTTTACATATTCTACTGTTTCATACAAAGGCTCATCAAAGGGAACATTAATATGTACAGGGCCTTTATTAGAATTTGCCAATTGTAAAGCTTCTCCAATTAATTGCGCATTTCTGGTTTTAAACTTAGGATTTTCAATCAAATTCGCAGAAAATAAAATATGATTCTCAAAAACATTTTCTTGTCGAATTGTTTGTCCGTCTCCAATATCAATTAAATGCTTTGGCCGATCTGCAGAAATAACCACCAAAGGAATATTGCTGTAAAAAGCTTCTGAAATTGCAGGATAATAATTCAACAATGCAGAACCTGAGGTACATAAAACTGCAACTGGCTTTTGAGTTTGCTGTGCAATTCCTAAAGCAAAAAAAGCAGCACACCTTTCATCAACCACACTTAATGTTTCTATCTCTGGATGATTAGAAAAACCAATAGTTAACGGTGCATTTCTAGAACCTGGAGAAATAACAACGGTATCAACATTAAATTGCTGACAAGCTGCGATAACCAATTGTGCAAGTTCTTTTTTTGGATACATAAAAATCTTTAGTAATTTAAGTGCAAAGTTACGAAGAGATAAAGATTTAATACAGAAAAAAAGCCAGAAACTAAATTGCATTAAGTTTCTGACTTTTAAGATAAGTATGCTTAAAGAAATTAATTCCCTTTATTAAAATCAGCTAAAAATTTAGCTAAACCTATATCAGTTAACGGGTGTTTTAGTAAACCTTCTATGGCACTTAAAGGACCTGTCATTACATCTGCCCCAATTTTAGCACAATCAATTACATGCATCGTATGTCTTACAGATGCTGCTAAAATTTCTGTATCAAAACCGTAATTATCATAAATAGTTCTAATTTCTGCAATTAGATTTAAACCATCAGTAGAAATATCATCCAATCTACCAATAAATGGAGATACGTAAGTTGCACCTGCTTTTGCAGCTAACAATGCTTGCCCTGCAGAAAAAACCAAGGTTACATTAGTTTTTATTCCTTTTGAAGAAAAGTACTTGCATGCCTTAATCCCATCTTTTATCATAGGTAATTTTACTACAATTTGAGGGTTTAACGCTGCTAGAGCTTCACCCTCTCTTACCATTCCATCAAAATTTGTAGAAATTACTTCAGCAGAAACATCTCCATCTACTAAATCACAAATCGCTTTGTAATGATTTATAATATTATCTTGACCAGTAATCCCTTCTTTGGCCATTAATGATGGGTTTGTGGTTACACCATCTAAAACCCCTAGGGCTTGTGCTTCTTTAATCTGCTCTAAATTAGCAGTATCTACAAAAAATTTCATGCTTTTGAGAATTAAGTTATATTTTTCAAAGATAAAAAACTATGACTTTTCTTATGAGTATTCTGGAATTAATTTTTAATAAAATTAATTAAAATAAGAAATCCCTTTTTTTTATTAAATACCCACTCAATTCCTTCAATACCTTTTAAAAGCATTACTTTTACACGAAAGAACATGCTATACAATCTATGAAAATTCTCACTTTTTTATTCATAATCTGTTTCTGTATATCTTGTTCAACTTCTAACACATCAGAAATTATTGACAACAATTCAACTAATGGCTTAGCATGTTTTACCACAGATATTTCTATTTCTAAAGCTGACAATGTTGTAATTGCTGACGCCATAAACCCGATTACTTGGAAAGGTTCTTGTAATGATGATTCTGTGACTATTAGTTATACAAGGCACGTAAGTGCAGATGGTGAAACTGAAACTAAAGCATTTATTTTTAATAAAACTACAGATTGTCTTACAAAAAACAGAGCTTATAAATTCTATAATGGTGAAGATCTAGATGTTTCTGCGGTAACAGCTATGGATTTATCTGAACTTTACATTAAAGAATGGGTGAATAATAAAAAACTTTCAGGCTTATTGGTGTATACTGATCCTCATAATAAAATCACATATTCTAGAAAGTTTTATGTTGAATTTACTTTAGATGACTTTCAAGCAGAATTCACAAATTTCACCATTTTTGAAGCGTGTATTGGAGCCAATCTACCGATAGAAATAGACATGAATTTAGTTGGAATTACTGACTTTAAACTTACTTATGATCAAGAAGATGATATTGGCAACACACCAAAATTCAAAAAATACACTATTAAATTGAAAACTACGTCAAACGATAAAAATAAAATTTTATCACCAATAAAAAATCAAGAACCCTATTTAATTGTCCATGAACCACCATTTTCTTCAGAAAATAAAATACACTATACTAGTGGAGTAAAAAATGCTTTAGATATTTTTTATGAATATGAAGTTCCCTATCAAAATTTTAATTACTTTACAGATAATAGGCTTACCTATAGTAGTACTTTAAACAACAACAAAGAAGATTATTTCATTATAAGTATGGCTCTAAATAATTTAACGTATTATGGTTGGATTCGTTCTAATTTAAAAACAAGCAATTGTAATGTAGAAGTTTTAGACACTTATTTGAATGCAAATGCTAATGAGCATGTAAGTGTGAACTAAAGTTTGTAATGGTTCATTAAAATTTTCTCGTAAACGGTGTCTGGTAAAACCTTTTTTAAAGTAATTGAAAAACGCTGCATAAAATCACCAACTACATAGTGTAACTTAGGTTTTTTAGTCTGTATGATTTTAAAAACTTTTTTAGCCATAACTTTTGGATCCATACCCTCATTTACATGAGCATCCATTAAGTTTAAATTTTCTTGATATTTCTTTTTGTAAGCAGAAGTTTCAAAAACTGGTGTATGATACCTTCCTGCTGCTATATTGGTTGCAAAGTCTCCTGGAGCTATATTTGTTACAAAAACGCCAAAACCTTTTACCTCCATACTAATGGCCTCTGTAACTATTTCAAGAGCTCCTTTAGAGGCTGAATATAATCCTCTAAAAGGCAATCCCATATACCCTGCTATAGAGGTTATATTTATAATTAATCCTGATTTCTGCAAACGCATTTGTGGTAAAACCGCTTTGATGACCTCTATTGCCCCAAATAGATTTGTATCAAATACCTTTTTCATTTCTTCTGTAGGAGTATCCTCTACAGGACCTGTAATTCCCATACCTGCATTATTTACAAGAACATCTAATTTTCCTTCTTTTTCTAAAATAGTTGCTATTGCTTTTTTTATAGTATCTGCCTTTAAAACATTTAAAGCAATTAAATGAAATGGGAATTGATGTGTATTTTTAGGGGTTCTACTCGTTCCATATACAATACATCCTTTTTCATGTAAATAAGATGCTATTGCTTTCCCTATCCCTGAGGATGCGCCTGTTACTAAAACTACTTTAGCCATTGTGTTTGTTAAAAATTGTAATTGTAAAGGTAATTAAACTTCGTAAAAGATTTTAAAAAGTTGAGAAGGCTTTAAATGGAAAAAAAATTGGATTTAAGAAACAAAAAATGGCAAGCTACCTACATCACACTGCTACAACCTAATACCCTTGCTGTGTTCCCACCCTGGGGGATTCAAAGGGAGCTAGTTGTGTAGAACTTGCCATTGCAAATTTACATTGTATTTTTAAATTAACAATTAAAATAATATTAAAATTTATGTAACATTTATAATACATTGATTACTAATAAAATGTTTTAAAAGAACTTGTCACCGAAAAAATAAGACATCTTCTAGAAATTAATATATTTGTAATTCATCAACTCAACAAAAAATGGAAAATACAGTAAGCACAAAAAGTATTATTTTAAATAACGGACTATATTATGGTGTCGTTTTAATTTTATCTAGTTTAATTGTTTATGCATTAGGTATGCATTTAGATCCAACTGGTGGTTATATCAATTTTGCAATAATGGCTGCAGCTATTATCGCATTTCCAATTATTGGGATGTCAACATTTCAAAAAGCAAATGGTGGGTTTTTAACTTGGGGCCAAGGAGTTAAAATAGGTGTAGGAATTATAATTATAGGAACTTTAGTAAGTATCGTTTATCAACACTTATTCACTACTTTTTTAGAACCAGAATTTTATGCGCAAGTAGAAGAAGTAACCAGAAAAGGACTTATGGATGCAGGTTTAACTGAAGATCAAATCGAGGCTCAGGTAGAAATGCAAAGTAAATTTCAAGGAACGATTATTGGAGATGCTATTGGTTTATTGTTTATGGCATTTGTAGGTTTTGTTGTTTCAGCAATTATAGCTGCAGTAAAAAAGAAATCCGAAGAAGAAACTTATTAATCTAGTTTCTAACAATTTATAATTCTATAAAAACGTATGGAAATATCGGTAGTAATACCACTTCTTAACGAAGAAGAATCTTTACAAGAATTACACGATTGGATTGCAAAAGTTATGCAATCCAATCGTTATTTATATGAAATTATTTTTATTGATGATGGTAGCACTGATACTTCATGGCAAAAGATAGAAGAATTATCAAATAAGAACAATACTGTAAAAGGAATTCGATTTCAGAAAAATTATGGAAAGAGTCAAGCATTAGATGCTGGCTTTGAACTAGCACAAGGTACAGTCATTATTACTATGGATGCAGATTTGCAAGATAATCCTGAAGAAATACCTGAATTGTACAATTTAATTATAAAAGAGAATTTTGACCTTATCTCTGGTTGGAAAAAAAAGCGCTATGACAACGTTATTACAAAAAATATTCCTTCTAAGTTATTTAATGCTGCTGCAAGAAAAACCTCAGGTTTAAAACTTCATGACTTTAATTGCGGATTAAAAGCATACAAGAATGAGGTTATTAAAAATATTAAAGTAAGTGGAGAAATGCATAGATATATTCCTGTTTTAGCAAAAAACGAAGGGTATACTAAAATTGGTGAGAAAGTAGTACTTCATCAAGCTAGAAAATATGGAGAAACAAAATTTGGAATGGATCGCTTTGTAAATGGATTTTTAGATTTAATTACCATTTCTTTCTTGTCTAAATTTGGAAAAAGACCCATGCATTTTTTTGGACTCTTAGGAACATTAATGTTTCTTTTTGGAACAACTGCAGCCTTTTATATTGGAGCTTATAAACTTTACAACGTTTTTAATGGCATTAAAACAATATTAGTTACAGACAATCCATGGTTTTATATTGCACTTACCTCTATGATTCTAGGAACTTTATTATTTCTAGCTGGTTTTCTAGGAGAACTTATTATCAAAACAAAAAACAATGAAAAACACTATTCTATAAAAGAAAAAATAAATTTCTAACTGTATATTTGTTGTGTTTAAATAAAAAATTAAAAAGTATAAACTATTACATATGGTAGATTTTATAAACAAAGCCAAACAGTGGTTAACACCTACTTTTGACTCTGAAACTCAAAGAGAAATTCAAAATTTAATTGAAACAAATAAAGCTGATTTGGCAGATTGTTTTTATAAAGATATGGAGTTTGGAACTGGAGGAATGAGAGGCGTAATGGGCGCTGGAACAAATAGAATAAATAAATATACTTTAGGTAGAGCCACACAAGGTCTATCAAACTATTTAATAGAAAACGTTACAAAAGAGCAAATTAGCGTTGTAATTGCTTATGATTGCAGGCATAACAGTAAAAAATTTGCTAAAATAGTTGCAGATGTTTTATCCGCAAACAACATAAAAGTATTTCTTTTTGAAGATTTACGCCCAACACCTGAGTTATCTTTCGCTGTTCGTCATTTAAAATGTGATGCAGGTATTGTATTAACAGCATCTCATAATCCGCCTGAATACAATGGATACAAAGTATATTGGGCAGATGGTGGCCAAATTGTACCTCCTCATGATAGTGGAATTATTAGCAAGGTAAATGCATTGGATTTTTCGGAAATAAACTTTAATGCTAAAGAACATTTAATTGAAGCTGTAGGTAAAAATATTGACGAAGTTTTTATAAATGCTTCTGTACAAAATGGTTCTTTGTCTAACAATATTGATAGAGACCCGCTAAAAATTGTTTTTACACCTTTGCATGGAACATCAATTATATCTATACCAGATGCTTTACAAGGAGCTGGATATACAGATGTTCATATCGTAGAAGCACAACGTAAACCAGATGGTGATTTTCCAACTGTAAAATCTCCAAACCCCGAAGAACCTGAAGCACTACAAATGGCGACTGAATTAGCCAATAAAATTGTAGCAGATATTGTTATCGGAACAGATCCTGACTGTGATCGTTTAGGAGTAGCAGTAAGAGACTTAAATGGGAATATGAAGTTATTAAACGGGAACCAAACAATGGTTGTGATGACTAATTTCTTATTAAAAAAATGGAAAGAAGAAGGCAAATTAAATGGAAAACAATTTATTGGCTCTACTATAGTATCAACTGAATTAGTGAATAAGTTGGCTGCTAATTATAACGTAGAAACAAAAGTTGGCTTAACAGGTTTTAAATGGATTGCTAAAATGGTAGTTGATTTTCCTGAGTTAGATTTTATTGGTGGAGGTGAAGAAAGTTTTGGGTATATGGTTGGCGATTTTGTAAGAGATAAAGATGCTGTTACTGCTACTTTATTAGCTTGTGAGGTAGCCGCTTACGCAAAGCAAAATGGCAGCTCTTTCTATAAAGAATTAATTGCCATCTATTTGGATAATGGATTTTACAAAGAGCACTTAATTTCTATCACAAAAAAAGGAATGGATGGTGCTGCAGAAATACAAACAATGCTTAGCAATATGCGTAACAATCCAATCACAGAAATAGATGGAGAAAAAATTGAGTATTTTTATGACTACCAAGCTGCTACAGAAAAGAATTTAATTACTGGGGAAGTAAAAAAAATAGACCTTCCTAAATCTAATGTGCTGATTTATAAAACTGTTTCAGGAACAAGGATTGCTGCAAGACCAAGTGGGACAGAACCAAAAATAAAATTTTACTTCAGTGTAAATTCGCCATTAAAAAGTTATGAACTAGCACAAGAAACAGAATTAGCACTCGATGCTAAAATTCAAAGAATTATAAAAGAGATGAAATTGAGTTAATGGGTTATTTTAAAGATATTCTTAAATACGAGAGAACCTACAGAAAGTTTACCCTTTTAAATATTCTGTTTAACATTTTCTATGCTATTTTTAATGTACTATCAGTTTTAGCATTTATACCCGTTTTAGGGATTTTATTTGGAACAGATAAACAAATTATTACCAAACCTACTTATGAAGGGTTTACAAAAATTGGTTCCTTTTTAAAGGACAGTTTTTATTTTTTTGTTTCAGAAAAAATTGAAAGTAGTGGTCAAATAAACACTTTGTTATTTATTTGTGTATTAGCACTTTCTTTATTTTTTTTTAAAAATTTATTTCGCTATTTAGCTTCCTATGTGATTACCTTTTTAAGAACTGGAATTGTAAAAGATTTAAGAGACCAGTTGTATCATAAAATTGTAGAATTGCCTATTTCTTATTTTACAGAAAAAAGAAAAGGAGATATAATTGCTAGAATGACTGCAGATGTTCAAGAAGTAGAAGTTTCTATTTTAACCTCTATAGAAACTATTGTAAGAGAACCTTTAACAGTGGTTATTGCAATTTCTATAATGCTCTTTATGAGTGTGAAATTAACTTTATTTGTATTTATTTTATTGCCAGTATCTGGCTTTATAATTTCTTCTATTAGTAAAAAACTAAAAGCAAAATCTATAAAAGCACAACAAGAAACAGGAACATTTTTGTCTTTTATAGAAGAAACATTATCTGGGTTAAGAGTAATTAAAGGATTTAATTCTGAGCGAATCATCGAGAAAAAATTCAATAACTCTACAGAAACCTTTAGAAATTTAATGACAAGTGTTTTTCATAGGCAAACTTTAGCATCGCCAATGAGTGAATTTTTAGGTTCTGCAACCATAATTGCCATTCTTTGGTTTGGAGGGAAAGAGGTGCTTTCTGAAACAAGCGCACTACAGCCCGATGAATTTATGGGGTATATTGTGTTATTTTACACTGTTTTAAATCCTATAAAACTAATTACTACCTCGTACTATAACATTCAAAAAGGAGAAGCTTCTGCAGCACGCATTATGCAAGTTTTAAATACAGAAAACCATATAAAAGAGCTTCCTAATGCAACAGTTAAGAAAGAGTTTAAAGAAAAGATTGAATTTAAAAATATCTCTTTCAAGTATAAGAAAGATACTATTTTAAACAACTTTTCTTTAACTATAAACAAGGGAGAAACTGTTGCATTGGTAGGGCAATCAGGAAGTGGAAAATCTACATTAGCCAACTTAATTACACGCTTTTATGATGTTAATTCTGGTGATATTTTAATTGATGGAGAAAATATTAAAAACATCACAAAAAAATCGTTGAGAGATTTAATGGGTATCGTAACACAAGAATCTATTTTATTTAATGATACTGTAAAAAATAACATACAACTAGGAACAGAAAATGCCTCTGACAAAGCCATACTAGAAGCTTCAGAAATTGCTAATGCAAATGAGTTTATTAAAAATTTACCGGAACAATTTGAGACAAATATTGGCGATAGTGGGGGTACCCTTTCTGGTGGCCAAAAACAGCGTTTGTCTATTGCAAGAGCAGTTTTAAAAAACCCTCCAATAATGATTTTAGACGAAGCTACTTCTGCTTTGGATACAGAGTCTGAACAGTTAGTCCAGGTAGCCTTAGAAAAAATGATGCAGAATAGAACATCATTAGTTATAGCTCACCGATTATCTACAATTCAAAAAGCAGATACAATTGTGGTTATGAAACAAGGTAAGATTGTAGAACAAGGAAAACATGATGCATTACTTCAGAAAAAAGGGGAGTACTCTAAACTAGTAAACATGCAGTCTTTAAGCTAATTTTAGCCCTAATGTCAATCCTTTTTGAATCATAAAATCATAAGATGGTTTGTGTTCATTAGGAATTTCTCCCTCTAAAATAGCTTCTTTTATAGCTTCTTTTATTTGACCAATTTCTTTACAAGGTTCTAAATCAAAAGCTTCCATAATTTCTTGTCCAGTAATAGGAGGTTGAAAGTTTCGTATTCTGTCCCTTTCCTCTACTTCCTTAATTTTGGTTCTTACTAACTCAAAATTCTTATGGTATTTTTTAAATTTTCTAGGATTTTTTGTGGTAATATCTGCTTCACAAAGGGTCATTAAATCATTTATCTCATTGCCTGCATCAAAAACCAAACGTCTTACAGCAGAATCTGTAACATTTGAAGCCAATACTATAGGCCTAGAACTTAATAATACCATTTTCTGAACAAATTTCATCTTTGCATTTAATGGCATTTTTAAACGTTTAAAAATCTTATACACCATCTTAGAACCCACAAATTCATGACCATGAAATGTCCAACCTACTTTTTTACTAAAGCGTTTGGTAGGTGCTTTTCCAATGTCATGCAATAAAGCAGCCCACCTTAACCAAAGATCATCGGTATATTTAGAAATATTATCTACGACTTCTAGGGTGTGATAAAAATTATCTTTATGTTTTTGTCCTTCTACCTCATCTACTCCTTTTAAAGCTATTAATTCTGGTAAAATTTGAGGTAATAATTTTGTTTTTTCTAAAAGTAAGAAACCTAATGAAGGTACATTTGCATTTAAAATTTTATTCAACTCTACAACAATACGTTCTTTAGTTATAATTTTTAAACGGTGTGCATTTTTAGAAATCGCTGATAAAGAAGAGGCTTCAATATCAAAGTTTAATTGAGTGGCAAAACGAATTGCACGCATCATTCGTAAAGGATCATCAGAATACGTAATATCAGGATTTAATGGAGTTCTAATACGTTTATCTTTTAAATCCTGTATTCCGTTAAAAGGGTCTAACAACTCACCAAAATTTTGGTCATTAAGACTTAAAGCTAACGCATTAATTGTAAAATCTCTTCGATTTTGATCATCTTCTAAAGTTCCTAATTCTATTGCTGGATTTCTACTATTTTCGGTATACGATTCTTTTCTAGCACCGACAAACTCAATTTCTATATCTTGATAACGTAACATAGCCGTTCCGTAAGTTTTAAAAACTTGTACCTTTGGTTTGTTTGGTAATAATTTAGAGACTTGTAAAGCCAAATCTATTCCACTACCTACAGCAACAACATCAATATCTTTAGCAGATCCCCTATCTAAAAAGAAATCACGGACAAAGCCTCCAATTACATAACTGTCAATTTGTAAGTAATTCGCAGCATTTTTTATAACCGTAAAAATCTCTGAATGTAACGCCTCTTTAAAGTTCATTTAAAACGTAAATTTTTGCAAAGGTAAAATTTTATTAAAGAAAGAAATCAATGGTTAGATCTTTTAATGGATTATAGCTAAACCTATAGATTTTAAAATAAGAGTATAGGTTTAGTTCATCGAATTCTAAATTAGACTTGTAATCACAAAAATAAAATTATTTAGAGTTTATTTCTGATACTCGTTTAAACACATTGAAGTTACTTATTTTAGAAGATAAATTGAATATTGTAGATTGGTATTCAATAGCATGTTTATTTGCATTTTCGAACATTGACTTAAGGTTGTTTTCTCCATGTCTTAATGGGTCTGGGGTATTTTGTCCGTAAAAAGAATCTCCCTCAATACCATCAAACATTTTTTTTAGTTTTTCTTGATCATTAATATATTTACCCTGCCATTTTTTTACTCGCTCAGGATTGTAGTCATGATCAAATCCAAGAAGATAAATTTCTGAATAGCCTTTAGCCATAGCCCAATACAAACCATCTAGAAAGATTGTTTTACCTACTTGAGGACGAAATGATAATTGAAATAATTTAGCATGACTTAATACACCATAAAAAAAATCAGGTTTCCTAAGTATATTTTTGTATTGTGTTTCTTGAGGTCTTCTATTTTTTGGAAAATCATTAGAACACAAATAATAATCGATTGTACAATCAAATGCTCTATAAGAATTATTAACTGCTAAAATATCTACTCCATCTAATGAGTGGTTTTTATATTCTAATGCAGACTTACCACTACCTACATAAAGTAATTTTTTAGTATTCTTAACGGCTCCTTCTGATAAGTCTGAATAATGAATTGATTTCCCTTTTTTTATATATATTCGATGATATACCCATTCTTCAAATTTCTTCTTTTTATTTCGGAGTGGATTGTAAAATAGTTGCTTTAATTTCTTTAAAAAATTCATATTATTTACCAATTAAAATTATTATCAGGAACTCAAAATTTTGATATATCAATTAACTCTAATTTTTGCGTTCGTTTTTGCTCGTGCTCACCTTTCCCAATTATTAAAAATAGCTATGGAAATTTGAAGGGCACCTTTAGTTTGAATTTTGATTTTTGAGTAACCATAATTTGATGTATCTAACATAAACTCCATAGGCTTGGCACCTGGCAAATAAATACCCTTGAAAACCATCTAAAAACCCAAATCTAACAATAAAATGAATAAAAAATCTAACTAAAGGCTTTATTGAAATATGGAAAAAATAATTTATCTGCTTTCCATTATTAAAATATTCATTTGCTCTAAGTTCCCCATATTGATTCATCTTAGCAATATAATGATCTAGGCTCTTGTACGAATAATGTTCAATTTTATGTTTAAAAAAACCTAAATCACCCTTTGTTTTTATAGTTTCATGCACAACACCTTCGTATCTACAGTATTCTTTTAAAAATAAACGAACTACTTTATCTCTCTGACAACCTCCATATTTAATATGCTTTCCTGCAAAGTAAAAACTTCTTTTCACATAAAAACCTACTTTATCTTTTGGTTTTTTTACTGCTTTTAAAATTTCTTTTTTTACTTTTTTAGTAACTCTCTCGTCTGCATCCAAAATATAGATCCAAGGATGTTTTGCTTGATCTATTGCAAAGTTTTTTTGAGAAGAAAAATCATCAAACTCTCGCTTGATGATTTTAACGTTAAATTTTTTAGCAATTTCAATAGTTTTATCTGTACTAAAAGAATCTATAATAAGTATTTCATCTGCAAAATCTAAATTCTTTATAGCGTCTTCTATATGAGATTCTTCATTTAAAGTAGGTATTATTGCTGAAATTTTCGTCATTTAGTGTTGGCTATACAGCAACATCATATTCACGAAGCGCGTCGTTTAATGACGTTTTTTTATTGGTACTTTCTTTTCTTTTACCTATAATTAACGCACAAGGGACGTTATAATTGCCTGCTTTAAATGATTTGGTATAACTACCAGGTATTACCACAGATCTTGCAGGAACAATTCCTTTCATTTCAACAGGCTCATCCCCTGTTACATCTATAATTTTTGTACTCATCGTTAGTACAACATTCGCACCTAAAACAGCTTCTTTTTCTACTCTAACTCCTTCTACAACGATACATCTAGAACCAATAAACGCTCCATCTTCAATAATAACTGGTGCAGCTTGTAACGGCTCTAATACGCCACCTATTCCTACACCTCCAGATAAATGAACATTTTTCCCAATTTGAGCACAAGATCCAACTGTAGCCCATGTATCTACCATTGTTCCTTCGTCTACATATGCACCAATATTTACATAACTTGGCATTAAAATAGTCCCAGAAGATATATATGCACCGTGCCTAGCAACAGCATTTGGTACGACGCGAATTCCTTTTTCTTGATAATTTCGTTTTAAAGGTATTTTATCATGGTATTCAAATATTCCTGCCTCTAAGGTTTCCATTTTTTGAATTGGGAAATACAATACCACTGCTTTTTTTACCCATTCATTTACTTGCCAACCATCGGCTGTTGGTTCTGCAACTCTTAATGTTCCTTCATCCAATAAATCTACAACTTTTCTGATGGTATTAATCGTATTTTGATCTTTTAATAAATTACGATTCTCCCAAGCTGACTCTATAATTTTTCTAATTTCTTCCATTTTAATATATTGATTTCTGCAAATATAAATCGATTGCTAAAATTCAGAGCGAATATACACTTTTTAAACAGATTTCAACTGGTTGTTTAATTTCGTATTTTTGTATAAAATTTAAAACAATTGGGACGAATTTTAGCCATAGATTTTGGTAAAAAAAGAACAGGTATTGCAATCACCGACGAGCTAAAAATCATTGCTTCTGGATTAACTACTGTAGCTACAGGAGAATTACTTGATTTTCTTAAAGATTACCTCTCTAAAGAAAAAGTAACTCTCTTTTTGGTTGGCAAACCGAAACAAATGAATAATTTAGACAGCGAAAGTGAAGTTTTAATCAAACCATTTCTTAAGAAATTAACCACTGCATTTCCAAACATCCCAATTGAACGTGTGGATGAACGTTTTACTTCAAAAATGGCTTTTCAAACTATGATAGATGGTGGATTAAAGAAAAAACAACGAAGAGATAAGGGCTTGATTGATGAAATAAGTGCTACAATCATTTTACAATCTTACTTGTATAGTCAATAATTTTAGCCTTAAATAATCGCAATTAGTAAATCTTAATTGTATTTTTGCGAACTGAAAAACAAAAGATATGATACTACCTATTGTTGCTTATGGAGATCCTGTTTTAAGGAAAATGGGAAAAGAAATAGACCAAGATTACCCTAATTTAAAAGAACTTATTGCTAACATGAAAGAAACCATGTACAATGCTTCTGGGGTTGGTTTAGCTGCCCCGCAAATAGGGAAGGCAATTCGTCTTTTTGTAATTGATGCTTCACCTTTTGCAGAGGACGATAATTTGGAAGAAGAAGAAAAAACTACTTTAAAAAACTTTGTTAGAGTTTATATTAATCCAAAAATCCTTAACGAAGAGGGAGAGGAATGGACTTTTAATGAAGGTTGTTTAAGTATCCCTGATGTAAGGGAAGATGTAACACGTAAATCTAAAGTTACATTAGCATATCAAGACGAAGACTTTACTACGCAAACAGAAGTACTAGATGGTTTAGCTGCTAGAGTTTTTCAGCATGAATACGATCATATTGAAGGGGTGCTATTTACAGACAAAGTGTCTTCACTAAAAAAAAGATTAATTAAACGAAAATTAGAAAATATTTCTAAAGGAAAAATTAGAGCAGATTACAGAATGCGTTTTCCAAATTTAAAGAAGCAAAAATAAAACACATAAAATATTAATATGGAATTTAGTAAAATAATTTCAGTAACTGGTAAACCTGGCTTATATCAAGTTCTTTCCCAGTCAAAAAATGCTATTATTGTTCAAGGTATTAATGACAGCAAAAGAATAGCAATTAATGCTACTCAAAATGTTAGTTTATTAGAAAATATTGCAATTTACACTTATGAGGAAGACTTACCTTTATTAAGTGTCTTTAAGGCAATTTTTGAAAAAACAAACGGAGAGAAAGCAATTTCACACAAAGAGAGTGGTGCTAAATTAACGGAATTTTTCTCAGGAGTTTTGCCGAATTATGATGATGAAAGAGTGTATACATCTAACATAAAAAAAGTAATCCAGTGGTTTAATATTTTAGTAGATGCTGGTATGGATTTTTCTGCAGTGCAAGAAGAAGCTAGTGCCGAAGAAGCAGAGTAGTAAAAAAATAGCCCTCTAAAAAAGTATTAAGATAACCTTTATACAATGAATTCTAGAAAAGAACAGCTTGCTGCATTTGACCGTCTATTGGATATCATGGACGATTTGCGGGAAAAATGTCCTTGGGATAAAAAACAAACTTTAGAGAGCCTTAGACACTTAACCATAGAAGAAACTTATGAATTAGCAGATGCAATCCTTGACAATGATTTAGAAGAAATCAAGAAAGAATTGGGTGATGTTTTATTACATATTGTTTTTTATTCAAAAATTGGAAGTGAGCAGAAAGCTTTTGATATCGCCGATGTTGCCAATTCTATTTCAAACAAATTAATAGACAGACATCCACATATTTATGGTGACGTTAAAGTAAATAATGAAGATGATGTAAAACGAAATTGGGAACAATTAAAACTAAAAGAAGGTAAAAATTCTGTTTTAGAAGGAGTTCCCAAAAGTTTACCAGCAGTTGTTAAAGCAAATCGGATACAAGATAAAGTTGCTGGTGTTGGTTTTGATTGGGAAAAACCAGAACAAGTTTGGCAGAAAGTACAAGAAGAACTCTTTGAACTAAATGAAGAAATTAAAGCTGGCAACACAGAAAACATAGAAAAAGAATTTGGAGATGTTCTATTTTCTATGATTAACTATGCACGTTTCATAAATGTGAATCCTGAAAATGCTTTAGAAAAAACCAATAAAAAATTTATAAATAGATTTCAATATTTGGAGGCTGCTGCTAAAAAAGAAGGTAAAAATTTATCTGACATGTCTTTAACAGAAATGGATGTTTATTGGGAAAAATCAAAAGTTTTTTTTAAATAAAATGTAGTTACTTACTTTTAAAGCCATGTTTAAACATAAAAACAAGATGCTAATTATATGTATATTTTTAGTTATACTTGCTTTATTTTATATAGAATTGGCAGTTGGTATTTTTGGAACTTCTTTTGCTGGTTCTTAAGAATAATTATTTTTAAGTAACTTTAGATTTCTATTTTAAATTTTTATATTATGGTAAAGCTACGCTTACTTTCCGTACTTATTATCTCTAATCTTGTTTTAACTTCTTGCGTTGTTTCTAATAAAAAAGAAAATACTTTTGTAGAAAAAAAATTCAATGAAAAAGATTTTGAAAAGATAGAAGCTGCAATTTTAGATTATGTAGAGGCATTGTATTTGGTAGATTCTACTAGAATTAACAAGAGTGTAGATAAATCTTTGCGGAAAATTGGTTATTACTTCCATCCAGATAAAAAAAATTACATCGATAATTTAGAAATGACGCATCAGCAATTGGTAAGATTGGCTGCGAGATGGAACTCAGATTTTGACCAGGCAGATGAAAATTCACCTAAAGAAATTGAAATTTTTGATATTAATTCTAAGACTGCATCTGCAAAATTGACTGCAGTTTGGGGTATTGATTTATTTCACCTAGCAAAAGTTAATAATCAATGGAAAATTGTTAACGTTATTTGGCAAAGTCAGCCAACGTTTAAAGAATAAGATGCTATTCTTGCTCTAAACCATACTCCCCAGAAAGTGACTTTATAGCACGTTTACTGGGAATTAATTTTGAGAAAAATACTATACAATCCATCGTAAAATTATTTTGAGAATAGTTGAAGAAACGTTTTTGAGAACGCTTAGATCTATGGCAGAATACAATAAATGATAAAAGGTTAAAAATTAAAAAGCCTCCAAATTGGAGGCTTTTAAAACTAAATTAATTTTTTAGCGTTTTTTACTTTTTGCTTTGTAAGCGCAATGTCTAATACCTGTTTCATTTCGGTAACATAATGAAAAGTTAGCCCTTTTAAATAGCTTTCTTTTATTTCTAAAATATCTTTTCTATTGTCTTCACATAGAATAATTTCTTTAATATTTGCTCTTTTAGCAGCGAGAATTTTTTCTTTAATTCCGCCAACAGGTAATACTTTTCCACGTAAGGTAATTTCGCCAGTCATGGCTAGTTTGTTCTTAACTTTTCTTTGTGTATAAGTAGAAACTAAAGAGGTTAACAATGTTATTCCTGCACTAGGACCATCTTTAGGTGTAGCCCCTTCAGGAACGTGTATGTGCACGTTGTATTTTTCTAGTAGTTCTGGTTCTATACCAAAGTCTTCTGCATTAGACTTTATGTATTGTAATGCTATGGTTGCAGATTCTTTCATAACAGTACCCAAATTCCCTGTAATTGAAAGGGTTCCTTTTCCTTTTGATAGAATAGACTCTATAAATAGAATGTCTCCTCCAACAGAGGTCCATGCTAAGCCAGTAACTACACCTGCTACATCATTATTTTCGTATTTACCTTTATTTCTTGGGGTTCCTAAAATCTCTTCAATTTTATCTGAAGAAAGATTGATCTCATAGGACTCTTCTAAAGCTATCGATTTTGCTGCAAAACGCACCACTTTAGCAACTTGTTTTTCTAAACCTCTTACACCAGATTCACGTGTATACCCTTCAACGATTTGTTCTATTTGTTTTTTTCCTAATTTTAGGTGTTTGGTGGTTAGACCGTGTTCTTTTAATTGTTTTGGTAATAAATGTCTCTTGGCTATTTCTACTTTTTCTTCTATGGTATACCCTGTAACATTTACAATCTCCATTCGATCTCTTAATGCCCAAGGAATTTGTCCTAAATTATTTGCTGTTGCTATAAAAAGTACTTTAGACAAATCATAACCAACTTCTAAATAATTATCATAAAAAGTAGTGTTTTGTTCAGGGTCTAAAACCTCTAACATTGCAGAAGAAGGATCTCCTTGATGACTTTGACCTAATTTATCGATCTCATCCAGTACAAAAACGGGGTTGGATGTTTCTGCCTTTTTTAAATTTTGAATCAACCTTCCTGGCATAGCACCAATATAAGTTTTTCTATGCCCTCTAATTTCAGCTTCGTCTCTTAAACCACCAAGTGACATTCTTACATACTTTCTTCCTAAAGCTTCTGCAACAGATTTTCCTAGAGAAGTTTTACCAACTCCTGGAGGACCGTACAGACAAATAATCGGAGATTTCATATCGTTCCTTAACTTTAAAACCGCTAAATACTCTATAATTCTCTCTTTTACTTTTTCTAAACCAAAGTGATCTCTATCTAATACTTTAGTTGCATGCTTTAAATCAAACTTATCCTCAGAAAAAATACCCCAAGGTAGTTCTAACATAAGTTCTAAATAACTTCTTTGAACACCATACTCAGCAGCTTGAGGATTCATACGTTTTAATCGAGCTAGCTCTTTATCAAACGTTTTTGCAACATCTTTGTTCCATTTTTTAGTTTTGGCTTGCTTACGCATCTCTTCTAATTCTTGATCATTAGAAACCCCACCAAGCTCTTCTTGTATGGTTTTTAGTTGCTGATTTAAATAATATTCACGTTGTTGTTGGTCTAAATCCTCTCGTGTTTTAGACTGAATATCATTTCGTAATTGTAATTTTTGTAATTCTCTATTTAGATTTTTTAGGGTAAGTAAAGCACGTTCTTTTAAGTTATCTTTTTCTAAAATAACTTGTTTTTGCATAACACTTAAGTCCATATTTGAGGCAATAAAATTGACTAAAAAGGAATTAGACTGAATGTTTTTTATTGCAAAGGAAGCTTCACTAGGCAGCATTGGATTTTCTTTAATAACCTCTAATGCTTGCTCTTTTATGGAATCTATTATTACATCAAATTCTTTTTTGTCTTCAACCTCTCTATCTTCTACAGCCTCTTTTACAGAGGCTTTTAAATATGGTTCTGACTGCACTAACTCATTAATTTCAAAACGTTTTTTACCTTGAATGATTACAGTAGTATTACCATCAGGCATTTTTAGAACTCTTAAAATTTGAGCAACAGTTCCTGTTGTGTGAATGTCTTTTAAAGTTGGTATTTCTTCGTCTTCGTTTCTTTGAGCAACAACACCAATAATTTTATTCCCTTTATTGGCATCTTTTATCAACCGAATAGATTTATCCCTACCAGCTGTTATTGGAATTACGACTCCTGGAAATAAAACTGTATTTCTTAAGGGTAAAATTGGTAAAACTTTAGGAACAGTTTCTTTATTTATAATTTCTTCATCTTCAGGTGTCATTAAGGGAATCAATTCTGAATCTTCACTCATCATTTCCTGAAAAGACAAACTGTCTAATTTTATTATTTTAGATTTACTCATATGCTTTATATATGTCATTCTGACATTGACACTCATTACAGATACAACTCAGAACAATGATTTTATTAAAAATACACTGAAAATCAATTATTTACGAATAAATAAAAAAACTTCTATTATTTTATTGACAATTGTTATGCCAAATAAGATTCGTTGTTGTCTAAATACTATGAATTTATCTTAAAAAAACGATCGCATTTCTAAAAAAAATTCATTAAAGTATAATTTTTAGAAATAAAAAAGCAGTTATTTTTAAGGCTGCTTTTACATATAAACTTTAATTAATAATTTCGATATTGTTTTGTTTCTTCAAAAACATGCTCTAAAATTCTTTGCTCTATAGCATCAAACGTTAAATTTCTTCGTTTCATAACTACATCTGCAACTTCAAAAACTTTGTTGGTTTTATATTCTGTAAATCCTGATGCTCCACCCCAACTAAAACTTGGAACAAAATTTCTAGGAAAACCACTTCCAAAAATATTAGAAGAAACTCCAATTACTGAACCTGTATTAAACATTGTATTGATACCACATTTAGAATGATCTCCCATCATTAAACCACAAAATTGTAATCCTGTGTTGACAAATCTTTTGGTTTCATAGTCCCATAATTTTACTTCTGCATAATTATTTTTTAGATTAGAGTTATTGGTATCTGCACCTAAATTACACCACTCGCCTATTACAGAATTTCCTAAAAAACCGTCATGACCTTTATTAGAATAGCCCATAAGAACAGAATTATTTACCTCTCCACCTACTTTACAATAAGGGCCCAATGTAGTTGCCCCGTAAATCTTCGTAGATAATTTTAAAACCGAATTTTCACACATGGCTAAGGGTCCTCTAACTACGCAACCTTCCATAATTTCTGCATTTTTACCAATATAGATGGGTCCATTAGTCGCATTTAGCGTGGCAAAAGTTAATTTAGCGCCTTCTTCTATAAAAATATTTTCTTTATGAATACACTGAACTCCTTCTGGAATTGGTAGCGAAGTTCTGTTTTTTGTCAATAAAGCAAAATCTTCTTCTATGGCAATATGGTTTAATGAAAAGATATCCCAAGTATTTTTAATCTGTAAAATATCTTCATTAAATTCAATCTGCTTGTAATTATCAAAATCAACTTCCTCTTGTTGATCTGTCGTATAAAAGGCAATAACCTCTTCACCTTTGAATATTGCTTCATTTTTAGAAAGACGTTGTATACTTTTTACCAAAGAGGCATTTGGACAAAAAGAGGCATTTATTAAAATATTCTCTAAGAGCTCTACCATAGGATATTTTTCCTCTAGGTATTCTTCTGTTATTGTAGTGGTCGTTAATCCCAAATATTTCTCCCACTTTTCTCTTATGGTTAATATTCCAACCCTTAAATCTGCAACTGGTTTTGTATAGGTAAATGGAAGTAAAGCGTTTCTAACACTACCATCAAATAAGATATAGTTCATTTTTTTTTGGTTTTAACACTACAAATTTACTTTAATTAAAGCACATAAAAAACCGATTGTAAGATTACAATCGGTTCATTTTTTAAATTAAGATTTTTACTGCTTTATAAATTTTTGAGTACCTATCTTATTATCAGCAATTACTTTAAGAATATAAATACCTGTTGCTAAGCCTCTAATATTAATCGTTTTAGAATTTGTATCTAAATTCTGAGTGTACGCTAATTTTCCTATTTGATCATAGAATTCAACCGTTACTTTTTCTGCTATTTCTGGCAAATCGATATTTAAAATATCGTTTACTGGATTTGGATACATGGCAAAATCTATTTTTTGTGATTCTGAAATACTTAATGAAGAAAATGATTCGTTAGCTAAAACGATTTGATCTCCAGAAGTATTATTTTGACCATTTGCAGCATTTACGGCAGTATAAAATGTAACGCTTCCTAAATCAGTTGAAGGCGACCTCCAAGTAAATGTCCAATCTCCAGAGGTAGAGGTTGACGAGTGTGTAACTGCTTTATCATTATTTACTGTTCTAGAGCCAGAGCCGCTGGTAAACGTACCAATTTTATCATCAGAGGTATTCTCTGCTGTCAATTGAAAACCGTGAGTGTTTGAGGTAGATGTTGTATTTATTGTAATTGTATAATCTGTATTTAGTAGATAACCAGAATCAGGAATATCTGTTGTTATTGCAACAGAAGCACTAAAGTTACCTCCATTATGACAAGAAGCACAAGATATATTACCATCTCCAGGAGACCCTGATCTAGAAGCACTAACTCCCCCTGAATTAGACATTAATAAAAAAGCAGCAAGAGGTATTGCTAATAAAGTAAACTTAAATAGGTAGTTTTTATTCATAATATAAAATTTTGAGGTTAATGTATAAATTTACTAATAAATTAAGTAATTACATGACATTTATGAAAATAAAAAAAGCTTAAGGGATTCCCATAAGCTCTTTGAAATTTATATTTTAATAATTTAGAAATCTTGATTTACATCCCAAGCTTCTATAGTTTCTTTTAATGTTTTAATAAACATACCTCCTAGCGCACCATTTACCACTCTATGATCGTAAGAATGAGATACAAACATTTTTTGCCTTATTCCTATAAAATCTCCTTCTGGAGTTTCTATTACTGCAGGTACTTTTCTGATAGCTCCTAAGGCTAAAATAGCAACTTGTGGTTGATTAATAATTGGCGTACCCATTACAGAACCAAAACTACCAACGTTTGTAACAGTATACGTACCTCCTTGAATTTCGTCTGGTTTTAAGGTGTTATTTCTAGCTCTAATTGCCAAATCATTTACAGATTTTGTCATACCCACTAAATTTAACTGATCCGCATTTTTTATTACTGGTACAATTAAATTTCCATCTGGTAATGCTGCAGCCATTCCAAGATTTATATTTTTCTTTTTAATTATTGTATCGCCATTAACAGCAATATTAATTAAAGGATATTTTTTTATAGTTGATGCAACAGCGTGCATTAATATAGGCGTGAATGTTAATTTTTCTCCTTCTCTTTTTAAATAAGCATCTTTAACTTTATTTCTCCAATTAACAATATTGGTAACATCAATTTCTATAAAAGATTGAACATGTGCAGAAGTCTGAACAGAGTCTACCATATGTTTGGAAATCAATTTTCCCATTCTAGACATCTCAATAATTTCATCTTCTCCATTTAGTGAAATTGGAGCTGCTTTTGGTTCTAGCTTCTGGCTTGGTGTTTTTATTGGATTTAAAGAAGGGCTTTCTTGTTTTTTAGGTGTATTAGCTCTCTTATCTAAATAAGATAGTATGTCATCTTTGGTTACTCTATTGTCTTTACCTGTTCCAACAATACCCTCTAACTCTTGCATAGAAATACCTTCAGTTTGCGCAATACTTCGCACTAATGGAGAGTAGAATTTTCCGGAGTCTGAAGTTTTTGCAATCGGTGTATTTACTATTTCTGAAGCCTTTTCTATTGTTTTTTCTACCGCTGCAAGCTCTTCTGGCTGTACATCTTCTTTTTTAATGGTAGGTGAAGAGGTAGTATTGGCACTAGCATTGTTATTTGCTTCTCTTCCTTCTGTTTCTATTACTGCAATAGTTTCACCCACTGCAACAACCTCATCTTTTTCAAATAAAATTTCGACTAAAGTTCCTTCAACTTCAGAGGGTACCTCAGAATCTACTTTATCTGTAGCAATCTCAACAACAGCCTCATCCAATTCAATAGAATCTCCTACTTCTTTTAACCAAGAGGTGATGGTTGCTTCTGCAACACTTTCTCCCATTTTTGGTAATTTTAACTCAAACTTTGCCATTACTGTTTATTTTTTTGAAATGCAAAAATACAAAAAAAGGAACAGAAAATCACAGAAAATTAGTTAGAAAACTAAATAAGAAAATTAAATTATTTTGCAGTATTAACAAAATATAACCTTATTGTTAAATAAAATACACTTAACATAAGTTTATATAGGATTTAATTACGAAAAACGCAAAAAAACTATACCCATTCTTTTGGGTTTTTTAATACTTCTAATAATTTTTCTTCTGGAGAATTTTTTTCTGGAAGATGATTGTATTTCCATTGCACCACAGGAGGTAAACTCATTAAAATACTTTCTATTCTTCCGTTTGTTTTTAAACCAAATAGGGTGCCTCTATCATGTACTAGATTAAATTCTACATACCTACCTCTTCTAACTTCCTGCCAATCTTTATGCGCTTGAGTAAAGGCTAAATTCTTCCTTTTCTCTACTATAGGAACATAACTATTTAAAAAACTATTGCCTATTTCTGTTACAAAATTATATCTGTCTTCAATGGAGAAATCTTTATTTTCTTTTAAATAATCAAAGAACAAACCACCTATACCTCTCGCCTCATTTCTATGGGTGTTCCAAAAATAGCCATCACATGTTTTTTTAAATTCAGTATAAAATGCTGAATGGTGTTTATCACATGCGTTTTTACACACGCTATGAAAGTGTATAGCATCTTCATCAAATAAATAATAAGGCGTTAAATCTTGCCCTCCTCCAAACCACTGTGTTACTATATTTCCTTTAGCATCATACATTTCAAAATAACGCCAATTTGCGTGAACTGTGGGAACAAACGGATTTTTTGGATGAAGGACTAAACTTAAACCACAGGCAAAAAAATTTCCTTCTTTGACTTTAAATTGATTTCTTAAAACTTCTGGTAATTCACCATGTACTGCAGAAATGTTTACACCTCCTTTTTCAAATACGTTTCCGTTTTCGATAACTCTGGTTCTACCTCCACCACCTTCTGCTCTTTTCCAGAGATCTTCTTTAAAAGCAACAGCACCATCTATTTGTTCTAATTCAGAAGTAATTTTATCCTGAAGGTTTTCTATATATTTATAAAATTTATCTTTCATAAACGAAGTTATTTTTTTCATGCAGTAATTGCACTGTTTTCTTAGAAGCTGCTGTGACCGACAGTGGTAACACAATAATTATTCCTACTATTGGTATTAGTAAAAATAGCATAAATACAATTCCATTGCCTATGGCATAACCTTTATTTTTACTTACAAACTGAACACTTTCTTTGTATTTTAGATGGCGTTCTAACGTATAGTCCATATTTCCAAAACCAGCATAATAAGCTTGAACTATAAACAGTAAAATTGTTGAGAAAATATTTACAACAGGTATAAATTTGAGTATTAAAATAGGAACTGTAATAATTAATTCTTTGGTTAGATTTCGAATGTTTATTCGAATTCCTCTTATTAATTGGTCTGTATTTGATGTTTTTCTATGCAAATGAGAAACGTCTCCATAAAAATGTTTTTCAATCTTTTCTGACACTGGACTCATAAATGGGGCAGACAAAGCCATAATAATGTGTTTGTACAGAATTAAACCTATAATTAACACCACTAAACCACCAATAAAATTACTGATAGAAGAAAAAACTTCTTTTCCCCAATCCCAAATCCAAATCTTAGAAATATAAAAGCCTACATCGTCGGATAAAACATAAGCCTCTACTCCAATTAAGATTGCTGTGCAAAAGCTAATCAACATAGGTATGATAAAATATTTCCAAAGTTTTAAATCTGACATCAGTTTAAAAACTCCTGCATATTCTTTAATACCTAGTATGATATTTTTAATCATGTTACTTACTCTGCTTTGTATTCTTTTACGGCATCTACAAATGCCTTTGCATTTTCAACAGGAATATTTGGTAAAATTCCATGCCCTAAATTTACAATGTATTTGTCTTTCCCAAATTCATTAATCATTTGGGATACCATTTTTTTAATTTCTGCTGGTGAAGAAAACAATCTAGATGGATCAAAATTACCTTGTAATGTAATTTGACCTCCAGACAAATAACGTGCATTTCTTGCAGAGCAGGTCCAATCTACCCCTAAAGCTGAAGCTCCTGATTTAGCCATATCACTTAAAGCAAACCAACACCCTTTACCAAAGGCAATTACAGGTGCATCCTCTTTTAAGGCATCAATAATTTGTTGCATGTATTGCCAAGAAAATTCTTGATAATCTACAGGAGATAACATCCCTCCCCATGAATCAAACACTTGAACTGCATTTACGCCTGCTTTTACTTTTTCTTTTAAATACGCAATAGTAGTATCTGTAATTTTTTGTAGCAAAGTATGCGCAACAATCGGATTTGTAAAACACAATTCTTTTGCTTTATCGAAGTTTTTAGAACCTTGGCCTTGTACACAGTAACATAAAATTGTCCAAGGTGAACCTGCAAAACCAATTAACGGAATTTCATCATTCAGTTTTTCTTTCGTTGCTTTAATCGCATCCATTACGTAACCTAAAGAATCTTGAATGTCAGGAATAATTACTGAATCTAAATCTTTTTGTGAACGTATTGGATTTGGTAAATAAGGACCAAAATTAGGCTTCATTTCCACTTCGATATTCATAGCTTGAGGAATTACCAAAATATCTGAGAATAAAATAGCGGCATCCATTCCATACCTTCTGATGGGTTGCACTGTTATTTCTGAAGCTAATTCTGGAGTTTGGCATCTTGTAAAGAAATCGTATTTCTTTTTAATTTCCATAAACTCTGGCAAATACCTACCTGCTTGTCTCATCATCCAAACTGGAGGTCTTTCTACAGTTTCACCTTTTAACGCTCTTAAAAATAAATCGTTTTTAATCATACTTACATTTTTGAAACTGCTAACATTGCCTTGTCAGTAGCATTTGCTATTATTTTAATATCCTTATTTGAGATGGCTGAATTTAAAAACCAAGCTTCAAATTGACTTGGAGGTAAAAAAACACCGTTTTTTATCATTTCCCAAAAGAACACTGCAAACTTTTGGGTGTCTGAAGTTTGAGCTTCTTTAAAATTAGTGACTTTACTTTTTGTAAAGAAAGGATTCATCATTGAACCAAACCTGTTTACAACAAGATCTACAGAATACTTTTTAGCAGCATTTAATAAAATAGCTTCTAAAGCAGCTCCAATTTTGTCAAATTTCTCATAAGGATTTTGCCTCTTCAATTCAGTTAATGTCGATATTCCACCAGCCATCGCTATTGGATTTCCAGACAAAGTACCTGCTTGATACATGCCTCCTAAAGGAGCTACATTTTCCATTATTTCGTTTCTTGCACCATAAGCACCCACAGGAAAACCACCACCAATTACTTTACCTAAACACGTAATGTCTGCAATAACTCCTAATTTTTCTTGAGCGCCTCCAAAAGTAGATCTGAAACCTGTCATTACTTCATCTGCAATTAAAACAGCTCCATTTTTATTTACCAATTCTTTTAGGTCTTTTAAGAAGTCATTTTGCGGTATTACAACTCCCATATTACCACCAATAGGCTCTATGATTACACCTGCAATATTATCATCATTTTCAAAGTGCTTTTTTACACTTTCTAAATTATTATATTCTGCAATTAACGTGTTTTTTACAGCTCCTTCAGGCACACCTTTTGAGCCTGGTAAGCTTAATGTGGCCAAACCAGAACCGGCAGCTACCAATAACGCGTCTTGATGACCATGATAACAACCAGAAAATTTGATGATTTTATCTTTACCTGTATACGCCCTTGCTAAACGAATTCCACTTAAAACAGCTTCTGTACCCGAATTTACAAAACGTACTTTATCCATTTCTGGAAAAGCGTCGCAGACTATTTTTGCCAATTCAATTTCAGCTTCAGTAGAAGCTCCAAAAGAATAGCCATTTTTTAAAGCTTTTCTGGCGGCTTTTTCTACGGCTTTATGTCTGTGACCTAAAATCATCGGACCGTAAGAAACTACTAAATCTACATATTCGTTTCCATCAACATCTACAATCTTACTTCCTTTTGCTTTTTTTATAAATAAAGGATTACCTCCTACCGAAGAAAATGCTCTTACGGGAGAATTTACAGCTCCTACAAGGTGTTTTAACCCTTTTTGATATAATTTTTCTGATGTACTAAATTTCATTTTTAAGCTTTTAACTTTTTAATAATAGTCTTGCTGCTTCTTTTGCAAAATAGGTGATGATAATATCTGCACCAGCTCTTTTCATGGATAGCAAACTTTCTAACATTACTTTATCACCATCAATCCAACCTTTTTCTGCTGCTGCTTTAACCATTGCATATTCTCCACTTACATTATAACAGGCAATAGGTCTATCAAAATTATTTTTTAAATCTCTAATAACATCTAAATAAGATAAGGCTGGCTTTACCATTAGAATGTCAGCACCCTCTTGGTCATCAAAAGTAGCTTCTCTAAGACCTTCATCCCTATTGGAAGGATCCATTTGATACGTTTTTCGGTCTCCAAAAGTTGGTGCAGAATCTGCAGCATCTCTAAAAGGACCATAGAATGCGGAAGCATATTTTACGGAATACGCCATGATTGGCAAGTTTACATACCCAGAATTATCTAAAGATTGTCGAATCATATCTATAGTACCATCCATCATTCCAGAAGGCGCAACCATATCTACACCCGCTTTTGCATGCGATAGTACTTGCTTGGCTATATTTACCAAAGTAGCATCATTATCCACATCGTTATCATGAATAACTCCACAATGTCCGTGAGAAGTATATTCACAAAAGCAAACATCTGTAATTACATATAAATTTGGGTAATTGGTTTTAATAAAGCGAATTGCTTGTTGCATAATTCCGTTATCATTCCAAGTCTCTGTACCTTCTTCATCTTTTTTTGACGGAATTCCGAACAATAAAACAGCAGGAATATTTAAGGCTACAACCTCGTCTAACTCTTTAGAAATTTTATCTAAAGAAAAACGTTTTATTCCTGGCATAGAAACGATTTCTGTTTCTATATTTTCACCTTCTTCTACAAATAAAGGATATACAAAATCATCTACAGATAACTTTGTTTCTTTAACCAACCTTCTAATACCCTCTTTTTTTCTTAACCTTCTTGTTCTAAACATTTTCTTAGTTTAATGTAAAATGAGTGTTTACCAATTCTAAAACGGAATCTACACTTGGTAAATTAGCTACTTTAACATTTTTAAAATGTTTTCTTGCTTCTTTTGCAGTAGTTTCACCTATGCAAAATGCAACCTTATCCGTATTATTTTTTATCAAGTAACTTTCTATGCCTGATGGACTGTAAAATAAAACACCTGTAACTGAATCATCTAACTTAGCTGGACTTAACATAGTTTTATATGCTTCAACTTCTTTTACAACAATATCATGAGATTGTAAATAAGCAGGCATGATGTCTAAACGAACATCACTACAGAAATAGGTTACCTTCTTGTTTTCTAAATTTGTAGCCAAATATTCTGCTAATGCTTTAGCGTTTTTAGCAGCTTTAACAACTTTGCCAATCCTGTTCTCTATTAATTTCTTAGTCCGTCTTCCAACACAATAAATATTCTTAAATTTTAGTTCATCTTTGGTAAATGAATTTAATAATGCTTCAACACCATTTTGACTTGTAATGACAACATTTTCGATTTGATCATTCATTACTTTAGGCGGAATTCTATTAAAACGTATTTTAATAAAATCGCTATCAATTATACCAATTGCAGGAGATAATGTTTTTTTTTGCAATTCAGATAATTTCTTGGTAGAATATACAGAAGCGATTTTTTGACTCACCTCTTCATCTTCTGCCATGAGATCTTTACCCCCTCTATTGATCACATAATCTGCACAATCTTTAGCCAAAAATTTATGACTTCCTAATTTTGCAGTTTTAGTTACTGTAATTTTCTTAGAACCATCTCTCTTTAATAGAATCCCTTTAAAATTTATTTCTTGTGTTTTTTCATCAACATAAGCCAAGGCACCAATTGGTGCAGTACAGCCTCCTTCTAATAACCTTAAAAATTCTCGCTCTATACCAACACAGACTCTAGTCTCATAATGATTTAATTGTTCACAAGCATCAATTACAAACTGATCTTTTTCTAAACAAGCAACCATAATTGCGCCTTGTGCAGGTGCAGGAATCATCCATGTTAATGGTATGGCTCCTTTTTCGCGTAATCCTAATCTTTCTAGCCCTGCAGCAGCAAAAATGGCTCCGTTCCAAGTTTCGCTATTTTCTAGTTTTTCTAAACGCGTATTTACATTACCTCTTAAATCTTCTACTTTATGCGTTGGATATCGATTTAGCCACATTGCTTTTCGACGTAAACTTCCTGTTGCTATAATCCCTCCTGGCTGACCAAAAAATTCTTCGGTATCTTTTAAGACTAGTAAGTCTGAATAGTTAGCTCTCTTTAAAACAGCTCCTTGCATAATACCTTGTGGTAAACTAGTAGGAACGTCTTTTAAAGAATGAACTGCAATGTCTATTTGCTCGTTTAATAAAGAGATATCTAAATTCTTTGTGAAAATTCCAGTAATTCCTAATTCGTATAAAGGTTTATCTAAAATAAGATCTCCTGTAGATTTTATAGGAACTATTTCGGTTGTATACCCTAAATCTTCTAATTGTTTGCGCACTTTGTGAGCTTGCCAAAGAGCCAATTGACTTTCGCGAGTTCCTATTCTAATTGTTCTTTGCATGAAGTAGTTTTATTAAGATTGAAAAACCTTATGAATAACTTCCAAACTTTGCGAAACAGAAGTTTCTTCATCTTTTAAATGTTTCACAAACTGTGTCGTTATTTTTTGTATGAATCGTGAGGTTAGTTGTTCTGCTTGATTTTCATCAAAATCAGTAATTTTTTTTCTATGAAAATTTATTTCATCATTTTTAATCGTTTCCAATGATTTTTTTAATGCAGTAATAGCAGGTGTAAACCTTCTATTATTAAGCCAATCATTAAATTCTAATTTATGTTTCTCTATAATTGCCTCTGCCTTCGGTATTTCTTTTTTACGCGCAACTAAAGTTTCGTCTGTAATTTTAGAAAGTTCATCAACATTTACTAATGAAACACCATTATAATTAGTTACTTCTCTTGCCACATTTTCGGGCATAGATAAATCTAAAATTAATAGTTCTTTGTCTGCTGAAATGTTTTCTTTTGTAATCGTAGGCTTATTTGCACCTGTAGAAACAATTAGAACGTCTGCCTTTTCAATTTCTTGATTCAATTCAGCTAAAACTGATTTTCTAATTGTGCGATGTGCTTTTACAAATTCAACTGATTTTTCTTCAGTTCTATTGATTAAGCAAACCGATTTATTTTGCGTGTATTCGGCTAAATTTTTACAAGTATGCTTGCCCATTTTACCCAAACCAAACACTAAAATATTTTTTGAATTATAATCTGGTAAATTCTTAATAATATATTGAACGGCTGCATAAGAGACAGAAGTAGTTCCAGAACTTAAGCGAGTATCATTTTTTACTTTTTTACTTGCTTGCAATACACTATTAACTAATCTTTCTAAATAGGCATTGGTCGTCTGGTGAGATTTCGCCAATTTAAAAGCCTGTCTCAACTGACCAACAATTTCATAATCTCCAAGAATTTGACTCTCCAAACCCGTACCAATTCTAAATAAGTGATGAATAGCCTCTTGATTCTTATACACATTTGAAATCGACGCAAACTCTTCTACACTTCCTTCTGAAAAATGACAAAGAAGCTGTATTAATTGATAAGGATGTTCTGCAAAACCACAAATCTCTGTTCTATTACAAGTAGACAAAACAAAAACCGCTTCGAAGTGTTTTTCTTTTGCCATCTCTAATAATGCAGTTTGATTCCCTTTAGACAAAGAAAATTTACCTCGGGTGTTTGCATCAGCTTTTTTATAGCTGACTCCAATATTATAAAAATGTGTTTTTACAGTATCTAACATAAACGCTAAAAGTTGCACAAAAATAAAAAGAGTTCTTAAAAAAAAACATCGCTAAAAGTACTTTAAATAACGTTAGATGTTTTTTCATAAAAATTAAGCATAAAAAATCTCAAAATTCCTTATTTTTGTAATGTATTTTGGGTTTTATAGGTTTTTTATATAGAACCGTTCTAAATAAAAGAAGATTGAATTAAATTCTAGTTTATGTTTAAAAATGTCGGTAAAAGTACTTTAGACGAAATTAACTTAGAAAAAGGTTTTTATGTACTTCATTTTCAGAATGAAAGCGATGCTATTGAAAGTTTTGAAAGAGAAATAGACAGTACATTTATTCAAATACACTTTTGCTTAAGAGGTAAATCAAAATTTTTATTTAACAACAGTTCTTATTCTTTTGATGTATTAGATAACAGGTCTATTCTTTTATACAATCCTCAAAGAACCCTTCCCATAAATTTAGAGATACAACCAAAAACAACACTAATTTCACTTTTAATTTCTATTGAGAAATTTCATTCACTTTTCTCTAAAGAATCTGAATACATCCCTTTTTTAAGTAGTGAAAATAGTAACAAAAAGTATTACGATGATGCAGAAATAAAACCCACTGTTTCTATTGTACTCCAACAAATTATAAATTCTAATATCAATAGCGCTATTAGAGCACTCTATGTAAAAGGTAAAGTTTACGAATTGTTAAGCTTACATTTTCAAAAAGACGAAAACACAGAAGGTGAATATTGTCCATTTCTTGTAGACGAACAGAATGTTTTAAAAATAAGAGAAGCTAAAGAAATAATTATTGCTAGAATGGCAGAACCACCAAGCTTACAAGAATTAGCAAACGAAATAGGACTGAATATAAAAAAACTTAAAGAGGGCTTTAAGCAAATTTATGGAGATACCGTTTACAGTTTTTTATTTGATTATAAGATGGAACATTCTAGACGTCTGTTAGAAAGCAACCAATACAATGTAAATGAAGTTGGTTCTCAAGTTGGGTACAGTTCTGCTAGTCATTTTATCGCTGCTTTTAAAAAGAAATTTGGGACAACACCTAAAAAATATGTGATGAGTTTAAATCAATAGCTATCTGTAAAGTGAAACAATTAACCCACAATGACATAAAAAACAAACAACAAAAGTTTCCTGTAACTATTGTTTGTGATGCAATTCGAACTCCAGAAAATATTGGAATGTGTTTTCGGATTTCAGAAAGTTTTGGTGTACAAAAAATTTATTTTCATGAAAATTCCCCCTCAATAGAAAATAGAAAAGTAATAAATACTGCTAGAAACACAATCAATCAAATCGAGCATGAAACATATACTGACTTCAATAAAGTAATACAACAATTAAAATTAGAGGGAAATACAATTATAGGCATAGAAATTACTGATAAAAGTATCGATATTCAAGATTTTAAATTTAATAGTTATGAAAAAATCGTACTACTTTTGGGAAGTGAAAGAAGCGGAATTAACAATATCGACTTAACAGATACATCAATAGCAATCCCCATGTATGGAAGAAATTCGTCTATTAATGTAATTCATAGCTTGGCCATAACCTTATACGAGGTTACCAATCAACTAAAAGCAAAAAACAACACGAGTAATTGACATATAAATAATACCTTCTAAAATTAAAATTAGAACAAAATCAAAAAAAAACTAAACTAGATTCAGCAAAAATGAAAGGAGTTTTATTAGTAAATTTAGGATCACCAGCAAGCACATCAACCAAAGATGTTAGAAACTATTTGGAAGAGTTTTTGATGGACGAGAGAGTTATAGATGCCCCAAAATGGTTGAGAACAATTTTAGTAAAGGGCATTATTCTAAATACAAGGCCAAAAAAATCTGCAAAAGCATACAAGAAAATTTGGTGGGACGAAGGATCACCTTTAATTGTGTTATCGGAAAGACTACTGGATAAAGTTCAGCAAAAAACTGAACTCCCTGTAGCTTTAGCCATGCGTTATGGTAGCCCATCTATAAAAATGGGGCTTCAAGAATTACATGACAAAGGTGTTACAGATGTTTTAATTGTTCCTTTATATCCACAGCACGCAATGGCGACTACAGATACAATTTTGGTTTTAGCAGAAGAATTACGACAAGAATTTTTTCCACAAATAAAATTTAATCATATCCCTGCTTTTTACCATAAAAAAGATTACATAAAAGTTTTGGGAGATAGCATTAAAAACCACTTAGAAGGCAAAGAGTGGGATAAGATTTTATTCTCTTATCATGGAATTCCAGAGAGACATGTCAGAAAATCGGATGTTACAAAAAACCACTGTAAACCAAACGATAGTGTGAATTTTGAATGCTGTAAAACAAACTCTGCAGCCCATGAGTACTGTTACAAACACCAATGTTACGAAACCACAAAACAAGTCGTAGAATATTTAGATTTGCAACCACATCAATATTTTGTTTCTTTTCAATCTAGATTAGCAGGAGACCCATGGTTACAACCTTACACAGACAAAATGTTAGAAAAATATCCCGAAGAAGGAGTTAAAAAACTAGCAGTAGTAACTCCCGCATTTGTATCGGATTGTTTAGAAACACTCGAAGAAATTGCTATGGAAGGTAAAGAAGAATTTTTGAAAGCAGGTGGCGATGCCTTTTATGCAATTCCGTGTATTAATGATAGCGACGATTGGGTAGATGTATTGGTAAATTGGATTGAGGCTTAAATTTAAAATTAAAAGCCATTTCTTATATTGCAGGTAACTTAAATCATATTTAAAATTGATTTAATGACTTTAAGCATCAAAAACGTAAATATATTTAACCCATGGATTTCCTTTATATAAAAGCATTACATATTATTTTTGTAGTAACCTGGTTTGCAGGTTTATTCTATATTGTTAGGCTATTCATCTATCAAACAGAAGCCGAAACAAAACTAGAGCCCGCTAAAAGTATTTTACAAACACAGTACAAATTAATGAGTAAAAGACTTTGGTATATTATCACATGGCCTTCTGCTATATTAGCAAGTATATTTGCATTTTGGATGCTGTTTCTAAACCCTTATTACTTATCAGAGCCTTGGATGCATGTAAAACTATCATTTGTTTTTAGTCTTTATTTTTACCATGGCTTTTGTCAAAAAATTTATACTAAACTTCAAAACAATATTGTAAAATATTCTGCATTTAAATTACGTATTTTTAATGAACTGGCTACAATAATTTTATTTGCTGTTGTTTTTTTGGTGACATTAAAAAGTGCAATTAATTGGATATGGGGCGTTGTAGGTATTCTTCTTTTTGGCATACTCCTCATGTTAAGTATTAGACTTTATAAAAAAATTAAAGAAAAAAAATCTTGGGATAACGATATTTCTAAGGAATAGTTTTTAGTTTTTCCTAAATTCTACAAAAAATAAAAAAGCCCTAAAAACGTGTTGTTTGTAGGGCTTTTCTTGATTTTGAATCAATAAGTGCGGAGAAAGAGGGAAATGAACCTCTTCCGTAAAGCCTTTATTTATAGTCGTTTCAGCCCTTTAACATTCTGAGGTAACCGAATAGGTCACCATAAAATTCATTTGTAAAGGTAATTATTTATTTTTTCATTGATAAAAAATCGAAGTTATAAACAAAAAAAAACAGTAAAAACTTCTCTTATTATATATGGAAAAAAACTAGTAGTTTTTTTTGAATCCTGAGTTTTTATAATGATTTAATACTTTATTGGTTGTGTGAATAGGCTATTACACCCCCTCCCATTCATATGCTAACTAAACAAAACATGCTTAAATGTTTATTGTATAAGTAACTGTATATTAATATCTAAGAAGTCTTATTCTAGTGTAATAATCATTGATTCAAAGTATTAATGGGTTTTATCGCAAGAACTAATAACTTCTGTTTCTTTATTCCAAAATTGAGTAAGTTTATTTTGAAATGACTGATTATAAATATTTAGGATCAGTTTTAATGAGGTAATTTATTTTTTAGTAAACCATATAAAAAAGTACCTGTAATTGCACCAAAAATAACTATAAGTATACTACTATAACCAGCACCTGCTAAAACATACATAGGACCAGGACAAGCACCTGCTAAAGCCCACCCTAATCCAAATATAATACCACCTATAAGATAACGTGCAATACTTTTATTTTTAGGTGCAAGACTCATTTTACTACCATCAAGTGTTTTTATGTTATTTCTTTTAATTATTTGTACTCCTATAATACCTATTACTAAAGCAGAACCAATAATACCATACATATGAAAACTAGCAAACCTAAACATTTCATATATACGAAACCAAGATGCTGCTTCAGATTTATACATTATGAGACCAAAGAAAACACCGATAACCAAATATATTATATATTTCATTTCTTAAAATATTAAAGGGTAAATAAAATTCACCATTATTAAACCACCAATAAAAAATCCAATTACTGCTATAAGTGAAGGTAATTGTAGATTACTTAAACCCGATATAGCGTGACCAGATGTACAACCTCCTGCATATCTTGCACCAAAACCTACCAATAAACCTCCTATAAATAGTACCGCTATTATAAAAGGACTGTCTAATGCTTTAATTCCAAATATTTCTTTTGGCAAATAAGTTTCCCCTGCGTTTTTAATATTGTAATTTTCTGCTAATTCTTGAACTATTACTGGATTAATTTCAACAGTATTATTACTAATATAATTTGAAGCAATAAAGCCTCCTAAAACAGCACCTATAACTAACATAAGATTCCAGCGTTCTGCTTTCCAATCAAATTTAAAAAAATCTGATGCTTTACCAGCTCCAAAAGCAGCACAAGCTGTTCGTAAATTTGAAGACATCCCGAATTGTTTACCAATGATTAATAAAACAAACATTACTAGTGCAATGAGTGGACCTGACACATACCAAGGCAATGATTCATATATAAAATTCATTATTATATTTTTTTACAAAGAAAAGAGATAATTAAGAACTAAAAAGTAACTAATGTTACATAGAGCTTTTTTAGTTACATTTTTTGATAAAATAAATTCAATAAACTTGATTGTAAATTCTATTCTAAATAAAGCTCTCATAATAAATATTTTTGAGAGTAATCTATTTGCTAATTAATAAAAACAATCAAATGTCTTATTTTACAAGAAACTTAAATTGACATTACCGTTAATAACTTGTATCATCTAACTCTACTTTACCATTAAAAGTTTTATATAAGAAAAAGAAATAACCAGCCAATAGGGGCGCCCCAATACAAACAATCATTAACATTATTCCCAAAGATTTTTGAGACGAAGCTGCATTATAAATAGTAACATTATAGCTAGGATCTATAGAAGAAGGTAATAAAACTGGGTATAATTGAAAAGCAACAAGCATCAAAAGAAAAGACATTGTTAATGAAGAAAAAACCAAAGCTTTCATATATTTCTTCTTTGAAATTAGCCTTGGTACATTCGCAACCGCCAATAGTGCTAAAACTGGGAGAACATAAGATATAGGTAATTCTTTAAAATTTTCCATTACACCTTCAACAAAAACTAGTGTATATAAAGACATTACAGTAAAACTAAAGATAAAAAAAATCATTACCCTTTTAAGTAAAAAAGTTAATCGATCATGCAAACGACCTTCTGTTTTTAACAATAAAAAAATAGCTCCTTGAGTCATGAATAATGTTACTGTTGTTACACCAACCATTACTGCATAAGGAGATAAAAAATGTAGAAATACACCACCTTTAAAACTTAAATTTTCACCTATTGCAAAACCTTCAATAACATTACCTAAAACAACACCAAGCAAGAATGAGATTAGTATATTTGAAACAGAATAAATTATATCCCATGTTTTTCGCCACCAAATCATTTTTTCAATACTTCTAAACTTTATAGCACTAGAACGTAATACCAGCAAAACTAAAAACAACATAAACGGAACATACATTGCAGATAACATAGTTGCATACATTACAGGAAAACCTGCAAATAAAGCACCACCACCAATTATTAACCAGACTTGATTTGCATCCCAGAGCGGACCAATTGCATTAATAGCAATTCGCCTACTTAAATCTTTTCTTAAAAACAAATGTAAAGCGCCTGCACCATAGTCAAAACCTTCTAATATGGTATAACCTGAAAATAATAACCCTACAACCAAAAACCAAAGCGTTGGATAATCTATCCCAAAAAACGAATCTAATTCTATCATATTATATAATTTTTAAATCGTTTTTTACTTCATCTGAAGGTCCATGCTTTATTTTTTTATTTAAAGAATAAATAAACAAAAGAAATAATATACTGTAAACTAATAAAAACAATATTAGAGAAAAAAGAATTTGGTTTGATGACACCTCTTGAGAAAAGCCTTCTGATGTTCTTAAATGTCCATAAACAATCCAAGGCTGCCTACCCATCTCTGCTGCAAACCAACCTACTTGATTGGCAATTTGAGGTAAAATAACCGAAAATACAAAAATTTTCAAAAGCCATCTTTTATCAAATAATTTACTTCTCCACCATAAAAAACTTGCATATAATGTTAATGCGATTATAAACATTCCAATAGAAATCATAATATGATAAAACTGAAAAACTGCATTGACTTGACTAGGTATATCTTCTTCTGGAAATGCATTTAACCCCTTAATTGGTGCGTTAAAATCTTGATAAACCAAAAAAGACAATCCACCAGGTAAAGCTAAACCTACAACTTCTTGACTTTCTTTATCAACCCAACCAAAAAGATACAAATCTGCAGGTGCAGATTTCTCATAATGTCCTTCCATAGCAGCTAATTTTGCAGGTTGATTTTTTGCAACACCGTCTGCAGAACTATGCCCTGAAACTAATTGTGTTAAAGAGATAATTGTTGCCACAGCTAAAGCAATTTTAAATGCTTTTTTAGAAATGACAATATAACGTCCTTTTAATAGGTAATAAGCATGAACACTCAACACTAAAAATGCACCTGCTAAAAAAGCTCCTTGCCATACGTGAATAATTCTATCTACACTTGACGGGTTAAAAACCATTGCCCAAAAATCTGTAATTTCAGCTCTAGCATTGAAGCCTTCACCTACAATGTGATAACCAGCAGGTGTTTGTTGCCAACTGTTCGCAACAACAATCCAAACTGCAGAAAACATTGACCCTATAAACACACCTATAGTTGATATAAAGTGAACTTTAGGAGAGACCCTATTCCAACCAAAAAGCAAAACACCTAAAAAAGCACTTTCTAAACCAAATGCAAATAATCCCTCTGCAGCCAATGCACTTCCAAAAATATCGCCAACATACCTAGAATAAACAGACCAGTTAGTCCCAAACTCAAACTCCATAATTATACCAGTAGCGACTCCAATACCAAAGGTGATAGCAAATATTTTTAACCAAAAACGAGTTAATACCTCATAATGTTTGTTACCTGTTTTTAAATACAGACCTTCCATTATTACCATTATCAAACCTATACCTATACTTAATGGTGGGTAGATATAATGAAAAGCAATTGTAAACGCAAACTGGATTCTTGCAAGAATTTCTGTATCCATGATATGATAGTAAAATAATTTTTAAACAAATTTAAAAGTATAAATAGACTAATTAAGTAACACAAGTTACATATAACAATATTTCATAATAAAATTTATGTGAATTTAATTTTAAGATTAAAAAAGGGCTTTAGTAAGTAAATAAAGCCCTTAACTTTGTTTTAGATATCTTTTTTCGCAAGATACCAAGTAACTTTATCTAAAGAATTATCTGATAATCGCTCATTGAGTGCGTCTAATGATTTTGGAGGTGGACAAATTGCTTTATCACCACGTTTCCAATCTAAAGGCATAGCTACTTTATGCTCATCAGATACTTGTAAAGCGTCTAAAGCACGTAATATTTCATCCATATTACGACCTACATTAAGTGGGTAATACATTATTAGACGGATCTTTTTAGACGGATCTATAAAAAATACTGCTCTTACTGCTGCTGTTTCGCTTTCGTTAGGCTGTAGCATTCCATAAAGCTTTGACACCTTCATATCGATATCTGCTATAATCGGGAAGTCAAAATAAACACCTGTATTTTCTCTTACGTTTTGTACCCAACCTAAATGTGCGTGAATACTATCGATACTTAGTCCTAAAAGCTCCGTGTTAAGTGCGTCAAATTCTCCCTTTCTTTGGGCAAAACCACTTATTTAAGTAGTACAAACTGGCGTGAAGTCTGCTGGATGAGAAAACATTACTATCCATTTGTCTTTAGCAAAATCAGACATTTTGATACTTCCTTTTGTTGTTACCGCTTCAAAATCTGGAGCAGTGTCTCCTATTCTTGGCATTGAATTAATCGATTCTTGTAATAGATTTTCATTATTCATAATATAGTTTTTAATTATTATTACTGTTTTACACTATAAGAATAACCTATAATTTAAACACTAATTGTAACCTGAGTTACACAAGAGTGTGATTAACTTTTTTTTAACATCTTAATAAAACAAATAAATATAAAGTGATAATTTTTAGAGTGTTTTGTTAAAAATCCACATGTTTTTTTAAAGTACAAAAGATAAAGTTTTGTAGTGTATCAAATGGTGTGCAATGATCTCGTTCTAGACACGATTCCTTTTTAAATAGAGGTTTAAATATCGCCTCTATCGATTTTTCTGAATATTGAGTAATTGGAATTCCACTACATTTCTCTGGACCAGTTTTAGAAAACGTCCCAAGAATTACTGATCCACTACAAGTTAAATATTTGTCAAGTATTTTAATATACTTCTCAGTATCCTTTTGAGAAGTAATAAAATGAAAGGTGGCTCTATCATGCCACACATCAAAATGATACTCTGATTTAAAATCTAAAATATCAGAAACAATCCAATTTACCTTATCTGCTTTACTGCCCAGTCTAACTTTTGCTTTGGATATAGCCTTATCTGAAATATCCAATACAGTAATATTTGTGTACCCTGATTTTAGTAGATAATCTACTAATAAGCTATCGCCTCCACCCACATCAATAATTGATAATGTCTTTTCAATAGATAAATTGTTAATCAAATTTAATGATAGTGTTGGTTTATGCTGAAACCAACTCACTTCATTTGACTTTTTGTTTTGATAAATTGTATTCCAATGCTCTTTTGTACTTGTGGTCATTTTGGATGTTTAAAATTCTATACTAAAAAAGGCGAACCTCTATTGAAAAATTCGCCTTTTGAATTACAATTCAAGAATAAGTCCTTAGACGTTTTGTCCCTTCAACATCTTATTCCAATATAGGTATGGAAGTATAAATTTTTTAAGCATCCATAGTCTCCAGTGTTCTTTAGAGCTATCTTTGATTAAAAGCTGTTTTAATTTTGGATCTGGTGTAAATTTTCCTGAATAGTCAAATTCAGCCAGTACCATTTTACCATAATCCGTTACAAGTGGGCACGACGAATATCCATTATAAGACATTGTCCCAATTTTATTTTTCTCAATTAGTAAAGCTAAATTATCAACCACAATAGGGACTTGCTTTCTTATGGCAGCTCCTGTCTTTGCAGTAGGTAATGCAGCAACATCTCCTAATCCAAATATATTTGAATACTTATTATGTTGCATTGTATGATGATCTACGTCTAGCCAGCCAGCATCATTTACCAAATTAGATTCTTTTACAAACTTAGGGGCTACTGATGGTGGTGCTGTATGCAGCATATCGTAATGTATACCGTAGCGACCATCCTTTACAGTCACTTTCACATCCTTATAATTATATTGGAATTTTTCATCGAGATGCTTATTAACGTCGTCTCCAGACATAACTACACAACCGCCTGCTTCAATGTCTTTTGTGAGTTCATACCAAGCAATTTTGTTTGCTCCATCAACTTCAACTAACTTATGATTAAATCTAAGGTTGATGTCTTTACTATCAACTACTCCCATTAATGTTTTTGCAATCTCTTTTGTTCCAAAAATGACGCTTCCAGCCGTTGCAAAAAGAATATTAGTATTAGACTTTGTATTACTTTTTTTCCAATGACTTTCTGCTAAGTACATTATTTTTTGTGGAGCACCCCCACATTTTATAGGTGTTGCAGGTTGTGTAAAAAGAGCAGTACCACCTTTAAAGTTTTTTACAACATCCCAGGTATGTTTTGGATCTGTGTAATTACTGCAAACCACTCCTTTATCCATTGCTTCTCCTAGTCCAGGCACTAAACTGAAATCATAAGCAAGACCTGATGCTACTACAAGATAGTCGTAGGTTATATCTCCACTTTTTTCTGTGTGTACTTTATTATTATCTGCATCAAATCCTTTTGCTCTGTCTTTTATCCATTTAGCTCCTTTAGGAATTATAGATGACATAGGCTTACTAGTCTTATCAAAATCATAAGTTCCAGCACCTACTAATGTCCAAGCTGGCTGATAATAGTGGGTGTTTGCGGGTTCTATAATTCCAATACTGTTGGTTTTTCTTTGCTTAAGCAACTGTGCTGCAGTCATTATTCCTGCTGTCCCTCCTCCAATAATTAAAACTTGATAATGTGTTTTCATTTGAATATTTGATTGATTAATATTTAAAAATAAACCAATAAAATTACAATTAATGTAACTTTTGTTACATAAGTGTGAAATAACCTTATTAATTATAAACAACCTTTTATATCGATATATTATTCCTATTATTTTATAATTTAATTGATGTAAGTCTCTATGATAGAGTAAATAGGGCTGAAGTTATTCTTTTACTTTAAAATAGATAAGTGACCGCACTAAGTAATTTACCAGTAAAAAATTAAAATTAAACCTATTACAATTTTGATTACGCAGTTAGTAACTCTCTATTTTTAGTATCTTTTTTAATTATGCAAAACAATACTAATTGTTCGACGGTGTTATGCTTGAATGATGCTCTAAAATAATATTGTCTTTTATTATGAAGCTAAATCTAGCATTTAGTTCTTGATACTCGTTTTTTTCGCTGTAATAAGAAAACAAGTAACTTCCTGAATTTAATTTAATTGCATCATTATACAGGGTTTGTATATGTACTTCTTTAACTTCAGCTTTTAAACCCTTATTTTTTAAAAAATGGATAAAGTAGTCTTTAATCTCTGATTTATTTTTTGTATTTTTTTTGACAAAGTTGGAATTAGTATTGCAGATTTTGAATATAAACTTAAAATAACATCAAGATTATTTTCATTTATAGATTCAATCCATTTATTTAATATTATAGCTTCTATAATTAACTTGTTTTTTAAATTAATTTTTAATTATTTAACGAATTTAGACCTGATAAAAAATATCTCTAGTACTTATTTTGTATTTAAAGTTTTAACCCCACTCCTAAACCAATATTCCATGTATTAAAACCATCAAAACGTTGGTCTAAAAATAAATTAGGTATAATATAAAAAAAATCATTAATATCTTTTTCATATTCAATTCCAACTCTAATAAGGTAAAAGGATTCTTCTTTTTCTAATTCTACACCTGGTCCTAAAGTAACAACAAAACCACTACTAAATTTATACAAGGCATCTATGGTAAGCACTAAAGGATTTACTCTTTCTATTTCTTCATTGTTTGAGTTGCGAATAATAAATGTTTCTATTTCCACATCATTATGGAGTCCTAACCCCCATTTGTGATTAAACCAATATTCGACATCTAGCCCCCAGGAAGGCACAAAAACATTATCAATACCTTCTGTATTAATGAGCGTATGACCTATTACTCCTGCTATTCTAAAACCACGTCCATCATTGTGTTTTTCATCACGCTCTTTATACTCTTGTGCGTTCATTTGAAACACAACAGCTGAGATTAGAATTAATGTAATCTTGATTTTAATCATATTTTATATGTTAACGTAGTTTCCCAAACTTGATTATTAATAAAAAAATCACCTCTTTTTGCGTAGATATCGTGATAGCCTGTTCGTACTTTTATATACTCACTTGCGCGAAAACTAAAACCAAAAAACATCCAGTTTTGATCTAGCTTCTCTGGTCTAAGACCATTACCAAAATCTAAATGAGCTTCATCGTATACCACTAGACTAAGCTTACGATTAGATGTAAACGTTTTCAAGGGTACTGTTATTTGAAATTTATACCTGAAACGGTTTCTATACTTTACACCATCTACGGAATAGGAATTAACTTCAGTCTCAACAATGTTTTGCTGAAAGCGCTCTTCAAAGCGCAATCTATGATCAAATGAAAACCAAGAGAACATATGCTTTAAAGTAAGCTGTTGAAAGATGTTGTTCTCTATAAAATCAATAGGCGTGCTAAAATCAGAGTAGTTATAGTTTTTTATATAGCTATACCCTATGGCGATATCAAGGTCATTCTCAAAAGTATAATGCACAAAGGGTCTAATAATAAACTGTTCCCAAACTCTTAAAAAATTAGTCCGCCTGAAGTTGAATTCAGTATTTACAGACCATTTTTCATTTAGTTTTTTATTAATATCAATAGTATTCCAACTACTATAATGAATCTCTCTTTCTTGCGCGTTAACAATAAAAAAGGACATTATAAGAAAAATAGTAATAACTAATTGTCTCATTACTAGTGCTTGTAATTAATGTTACAAAGACTACGTAATTCGGTAACACTATACCCTATTACTTTATCTTCTGTGTTAAGATTTACGAGTTCTGAAAATACTTTAGTTTTATTACATTCCTTAAAACTAAAGTGAGAATTTAAGCGCGTTGAGTTTGAAGTGATAGAATCATGAAATTTTAATGCAGCATTTTCTATCTCTGTAAAAGACTGGTAGTTCTTGTCTCTTTCTATTGCTAGTTTAAAATATTTTATGATATTCATTTCATTTGTGTCAGCTTGGATATTTAAATTACGTGGTTTATGGGAAACTCTTTTTATTGTTACGTTTTTGTTCTTGACCTAATAATTGTAATAGGGTAGTTCTGATAATTTCAAAAGCTAATTGCTTAAGAGTTGCTCTTTTTTAAAATATTTTCTATGAAGTTTCTATTTATTTTTTGAAAGCATGTTCTTGACCTCGATTTACATGAGTTTTTGCCTTAAAGTTTTGTCCTACTTCTAGGTATAAATCTTGTAAAATTTTCTCTGAAGCAGAACCTAGATCTTAGTTAGCACCATTCCTATATTTCATCTTACTATTACCCTCTTCTTCAATATGTTCTTTAAACCATTCTGGTTCATCAATTTTAAAATCAAACATATAATCAGAAATAAGTTTTATGTCCTCTTCTGAAAACGGTTGATAAGGCATTACACCAAAGCGCTTTACAGCACCTCTCATCTTTGTTTTATCTCTCGATGGTTTTTTAACAAAGTTCCATACAGAACTAATAAACTCGTCTTTAGAAGTTTCGTCGTCTAGATAATGTGATTTAATAGCAACCATAGGTGGTGCAATTCTATTGTCGTGATTGGCAGATGGGCTATGGCATACGTAACACTTCGCTTCCATAATCTTTTTCCCAGGGTGATTACTAGCTGTATAGGTTGTAGTTTTTACTTTAGCATTAGTTTGATTTGAGTAATTGGATTTTACTGTGTTGTTACAACTAATTACTGATATCATTAATAAGGTAATGAGTAGAAATATTGTGTGTTTTTTCATAAACGAGTATTTTCTTATTTGAAGTTGTTAGAAAAGATAAGATGTAAATTAGTATCTATATTATTTCATTTTTCCTGTAGCACAACTCACAAATGACTTTGCTTTAGAAAGCACTCGATTTGATTCACCTACAGAAGGATAACCGATTGCCTTAAGTTTTTCTTTTACTGATAAAGCATCTTCAGCATTCAAAGCAACAAACGAAACAGTTGATGATTCTATATTTACTAATACATTAGTCACGTTATCAAGTTGTGATAATTTTGTCGTGATTGTATTTGCACAACCACCACATTTTAAGTTTTGTACAATTATTTTAGTTTTCATTACATTTTATTTTTTAAATTTAGTTTATGGTCTTTCTTTATATTTAAGTCTATTAAATATTGATTTTTCTTATAAAATATTTTATCGAAATCCCTATATAATCTAGGCTGGTAAAGCTTTTAAAAAAAAAATTAAATACTATTTCGTTGTATATTATATATGATTAGGTGGCACTTTCCCTGCATTCCATTCATTCATACCTCCAACAAGGTTAACAGTTTTTCTAAAACCTAAATCATCCATTATTTTACAGGCTTGACCACTTCTATTACCACTTCTACAGTAAACATAATATGATTTAGATCTATCTAATTTTTTTATTTCTTCTAAAAATAAATCAGGTTTTAAAAAATCAATCATGATTGCATTCTCTACAATACCTGTTTCACATTCTAAGGTCGTTCTTGCATCGATAATAACAGCATTTTCTTCTTTAGACAGCTGTGCTCTCCATTCTTCTTGAGATAAGTTTTTCATAATATTCTAAATTTTATAGTGTTGATGGACATACATATGCAGAAACTTCCATATCTGCTTTTTTGATTGCTGCAAAACCTCCTTGAACATCAATAAAATTATGAATACCTCTGCTTTTTAAAATCGATGAGGCAATCATACTTCTATATCCCCCTGCACAATGAACATAAAAAGTTTCTTCACTTGGGTATTCTGCAAGATGATTGTTTATATAATCTAAAGGAGTATTCTTTGCATCTATTAAATGTTCTGATAAAAACTCTCCTTCTTTTCGTACATCAAAAACAGAAATAGCACTTTTTCCCTTCGATTCTTTAAAAGTTGAAACTGATATAGATGATACTGAATCATATTCTTTTGAAGCATTTTTCCAAGCTTTAAAACCACCTTTTAAGTATCCTAAAGTTTGATCAAAACCAACACGCGACAATCTTTTTATCGCTTCTTCTTCTCTGCCTTCTTCTGTAATTAATAGTATAGGTTGTTTAACATCTGCAATTAATGCACCAACCCAGGGTGCAAAACTCCCATCTAAACCAATAAAAATAGATCTTGGAATGTGTCCTTTTGCAAACTCATCTTGATGCCTTACATCTAACATTACAGCTTCTGTTTCGTTTGCAGCAACTTCAAAAGCATCTGGAGATAATGCTTGAGCACTTCGTTTTAATACATCTTGAAAATCATCATAACCTTCTTTGTTCATTTTCACATTTAAAGGAAAATATTGTGGTGGTGGCGTTAATCCATCTGTTACTTCTTTTATAAACTCTTCTTTGGTCATATTTGCTCTTAAAGCATAGTTTGTCTGCTTTTGATTACCCAAGGTGTCAATCGTTTCTTTGCTTAAATTTTTCCCACAAGAAGAACCGGCTCCATGAGCAGGATATACAATAATATCATCTGCTAATGGCATTACTTTATTGCGTAAACTATCAAAAAGAAAACCAGCTAAATCTTCTTCTGTGATATTTCCAGCTTTTTGTGCTAAATCTGGACGACCAACATCACCTAAGAATAAAGTATCCCCACTAAATATTGCATGATCTTTTCCATTTTCATCTTTTAAAAGATATACAGAACTTTCCATAGTATGACCAGGTGTATGCAAAACAGTAATAGTTATATTACCTAATTTAAAAACTTGATTATCTTCTGCAATAATGGCATCAAAACTTGGTTCTGCATTTGGTCCAAAAATAATTGGCGCTCCAGTTTGTTTAGATAAAGTAACATGACCACTTACAAAATCTGCGTGAAAATGTGTTTCAAAAATATATTTAATTTTTGAATTATTTTCATTTGCTTTTTCTATGTAAGGCTTAACTTCTCTTAAAGGATCTATAACAGCAACCTCTCCATTACTTTCTATGAAGTAAGCACCTTGTGCTAAACAACCTGTATATATTTGTTCTATTTTCATTTTTATAAATTTTATGTTTTTCAAAAATATTATTTAAATTATTTACCCACAGTAACATCAGTTACACAAGTATATTTTCTGTTTGTTCAGCAATCTTTTTAGAAATATCTGTTTTATTATATTTACCATCAAAGTAATCTTCTGCTTCGTGAGACCTTAAGAATAGATTTTCCTTACCAAGAATATCTATAACACCACTTTTATATAAAATATCTCTAGTTGGTCCAGATGTACCAGAAAACATAATATTAATTTTTTTAGATTTTAAATCTTTAATAATTTTTTTCAAAATATGAATTCCGCTACTATCAATATAATTAACTGCTTCCGTATTTATTATGACCAATTTTAAAGACGCACCTTTATTTTTTATATGTTTATATAATTGTTTCTTAAAGAAATCTTTATTTCCAAAAAATAATTGAGAGTCAATTCTTATACCTAAAATATCTTCTCTTCTTTGTACAGATTCTCTAAACCTTAAAATATTTTTGTAATAATTAGTGTTATTAACTCTAGCAATTACAGCTATATGAGGTATAGATGTTCTATATACCATTATTAATAATGATAGTAACACACCAATTAAAATTCCTTCCTTTATACCTATAGTTAGTGTAGTTAAAAAAGTAATGATTAATAATACGAATTCATCTTTTCTATTTTTAAACAATTCTAAAGGATAAGAAAAGTCGATTAACCCAAAAACAGCAACCATAATTATGGCTGCCAAAACTGCATTTGGTAAATAATAAAATAAAGGTGTTAAAAAAAGTAAGGTTAAACCCACTATTAAGGCACTAATCAAAGGTGCAATACCTGTTTTTGCACCTGCCTGATCATTAACTGCTGTTCTAGAAAACCCACCAGTAGTTGGATAAGATTGAAATAATGAACCTAAAATATTTGAAGACCCTAAAGCTATTAATTCTTGATTAGGGTCTATTTCGTAATCATTGTGATTCTCTTCAATGGCTTTTGAAACTGATATTGCTTCCATAAAAGCAATTAAGGCTAAAGTTAATGCTATTGGAGTTAGTTCAGAAATTCGGTCTAAAGGTATTTTTGGAATTTCAAAAGACGGAAGACCACTTGGAACACTTCCAACAATTTTAACACCAAATTGATACAAATCAAAAAAGTAAACAATAAAAACACCTAAAACAACAATTATTAAAGCTGTTGGTACTCTTTTATTATATTTTTTATTTAATTTCTTTATGAATTTAATTAGTACAATTGATAAAAAACCAATTAATACTGTATATACATTTGTTAAGTTTATATTTTCAAAAGCATTTATTATCAGTTTATGCACTTGATTACTTCTTGTTATTTCAATACCTAATAAATGCTTTAATTGACTTAAACCAATTATAATTGCTGCTCCAGAAGTAAAGCCACTAATTACAGGTTTTGATAAGAAGTTCACTAAAAAACCCATTCTTAAAACCCCTAAAAGCAATTGGATTGCTCCCATAAATAATGATAAAAATATAGCCATAGCAATATATTCATCTATACCAGACAAGGATAAAGCACCTAAACCTGCTGCAACTAAAAGAGAGTCCATAGCAACTGGTCCAACTGCCAATTGCCTTGAAGTACCCATTATTGCATAAATTACTTGAGGAATTAAAGAAGCATATAGACCAAATACTGGAGGTAAACCTGCTATCATTGCGTATGCCATTCCTTGAGGAATAAGCATAATACCGACCGTTACACCTGCCGTTAAATCTCCAACAAAAAAAGTTTTTTTATAGTTAGGAAGCCACTGAAAAATTGGCAATATTTTTTTTAACATACTTTTGTTTTTTTTTCAAAAGTAATTTTATTGCCATATACTATCAGTAACATAAGTTACATTGATACTAAATATTTTTGAGAAGAATATGACTTCTGTGTAATTCTATTTTACCAAGATTTTCAAGTTTTTTTAACAATCTAGAGATGACCACTCTAGAAGAGTGCAACTCATAAGCAATTTCTTGATGTGTATTATAAACAGTTTTTGTTTCTGAAATTCTTGATTTTTCCTTTAAATATTTTAAAAGTCTTTCATCCATATTTAAAAAAGCAATACTATCAATAGTTGCAAATAATTCATTGAGTCTGCTATAATAACTTTCAAAAACAAATTTTCTCCAACTTTTATATTTTTCTGACCACTGCTCCATTTTCTCTATTGGCACCATAATCAAAGTAGTATCTTTTTCAGCAATTGCTCTAATTTCACTTTTTGTTTGTCCAAGACAGCAGGTTAATGTCATAGCACAAGTATCTCCTCTTTCCAAAAAATAGAGTAACAACTCATCTCCATCACTATCTTCTCTTAAAATTTTAATTGCCCCAGATATTAATAAAGGCATAGAGCGAACATAATCTCCAATTTCCATCATTTTAAATCCTTCTGGTAAATCTTTGTAAGTACCTACTTGATTTATCTCATTCAATAGGGAATCTTCAAAAAGGTGACCGAAATTATTTTTTAAGTCTTGAATCATAATTAAATTTTATTAAAATTAAATAAAAAAGTTAATACAAATTGTAACAAATGTTACTAAAAAAATATAATTAAAATTTAATTATAAAGTAACTATTATTAATTCAAAATATTTATTTAATTAAAATTTATTTTATTCTTTTGGAATAATCTTCAAATAGTAAAACAGTTTTATATACTGACTTATAATAAGAAAACTAAAACTTATACAGTTAAGGGAAAACGGTAAAAACTACTAATGTTATATATAGAATAATCAAGTAGTTTTGACCGTTTTTTAAGAATCCTGGGTTTTTTATAATGGTTTAACACTTTATTGGTTATATGGATAGGCTATTACACCCCTCCCATTTATCGTTAACTAAACAAAACATACTTAAATATCCCTTATATAAGTTACTGTATATTAATAGCTAAAAGGTTTAATTATAGTGTAACAATGATTGATTCAAAGTACTTAGGTGTTTTTTTTCAAAAACTAATAAACTTCTGTTTCTTTTTTTCCAAAATTGAGTAAGTTTATTTTGAAATGACTGATTTATGAATATATAGGACCAGTTTTAATGAGATAATTTATGTTTTAGCAAACCACATAAAAAGTGCTTATAATTGTAATTTTTTTACAAATACAATCATTTTTTGTTTTCTAATAAAAGTACAATAAAAAAAACTGTTTTAGCATTTTCGGATAATGATCATAAAAAAGTAACGTTATCCCTCAAAATGAAATGAAAAAGATGTATTTTTATGAGGATATAACTAGTTGGTGTTCATTAACTTATGAAAATAGCTAAACACTTAAATACAAAAATGAAGATAATATTAATTCTACTTGGAGTTGTATTCATAGCTTTTGTTGTAATTCAACTTTTTGCATTCAAGAGCCAAAGCAATATTGAAACTTACTCTTATG
>Ga0209555_10000014_pt1 | contig 155588 bp, 152 predicted proteins | sample SaaInl85LU_5_DNA_FD_184643 | JGI IMG/M metagenome (GOLD analysis project Ga0209555, IMG submission 184643) | Marine microbial communities from expanding oxygen minimum zones in the Saanich Inlet - ESP_85LU_5_DNA (SPAdes) (version 2) | ecosystem: Environmental > Aquatic > Marine > Intertidal...
GTGTAAATATTGGTATATTGAATTCTATATTCTACAATTGAACATTTTTATTGAAATATCATCCCTCAATGTTAACGCCCAAAATTTCGAACTTTAGCTCTTTGGAGTGGCAACCTGTCCAATAAAATGGACAAGAATTGCTTGTCTTCGGCGTGCTATTCGTCAACTGTTGGTAGAGGAACTGGCGCTGTGAGGGCTTGGGTGTGAGGGTCGCTGATCTTTGGACATCAAGTTATGTGCGAGAAGCCTTAACTAACGTTTGGCGACCCATTGCGTATCGCCAGACTCGAGAAATCCTTGGGAGGAAATATGACTGACACTCTGAACCGTAGAAAATTCCTGCGCGGCTCTGCCGTTGTAGGGGCGGCTGCATTGGCCACGCCAGCGATTGCCGCAAACCACACAACTACATTGAAGATGCAAGCGGCCTGGGGCGGCGGCATTTTCTTGGAGAACGCTCAATCCTACGTGGATCGTGTTCACGCCATGGCCGGCAGCGCGCTGAAGATTGACCTTCTCGCCGTCGACTCGGTTGTCAAAACCAGCCAGATGCAAGATGCGGTACACCGCGGCGTTTTGGATGCTGCACATTATGTACCTGCTTACTGGTATTCCAAATCCAAGGCAGCTTCCTTGTTTGGCACCGGCCCATGTTTTGGCTGGTCCTCGCAAGAGGTATTGGGTTGGGTCAACTACGGCGGCGGCCAAGAGCTGTTCGACGAGCTGATGGGCACTTTGGGCCTGAATGTTGTCTCCTTCTTCAATTCGCCCATGCCAGCGCAGCCGCTGGGTTGGTTTAAAGAAGAAATCAAAAACGTATCGCAAATGGATGGTTTGAAGTACCGTACGGTTGGTTTGGCCGCAGATGTATTGCTCGAAATGGGCATGTCTGTTGTTCAATTGCCAGGCGGTGAAATTCAGCCAGCGATGAAATCTGGCCTGATTGACGCGGCTGAGTTCAACAACCCGACCTCTGACCGTGATTTCGGGATGCAGGACGTGTCGAAAGATTACCACTTGGCGTCGTTCCACCAGTCGCAAGAATTCTTCGAAGTTACTTTCAATAAGCGCAAATTCGAAGCTCTGCCTGAGGAGCTTCAGTCGATCTTGAAATATGCGTCCGAAGCTGAAAACTCCAACTTCTACTGGCACAACACCAAGCGCTATGCAGATGATTTGCAAACCTTGCAAAACGAACAGGGCGTGAACGTGCATCGGACTCCAGACGATGTCATGGCGGCGCAGTTGAAAGCCTGGGATGTGGTTGTAGACCGGATTTCAGCCGAAGATGCGTTCTTCGCGAAAGTGATTGAAAGTCAGAAAGCCTACGCCAAGAACGTGATGGGCTACCTGAACCTCAATCAGCCTGATTATAAGCTCGCTTATAAACATTATTTCGGTTGATCTGAAAACACTCTAGGTCCGGGGGCTCACCAATGAGCCTCCGGATTTCGTATATCTTGAAGGGGCAATGTGGTGATAAAATTAGTTCATGCAATCGAAGGTCTGAGCATATGGGTGGGGCGGGCCTTTGGGTGGTGCATTCTGATCCTGACGCTGTCAGTGTCTTACGAGGTCTTTATGCGATATGCGCTCAATTCACCGACGGTTTGGGCCTTCGATATGATGGTGCAAATGTATGGGGCATTGTTCTTGATGGCCGGTCCCTACGCTTTGGCGCAGGATACGCATGTGCGCGGCGATGTGCTTTACCGCCTCTTTTCTGTACGCTGGCAAGCCCGCGTTGACTTCTTGCTGTACCTTTTGTTTTTCTTCCCGGGTATTCTGGCGCTGTTTTGGTACGGCTGGGAAATTGCATCAGACAGTTGGCGCTACAAAGAGGTGAGTTGGAACAGCCCGGCGCGGATTCAGATTTATTTCTTCAAAACACTCATCCCACTGGCCGGGGCCTTGCTCTTGCTGCAAGGGGTGGCTGAGCTCATTCGCTGCTGGAAGGCTATGACAACGGGTCAATGGTTCGAACGTCTGAGCGATGTGCGCGAGACGGAAGATATGTTGATGGAGAGCGACGACCTGACAATCCCATCCCCTGTGAGTGGCGCTGCGCCTGGCGCGCCTGGGTCTCACTAAGCCTTTGGCACTTATTGAAAGATTACATGATGACAAACCCTGAAGTCGCCATCCTAATGCTGTGCCTGTTTATTGTGCTGGTATTACTTGGATTTCCTATCGCCTTTACCTTGATCGCCATGGGCGTTGGCTTTGGCTATTACGCCTATTATCAAGGTCCGCCGGAAATGTTCTCGGATATTTTCAACAACAATATCTTCTACTTGCTGAACCAAAACACCTATTCGGTGATGGAAAACGACACGCTGGTCGCCATTCCTTTGTTTTTGTTCATGGGCTATGTGGTGGAGCGGGCCAATATTGTGAACCGTCTGTTCTTCTCGCTTTATATGGCCGCACGCAACCTGCCGGGCTCATTGGCCATTGCCGCCTTGCTGACTTGCGCGGTGTTTTCCACAGCTTCCGGCATCGTGGGTGCGGTTGTGACATTGATGGGCCTCTTGGCCTATCCCGCCATGGCCAATGCCAATTATAACCGCAGCTTTGCCTCTGGCGTGATCTGTGCGGGCGGGACCTTGGGGATCTTGATCCCGCCATCAATCATGTTGATTGTCTATGCGGCCATTGGCAACCTGTCACCTTTGCGGCTCTATGCGGCGGCGGTGTTTCCGGGCCTCTTGCTCGCGGGTCTTTACATTGTCTATGTCATCGTCCGCGTATGGATAAACCCAAAATTGGCGCCAAAGCCAAATCTGGATGATGTGCCGCCACCGTCTAAAATCTATTGGGATCTTTTGGTATCCTTTGTTCCGCTGACCGTTCTGATTGCTCTGGTTTTGGGCTCCATTCTGGGCGGCCTTGCAACGCCGGCGGAAGCCGCGGCTATGGGGGCATTGGGGGGCATTATCCTGGCGGTGATCTACCGTTCAATGACCTGGGATAAGCTCAAAGAAAGTGTGTTCCTCACCGCAAAAGCAACGGCGATGGTCTGTTGGCTCTTTGTCGGCTCATGGACCTTTGCATCGGTGTTTTCCTACCTTGGCGGTCATGATTTGATCAGCGATTGGGTGATCGGCATGAACTTAACCACGATCCAATTCTTGATCATGGCGCAGTTGATCATCTTTGTCTTGGGCTGGCCTTTGGAGTGGTCAGAAATCTTGATCATCTTCGTTCCGATCTTCTTGCCTCTGCTTGAGCCCTTCGGCGTAAACCCTTACTTTTTCGCGATGTTGGTCGCGTTGAATCTGCAGACATCCTTTCTGACGCCCCCCATGGCCATGTCGGCCTATTACCTCAAAGGCGTGCTGAAAAATCAGATCGAGCTGATTGAGATCTTCAAAGGGATCATGCCCTATTTGGGCATCGTGATTTTCACAATGGTCTTGATGTATATTTTCCCTGGGATCGCTCTTTGGTTCCCTGACTATCTGTTTGGTGTTTACGTCCCGTGAAGATAGCCCCTTATACATTAACAGCAACTGAGGCGGTGCAAGCCATCGCCTCAGGTCACCTCTCCTCCGTGGACTTGGTGAAATCCTGCCTTGCGCAGATTTCAGACACGGATGCCTCGATCAAAGCTTGGGCCTATTTGGACCCGGACAGCGCCTTGGCACAGGCCGCCGAATGCGACCGCATTCGAAAGGCAGGGCTGGGCACCGGGCCCTTGCATGGTTTGCCCGTCGGTTTGAAAGATGTCATCGATACGCGAGACATACCAACCCAGCGCGGGACCGATATTTTCAAAGATCGTCAGCCAGAGAAAGACGCGCGTTTGGTCGAGCGTCTGCGCGAATCTGGCGCTGTGATTATGGGCAAAACCGTTACAACCGAATTGGCCTTTGTGCATGCCAATGACACCCGAAACCCGCATAATCCAGAGCACAGCCCCGGCGGCTCTTCCAGCGGATCGGCAGCTGCCGTCGCCGCCTGTCACGTGCCGCTGGCGGTTGGGACGCAAACCAACGGGTCTGTGATCCGGCCAGCATCCTTTTGTGGCACCTTCGGCTTTAAACCCACCCGCGGAATGATCAGCCGGGCGGGGGTGTTGCAAACCTCTGAAAGTCTTGATCAAGTGGGCTGCTTTGGACGGTCTTTGGAAGATGTAGCATTGCTCAGTGACGCCTTGGCAGGCTATGACCAAAACGACAGGTGCAGCTTTGCACGACCGCGACCGCTGATGCGTGCGGGCGCGCAAGCCGATGCGCCTGTTCCGCCAGATTTGGTTTGGTTCAACCTGCCATTTAATGACCGGCTGTCCTTGGATGCGCGCGAAGGGATTGAGGCTGTGCTTGATATGCTTGGCCCGCGCCTCACGCGCATGTCGGCGGCCGATACTTTGGCCAACCTTGTGGCGGTGCAGGCGCGCATTCATGAATATGAGATTTGCAAGCACCAAGCCGAGGTCTTTGATGCGCATTTTGAGGATCTGAGCCAGGAGCTGCAATCCATTGTGGTCCGTGGGCGGCAGATCAGTGAAGCTGAGTACACAGATGCGCTGGCGGTGAAAGACTCGGCTCAAACCTTCTTTGACGAGCTCTTTGTCGAATTTGATGCAATCATCGCCCCCAGTGCGGCGGGCGAAGCGCCCAAATTTGGCGCGGGCACGGGCGATCCGATATTTTGCACCCTATGGACCCTGGCGGGCCTGCCCAGCATCAGCTTGCCGCTTTTGGTGGGTGACACGAACCTCCCAATTGGCGTGCAGCTCATTGGACCAATTGAAAAAGATGACCGTCTTTTGCGCACCGCGCGATGGTTACAACTCCACCTGGCGCAAGCCACCTAACGAAGGACAATCGCATGTCAAGAAATGTCAAACTCATCGGGGGTCTTGTGGGCACAGCTCTTTTCCTCGTGTTCATCGCGGGCCTGTCACATAGTATTTCGACCGGTTTTGCAGGGTTTTGGGGCGGTATGCCCTTTATGGTGATCGCGCTTCTGGTCTGCGTGGCGGCGGTGTATAATTTCTGGGAAGAATGTGTTTCCGAAAAATGAGCAAGCCACGAATTTGGGTCACCCGCCGCTTGTCTGACGCGACGCTTGAGCGGGCGGCACGGGACTATGAGGTGGTCATCAACTATGAAGATAGACCAGGAACCGCCGAGGAAATTATCGCGGCCAGCGCCGCCTTCGATGGCATAATTCCGTGTCATTCTGAGCATTTTTCAGCTGCGGTTGTCGCACAGTTTTCAGATCGGTTGAAAATTGTGGCCAATCATTCAGTCGGCGTGGATCATTGTGATTTGCCGGCGCTGAAAGGCCGCGGCATCGTGGTGACAAACACGCCTGATGTCTTGTCAGATGCCACCGCTGAGCTTGCCATGCTGTTAATGCTCGGCGCCGCGCGTCACGCGGTGGCGGGAGATCGGATCGTGCGCACAGGCGCCTGGGACAGTTGGTCACCGGCATTTATGGTTGGCAAACAGGTCACCGGTGCGCGGCTTGGGATCATCGGCATGGGCCGTGTGGGCAGGGCCTTCGCTGCGAAGGCCCGCGGCTTTGATATGCAGCTGCATTATTTCAATCGCAGCCCACTTGCCGCAGAGCTCACGCAGGGGGCGGTCTATCACGACACGGTTGAAAGCCTGCTGGGGGTCAGCGATTTTCTGTCGCTACACTGTCCGGCGACACCTGAAACCAGCGGTTTGATGACAGCAGAGCGCTTCGCGCTCATGCCGGAAGGCGCGGTGTTTGTGAATACGGCGCGCGGCGCATTGGTCGATGAGGCCGCTTTGGTCGCGGCCCTAGACAGCGGGCAGCTTTCGGCTGCGGGTTTGGATTGTTTTCAAGTCGAGCCTGGGGGAAATCCTGCGTTCAGCCGTTTTGATAATATTTTCATGCTGCCCCATATTGGCAGTGCGACTCGCCAGACCCGAGACGCCATGGGCTTTCGTGCCCTCGACAATTTGGATGCATTTTTCGCGGGCAAAACGCCCGGTGATCGGCTTTAACTGAGATGGATAAGACAATGACAAAAATTACATTCCTAGGCTTGGGCGTGATGGGCTATCCCATGGCGGGGCATCTGGCGCGGGCGGGCCATGAGGTCACAGTTTATAACCGCACCGCGGCAAAGGCCGACGCTTGGGCCTCCGAGCATGGTGGTGCAACCGGCGCAACCCCGGCCCAAGCCGCAAAGGGGGCTGAGATGGTCATGGCCTGTGTTGGCAATGATGACGATCTGCGGTCGGTGTGTTTGGGGCCGGATGGCGCCTTTGCGACGATGGCAGAGGGCAGCATTTTCGTCGATCACACCACGGTTTCTGCCGCGGTCACCCGCGAGCTTTATGAGGCCGCGCGCCTTAAGGGCATCGCATTTGTGGATGCGCCGGTTTCTGGTGGCCAGGCGGGCGCTGAGAATGGCCAATTGTCAATCATGTGCGGCGGTGATCAGGTCGATTTTGATCGCGCGGAACCGGCGATGGCGGTCTATTCTAAGCTCTGCCGCCGCATTGGCGAGAGCGGCGCCGGGCAAATGACCAAAATGTGCAATCAGATCGCCATTGCCGGTCTGGTGCAAGGCCTGTCTGAGGCGCTGCATTTTGCCTCAAAAGCCGGTCTGGATGGCGCATCCGTGGTGGAGGTCATCAGCCAAGGCGCCGCCGGCAGCTGGCAAATGTCCAATCGCTTCGAGACGATGTTGGACGATCACTTTGAGCATGGCTTTGCTGTGGATTGGATGCGCAAGGATCTGGGAATTTGTTTGGCGACGGCCGATGAGAATGGCGCCAGCCTGCCCGTGACGGCTTTGGTCGATCAATTCTATAAAGATGTGCAGAAGATGGGTGGCGGTCGCTGGGACACCTCGTCTTTGTTCAAGCGTTTGCAAGCATTGTAACGACAAGGCGCGCAAGGGCGGGATCATCCGCCCTTGACGCTCAATTTTTTAATGCGCGCCAATCGCCGCGCTGTTTTTTTCGGACATCATTGCCTGCATCGCCCATCCGCCGAGGGCGATTGAGGCCAGAGCCAAGATCGCGGCGATGCTGAGGCTTGCAATGCCCGCCAGACCTGCACCGACGGTGCATCCCCCTGCCAAAACCCCGCCCACGCCCATAAGTGCCGCGCCCAGAAAATAGCGGCCGGTTTGTTTCGGGGTGTCGAAAGATTGCCACTGAAATTCTCCCTTGCTGAGGGCGGCGGTCGCAGCTCCGAGAATGACGCCAAGGATCAAGCCGACACCAAACCCGGCCGGAATGGCGGAGGAGGCCACTGTCCAGAACAAAAATTCGGCCGCCGGAGCGGTAAAGGACAGAGATTGCATGACGATGGGATCAAACTCATCTTGTAAAACAAAGCCTGTGCCAACCCATCCGGCAGGAACCAGGAGGCCCAGGAGACCGGCCCAGAGCATTTTGCTCCAAGTCACGCCAGAGCGGGCGGCAAGGGCAAAGCAAATCAAAGCCAAAAGTACCGCCCAAACCGCAGCGCCGCCGGGAAGGCCCGCCAATGAGCTGACCTCACCCAGCGGCAGGGTGACAGAACCGAGCCAGAGGCGCAGAGGGGCAAGAATGCCCTTCAGGGTCGCATGGGCGAGGATGGCGAAGACAACAAGCACGGTGAGGGCACGCAGATTGCCAGAGCCGGTCAAGACGGTGAGGCGCGAGATACACCCGCGGGTGAGCACCATGCCAATCCCGAACATGACCCCTCCCACAAGGATTGCGGCAATCGGCAGATCGCTTTCAAGCAAACGGTGAGAGTCAAAAGCGATGTAACCTGTCACGGTCAACAGCTGCGTGACCAGAACTGCGGTTCCCAAGGCGACCATCCAGATCCCCCGCGCGGCTTGCGCCCCGTTTCCCGAGCCCACAACGGCGCTTCTGAAGCAAAACTTGAGATGTTGCGCAATTGCGCCGAACAGCGCGCCAAGGATCAATGCCAAGATCAGCGCCGCCTGTGTAGGGTTCAAGGTCTCAAAACCGAGTTGTTCAAACATATCCAACACCTTTCGTTGTTTGACCCTCCCTTGCCCCTTAAACTTAAGGGATGCAAATGCGCCTGAGACGATGAAATTCTGCTGTGAGGGGGATAGGCGGAATAGGGTTCTGCGGGCCGGTTGAACGCCAGAACCCTTGCGAAGCTGCGCCGGTGCGCTGCGGGAATTTGGTCCTAAATATGGCGGTGGTCAAAAATTTTGCGGCTGCCGCAGGGCTCAATCGATTTGATGAAACCCTTGAATCAATTGGCGTAGCCCGATCGCTGCGCCAATCATGATGCAGATCAGCGTGACAGGGGCCCCATAGGCGAGGGTGGAGAAGGCCGATAGGCCCTGTCCCACGCTGCATCCCAGCGCCAAGACTGAGCCTATGCCCATCAGTGCGGCGCCTAAGATTTGCCGGCGCAACTCGCGGGCATCATCACAGGCCTCCCAACGGAAGTGCCCCTTGATCATGGATCCCACGAAAGCACCAATCAGGACGCCTAAAACGGATCCTGTGGCGAAGCTGACGGAATTGCCGCTGGCGCTCATGAGATAAATAAGGCTTTCCCCGATGGGGGCAGAGAAGGTGTGGGTGACGACGGGCAGCCCGTCGAAACCATTGCGCGCAACCCATTGCGTGCCAATCCAGCCCGAAACGATCGCCCCGGCCACCAGCGCCCCCCAAATCACTGTTTTGGGATGGCGCCACATGGATCGACGGACCGCGGCGAGGGCAAAGATAAGAAATCCGATGGCCATGCCGATCCAAGGGAGAGGGAGCCCGAATTGGTTTGATAGGGCAAATGCAAAGCTTGGCGGGGTAGGGGCGGCACTGGCACCGCCGAAGATCCAAATGCGCATATAGGCCAAGGGCCCTGCAATTGTCATATAAGCGAATATGCCCATAACCAGAACGATGATGAAGGCGCGAATATCGCCGCCGCCCAGTCGGGCCAAGGCACCGTAGCCACAATTTCCTGCCAGGGCCATGCCATAGCCAAAGGCCAGGCCACCTAGGACGCTGGCCCATGGGTTCCAAGCCGCAGAGAGGTAGATGGAGCGGGTCAAATCGACCCAGCCGACCGCTTGGGCGGCGAAGCTGCCCAAAATCGACAATCCAATTGCAATGCCCCACATGCGCACGCGCTCCGCGCTGTCGCCATAAAAAAGATCTTCCAGAGCGCCCAGGGTGCAAAAACGGCCTATGCGGGCCGCGAGCCCAAGAACCAGCCCACCGGCGATGCCGATCCAAGCCACAATGACGGGTTCTGAGAGTGTCTCCAGCATTTAATCGCCTTAGGAGCTGCGGCAAAAGAGATCATAGACGACCTCCATGATTTGCGTTGAGCGTTTATCGGATAAACTGTAATAGATCACCTTGCCTTCGCGGCGCGGGGTGACAAGCCCCTCCATCCGCAGGCGCGACAATTGCTGAGACACCGCCGCTTGCCGGGCCGAGAGCAGCTCTTCAAGATCTGTTACTGATTTTTCGCCAGAGGCAAGATAGCACAAAATCATCAACCGCCCCTCATGGCTTATGGCCTTGAGGAAATTCGCAGCTCGAACGGCATTATTTGCCATTTTGTCCATATCTTCGGGACAAATATTTTTGTCAAAAACCGGCAAAGCCATGGTCTTTTTCTGCCTCATACGCTCGTTATATAGACTGTCTGACATATAAAGCCCTTATGGGTCAATAACACGAATATTATGGGCTCAAGGGGACATGGGCGGCGGTCAGCATTTGCCCAAGTAAACCCCAAAAGAAATCCTCCCCCGGGTAGCCTTCGATTCGGGAGGCCTCTACCCCGTCCACCATCAGCACAAATGTTGGCGTAAAATGCAGACTTCGGGCGAATTGCAAGTCTTCTGGCGGCGTTTCATGCACATCCAAGCGCTGAAGCGGCGCGGCGCGGCCTTCGGGTGTCTTGGGATAGATCGGGCCAATTTCTTCGTTCCAGCGCGCGCACCACATGCAGCCCTCTTCCTCCGCCATAACCAAGCGTGTCTCTGCCATAGCCGGAAGGGCGAGCATCGCAAGGGTGAGGCTCAGTGCTTTTGTCCACATTTGGAAATTGACCTTTCGTATTCATAAATTGTAATGTGAATTTATAAAATTGCAATATCGGTGGCGCCTTATGTTCGACATTTCCATAGTTTCAGCATTTTTGGCGGGGCTGTTGTCCTTTGTTTCTCCATGTATATTGCCGATTGTGCCGTTTTACCTCAGTTACTTGGCTGGGGTTGGGATGAACCAAATCAACAGCGACACAGAGATTGAGTCCGCGACGCGGCGCCGTGCCGTGATTTCGGCGATGTTTTTTGCGGCCGGGGTGATCACGATTTTCATGGGGCTGGGCGCCGCGGCGACCACCTTCGGGCAGGTTGTGCGCGAATATTTCGATATTCTGCGATGGGTGGCGGCCGCCATTATCATCACCATGGGGCTACATTTCCTTGGGGTGATCAAGATCGCTTTGCTCTATCGGCAGATGAGTTTTGATACCGGGAAAATGTCGAACCTTAGCCTGATCGGCTCTTATGTCGTTGGTCTGGCATTTGCCTTTGGCTGGACCCCCTGTGTCGGTCCGGTTTTGGCGGCGATTTTGTTTACCGCGGCGGGTGCTGAGACCGCGTGGAACGGCGCCTTTCTGCTCTTGACCTATGGGTTGGGCATGACTCTGCCCTTCATCATCGCGGCACTTTTCATTGGCCCATTCATGCGTTGGATGGCGCGATTTCGGCGGCATTTGGGCCGGGTCGAAAAAGCAATGGGAGTGTTTTTGATTCTTTTTGGATTGCTCATCGCGACAAATTCTATGAACACTATCGCGCAATGGATGATCGAACTTGTGCCCAGCTTTGGGCGTATCGGATAGGAAGGGACTGACATGACACGTTTATTAATGACCGCTGCCATTGTTTTCATGAGTGCAACCATGGGTTTGGCGGAAATGGGCGACGATGGTTTGCACAAGGCGCCATGGATGCGAGACACGTTTAAAGATCTGTCAGAGGATCTGGCCGATGCCAATGCTGAGGGCAAACGACTCATGGTGATCATCGAGCAAAGAGGCTGCATCTATTGCAAAAAAATGCATGAGGAAGTTTTTCCCGTTGCCAAAATCGCCGATTATATTGAGGAAAATTTCTTCGTTGTGCAGATAAATATGTTTGGCGACGTTGAAGTGACCGACTTTGACGGGACTGTATTGCCCGAAAAAGACATGGTTCGGCGCTGGGGCGCCTTGTTTACGCCCTCAATCCTATTTTTTCCAGAAGAGGTGGCCGGCGATGTGTCTGCCTCTCAAGCTGCGGTGGCGACAATGCCGGGGGCTTTTGGAAAACATACAACATTCAATATGTTAAATTGGGTTGTTGACCATGGCTATGAGGGCGAGGAGAGCTTTCAAAAATATCACGCCCGCAAATTTGCCGAGCAAAGTTAAAAGTTTTTCAGTAAATTTTGGCAATAATAAATTCATTAAAGTGAATTTGTGGTTGATTGATGCACCGTTGGTCGACTACGGTACACATAAATAAAAAAGTGTTTCGGGAGGACGCATGAGAAATATTTTTACAATCGCCGCCGTGTCGGTGCTGAGTGTGACAACTGCTGTCGCGGAGACCGCACCGGGTGATGTCGCGTTTGAAGATGGCTCTGTGATGGCCTCTTTGACCGGTTCCGCTGGGGATGCTGCCGAAGGTCGCAAAACCTTTATGAATCGCAAATTGGGCAACTGCCTTGCCTGTCATATGAATGATGACATGCCTGAGCAGCAATTTCACGGTGAAGTTGGTCCACCTTTGACCGGCGTTGGTGATCGCTGGGAAGAGGCTGAATTGCGCGGAATCGTGGTCAACGCGAAGATGATGTTCGATGGTACGATTATGCCGGCTTTTTATGTCGACAGCGGATATGAGCGCCCGCTCAAAGGCTTCGATGGCAAATCGATTCTGACAGCCCAACAAGTTGAAGATGTGGTGGCATATCTTTTGACCCTTAAAGACTAAAGATCTGAATAAGATCAGGGAGACACAACATGGAATTTACGAGACGAAACATTTTGGCCCTTGGATCCGGCGCATTCGCTGCCGCGAGTTTCGCTGGGATGCCTGCTTTTGCTTCGAAAACAGATGATGCAATTGCAGCCTTTACCGGCGGCGCCAGCGTTGCAGAGGGTGGCATTGAGCTGACAGCACCGGAAATTGCCGAAAACGGCAACACTGTGCCGGTATCGGTCATCGCGCCGGGCGCAGTGTCCATCATGCTTTTGGCAACGGGAAACCCAACGCCAGCGGTCGCCACATTTAACTTCGGCCCAATGGCGGGCACGCGATCCGGTGCGACACGCATTCGGTTGGCAAAGACCCAAGACGTGGTTGCTGTCGCGAAAATGGAAGATGGCTCATTCCGCCAAGCGGGTGCAACTGTAAAAGTAACAATCGGCGGCTGCGGCGGCTAAACTCAGAATTTAAGGAGAAGTACTGATGGCGAATGATGTAAAACCACGCGTCAAGGTTCCAAAATCGGCCGCAGCAGGTGATGTGATCACGATCAAGACATTGATCAGCCACCAAATGGAATCCGGTGTGCGCAAAGATGGCGACGGAAACATTATTCCGCGCTCAATTATCAATCGGTTTGTCGCCGATTTTAATGGTCAAAATATCATCGATGTGACTCTGGAACCTGCGATTTCAACGAATCCATATTTCCAATTTGATGCCATGGTCCCTGAAGCCGGTGAGTTTAAATTCACTTGGTATGACGATGATGGATCTGTCTATGAGACCTCAAAGAAAATAAAAATAGCCTAATATCTTGTGGTCTAGGGAGGACTGAAAATGGAATTCAAGACTTTACTAACGAGTGCAGCCATTGTGGCTTTATCCGCTGGTTTTGCGTCTGCACAAGATGACGCTGTATTGACGGTGGATGGCGAGGTTATCAAGACGCGGGCTGCGGCACCGGCTTTTACTGAAAACCTTGATACGGTTTATTCTGGTTGGCACTTTAGATCTGGTGAAACCCAAGTTCTGCAAATGGATGATTTCGAGAATCCGGCCTTTGTTTTTGTCGATCAAGGTGTTGATTTGTTTGATAAGGTTGACGGGTCCGAAGGCAAAGCCTGTGCAAGCTGTCACGAAGATGTGTCCGATTTTGCAGGCCTGCGTCCAACTTTGCCGCGTGTTGAAAATGGTGAATTGGTCACAATGGAAGATCTGGTCAATGAATGCCGCACGGACCGGATGGGGGCGGAGCCTTGGAAGTATTCCGGCAGTCAAATGACTGCTGTGACCGCTTTGATTGGGCTGCAATCGCGTGGAATGTCGATCAATGTCGCGGTTGATGGTGACGCAGCACCTTTCTTTGAACGTGGAAAGGACCTCTACTATCAGCGTGTTGGTCAATTGGATATGGCCTGCTCAAATTGTCATGAAGACAATTACGGCGTGATGATCCGCGCCGATCACCTGAGCCAAGGTCAAATCAACGGCTTTCCGACCTATCGGTTGAAAAATGCCAAACTGAACTCGGCGCATGGGCGTTTCAAAGGCTGTATGGAAAACATTCGGGCGACACCCTTTAAGGTTGGCGGCGATGAATTCAAGGCTCTTGAGCTCTATCTTGCAGCGCGTGGCAATGGTCTATCTGTAGAGACCCCATCGGTCCGCAATTAAGTTAAGTCTAAGGAACCCATGTCCTGATCAGGGCGTGGGTTCTTTTATAGTCAAACGAATTCAATATCGTGCATATGTGGCGCGAGTGTGAGGACTGAAATGATATCTCGTCGTGATTTTTTGCAAACCACCATGGCTGCGGCCGCGCTTTACGGGGGCTCTGGCTTTGGGAATTGGGGGCGACTGGCCGCGCAGCAATCTCTGACGCAGAGCAAGTTGCTCGAGTTTGATACCTTCGGCAATGTCTCTTTGATCCATGTGACAGATATTCACGCGCAGATGAAACCCATTTTTTTCCGCGAGCCTGAGATCAATATTGGTGTCGGGGCCAATCGCGGACAGGTGCCGCATGTGACTGGGGCGGATTTTCGCAAGCTCTATGGTATTGATGACGGCAGCGCCTCTGCCTATGCGCTGACCTATGATGATTTTTCGGCCCTAGCCAAAGGATATGGGCGCGTTGGCGGATTGGACCGTGTCGCCACTGTGATCAACCATATCCGGGCAGAGCGTCCCGATGCTTTGCTGCTCGATGGGGGGGATACTTGGCATGGCTCCTACACCTGCCACAAGACCGCAGGGCAGGATATGGTCAATGTGATGAATGCCTTGCGCCCCGATGCGATGACCTTTCACTGGGAGTTCACGCTGGGCAGCGCGCGGGTCAATGAGATTGTCGAAGGCCTGCCTTTTGCGGCCTTGGGACAAAATATCTTTGACAGCGAATGGGACGAGCCCACCGATATGTTCCCGCCCTATAAGTTCTTTGAAACTGGCGGGGTGAAAGTTGCGGTGATTGGTCAGGCCTTCCCCTATATGCCCATTGCCAATCCTGGGTGGATGTTTCCCGAATATGCCTTCGGCATTCGCGATGAGAATATGCAAGCGATGGTGGATGAGGTCCGCGCCAATGGGGCCGAATTGGTGGTCTGCTTAAGCCACAACGGCTTTGACGTGGACAAACAAATGGCCAGCATTGTGACTGGGATTGATGTGATCCTTTCTGGCCATACCCATGATGCCTTGCCCGAGCCGGTATTGGTGAACAAAACCATTATCGTGGCCTCCGGCTCTAATGGTAAATTCGTCAGCCGTGTGGATCTGGACGTGCGCAACGGGCAGATGATGGGCTTCCGTCATAAGCTGATCCCAATCTTCTCAGATGTGATTGAGCCAGATGCGGAAGTTGCCAAGGTCATTGACGCGCAGCGCGCCCCCTATGAGACCGAGCTGCGCGAAGTCATTGGCCGCACCGCCGAGGATCAAACGCTTTATCGCCGCGGAAATTTCAATGGTACATGGGATGATCTGATCTGTAACGCATTGATCGAAGAGCGGGAGGCAGATATTGCCTTGTCGCCTGGCGTGCGTTGGGGGCCCTCAATCCTCCCCGGGCAAGATATCACCCGCGAAGATATTTGGAACGTGACGTCAATGTCTTACGGTGAGGCCTATCGTACGGAGATGACCGGTGAATTCTTACATGTGGTCTTGGAAGATGTGGCTGATAATTTGTTCAATCCGGATCCCTACTATCAGCAAGGCGGAGATATGGTGCGGGTTGGTGGCCTTGGCTATCGGATCGATATCAACAAACCGCAGGGACAGCGGATCACCGATATGACCTTGCTCAAAACGGGCGAGAAGATTGAGGCTGCGAAAAGCTATACGATCGCCGGTTGGGCCAGCGTCAATGAAGGCACTGAGGGGCCGCAGATTTGGGATGTGGTGGAAAATCATATCCGTAAGCAAGGAACGATCTCATTGGATCCAAACAACTCTGTTGAGGTTATCGGAGCCTAAGGCGGCTCTGTATGAGTGAAGGAACATATTATGTCGATATATGACGTCAAAAAGCCAACCCGCCGGGCGTTCTTAAGGGGCGCCGCGGCTGTTGGGGCAGGGGTTGTGACCTCTTCCGCAGCGCAGGCGCAAACCGCCGATCCCTTGATTGTGGAGCAACAAGATTGGGCGCAAAGCTTTGGGGATGGGGTGGATGCCACGCCCTATGGTTTGCCCATTGAATATGAGGGCGATGTTATCCGCCGCAATGTGGAATGGTTGACCGCCGATACGGTCAGTTCAATCAATTTCACACCGATCCATGCGCTTGACGGCACGATCACGCCGCAGGGCTGTGCTTTTGAGCGTCATCACTCTGGCGCGATTGACCTTAAGAAAAGCGATTACCGGTTGATGATCAATGGGTTGGTTGATACGCCGCTGGTGTTCACCTATGAAGATCTGGAGCGCTTTCCACGGGAAAATCACGTGTATTTCTGCGAATGCGCGGCCAATACGGGGATGGAATGGGCCGGCGCGCAGCTCAACGGCGCGCAATTTACCCATGGTATGATCCACAATATGGAATACACCGGTGTGCCGCTGCGCCTGCTTTTGCAAGAGGCCGGGTATGACACCGCGGGCAAATGGGTCTTCGTGGAAGGGGCGGATGCCTCCTCGAACGGACGCTCTATCCCTATGGAAAAGGCATTGGACGATGTTCTCGTGGCCTTCAAGGCCAATGGCGAAGCCCTGCGCAAAGAGCATGGCTATCCAGTGCGCTTGGTTGTGCCGGGTTGGGAAGGCAATATGTGGGTCAAATGGATCCGCCGTATTGAGGTGACCAATGAGCCGGTGGAATCCCGTGAGGAAACGTCAAAATATACCGACACGCTTGCAGACGGCACCAGCCGGAAATGGACATGGGCCATGGATGCGAAATCTGTTGTGACCTCGCCAAGCCCACAGGCGCCCATCACCCATGGCAAAGGGCCTTTGGTGATCACCGGGCTGGCCTGGTCTGGACATGGCGCCATCACCCGTGTGGATGTGTCCCGAGACGGGGGCAAGACCTGGGAAACCGCCCGCTTGGCCAAGCCTGGCGAGAAAATGGCGCTCACCCGCTTTTATCTGGATGTGGATTGGGACGGCTCTGAAATGCTTTTGCAATCGCGGGCCATGGATGAGACGGGCTATGTGCAGCCGACCAAAGCACAGCTGCGCGAGGTGCGCGGTCTCAACTCAATCTATCACAACAATTGCATTCAAACTTGGTGGGTGCGTGAAAATGGGGAGGCAGAAAATGTCGAAGTATCTTAAACCTTTAGCCATTGCTTTGGCCACCTCCTGCCTGGCGATGCCTGTCATGGCTGAAAAACTTGGCCTTGGCCGGGCCGCTTTGCCCGCTGAAATCGCGGCCTGGGATTGGGACATCAATGCGATGGGGCACGGGTTGCCCGTCGGCTCCGGTGATGCGCTGGAGGGCGAAGAAATTTTTGCGGAGAAATGTGCGGCCTGCCACGGGGATTTTGCCGAAGGGGTCGACAATTGGCCAAAATTGGCGGGGGGAGCGGGGACATTGGATCATGAGGATCCTTTGAAGACCGTAGGATCCTACTGGCCGCATTTGACCACCGCCTATGACTACATCAAACGCTCCATGCCCTATGGCAACGCCGGCACATTGAGCGATGATGAAGTCTATGCGATCGTGGCTTACATTCTTTATTCCAACGACTTGGTCGAGGATGATTTCGTATTGTCTGACGAGAATTTCATGGCGTTCGAAATGCCAAATGCGACGGGATTCATCGTGGATGACCGCGCTGAGGCGGAATATGCGATTTGGTCCGGTGAGCCGTGCATGACGGAGTGTAAAGACAGTGTTGCGATCACCATGCGCGCATTGGTCTTGGATGTGACGCCGGACCTGGAGACAAATGCTGGCGCGACGGAGGTGAGTGCCGCCGCCGCACCAGAACCCACTCCTGAGCCAGAGGTGCTGGCAATTGATATGGAACTGGCGGCGGCCGGCGAGAAAGTGTTCAAGAAATGCAAATCCTGCCATCAGGTGGGGGACAAGGCGCAAAATCGCTCTGGCCCCGTTCTCAACGGCGTTGTGGGCGCGGCCGCGGGATCTGTCGAGGGATTCAAATATTCCAACGCTTTGCGTGATGCGGCGCAGGATGGGTTAATTTGGTCTCAAGAGGAATTGGCCGCCTTCTTGGCGAAACCAAAAGACTATCTCAAGGGCACGAAAATGTCTTTTGCGGGGCTGCGCAAAGAGGCAGATCAAGCGGCTGTCATCGAATACTTGAAAACCTTCGAGTAAGCCCGCAGGATGAGACCGAGCTTTTGAGGCGGGGGGGCCTGCCTCAAAAGCGTTTATTCGAGGAGATCTAAGATGCGACTTTTTCTAACACTCTCAGCGTTTTTGCTGTCTTGCGTGATTGGGGCTGCGGCCATGGCACAGGACGGGCTGGCCGACCACAAGTTGGCGCTGCAAATCAGCGACAACAATCCGCAAAAAATGAACACAGTGTTGAATGTGGCTGCCAATGTGGTGCGCCATTATGAGGGTCTGGGCGAGACCATCGAAGTGCGCGTCGTGGCTTTCAATGCTGGGCTGCACATGCTGCGCGAAGATACCTCGCCGGTTCTCGAACGGCTCAAGAGCTTTAACGCCTCGATGCCAAATGTGACCTTTGCGGCCTGCGCCAATACGATCGCTGGCATGACGAAGAAAGAGGGCAAAGCGCCGCCGATTGTGGCCTTGGCGGAAACAGTTCCAGCGGGTGTTGTGGATCTGATGACATTGGATGAAAACGGTTGGACCTTGGTGCGCCCATAAGGACGCCACCCGGAGCGAGGCAGGGATAGATCATGACAAAGACATGTTTTGGGTTTGCACTATGCCTCAATCTGATGCTCACTTTGTCCATGCCCGTGATGGCGCAAACTCCGGCGATCACCTATGCGTTTGATGGCGCGTTCGAGGACGCGACCTTTGGCGTTGAAAGTGCGATTTTAGACGCGGGTTTGGTGATCGATTACGTCAGCCACACAGGTGAGATGCTGGAGCGAACCGGTGAAGATCTTGGCGCCGATGTTAAGATTTTTGATGCGGCGGATATTTTTTTGTTTTGTTCTGCGGTGCTCTCGCGGCGGATGATGGAGGCCGATCCGATGAATGTGGCCCATTGCCCCTATTCGATTTTCGTGACCAATCGAGACGGCCAAGTGATGATTGGATATCGCAGATATCCGGACGGGATTATGCAAGAGGTTCAAGCTTTGCTCGACTCCTTGGTACAAGACGCGCTTGGAGAGTGACATGAACTATGATGCGTTTTTCAAAACATCATTAGACAAGCTGCGCGCCAGCGGTGACTATCGCGTGTTTGCCAATTTGGAGCGACACAATGGCAAGTTCCCACATGCCACCGCGCGTGGGGATGATCTGCAGAAGGTGACGATTTGGTGCTCCAACGATTACCTCGGCATGGGGCAGCATCCCAAGGTCTTGAACGCCATGCATGCGGCAATTGACGCCTGTGGCGCGGGGGCGGGCGGGACACGCAATATTTCTGGCACCACTCAATATCACGTGCAGCTTGAAGAGGAATTGGCGGATCTTCATGGCAAAGCGGGCGCGCTATTATTCACCTCTGGCTATGTCTCAAACTGGGCGGCACTTGGCACTTTGGCGGCGCGTATTCCGGACTGTTTGGTGCTTTCCGATGCGCTCAATCATGCGTCGATGATCGAGGGTATTCGCCATTCGAAAGCGGAGCGGCAAATTTGGAAGCATAATGATTTGGCCGATCTTGAGGCCAAATTGGCGGCGCAGCCTTTGGAGCGTCCAAAGCTGATTGCCTTTGAAAGCGTCTATTCCATGGGTGGCGACATTGCTCCGATTGCTGAAATTTGTGACCTGGCGGAGAAATACAACGCAATGACCTATCTTGATGAGGTGCATGCGGTGGGGCTCTATGGTCCGCGGGGCGGAGGCATTGCCGAGCAGGAGGGCCTCATGCATCGTGTGACCGTCATTGAAGGCACATTGGGCAAGGCCTTTGGTGTGGTTGGCGGCTATATCGCAGCCTCCGCAGAGCTCTGCGATTTTCTCCGCAGTTTCGCCAGTGGTTTCATTTTCACAACGGCGCTGCCGCCTGCTGTTGTGGCCGGGGCAACGGCCTCTGTGCGACATTTGAAGGAGAGCCAGAAGGAGCGTCAGGCCCATGCCGAGCGGGTGGCCGAGGTGCGCGCGCGCTTTGATGCGATCGGCATCCCTCATGTGCGAAATCCCGGCCATATCATCCCCGTGATTGTAGGGGACGCCATGAAATGTAAGTTCATATCCGATATTTTGATGAAGGATTATGGCATTTACATTCAGCCGATTAACTATCCCACGGTGCCGCGCGGCACGGAGCGTTTGCGCATCACCCCGTCGCCGGTGCATTCGCCAGCTGATATTGACGCTTTGGTTGCGGCTTTATGTGATCTGTGGACACAATGCGAGCTGGCACGCAAACCCATGGCCGCGCAGTAGACGCAACCCCTATTCAAATTCCATTTGCTCAAAGACCCGCCCGGCGTTTTTCGTGGCCAATTCTTCATAAGTGTCGAGATGGGCATAGGGGCTTTGGTCAACATAATAGGCGCCAGCGAGATCACCGCCGGCATCGAGATGCTCTGCCACTTTTTCGCGCAGATAGACCAGATAGTCACGGGTGTATCGGCGCACCTGATCCATATTGGTTGGATGCCCATGGCCAGGAATGACATAGGTGGCATTGAGTGCCTCAAACTCATTTTCCCAAGTCTCTAACCAATCAATTGTGATGGTGTCTTCGAAAATGGGCAACATGCGCTCATGAAATGCGATGTCACCTGCAATCACCAGGCTTTGCTCTGGCAGCCAGACCACGATGTCACCCGGGCTATGCGAGGGACCAAGGTGCAGCGCTTGAATCTCCATATCGCCAAATGGAACACGGTAAACCTCTTCGAAGGTTTCATCGGGCAGAACGACCCGGCTGCCTTTCGCGCGGTCTTGCAGGCGGTTTTCAGCCCCGCTGAGGCTTTGCGCGCCGCGATCTTCAAACTCATGCGCCGCATCGACATGGGCGACAATTTTAACCCCTTGATCCGCCCAATAGGAATTGCCGAGCATGGCATGACCCTGGCCGTTCTCATTGATGACAAGGCGCACGGGCTGATCTGTGAGGGTTTTGATCTCCTCATGCAGCGCTTTGGCCAAAAGATAAGAGCCACCGCCATTGATCACCACGACCCCATCACCGGTGAGGATGAAGCTCAAATTATTGTTATGTCCGGCATTTTCATAGGTCGAGGGCGCTGTGGCGCCGATGGCGGAAAAGACATGGGGGATCACCTCAACAGGTTTCGAATAGAGCATGGAGGCGGGGTATTGATCAGCGATATCTTCGCTGGCAAAAACTGGGCTGGCCAGAAGGCCGCATAGAATAATTTTCTTCAGCATTATTTAGGTCTCCGCAATGAAACGATAGCCTTCGGCGGCCTTCTCAACTCTGCCAATGCCGCCTTGATTGATGTGAAAGCCAATCAGGGGCATTTGCTCTGTTGCAATTTGCTCCAGCAAGCTGACCCGCGTAGCCGCGCCGGTTTCACCATCTTGATCTGATCCTGAGATCCAAGTGGGCCGGGCCAGCGCCACATGATCATTGCCTATGGCATCGCCGACCACCATGGCAGCTTGGCTGCCAGAGCGAATTTCAAATGCCATATGACCAGGCGTATGACCGAAACTGGCGCGCGCGGCCACTCCGGGCAAAATCTCTTCGCCATCGTTGAAAAATTCAATATTATCTTCAATGGCTTCCAGGCGTCGTTTGGCGCCCACTGCGAAGGGCACGCGGTCGCTGGAAATGCTGTCAACGGTCCCGGGATCCATCCAATAATCCCATTCGGTCTTGCCAATGAGATAAGAGGCTTCGGTAAACAACGGATCATCAAATTCATCCAACAAGCCCCAAAGATGATCTGGGTGCCCATGGGTGAAAACCACATCGGTGATGTCTTCTGGGGCCAGGCCAAGCGCATCAAGCGAGTCGAGAAGCAACCCCGCTGTTGGGGCAAAATCTGGCCCAGAGCCCACATCAAAAAGGACAGCGCGATCGCCGCTCCTTAAAAGGGTGACGTTACACGGCGGGGTGAGCAGCTCTAGGGACTGATCATAGGCTTCTAAAACGGGGCCCAATTCTTCCTGTGGCATTGGCCCAAAGATAAAACTGCCGGGCAGGCGCAGGCTGCCATCGCTGAGCACATCGAGCTGCATATCCCCTAACGTGAGCTGCGCATGCGCCGCTTGGGGCGCCCAAAGTGCTCCGCTGGCGGCCAAGGCGGCTCCGCCGCTGGATTTTAGGAAATCGCGTCTAGAAATCGGCACGGCTTGGGTCCTCCACTTATTCCATAAGTTGAATGTGATACATGGTTCGTGTTTTGACAAGCCCTCATGTCATTTTCAAACGGCTGGGACGGCCAAGCGTTGATCTTCAGCGCCTGCGAGGGCCGGGCCGCTATCCGTTGCCTCGGCCAGCGAAATTTGCGGCATCGGCTGCGGCGGTCCATACAGCTTTGGCCTTATTGACGGTTTCTTGGTATTCGGCCTCAGGATCGCTGTCATAGACAACCCCTCCGCCAGCCTGTGAATAAAGCTTGCCATCTTTGAGCACAGCTGTGCGCAGCGCAATACAGATGTCCATATCGCCACGCGCTGAAAAATACCCGCAGCCGCCCCCGTAAACGCCGCGTTTTTCCGGCTCCAGTTCGTCAATGATTTGCATGGCCCGAACTTTGGGCGCGCCCGAGAGTGTGCCGGCGGGCAGCCCTGCTAAGAGCGCCGCCACGGCATCATGTGCCGGATCAAGCTCGCCCACGACATTCGAGACGATATGCATCACATGGCTATAGCGCTCAACGGAGAATTTTTCGGTCGGGCGCACGGTGCCAATTTTGGCGACCCGCCCCACGTCGTTGCGGCCCAGATCCAACAGCATGAGATGTTCGGCCAGCTCTTTGGGATCGGCCAAAAGATCGGCCTCTAGGGCCTTATCTTCCTCGGCAGTTGCGCCGCGCTTGCGCGTGCCGGCAATCGGCCGAATGGTGACCTCATTGTCCATCAGGCGCACCAGGATTTCCGGGCTCGCACCGATGATTTGGAAATCGCCATAATTAAAAAAGAACATGAAAGGCGAGGGGTTCACACGCCGCAGCGCCCGATACATCGCGAAGGGGGGGAGCGTGAAGTCCTGCGCCCAGCGTTGGGCGGGCACGACCTGGAAGATATCCCCGGCTTTTATGTAGTCCTTCGCCTTCTCGACCGCTGCAAGGTAGCCGTCTTTGGTGAAATTCGACACAGGCGCACCCACATGCGCCGCGCCGCTGAGTTCTCTATGGGTTGAACTCACGGGGCGCTCGAGATCACGCAGGGCATCCATGACCCGTTCGGCGGCCTGGGCATAGGCTGCGCGCGCTGAGAGACCGGAGTTGACCCATGCCGGGGAGACAAGTGTCACCTCACCTTTGACACCATCCAGCACGGCCACGACCGTTGGGCGGATCATGACGGCATCGGGCACGCCAATGGGATCTGGGTTGATATCCGGCAGATGCTCCACCAAGCGGATCATATCATAGCCGAGATAGCCAAAAAGCCCGGCCGCCGCAGAGGGCAAATCGGCCGGCATATCGATGCGGCATTCCGCAATTAAAGCGCGCAGCCCATCCAGCGGATTGCCCTCTTGGGGTGCAAAACTGTTGTGATCGAACCGGGCCTCGCGGTTGATCTCACTGGTCCTGCCCCGGCAGCGCCAAATCAAATCTGGCTTCAGCCCAATAATGGAATAGCGACCTCGGATTTCCCCGCCAGTCACACTCTCTAGGATGAAACTATCCCTCTGTGCCTCAGACAATTTGAGCATGACCGAGACGGGCGTGTCGAGATCGGCCGCGAGGCGTGAATAAACCAGTTGATTTTCGCCGGCCTCATATTTGGCGGCAAACTCTTCGTAGGATGGTGTGAGTTCCATTGGGGTTATCCACCGCCCAGCAAGCTGTTGTTGACGGAGCGCAGCGTTGTTGGATTAATCTCAACATCCACCGCGCCGCGTGCGGCGTCGCTGAAGGCTTCGAAGACATCGCGCGCCAGGGTGGTATCGATGCGATTGGCTAAGATTTTTTGCAGCGATTGCACTTGGGGGTCTTCAAAATCGGCGGCATGCACGGCGCGGGGGATAAGAATGATCGCGCCCTCGCCGGCGTCCAGCACGGCGGCTTTGCCCAGCTCAGTTTCAAAAGCGGTCATCACCAATGTTGGCGGCGTTCCGTCTACGCTGTCATTGCGGTTCATATCGTCTTGCAGATTTTCTGTCAGGCCAAAGCTGGCCAGGGGCGCGTCGAGCGAGACCTGCGGCGCAATGCCCTCGGCCAGGACAAGCAACTGCTTCTGAATCTGTTGCGCAGTCCAGCTTTCGGCAACGGCCTCTCGGACGCTGTCCAAAGGCTGCAGCTCTGCGGGCGTCTCTCCATCAAGGCGCAGAGCAAAGATACCGTTGTCGCTCAAAGATTCGAGTGTTGGGAAATCTTCTGCGGTGACAGCGGCCGCAGCGGTTTGAAACTCTTCATAATCAGAGACGCCGCCTTCCGATTGCACAGTCCAATCCAAGGTGGCCAGTTGCAGATCGGTCTCTGTCGCCACATCTTCCAAAGTCGCGCCCCCTGCCAATAGATCATCGACCTGTTCTGCAATGTCTGCGATTTGGCGCGTGGCCAGATCCAAAGCAACATCGAGGTTCAATTGATCGCGCACGGAGTCAAAGCTTTGTTCATTTCCGTCCAAAATTGCGTTTACGCGGAATAGGGCAGGGCCGAGGTCTGTTGGTGCGGGGCCAATCACGCCAGGCTCTTGCAGCGAGAACACCAGGGAACCGGCTTCGCCCAGCTCTGCCTCTGTCACATCGCCAAGATCGACATCTTGAAGCGTCAAACCGCGGCTTTCGACCACCTCTTCGAATGTGGTTGTCTCTTCAGTGATTGCCGCCATGGCGTTTTCTGCCATATCTTGCGAGGGGAAGATCACCCGTTCCACCAGACGGCTGGGCAATTGAACAAATTCATCCCTGCGGTCCTCATAGGCGGCGCGCAAGTCACTCTCTTCGATGACCATCTCCTCTGCCAACATGGCTGGGGTCAACCAAATATAGCTGATAGATTTTGCAGCGAGGGTTGTGAATTCAGCTGGGTTTTGGCTGTGGTAGGTGACGAGATCCTCTTCGCTGGGCTCGGGCGCCGGGCTGACCAATATGTCCTTGCTGAGGCGGGCCCAGGAGAAATCCCGTGTTTCAGCAACAAATCCCACCATAGTTTTGGCATAGGCCTCCGGAGCTTTAAGGCCGGTGAGAACCGCCTCTCTCAGGACACGGCGCGCGGCATCTTCGCGCAGGGAGGTTTCGAAATCCGCTTCCTTGAGATTGTTGCGCTGCAAAACCTCTGCATAGGCCGCGCGATCAAATTCGCCATCAAGGCCCTGGAAGGCAGGAATTTCAATCACTTGCTCGCGCACCCGCGCATCGCCCGCGGAAAGGCCGAGGTCCGTGACCAATTGATCCAAAGCGCGGGTGCTGATCACCCGGTTCAAAGCACGTTGATCGAGGCCAATGGCCTGCATCTCTTGTGGGCTAATGTCGCGGCCGATTTGCTCTTGAAATTGTGCCATCTCGTTTTGCAATGCGGTGCTGTAGGAGGAGATAGACACAGTCTTATCGCCCACTTTGCCAAGGCTGCGCTGCGTGCCATTGATGCCGGCGGCGCCAAATCCGATCATGCCAAACATCAATAGCCCAACGATGATCCAAACCGCGAGTTTGCTTGCACCAGATTTTTTCTTCGTAGCCATTGGGGCGATCCCTTTAATTCAGTTCCAAATTTCATAAGCCAACAGCAGCACAGCGGCAAGCCAGTTACTGGCTTACCTGTGCCATTCTGTCAAACAAAACAGCGATCATTTCTGCGCTGATATTTGCAAATGCGATCCGCAGATGACGTCGACCATCGTCTTGCCCTGCGGGGACAAACATGGACCCCGGAAGGGCGAGGACGGCGGCCTCTTCGACGAGTTTTTTGGCAAGGGCCGTCGCATCGATGTCAAATGGATGTTCGAGATAGGCAAAATAGGCGCCAAGCCCCAAGAGACGCCACTTTTTCGCGGCCAGAATGGGGAAGTGATCGATGATCGCTTGCCGCCGGGACAGGATCTCAAGCCGCTCGGTGGCCAGCCAATCGCCCAAATTTTGCAGCCCCCAGAGCGCTGCCTTTTGCCCCAATTGGCTTGGGCAAATGGTCACCGTGTCTAGAAATTTTTCAATCTCCGCCAGCCGTGCCTGGCTGGCGATGACCGCCCCGACCCTGTGACCGGTCAGCCGATAGGCTTTGGAGAAGGAATAGAGTTGAATGAGCGTCTCGTGCCAATCGTCTTGCTCAAACAGGCGGTGGGGCGGGCCGCTGTGCAGGTGAAAATCGCGATAGGTTTCGTCGATGATTAAGGCAAGCCCGCGGGACTTGGCGAGATCATAAAAGGCCTGAATGACATCCTGGGGATATTCCACCCCACAAGGATTGTTCGGTGTGACCAAAACAATCGCCTTGGTGCGGGCGGTGATCAGCCGGGCCGCCTCAGCAGGATCGGGGATCATATCCCCTTGGCACGGCAAAGAGCAGCAGCGCACGCCGCTCATATCAAGCCACATTTTGTGATTGAAATAGAAGGGGGTCGGAAGAATGATCTCATCATTATCGTGGCAAAGCATCGCCACGGCGGCGCTGAAGGCTTGATTGCATCCAGATGTGATGGCCACCTGCGCCGCTGTGACCTGGCCTTGATAGAGCGCGCTGCTGTGACGGGCCAATTCTTCCCTCAAAGCCGGAAGCCCCAAAACGGCCCCGTAAAGATGGGTGTCTTCCTCCTCGATGACCTTGGCCATATGCGCCCGCAAAGGCGCAGGGGGCGGGGCCAGGGGCGCGGCTTGACTGACGTTGATCAAGGCGCGCTGCGAAAAGTCCTTGCCCTGCAGCCAGCTATAGGCCTCTACCACCGGCGGGGCGAAGCTATGGGCGGTGCGGCCTGTCATCCCAGCTGAACCAAAGCATGTTTCTTTTTGCCTTTCGATAATTTGATCGGCTCTGCGAAATCCTCCGCCCGCAGCACAAGGCTGGCGTCACTGAGCGGGGCGTCGTTTAATTTTGCCCCATCCTCGGAGATCAAGCGTTTCGCCTCTTTCCCACTGCCGGCCAAGCCCGATTTCACCAAAAGTTGAACGATGGAGATTCCCTGTGCGATATCGGAGGCTGTGAGGGTCAAAGTCGGCAAATCATCACCGACGCCGCCTTTTTCAAAGACATCGCGGGCGGTCGCCTCTGCGGTCTTCGCGGCATCCGCTCCATGCAGCAAACTTGTGACCTCATTGGCCAAAATGATTTTCGCGCTGTTGATCTCCGAGCCCTCCAAGGCGCCAAGACGATCGCATTCCTCAATGGGCAACTCTGTGTAGAGTTTCAAAAACCGCCCCGTGTCCGCATCGGTGGTATTGCGCCAAAATTGCCAAAACTCATAGGGCGAGAGCATATCGGCATTGAGCCATACGGCGCCATTTTGGGATTTTCCCATCTTCTTGCCGTCGGATGTGGTCATCAACTGAGAGGTGAGGCCATAGATCTCATGGTTCAAAACCCGGCGGGTCAGGTCAATCCCGTTGACGATATTGCCCCATTGATCGGATCCCCCCATTTGAAACAGGCAGCCATATCGGCGGTTCAGCTCAAGGAAATCATAGGCCTGTAAAATCATGTAGTTGAACTCAAGAAAGCTCAGTGATTGCTCACGGTCTATTCGCGATTTGACCGATTCAAAACTCAACATGCGATTGACCGAAAAATGCCGACCGATGTCGCGTAAGAAATCTAAGTAATTGAGACTGTCGAGCCATTCGGCATTGTTGAGCATCAACGCACCGGTCGGGCCGTCATCATAGCTGATATAGCTTTCGAAGACCTTTTTGATTCCAGCGATATTGCTGTCAATCTGCGCTTCTGTCAGCAAGGGACGTTCATCGGCGCGAAACGAAGGATCGCCCACCTTGGTTGTGCCCCCGCCCATGAGGGTGATCGGCCTGTGCCCGGTTTTTTGCAGCCAGCGCAGCATCATGATCTGGATCAAACTGCCCACATGCAGCGACTGCGCCGTCGCATCAAACCCGATATAGGCCGGTGTCACCCCGCGGCTCAAGGCGTCATCGAGGCCTTGGTAATCTGTGCAATCGGCCAGAAACCCGCGTTGCATCATGACGGCCATGAATTCAGATTTAGGGTGATATGTCATTGATCTCTTGTTCCTTGAAAGCCTTCGCGCCAGTGTATAGTCAAAGCGATTACATAGGGAAAGAGCATGGGCAGAAATAAGCCAATTTGGGTGACGGGTTTTATGTCTGGCACCTCGCTGGATGGGGTGGATGCGGCCTGTCTCTTGACAGATGGTGTTGATATTTCCGAATTCGGCCCCAGCGCCTATCGCCCCTATAGCGCAGCCGAGCGTCAGATTTTGCAAAGCGTGCTGGGCTCATGGCCGGGTGAGCCGGGATTGGAGCCGGCGGCGGTTTTGATTTTGAAGGCGCATCTGGAGCTGTGGTCGCAATTGCCGCCCGGGGAGCTGATTGGCTTTCATGGCCAAACCTTGAGCCATGATCCGCAAAATTTCCGCACCCATCAACTTGGCAGTGGCGCGCAATTGGCGCAGCAGGCCGGTGTGGCCGTCGCTTGGGATTTTCGGTCAGAAGATGTGGCGCGCGGCGGGCAGGGTGCCCCCCTGGCGTCGATATTTCATTGGGCGCTGGCGCGCTACAAACAGATGCAAGAGCCTGTGGCGATTTTGAATCTGGGGGGGGTCGGCAATCTCACTTGGGTGGATGCCCGCTTGCCCCCCGAGCAAGGTTTGCTGGCCTTTGATACGGGCCCCGCCAATGCGCCCCTGAATGACTACATGCTGAAAACCACGGGGCAACCCTATGATGCGGGCGGCGCTTTGGCCGCCTCGGGTCGTGTGGATCAGACGATCGTGGCCAATTTTCTACAGCATCCGTATTTCACGCGTGCCGCGCCAAAATCTTTAGATCGCGACAGCTTTGGCGATTTGGCCGGGCTTGTGGCGCAGCTGGACCCAGCCGATGCAGCCGCAACACTGACAGCGATGAGCGTTGCGGCAGTGGCTGCGGGTGCCGCGCTCATGCCGGTGACCCCCAAGCAGGTATGGATCAGTGGCGGTGGCCGAAAAAACAGTGAAATCATGCGTCAATTGGCACTGAATTTGCCGATGGAGGTTTTAGATATCGACGACATTGGTTTGGATGGCGACATGATTGAAGCGCAGGCCTTTGCCTATCTCGCAGCCCGCGTGGCGCGCGGCCTGCCGACCTCATTTCCCGCAACCACCGCGACCAAAGCGCCGCTTTGCGGTGGGAAAATCAGCTTGCCTGAGACCAAGCTGTGACGCGAGGCGCTGGGGGATGTGTTAAGAGCGTGCACAAATCCCCCAGCGGTTCACCTGCTCCGCCTTAGGCTTTAAGGATCGAGCGGCCCGCATAGATGGCGGTGTCGCCCAACTCTTCTTCAATACGGATCAATTGGTTGTATTTGGCCAGCCGATCGGACCGGGCCAATGAGCCGGTTTTGATTTGCCCGCAGTTGGTGGCGACGGCCAGATCCGCGATGGTGGCGTCTTCGGTCTCGCCGGAGCGGTGGCTCATCACATTGGTAAAGCCCGCACGATGCGCCATTTCCACCGCGCGCATGGTCTCAGTGAGCGATCCAATTTGGTTGACTTTCACCAGCATGGAGTTGGCCGATCCACGCTCAATGCCCATGGCCAAACGTTCGGGATTGGTCACAAAAAGATCGTCGCCAACCAATTGGCAGCGATCCCCAAGGGTCTCGGTCAAAAGCTTCCACCCGTCCCAATCATCCTCATCACAGCCATCTTCGATGCTGATAATCGGGTAGTCTTGCACCAAGGCGGCCAGATAGGCGACATTTTCCGCAGAGCTCAGCGATTTGCCTTCGCCCTTCATCTCATAGGTGCCATTTTTGCAATATTCGCTCGCGGCGCAATCCAAGGCGAGGTAAATGTCTTCGCCCGGCTTATAGCCGGCTTTCTCAATCGCCTGCATAATGAAGTCTAAAGCCGCGCGTGAGGATGAAATATTAGGGGCAAAACCGCCTTCATCACCAATGCCCGTTGAAAGGCCCGCGGCAATGAGATCCCCTTTGAGCGTATGGAACACTTCCGCACCCATGCGCACCGCATCGCGGATATTTTCGGCTGCAACCGGCATGATCATGAACTCTTGGATATCAATCGGGTTGTTCGCATGCTCGCCGCCATTCAAGATATTCATCATCGGCACTGGCAAGACCCGGGCGGAGGTGCCGCCGATGTAGCGATAAAGCGGCTGTCCACAATAATCTGCGGCAGCTTTGGCCACGGCTAAGGAGACCCCCAAGATCGCATTGGCACCCAGACGGGATTTATTGGGCGTGCCGTCCATCTCGATCATAGCCTGATCAATTGCGACCTGTTCATCGGCTTCAAAGCCAATCAACGCATCGGCAATTTCTCCGTTTACATTTTCAATCGCGGTCAAGACGCCCTTGCCCATATAGCGGCTTTTGTCGCCATCGCGCAGCTCAACGGCCTCATAGGCACCGGTCGAGGCTCCCGAGGGCACGGCCGCGCGGCCGAGTGTTCCATCTTCTAAAATCACATCAACCTCAACAGTGGGATTGCCCCGGCTGTCAAGAATTTCGCGGGCGTGAATATCGATAATTGTGGACATGGATGAAGCTCCGGTAAAGTTTTGTTGCGCGCGGTTTAACAAGAGGGGGCTGCGGGTGAAAGAGCCATTTGACGCAAATCTACCGCAGCTGGGATTCACGCCACAGGGCGTAAAGGCCTGATAGGACGACGATGGCCGATCCGATGAGGGTCCATTGGTCAAGCACTTCGCCAAAATACCAAACACCTATGGCCACGCCGAAGAGCAATCGCGAATAGCGAAAGGGCACGACAGCCGCGACCTCGCCGATGCGCATGGCGGCGATAATGCAGTAATAGCCCCCGATGGCGATTAATATGCTGATGGCGATCAGCAGGGCGTCTAATGACGCGGGCCAAATCAAGCGGGGATCGAAGATCAAAAGGATCACGCCAGCCGGGATTGTGGCGCCAAAACCCAATGTCGCGAGCGCCAAGCTGGGTGTGGTTTTGGCGATGCGCCGGGTCGCCACGTCGCGCGCCGACAGACCAATCACCCCCATTAGGGCCAAAAGTGCGGAGGCCTCAAAAGCCGCAGACCAAGGCCTTAAGATTATCGCAACGCCAAAGAGGCCCACAAGAATAGCAGACCAGCGCCGAACTCCGACTCTTTCGCGCAGCACCACAGCCGCGCCCAGCGTCACCAGCAGCGGGCTGACCTGAATGATGGCTGAGACCGTGGAAATGGGCACCAAGGCCAAGGCGAGCACGAAAAACGCGGTTCCGACCAGCTCGGACAGGGTGCGGCCAATCACCCAGGGATTGCTGATGATCTCCGCCGTTAAACCCTCGCCTTTATGGCGGCTCCAGATATAAAAGCCCAATGTGCCGCCAAGGCCGATCATCAAGAGAATTTGACCGGACGACAGGCGGGTTGAGAGAAGTTTGATCAGTGAATCTTCCACCGCAAAGGCGGCCATGGCCAGGGTGATGAAACCGATCCCGAGCAGATTTTCGCGTTTTAGGCTCTCAGACATTATCGCTGCGCTTAATCGGCACGCCATAAAGCTCCAAACGATGTCCTTTCAGGCGGTACCCCAGGCGCTTTGCTATTTTTTCCTGTAAGGCTTCAATATCCGGGTCGATGAATTCCACCACCTCGCCGCTGTTCATATCAATCAAATGATCGTGATGATCGCGCTCTGCATCCTCATAGCGCGCCCGACCATCGCCAAATTCCAACTTTTCCAGAATGCCTGATTCTTCGAACAGTTTTACGGATCGATAGACCGTCGCAATAGATATCCGAGGATCAAGTTTCAGCGCGCGGGCATAGAGTTCTTCCACATCGGGATGATCTTGGGACTCTTCCAAGACTTGAGCCACGGTGCGACGTTGATCGGTCATGCGCAGCCCGTTTTGTGCGCATCTTTGAATAATATCTTTCGCCATATCGTCACCACGCCCCAACTGACCGGCCAACCTCAGCGCGGATCAGGATTATCGCCCACCCGCCGGGCCATTGGCGCAACGGTGAGGCCTTGTACGATGATCGAGAACAAAACCACAATATAGGTTACGGTTAAAATAAGCGGTTTGTACTCAGATTCTGGCAAGGAGAGCGCCAAAGCGATGGAAATTCCGCCTTTAAGGCCCCCCCAGGTCATGATTGGGACAATGCCTCGGGAGAAGTCGCGGAAGGGGCGCAGAACCATGATGGGCACAATGACCGCGCACCAGCGGGCCAAAAGCGATAGGCCAATTGCCAAGAGGCCGGCGGTGATTGCGCTGAGGGAGAAAGCAATGGCAAAGACCTCTAAGCCGATCATCAGAAATAGGATCGCATTCAAAATCTCATCAAGCAATTTCCAAAACGCATCGACATAGTCGCGGGTTTTTTGGGTCATCGCATGGGCCGTCCTCTCATCGCCGATCAAAAGCCCGGCGCAGACGGCCATAATCGGGGCGGAGACATGCAGCCAAAGCGCCAATTGATAGCCGCCAAAGGCGAGCGCAAGCGTCAGCAGGACTTCCACGGAATAATCGTTAATCTCACACATCACCCGATAGGTGCCCCAACCCAGGGCAAGACCCAGAACAGCCCCGCCAAAGGCCTCGCGGACAAACAAGAGCGCCGCATCACCAAAGCCGCTGCCATGGGTGCCAGCAGCCGGAAAGGCCAGGCCCACAAAGATCAAAAACACCACATAGCCGACGCCGTCATTAAACAGGCTCTCGCCGGCAATTTTGGTCTCAAGCGACTTGGGCAGGTTCGCCGCCCGTAAGACACCCAATACGGCCACAGGATCGGTGGGGGAAATCAGCGCGCCGAAGACCAGCGCAATCAGCAACGGCGCGCCGGTGATCCAACTAAATCCTATGCCAGCGACCGCTGTCGACAAGCAGACGCCCATGGTGGCCATGAGCATGACAATGCCCCAATTGGCCTTGAGATCGGAGAATTTGACATGCAAGGCGCCGGCAAACAACAAAAGCCCCAGCATCCCTTCCAGCAAAGCATCTGAAAAATCAAACGCGACGACCATCTGTCGAAGCTCTGCGGTCAACTGCAGGCCGGGCCAGAGGGCATCCAGGCCGAGGAGGCCCAGCGAGGTCAGAAGCGAGACGATAAATATACCAATAGCCGATGGCAGGCGGAAGAAAATCGCATTGATGGCGGCAAATATGCCGGCCAGAACAATAAGGGCGGAAGTGATTTGCAAAAACGTCATAGGTGTTTTCTGCCACAGGCATGGGAAAATTTCTATACCGCGCCGCGCTAGGTGCCGCAAAAAGTTTGGGTTACAACCTCTTGCGGGTTAGGGGCGGCGATGAACCTTGCGGTGTCACAGTGGGAAAATGGCGTCTTAAGCGCCGCATGCAGCGCATCAAACAGCTGCATGTCACCGGACACCGCATCGGCAATCATGGCCTCCACCAGATGATTGCGTGGGATGATCGCCGGGTTGACCTGCACCAATGCATCCTGCGCAGGCCCTGCCGCCTGCCAACGGGCATGCCAATCGGCAAAATCCGGATGCGCGCCCAAATAGGCGCGGCTCTCCCCAGTGGCCAATGCCCGAAAACACAGCGTAAAATCTGCGCCCATATCGGCCATGAGTTTGAGGAGCCCATCGATCAGCGCCTCTGCCTCTGGGGTGGCGGTCAAACCGATCTTGCGGGCAAAAACCGCGGTATATTCACGCGCGAATATGTCACCAAAGCCCTGCACAATCTCGGTAAAACGGGTGATGCTGGCGTTGCGATCCTCCGCGAGGGGCAGCAAAGCCGTGGCCAGTTGCGCCATATTCCATGCCGCCAAATTTGGCTGATTTCCATAGGCATAGCGGCCCTGCCGATCAATGGAGCTGAAGGTCTTCATTGGCACAAAATCATCCATGAAAGCGCAGGGGCCATAATCAATGGTGAGCCCGCCCACATGGCTGTTGTCGGTGTTCATCACGCCGTGAATAAAGCCCACCCCCATCCATTGCGCGATCAGGCGCGCTTGCGCGGCCACGGCTGCGCTCAAAAAATCTTCGGCGGTTTGAGCCTGGTGGTAATGGCGCTCTATGGCCTGTTGCAGAAGGGCGTTCAGCGCTTGAGTGTCGTCGCGGGCGGCAAAATACTGAAATGTACCCACCCGAATATGGCTTGAGGCTGTTCTGCATAGGATCGCGCCGGGCAGGGGGCCTTGCTCGCGCAGAATGGTTTCCCCCGTGGCCACCGCCGCCAGGGCGCGGGTGGTGGGAATGCCGAGCGCATGCATGGCTTCACTTATCAAATATTCACGCAAGACCGGCCCATACCATGCCCGCCCATCGCCATTGCGCGACCAGGCGGTGCGTCCGGCGCCTTTGAGTTGAATATCAAAGCGCCCTTGCGGTCCGATCACCTCGCCAAGCAGAACCGCGCGCCCGTCGCCAAGCTGGGGGTTCCAATGGCCAAATTGATGGCCAGCATAGGCCTGCGCGATCGGCTCTGCGCCCAAAGGAATTTGATTGCCCGCCATAAAGACTGGCCAATCGTCCTCGAAGGTTATGCCCAACTCCTGCGCATGTTCGGTATTGAGCCTCAAGCCCCTGGGGGCTGCAACCGGCACAGGCGCTTGCCGGGTGAACATCTGCGGCGGCAGGGCGGCGTAGCTATTGTCCCAAGTGGCCTGCATCACAAGCAGGCCAAGCGTTGGGTGAGGAGATCAAAAAATTTCGCCGCATCTATTTGCCCTAGAAACAGGGCATTGGCCGGACGATCCGTCACGCGCCACCAATCGGCAACGGTCATGCCTCGGGTCAGCTCGGATTGGGTTTCAATTTCCACATTGATCCTCCGCCCTGAGAAGAGCTCTGGCGCGATCAAATAGGCTATGACGCATGGATCGTGAAGCGGCGCGCCTTCGGAGCCATATTTCTCGGTATCAAACCGCTCAAAAAATTCCGTCCAGCCGGCCACAACCTCGCAGACCGGATGGTTCTTGGCCCGCAGCGCGGCGCTCCAGGCTGGGTTTGTCAGCGCCTTATGCGTTACATCCAGCGGCGCTACGACGAGATCTAGGCCGGATTGAAACACCAGTTGAGCCGCTTCGGGGTCGACATAGATGTTAAATTCAGCAGCGGGTGTGATATTGCCCACCTCAAAATAAGCCCCGCCCATCAAGACAACCTGCGCGATGCGTTCTGCGATATCAGGCGCGCGTTGCAGAGCGGTGGCAATATTTGTCAGCGGCCCAAGGGGGCAAAGGGTGATGGTCTTTGGCGGCGCGGCGCGCAAGCTGTCGATGATAAAGTCGACCGCATGCGTGCTTTGCACGGTCATAACAGGGTCCGGCAGGAGCGCCCCGTCCAATCCGCTGGCGCCATGGACATGTTCTGCCGTGACCAAACCGCGGCCCATGGGGCGATCACAGCCGGCAAAAACTGGCACATCGGCGCGCCCCGCCAATTCGCAAACCTGCCGCGCATTGAAGCTCGTGCGCTCCAAAGGCACATTGCCGGCAACGCAGGTCAGTCCCAGCACGTTAAGCTCGGGTGAGGCCAAGGCCAGCAAGATTGCCACCGCATCATCTTGGCCGGGATCTGTGTCAATGATGATGTCTCGGCGCATTGGCTGACCTCGCTGTGCGGTTAGGGTGTCACTGAGGAAATTTGGGGATCAATCCGTCCCGCGATAGGGTTGAACATATTGCAAGGCCATATCCCAGGGAAAGAAGATCCAAGTGTCTTGGCTCACTTCCGTGATGAACGTATCCACCATCGGGCGGCCTTGCGGTTTGGCATAGACCGTGGCGAAATGGGCCTTGGGATATTTGGAGCGCACCAATTCCAGAGTTTTGCCACTGTCGACCAAATCATCAATGACCAAAATCCCTGTACCGTCGCCCATCAACTCCGCATCCGGTGCCTTGAGAATAACAGCATCGGCACGGTCTTGATGGTGATAGCTTTTCACGCTGATCGTATCGACATTGCGCACATCCAATTCCCGCGCCACAATCATCGCAGGGGCCATGCCCCCGCGTGTGATGGCGACAATTGCGCGCCAGCCGCCGTCTTCAGGGCCTTTGCCATCGAGTCGCCAGGCCAATGCCCGCGAATCGCGGTGCATCTGATCCCAGCTGACATGGAAGCCTTTTTCATGTGGTAGACGGTCTGACATGGTGTTTCCTTACCTTTAAAATCGCATTGCCTGTTATTCAGGCAGCTCGAGACCCTTCATTCCAATAACATGATAGCCGGCATCCACATGCAGGATTTCTCCCGTCACACCCGATCCGAGGTCTGACAGCAGATAAAGAGCCGATTTTCCAACTTCCGCTTGGGTCACCGTGCGGCGCAACGGGCTGTTGGTTTCATTCCATTTCATAATCTCGCGAAAATCGCCGATGCCCGAGGCGGCTAGGGTTTTGATGGTGCCTGCTGAGATCGCGTTCACGCGGATATTATAGCGCCCCAGGTCTTCGGCCAAATAGCGCACCGAGGCTTCCAAAGCGGCCTTTGCCACACCCATAACATTGTAATTGGGCATGACTTTTTCGGCGCCATAATAGGTCATGGTCAGGCAGGATGCGCCCGGGGCCAAAAGCTCCTGAGCCGCTTGCAAAATAGCGGTGAAGGAATAGGCCGAAATATCCATGGTCATTAGGAAATTGGCCCGAGATGTGTTGATATATTGTCCGCGCAACTCGGATTTATCTGAAAAGCCAATGGCATGCACGATGAAGTCAATCTGGCCCCAGGTGTCTTTGGCTTGTTGCATCAAAGCGGCGATGGAGTCGGGGTCGCCTGCGTCACATTCTGCCACGATGGGCGCATTGAGCTGTTGGGCCAGCGGCAGAACGCGTTTTTTCATAGCCTCCCCCACATAGGTCACGCCGATTTCGGCGCCCTCGGCCTGCAAAGCCTCCGCGATGCCCCAGGCAATTGATTTGTCATTGGCCAGGCCCATGATCAGGCCCCGTTTTCCGGTCATCAGCCCCATTGGACTTTCCCCCATCGAGAATTATATACTGAATTGTCTAAGCGAACACCCCCTGTGCATCAACCCAAAGGCGACCTCTGACATGGAAAAAAGAACTGGAATTTTCGAAGGCAATGATCCCTTTGCATTGGCACGAGATTGGATGAGCGCGGCGGAAGCCGGGGAGCTCAACGATCCGAACGCTATGGCCCTGTCCACAGTTGACAGTCAGGGCATGCCCAATGCGCGGATAGTGTTGCTGAAATCTATCGAGGATGGCGGTTTTGTCTTTTATACCAATTATGAGAGTAAAAAGGCTCAAGAGGCCTTTGAAGCCGGCCGTGCGGCCTTTGTGATCCACTGGAAATCTCTGCGCCGCCAGATCCGGTGTCGTGGATTTGTGGAGCGAGAAGATGGACCGCTGGCCGATGATTACTTCATGAGCCGGTCGCCGCTGTCGCGGATCGGGGCTGTGGCTTCGATGCAGTCGCAACCGCTTGAGTCGCGGCAGGTTTTGATGGACCGAGTTGACGCGGTGCGCGCGGAGCAGGGCGATTCTGTCACGCGGCCAAGTTTTTGGGGCGGGATTCGCATCACACCGGTCGAGTTGGAATTTTGGGCAGATGGCGAGGCGCGTTTACACGACCGTTTTCGATGGACACGATCAACGCCAGAGGCGGAGTGGGATGTCCAACGTTTGTATCCCTAGGCCGTTTTTCAATAGCCTGTGACATCCGATGGGCTTGGGCGCGCAGACGGTGTCATTGACCCCAGACGAGAGGGACCGCGCTGGCAAAGTTTGGGCATCGCTGTGCGAAAATTTGCGTCAGCGCGGTGCATATGTGGTTGAGCGCGGCACTAAATTAATTTACGATAGAAACGGTTACGTATTAGATATTTGAAATTGTTTAATTTAATTATTGAAAGATAAACATGTCACGAGACACTGTTGATGGCGGTTTGACGCTTACCGGAACAATTAAGTGGTTTGATCCCGTAAAAGGCTTTGGTTTCATCGTTTCTGATGAAATTGATATGGATATTTTGTTGCATGCCAATGTGCTGCGTAATTTTGGGCAAAGTTCGATTGCCGATGGGGTTGAGATCAAAGTGATCGCCCATCGCTCTGACCGGGGGATTCAGGCCTCTGAGGTCTTATCCGTCGCCTCGCCCAGTTCATTTAACACCTTTGGCTATGGAGAAATGGACGCGCTGGATGATGTGGCCCTGTCGGAGATTGAGCTACAGCCCGGGCGGATCAAATGGTTCGACAAGGCCAAGGGTTTCGGGTTTGCAAATGTGTTTGGAAAGTCTGAGGACATATTTGTGCATATCGATGTCTTGCGTCGCTGTGGACTTTCGGGTTTGGTTGCGGGCGAAGGGGTGGCCCTGAGAGTTGTTGAGGGTGAGCGGGGCTTGATGGCTGTTGCGATCCTAAGCTGGGAGGCGGCGCAGGTCGAATGAACCGTTACATTGCAATCCTCGCTGCGCTTGTCTGTTGTATCGGCAGCGTCGGCGCCGCGGATTGCAAGGAAGGTCACGTCCACTTGTCGGGGTCTTGGGGCAGCGCGAAATTCCAAGTTGAAGTCATGGATGATGAGGCCGAGCGGGCACGCGGTTTGATGCACCGGCCGCAGCTTGACAAGTTTTCTGCCATGCTCTTCGTCTATGAGCGCGAGCGGCCTTTGTCCTTTTGGATGAAAAACACCTTGATCGCCTTGGATATACTGTTTTTCGATTCTCAGGGGCGCTTGGTGAATATTCGCGCAGATGCGATTCCCGGCGATGAGACACCATTGCGCAGCACCGGGCCAGCGCAATATGTTTTGGAGATCAACGCTGGGCTTGCCGCCGCGTTAAAAATGGGTCCGAATACGGTTTTGAGCCATGCGCGGCTGGCGCAGAACGAAAAAACCCCCGGCTGTGTGTGAAAACCTCTTTTCTTTCTCAATCCAATTGCCTAAAGAAGCCGCAGTGTCGGGGCGTGGCGCAGTCTGGTAGCGCACCTGTTTTGGGTACAGGGGGTCGTGAGTTCGAATCTCGCCGCCCCGACCACTTTCTCTGTTAAATTCAGCATCTATTGCACCATCGTCCGCGCGGGGTTTTTGGCGGGCGACCTGCGGCGCAAACGCGCGATAGTGATCATCCGGCGAGGGTTTTTTCGATTATCTAAGCTCTCTATGACAGATGCGCTGCGTTAAATGGTCTGTGCGCACGCTATATTGTGGTCCCAAAAGGATAGAAATTTAATCGTTTTCTGCGTCAAGCAAATTTTCATTTTAATTAAGTTAAAAAATCGTTGACCTGCCCGCAGAAACTGGGGACAGTTAGTGGTGGCAGCGAAGAAATACACAAAATGTAGTGTTTCGAACTAGGCGGTGAGGCCCCTGGACCAAAACAGGTTTCAGAGATGTGAATGCTGGTTGATTAGTTAGAGAGCCGTATTTAAACGGCAAAATGAGGCAGAGACATGAAGATTGAACGGCGATTTACCAGCCCCAATGAAGACGCATATAGCTCAATTGAGTTCACAAAAACAACAAGCGAGATTCGCAATCCAGATGGCACAGTGGTGTTTCACCTTGCCGATCTCGAAGTTCCAGCATCATGGTCTCAGGTGGCCTCAGATGTTTTGGCGCAGAAATATTTCCGCAAAGCGGGTGTGCCTTCTGAAACGAAAGCCGTGAAAGAATCAGGTATTCCGAGCTTCCTGCGGCGTCGCGTGGCGTCAGAGAATGCAACATTTGGCGGGGAAACCTCTGCCAAGCAAGTCTTTGATCGTTTGGCCGGCGCATGGGCCTATTGGGGCTGGAAGGGTGGCTATTTCACCACTGAAGAAGACGCCAGCGCCTATTTTGACGAAATGCGCTACATGTTGGCAACCCAAAGGGCCGCGCCAAACTCGCCGCAATGGTTCAATACGGGGCTTCATTGGTCCTATGGGATTGATGGTCCGGCGCAGGGGCATCATTACGTTGATTACAAGACGGGCAAGCTGACCAAATCCGACAGCAGCTATGAGCATCCGCAGCCGCATGCGTGCTTTATTCAATCCGTCTCCGATGATCTGGTGAATGACGGCGGGATCATGGATCTTTGGATCCGTGAGGCGCGTTTGTTTAAATACGGTTCGGGTACAGGCACCAACTTCTCCTCCCTGCGCGGCGCCGGTGAACATCTCTCGGGCGGCGGCAAATCTTCTGGCCTGATGGGCTTTTTGAAAATCGGTGATCGGGCCGCCGGAGCGATCAAATCCGGTGGCACCACCCGCCGGGCCGCGAAAATGGTGATCTGTGATGCAGATCACCCGGATATCGAAGACTTCATCAATTGGAAGGTGATCGAGGAGCAAAAAGTGGCCTCCATCGTGGCCGGCTCCAAAATGCACGAAGAAAAGCTCAATTTGATTTTTGCTGCGATTAAATCATGGGATGGGGCGGCAACAGACGCCTATGATCCCAAAGTGAACCCCGCATTGAAAGAGGCGGTGAAGGCGGCGAAGAAAGTATCCATCCCAGAGACCTATGTCAAACGCGTGCTGGATTACGCCAAACAGGGCCACACCAGCATCGAGTTCCCAACCTATGACACAGATTGGGATTCGGAGGCATATAACTCTGTCTCTGGTCAAAATTCCAACAACTCGATCCGTGTCACCGACGCGTTTCTCTACGCGGTTCAAAAGGATGCGGATTGGCAATTGTTGAACCGGACCGATGGCTCTGTTTCCAAGACCATAAAAGCGCGTGATCTTTGGGAGCAGGTGGGGCATGCTGCATGGGCCTGCGCCGATCCGGGCATTCAATATCATGACACGGTCAATGCTTGGCACACTTGCCCTGCGGACGGGGAAATCCGCGGGTCCAATCCGTGTTCTGAATATATGTTCCTAGATGACACCGCCTGCAATCTGGCCTCGATGAACTTGCTGACCTTCTATGAGAACGGTGAGTTCCAAGCAGAGGATTATGTGCATGCCACACGTCTTTGGACGGTGACCCTTGAGATCAGTGTCTTGATGGCGCAGTTCCCCTCCAAGGAAATCGCGCAACGCTCCTACGAATTCCGCACCCTGGGTCTCGGCTATGCCAATATCGGCGGGTTGTTGATGAATATGGGGTTGGGCTATGACAGTGACGAGGGCCGGGCGCTCTGCGGCGCGCTCACAGCTGTGATGACTGGTGTGGCCTATGCCACCTCGGCCGAAATGGCGGGCGAATTGGGGCCTTTCCCGGGCTACAAGAAAAATTCCGACAGCATGCTGCGTGTGATGCGCAATCACCGCAATGCGGCCTATGGAAAAAGCGATGGCTATGAAGGTCTTGCCATCAAGCCGGTGCCGCTCGATCATGCGAATTGCCCTGATCAACGCCTGGTGGCTCTCTCAAAACAGAGTTGGGATACAGCCATCGCCCTGGGGGAAAAGCACGGCTACCGCAATGCGCAATCCACTGTGATTGCTCCAACCGGCACCATCGGTCTGGTTATGGATTGTGACACGACGGGCATTGAGCCAGATTTCGCCTTGGTGAAGTTCAAAAAGCTCGCAGGTGGCGGATATTTCAAGATCATCAACCAATCGGTGCCGGCGGCATTGGCCAAACAAGGCTACCGCAGCAATGAAATTGAAGAGATTGTGAGCTATGCTGTGGGGCATGGGTCACTGGGCAATGCACCTGGAATCAATCACACGGCATTGATTGGACATGGCTTTGGCCAGGCTGAAATTGACAAGATTGAAATGGCCCTGCCGTCTGCTTTTGATATTCGCTTTGTGTTCAATCAATGGACCTTGGGGGCAGACTTCTGCACCGGTGTTTTGGGTATTCCAGAAGCCAAGCTCATGGATCCAAGCTTCGATTTGCTCACGCATTTGGGCTTTAGCCGGGCAGATATTGATGCGGCCAATGACCATGTTTGCGGCACAATGACTTTGGAAGGTGCGCCGCATCTGAAACAAGAGCATTACAGCATCTTCGATTGCGCCAATCCTTGTGGCAAAAAGGGCAAGCGGTATCTGAGTGTGAACAGCCATATCTATATGATGGCCGCCGCACAGTCCTTTATCTCGGGTGCAATTTCCAAAACCATCAATATGCCCAATGACGCAACCATTGAGGAGTGTCAGGCGGCCTATGAATTGAGCTGGTCTTTGGGAATCAAGGCCAATGCTTTGTATCGCGATGGCTCCAAGCTGTCGCAACCTCTGGCCGCTTCGCTGGTCGAAGATGATGAGGAGGCCGAAGAGATACTTGCAACGGGTTCCGCCCAAGAAAAAGCCGTGGTTTTGGCAGAGAAAATCGTCGAAAAAGTGGTGATCAAAGAGGTGATCCGCTCGAACCGAGAAAAAATGCCACAACGGCGCCGGGGCTATACGCAAAAGGCGATCGTTGGCGGTCATAAGGTCTATCTGCGCACAGGTGAGTATGAGGATGGCCAATTGGGCGAGATCTTCATCGATATGCACAAGGAAGGCGCGGGATTCCGGGCGATGATGAATAACTTTGCCATTGCGGTCTCTGTCGGTCTGCAATATGGCGTGCCGCTGGATGAATTCGTGGACGCTTTCACCTTCACCAAATTTGAGCCAGCGGGCATGGTGCAAGGCAACGACAGCATAAAGAATGCCACCTCTATCTTGGATTACATCTTCCGGGAATTGGCGGTCTCCTATCTCGACCGCGAAGATCTGGCCCATGTTAAGCCCGAGGGCGCGTCTTTTGACGACATTGGCCGCGGAGAAGAGGAGGGGGCCTCCAACCTGCGCGCTGTGGAAGAGAGCAAAGCGGTCAAGGGAATCGAAGTGCTCAAGCAAATGGTCTCCACGGGGTATCACCGCAACCGGGTGCCGCAAGAATTTGTGGTCTATCAGGGCGGTCAAATGCTGGGGGCCGTCGCCGCTGAGGCAATGCCAATGGAAGCGGCGTTGGATGCGGCTGTGGCCATCACCACACGCGGCTCCGAGGGGGCAACTGCCGCGGTTATGGATGATCGCACCAAGGCAAAAATGCAGGGGTATGAAGGCGATCCTTGCGGTGAATGCGGCAATTATACATTGGTGCGCAACGGCACCTGTATGAAGTGCAACACCTGCGGCGGCACATCGGGCTGTAGCTAAACCGGGCACTCATGCAAACACTTGGGGCTGGCTTCGGCTGGCCCCTTTTTTGACGGCGCAGATCCCCTAAAGAGCCACAGTTGGCCGAGACCACCGAAGAATCCCTCTTGGCGGTTCTCCCATGGATTGGTAGGCTTAGGGAAAATCTAACTGGAAATCATGCGTCATACCGTTCCCATAGCTTCGCAATTTTACGTTACAGCGCCCCAACCCTGTCCCTATCTCGAGGACCGGATGGAGCGTAAGCTTTTCACGTCTTTGCAGGGGGGAGATGCGGGGATTTTGAACAATGGCCTTTCAAAACAAGGGTTCCGGCGGTCGCAAAATGTTCTATACCGTCCGGCCTGCGCCTCTTGCTCGGCCTGCCTTTCGGCGCGGATTGATGTCGCCAAGTTTCAACCGAGCCGGTCGCAAAAGCGGATCTTGAGGCGCAACGCCGCATTGCGTCGCCGGCGTATTGCCCCTTGGGCCACCGAACAACAATATGAGCTGTTTCGCAGCTATCTCGATGCCCGCCATGCGGAGGGCGGTATGGCCGATATGGATATTTTCGAATTTGCGGCCATGATTGAGGAAACCCCTGTGACCAGCCGCGTGATGGAATATGCGCAATCGGATGGGGAGTTGAAGGCGGTGTGCCTGACAGATATTTTCGATGATGGCCTGTCCTTGGTATATAGCTTCTTTGACACCTCGCAGCCGCAAAACTCCATCGGCACCTATATGATCCTCGATCACATCGAAATGGCGCGCGCCGCCGGCCTGCCCTTTGTTTATCTTGGGTATTGGGTGCCTGGCAGTCCAAAAATGGACTATAAAGCGCGGTTCAAAGGTGTTGAGATTTTCCGAAATGGCCAGTGGCAGCCACTTGATCTCACAGATGATTTCAACCGCGATAAAAACCTATGTGAGATTAAATCAATCTCTGAGCAGGTGGCTCAAATCGCCATGCCTGAGGTGACCCACAGCCACGAGGCTTAGGCGCATTGCAAAAACAGGCGCGCAAAAAAAGGGGCGCTCTTTGGAGCGCCCCTTTTCTTTGCCCAGTCTCGGATCATCCCGCCAAGAGGTTGGGAACGATGGTGACGACCCATGGGAACCAGTACAAGAGCAACAGCCCTAGAACTTGGATCAACACAAAGGGGATAACACCGCGGTAAATATGCCCGGTTGTGACTTCTTTTGGCGCAACGCCGCGCAGGTAAAACAGCGCAAAGCCAAAGGGCGGTGTCAAGAATGAGGTTTGAAGGTTGACCGCAATCATGATCGTGACCCATTTGGGATCCATGGTTCCCCCATAAATCACCGGGCCGACGATGGGGATGACGATGTAGATGATTTCGAGAAAATCAAGGACAAAGCCCAAGACAAAGAGCACGAGCATCACAATCAGGAAGACTGTGAACTCATTATCAAAGCTTTTCAGGAAGTCTTGGATATAATGTTCGCCTCCAAAGCTAATCACCACGAGGTTGAGCAATTGCGAGCCAATCAAAATGGTGAAGACCATAGAGGTGACCTTCGCGGTTTCTCGCACGACCGGGCTCAAGACGCCCGAGCGGAACAATGTCCAACAGGCATAGAGCAGCCCGAAGAGCGCATAGAGATAGGCCGCCTGAGCGACGAAGAAGGCCACCCAGCTTTCCAAGGACACCGCATCTTGCCGCACGCGCAGATCAAAATTCATCCCAACAAGAAGCATGATCACCAATGCGAAGGCAGAACCGATGATGATTTTGGGTGATTTATTTTCATCTTTTAATTTGCGGAAGGCCGCCAACATGATCGCGCCGCCCGCGCCAAGGGCCGCCGCCGGCGTTGGGTTGGTGATGCCACCGAGTATGGAGCCCAGCACTGCGACGATGAGAATGAGCGGCGGGAATACCACCCGTATCAACTCATTTGCCGCCAAACGCGGCACCGCGTGGCGCAGCCCATAAAATATGAGTGCCATAGGCAGCACCATAATGATCAGAGTGACGCCTGCCGATGTGCGCGGAGTGACAAAAACAATATCCATAACCAGGCCCAAAGCCACCCCAGCAAAGCCGATGGCCAGCGGCCTGAAATCCTGCCGCGGCGCCACACCCCGAGCTGTGGTGAGAACCAGTGTCATCAGGATCAAGCCAATCGCAATCCCGAGACCAATGGGCGCGGCATCTGCCACACGCTGGGAGATATTGTCCTCAATTTCTTGGTCAGTGAGGGCCCGGCTCTCCACCGCGCCGCCTGCGTCGGCAATCGCCTGCTGTTCTGAAATCGCCAGATCCCAGGCCTCTTGCCCGTGCAGCTCAATCATAGCCGCCTGGCAGTCAGGTCCAACATTGGTTCGAAGCGAAGCGCCTTCCGACAGTTCCGACCGTGATGAGACCGAGATATCTTGCGAGCCAATCATATTGGCCTGCCCAAGCAGGATGGCGCCACCGATCAGGGCGATCGGGGCGGCCAAGAACCACTGCAGCGCGTGATTGCGGCCAATCGGATCGCCAGAGCCGCCGGCCATTTGCACCGCCGGTGCCTTGGATGGGTTGATCAGCGCATAGATGAAAGCATAGCCCGCGTAGAGTGCGGCCAGCAAAATTCCCGGCAAAAGCGCCGCTTGGAACAACGTGCCGACAGAGACCACCGCAGGCTCGCCCAGATAGGTCAAGGCATCGGTACAGCCCAAAGATTGGGCCCGCACTTCCTGGGCCCGCGAGTAAAGATCACCGGCCAGAGTTCCCAGCAAGACAATCACGATCGAGGGTGGAATGATCTGCCCCAGGGTGCCAGAGGCAGCGATCACGCCCGTCGAGAGCTCGGGTGAATAGCCATTGCGCAGCATGGTGGGCAAGCTGAGCAGCCCCATGGTGACCACCGTCGCGCCGACAATGCCGGTTGAGGCCGCCAAAAAAGCGCCCACGACGACAACAGAGACGGCGAGACCGCCGGGCAGGGGGCCAAAGACCCGCGCCATAGTGGTCAAAAGATCATTGGCAATTTTTGACCGCTCGAGGGTGATGCCCATCAAAACAAACATCAAAACCGCCAAAAGTGTTTCGATAGATTGCCCCGCCAGCACCCGCTCGTTGATCCGGTTGACAATGAAGGAGACATTGCGATCCAGCGCCACTTCCCAGCCATTTGTGAAAACAGGCACCTCAATACGCGGCAAATCTGGGTATCGGAACACGCTTACCGTCTCCGCCTTTATTCCCTGACCCATCAGCGCGCCAAATTCCGCGGAGGATTTGTCAATCGCCTGGTGAATCAACAGCCCGCCGCTGTCCAAAGCCGCGATAATGCCAAAGGAGATGACCGCAGAGCCACCAATGGCGAAGGCCACCGGGAAGCCTGAGAGGATCCCGCCAAAGAGGCACAGAAAAACGATCAATAGGCCAATTTCGACGCCATCTAATCCAAAAATCATAGCTCTAGCCCCTAATGAATATCTGCGGCCAATTCGGCCTCTGCGTCGCCAAGTCGATCTCGATCGAGGTATTTGCCCTCAGAGGCTTCCCCCTCTTTCATTTCGAGATAAGATCGGTAGAAGAACGCGATCGCTTGTAAAATGATCATAGCACAGAAGAGCACCAGCAATATTTTAAAGAGAAAATATGCGTTGAACCCATTGGGGGAAAACCCAATTGTTTCAACATTCCACTTAAACGCGCGTGATTTTCCGTCAACCAACCGCTGCAGCGTGTCACTGGCCGATACTTTTGGCGTGACCAAGTGCCGCCACAGAAAATACCAAGAGTACATCCAAGTGAGCATCGCAGCCGGCACCATGAAAAACAGGCTGCCCAGCATATCGATGATCCGTTTCGTGCGATAGCTGACGACCGAATAAATCAAATCCACGCGCACATGCCCCCCTTGAACAAAGGTATAGGCGGCGCAAAGGCAGACGATCATGGCGTTGTAAAATTTAAGCTCTTCGGCGTACCAGCTGATGTCCTTGCTTATGCCAACGCCAAATCCGAAGGTGATCTGGGCCTCCAGGAAAATTCGTTGAATGAAGACAATCACGATCTGCTGCAACACCATCAATAGGCCAGCCCAAGCGGCAAAGCGCCCAACTGTATTGGCAATCCGCTCTAAGATCCGAACCGAGCCCCAAAGGATGGCGTTGCGCCATAGGCCCAGCGCAGTGAGGGTTAAAAATAGCGCCAAGACGGCGAAAAACAGCTCTTGCGAGGCCCCATAATAGATGAACCGCATGACCGCTTTGCCTTCGGTCCAATCCAGCCAGAGGGCCGGATGGGTGATCGCATAGCCAATATTGTAGAAAGCCATTACGAGGCCTTGAAAAAACCAGATAATCCAGTCCAACACCTATCCCCCCAATTTATTTTTGCACTCTAAACCCGAGTGACGGGCATGAAAAAGGGCCCTGAAATCCCAGGGCCCTCCATTCAGATTTAGCCGTTGGCCAAAACGCGGTTGCGCTGAGACACGAATTCACCGTCAGATTTCAAAAGCCAATCGGAGGATTTCACCAAAGATGCGTCGAAGGAATTGCGGATGCGCGCGAAGAGATCATCGCCCATATTTTCGTCGAGAACCTCTTTTGAGGCGGCACCGAATGCATCCCAAACATCATCAGAGAATTGCAATGTTTGCACACCTTGAGCCTGCAAGCGGGCCAAGGCGGCGCCGTTATTGGCTAAAGTCTGAGACAGTTGATAATGCGTCGTTGCTTTCGTTGCATTGTCAATGATGGCTTTGTGATGGTCAGACAACTCATTCCAAACATCCAAGTTCATACCACAGGCAAGCCCGGAGCCTGGCTCGTGGAACCCGGCTGTGTAGTAGACTTTCGCAACTTCTTGGAAGCCTGCGCGTTCGTCGGCAAATGGGCCAACCCACTCAAGACCATCCAAAGCGCCCGAGGACAGCGCTTGATAAAGCTCGCCGCCTGGGATGTTTTGCACCGAAACGCCCAGTTTGCCCAGAACCTGACCCCCAAGGCCCGGCATACGGAAGCGCAAGCCGGCCAAGTCTTGAGCGGATTTGATTTCTTTGCGGAACCAACCGCCGGACTGTGAGCCGGAGTTGCCGCAGAGGAAAGACTTCAGGCCAAAAATGCTGCCCAATTCGTCGTGCAGCTCTTGGCCGCCATCGTGGTAGTACCAATTGGTGAGCTCTTGCGCCGTTGCGCCGAATGGCACGGCTGTGTAGAAGGCGTAACCGGGGTGCTGGCCTAGGAAATAGTAGTCAGCTGAGTGATACATATCGGCTTGACCGGAGGTCACGGCGTCAAATACTTCGAATGCGCCAACCAATTCACCGGGTGCTTTTTTCTCAATCACCAATTCACCGCCAGACATGGCGTTCACGGCTTCATTAAAATAGGTCGCTGCATCGTCAAGAACCGCAAAACCGCGGGGCCAGGATGTAACCATTGTCAGCGTGCGGGCATGGCCGCCCGCGATTGCCGGAGCTGCCAGTGAGGACACCGCAGCCGCGCCGCCGCCGAGAGCAGAGGCCTTAAGAAAAGAACGACGATCCATTTATTTTCCTCCCATAGAAATATCGAGCGGCATAAAACACGCCTCCGACTGATCGTTAATAGAAGCTTAAAGATAGCAGCTTAAATTCAACAAACAACAGAATATTCCTGAAGATAGCATTTTTTACGGAATGCGCAGAGTGAAAAGTCGCTGTGACTGCGAGGTCGCGCTCATAGGATGTGACGCCTCCAGCGCCACGCCGCCTTGAGCTTATAAGGCTGAAAGTCTGGCGTTGCGCCGCCCACCCTCGGGGCCGTCAGCCGTTTGGCGCGGGGGAGGCCGTGGTCACCATGCGACAAAGATTTTGGAAGCACTGGCACGGATTGTGGAGGCACTGGCCCTCAAGAGTCTCTTCAGATCAGCCCCGTCTTGCTCGTACCGACTGCATAGGCCGCTGGTGCATCTTTGAGCGGTCACAGTGGGCGACCATCGGGTTTCGCGCAGCGTCCCGACGTATTATTGCGACGCGCGTGCCCGAGTGCCGCCCCATTTGTAAAGACGTCATTTGTTAAAGTTCAACCTAAACCAATTCCTTGGGATTGGTTTAGGTTTTGGGCGTTACCGAACATAGGCAATGCGGTAGGCTTTGGTCTGTGTGTCTGCAATCGCCCGCTCTGCGTTGGGAGCATCCCCAAAGGACATGTTCAAGGTTAAAGAAACATCGGTGTCCGTTGCACCGCCTTGACGGTGTTGACCGACAATGACAGCCAATGAGCTGCGCTCTGAAACATCGTAAGATCCGCCAATGCCAAAGGCAAAGAGCGTCGCACTATTGTCATGGCCTCGTCGGCCAAACCCGCTCAAGAAATGCACGTTATCGAACTGATAATCTGTTGAAATGGAGTACTGCCAAGTGTGATCGTCATCGGTTTCGCGCGAGGTGGCGAAATACACTCCGCTTGTTGGCGTTTCATAGCGGGCAACGATATCGTAAGAGGAGTCGGTTTTCCCCGGAGTGCGACTTTGATAACGAATTATACCGCCAAACAGCCCCGGCAAAGCCTCAAAGGTGGAGTAAATCCTTGAATTTGTCTCTTCGTTGTCCCATGTGCGATAAAAGGCGCCGATCCGGCCAACTGACGTGTCATATTCTGTTCGAAACCCATACCCACGGTTGTTATAGGTATCGCCCTTATCCGCGGAGACCATACCTTCTGCAAAAAGTCTGTCGGCCAAATGTGACCCGAAAGAGATGTTCGCTTCTTGCGTGTCCGGGCTGTTGTCAGAGGTTCGGTGAATGTAGCGTAGCCCATATTTGCTCCCGCCAGACTCAAACCCAAGGTTCAGATTTGCGCGCCGGGCGGTGTTGTTTGTCGACTCTTGATTTTGATAGCTTAATCGGCTTTCAGAATAGGTCCATCCCGATGCTGATGCGCTTATCGGAACTAAGGACATCATCGCCAGCGTTATGCATGTGTGTTTCATTTGTATCTCCTGCCTTCGCGCGCAGACCAAAACTCCGAAGCCCATAAGGGTGACCGAGAGTCAGGCGCCGCGTCTCGCGCCAATTCGCCTAGGGGTTACATAAGCCGGCAGGAATGAAAAAATCGCTAACATAAGGAGAAAAATTTTCCGCCCAACGGCCGCATTTTACCCGATGATATGCGTGGCTGAATTTCAATTCTTTCTAAAATGCGGATCGACACGAAATAAAAAAACCAAAATAGGTCTTTTTTTGGCAGAAAATTTACAAAACCCGGTTGACGCTCCCCGGAGCGGGCCATAAGTTACCGAAAGAATAGGAAACCAAGGCATGATCGACATGAGCAAAATCGTCGTCCTGCGGCAAGAGGGCCGCTGCTGATACCAAACCCATGGTATTCGCCTCGCCCATGCCCCCTGAAATCGGGGGTTTTTTTATGCCAAGAATGAAAGTGAATAAAGATGACCCAAACAATGTCCGGCGCAAAAATGGTGGTACAGGCCCTGATTGATCAAGGGGTTGATACGGTGTTTGGATACCCTGGTGGCGCTGTATTGCCAATTTATGATGAAATTTTTCTACAAAATAGCATCAAGCATTTTCTGGTTCGCCATGAACAAGGCGCGGTGCATGCCGCTGAAGCCTATGCGCGTTCGACCGGCAAGCCTGGCGTTGTTCTTGTCACCTCGGGCCCCGGCGCAACCAATGCGGTGACGGGCCTCACAGATGCTTTGATGGATAGCATTCCTTTGGTCGTGCTGACCGGGCAGGTGCCAACCTTTATGATTGGCTCGGATGCGTTTCAAGAGGCCGATACCGTTGGCATCACCCGCCCCTGCACCAAACACAATTGGCTGGTCAAAGACACTGACGCTTTGGCGCATACGCTTCACAGTGCCTTCCATGTGGCTTGTTCCGGTCGGCCGGGGCCGGTTTTGGTGGACATCCCCAAGGATGTACAGTTTGCCAATGGCACCTATGAAGGGCCAGCAAAGATGAAATCGCATTACCAACCCCAGCTCAAAGGGGATATTGATGCGATAACGGCCTTGGTTGCGGCAATGGAAACGGCCGAGAAACCTATTTTCTATACCGGCGGCGGCGTTATCAATTCTGGCCCTATTGCCAGCCAATTGCTGCGCGAATTGGTTGAAGCCACAAATTTTCCCATCACCTCAACCCTGATGGGGCTCGGCAGTTATCCCGGTAACGGCGCCAATTGGTTGGGCATGCTGGGCATGCACGGTCTGTATGAAGCGAATATGGCAATGCATGACTGCGATCTGATGATCAATATTGGCGCAAGATTTGATGATCGGATCACTGGCCGGCTTGATGCCTTCAGTCCCGGATCAACCAAAGCGCATATTGATATTGATGCCTCCTCGATCAACAAGGTGATCCATGTCGACATCCCGATCCTGGGGGATGTGGCGCATGTATTGGAGGATATGCTCAAAGTATGGAAGGCGCGCGGGCGCAAAACAAATTCCAAGGCGCTGAAATCCTGGTGGGCGGAAATCGACGGATGGCGCAAAATTCGCTGCCTTGATTATGCCGCCGATAGCAAGGTGATCAAACCGCAATATGCGCTTGAGCGTCTGGAAGCGCTGACCAAAGATCATGATCGCTACATTACGACAGAAGTGGGCCAGCATCAGATGTGGGCGGCACAATATATGACGTTTAATGATCCCAATCGTTGGATGACCTCTGGCGGGCTTGGCACCATGGGCTATGGGGTTCCCGCCTCCATTGGGGCGCAAGTGGCCCATCCAGACAGTCTGGTGATCAACGTGGCCGGTGAGGCCAGCTGGTTGATGAATATGCAAGAAATGGGTACGGCCATGCAATATGGCTTGCCGGTGAAGCAGTTCATTTTGAACAATGAACGCCTTGGCATGGTACGCCAATGGCAAGAGCTTCTGCATGGCGAACGCTATTCGCAAAGCTGGTCCGAATCCTTGCCCGACTTTGTGAAATTGGCGGAGGCCTTTGGGGCCAAAGGCATCCTCTGTTCAGATCCGGCTGATCTTGACGATGCCATCATGGAGATGCTGGCCTATGACGGTCCGGTGATCTTTGATTGTTTGGTGGAGAAACATGAAAACTGTTTCCCGATGATCCCATCAGGCAAAGCACATAATGAAATGCTTTTGGGCGACGCTTCCATGAAAGGCGCCATCGACGCCTCTGGGTCGGTTTTGGTTTAAGGAGAGATCACATGAACGCATTGAACATCACCAAAGGCACCTCGTCGAAATCTGCTTACAACCTGCGCTCTGGTCATGCTGATCTAGATGAGCGCCACACTTTGGCGGTACTTGTCGCAAATGAACCGGGCGTTTTGGCGCGCGTCATTGGCCTTTTTTCGGGACGCGGTTATAACATCGAGAGTCTGACTGTGGCGGAAGTGGACCACGAGGGGCACACCAGCCGAATCACCATTGTCACCAGCGGCACGCCGCAAATCATTGAGCAGATCAAAGCGCAATTGGGGCGGATCATCCCGGTTTACGACGTCCATGACCTGACCGTTGAGGGCCCCTCTGTGGAGCGGGAATTGTCTTTGTTTAAGGTCAGTGGCAAGGGGGAAAAACGTGTAGAGGCCCTGCGCCTTGCCGATGTTTTCCGCGCCAATGTGGTCGATAGCACCTTAGACAGCTTCACCTTTGAAGTTGTTGGCAGCCCAGAGAAAATTGATGCTTTCGCAGATCTCATGCGCCCCCTTGGATTGTCCGAAATGGCCCGCACCGGCGTGGCAGCTCTGTCGCGTGGCTAAAACTCTGGATCGTCCCTCTGGGTGAGAATGGTCAAAAATCGACATTCAAACGTCGCAGAGGCGGGGTTTTGGTCGCGTCGGGAAAAGTTTCCCGCGCAATTCGGGCGTAGCTCCAAGGAAAATGGAGAGCGCTATGGCTAAAGATTACATACAAACCGACATCACCTCGGTTCAGCAATCGGTAGAGCAGGCCACCGGGTTGGCCAATGCCCATTATATTGATCCCGCTGTGTTTGCCGAAGAAAGCGAAGCGGTGCTCAAGGCCACTTGGGCCGGGCTTGCGGTTGGTGCGGATGTGCCAAACCCGGGCGATGCAAAACCTATTCAATTTCTCGGCATGCCCCTGCTGCTCATTCGCGACAAGGACGGCGCGTTGCGGGTGTTTGAGAATATCTGCCGCCATCGGGGCATGCAATTGGTGCATGAAGCGAAAACCATCGAAGGGGCACTCCGCTGCCCCTATCATTCATGGTGCTATTCCACCAAGGGTAAGCTGGTCTCCACCCCGCATGTGGGCGGAGCGGGCCAGAACACGCACCCCAGCATCGTCAAAGAAGATCTCGGCTTGAATGAGGTGCGCAGCCATGTCTGGCGCGATGTGGTGTTCATCAATATCTCCGGCGATGCGCCAGATTTCACTGAGGTGCATGCGGAGCTCATCGCGCGTTGGTCCGAATTTGATGGCCCGCTGCATCACGGCGGCGCGGACAGCCGCTTTGAGCTGGAGCTGACCGCCAATTACAAACTTGCGGTGGAAAACTATTGCGAGAGCTATCATCTGCCCTGGGTGCATCCGGGGCTCAACAGCTATTCACGGCTGGAGGATCACTATAACATCGTTGAATACGGCAAATTTTCTGGCCAGGGTACGCTGGTTTACCGGCAATTTAAGGCGGAGGATGGCTCCGCGGCCTTCCCTGACTTCCCGGATCTCTCCGAAAAATGGAATGAGGGTGCGGAATATATTACGGTTTATCCCAATGTGCTTTTGGGCGTGCAGCGTGATCATGCCTTTGCCATCGTGCTCGAACCGAAGGCGCATGATAAAACGGTGGAGCATATCCATTTGTATTATGCCTCTGAAGATACAGAGGCGAAAAACCGTGCGGTGAATACTCGGCAATGGAAAGAGGTCTTTGAAGAAGATATTTTCGTCGTCGAAGGCATGCAATCTGGGCGGCACGCGCCGACTTTTGACGGTGGGCGTTTTAGCCCGGTCATGGATGAGCCGACCCATTGCTATCACGATTGGGTGGCGGGCAAAATCGCGGCCCATCGTGGCTGAGAGGGATGCCGCGCTGGATGCTTTGATTCTCAAAGCCCATGCCCGTGACGATCGCGCCGCACTTGTGAGGCTTTATACTCAGGCGGCGGATCTGGCGGAGACTGTGGATCGGGAATGCTTCTTTCTGACCTATGCGTATATTTTCGCCTTGGAGCTTGGCCACGCAAGCCAGGCCGGCCTGCGCGCCCGGCTTGTGGCCTATGGGCGGGAGTGAGCGCGCCGCCCAACGGGCGGCCCGCGATGGGCTCCTGTCCGTTCGAAATGGCCTTACGTCTATTTTGACCCGTGGCGCGCTGCGCGGTTGATGACCACCGTTGTCAAAATGAGATCCACCAACCCCTGTTTGCGCTCGGTGATGAGCATTAAGATCACCGAAACGATTTGCAAGCTGGTGGTATAGGCGATCATCGTACCTGCGGTGTGCAGCAGCGCGTAAAGCCCATCCAACGGGCGATCGGGGCCTTGACGAAATTCTATGCCAAGCATGCGCATTCCCATGGTTGACGAATGGATCGTAAGCCCAAGGAAGCGATAGAAAAATCCCACGATGAGCCAGAGGCCGGGAAAAAAGAGAAGGCCAATTCCGAAGCTCAGCAGGCTGATAAGGAAGGTGATGACTGTTATGGCCAGGCAATCAATAAACCAGGCGATGAGACGCTTTAGGTTTACATCATGGTAATAGGCGGCCTGTTCAATTGGATCAGGTAAATCGGTCATAATCAAACTTTCGCAAAGGCGCTCCACCCGCGCGGGGCGGAGCGTTGTCGTGGGTTAAACCTCGGCCTGCGCCGGTTCGTCCTGCGTTTTGCGGCTCCGGTCTTTCATAAATTGGTCAAATTCTGATTGATCCTTGGCAGCTCGAAGACGGTCCATAAAGGCTTCAAATTGCAATTGCTCTTCCTCAAGCCGGCGCAGAGTGTCGGCCTTATAGGCGTCAAAGGCTGTGTTGCCGCTCGAGGCATCGCGGCGGTAAAAAGATTTTGCGCGCGAACAGGAGTGAGATTTTGAAAACATGCGATTGCTCCAGATCATATAAAACAGAAGGGCGAGACCCAGGGGCCAAAAGAAGATGAATCCGAGGATCATTGCGGCCATCCAGGCGCCTTTGCCTCTGCGGTCCATCCAGTTTTCACAAGCCGAGACCCATCCGTCTTGTGAGGAGGGGGGGGTGGCTTCTGGGGCGAGGGTGGTCATTTTGGTCTCCTTTGTTGATGTAAATAATGTTTACATTGAGAATGTGGGAGAGGGCCCACTGATTTGCAAGAGGGTATGTAAATCTTTTTTACATTTCTCGACTGAAAGCGGAAATCCGCCCCCGGCACAGCTCGGCCATCTGCTGAGGCGCGCAGCCGAAGACATGAATGGGCGTGCCCGCAGCCGCATAGATCTTTGGATAATTCAGCAATGCCTCATCAAAAAATGTAGATATCTCTGTCAGATGCCCCACGGGGCTCACGCCGCCGATGGCAAATCCGGTGACGGCGCGGATCCTTGCGGCATCGGTCTTGCCCAATGGCTCATCGGCCAAAAGCGCTGCGCGTTCAAGATCCACCTGCCGCGCACCGGCCGTCACAAAAAGATAAAGCGCGCCGCTCAACGCCCCTTCAAAGAGGATAGATTTTGCAATCTGATCTACCGCACAGCCCAGACTTTCTGCGGCCGCTTTGGCGGTGGTGGCTTGACCTGTTTCGATAATCTCGAGAGTCGGATCGGCGATAAAGAGCGCAGATTTTACCCGTTTTAGGCTTTTACTCATAGCGACCCCATTGACCTTGTCTCACTTGCTCAGCAGTTTGACGGTATGACATTGATCGAGTCAATCCAACGCAGTCCCATTGCCTTCGAAACCGACCGCGGCCAAGCGCTTGCGGCCGATTGGGGCGCCAGTGGGGCCTTGGCGGAGGTTCTGACGGGTATAGGCGGCTCCAGCCCCTATCTTTGCGACCTGCTGCGCCAAGAGAAAGACTGGCTGGCTGAGGCTGTCACCCTGGCGGCGCCGCTTGAAAATGTGCTGCCCGCAGATGTTGGACCTCAGATCGGGGCAGGGCTGCGTCAGGCCAAGCGGCGGGTGGCGGGTTTCTTGGCCATGGCGGAAGTCTCCGGTGCCTATTCATTGGCGCAATCGACCCAAGCCCTGACAGATTTTGCGGACCAAGCGGTGAGCTTGGCCTTTGAGGCCGCATTGGCGCCCTATCAAGCCTCGGGCAAGCTGCCGCAAGAGACTGGCTTGTTCGTCATTGCGATGGGAAAAATGGGGGCGGGCGAGCTCAATTATTCGTCAGATATTGATCTGGTGGTGATGTTCGATGACCGCGAAATGGATCACTTTGAAGCTGCACAGCGCCGCCAAATTTTGGTGCGGGCCACCCGCGCAGCAACCAAGTTGCTCCATGACATTACCGAGCATGGCTATGTTTTTCGCACCGATCTGCGCCTGCGACCGGATCCGTCCGTCACACCAATCTGCGTCGCGATGAGCTCGGCTTTGGATTATTATGAGAGTCTGGGCCGCACATGGGAGCGGGCGGCCTTTATCAAAGCGCGGGTCTGTGCAGGTGACCGGAAGGCCGGCGCGGATTTCTTGGCGCAGATGGTGCCCTTTGTCTGGCGCCGCTATCTCGATTTTGCCGCGATAGAGGAGGCCCATGCGCTGCGCTTGAAAATCCGCACCAAGACCGGCGCAAGAGGCGCGATCCATCTGCCCGGTCATGACGTGAAATTGGGCCGCGGAGGCATTCGCGAGATTGAGTTTTTCACCCAAACGCGGCAACTCATCTCAGGCGGGCGGGATGCGGATTTGCGATCCAGCCAAACCCTGGCCGCATTGGATCAATTGGCAGCGAAAGACTGGATCACCGAGGCCATTAAGAATCAACTGCACCGCAGTTACCAAGTTTTGCGGCACACGGAGCACGCCATCCAAATGATCCGCGACGCGCAAACACAAAGCGTGCCGACATCACAGGAGGGCATTGCCCGAGTCGCGGGGTTGTTGGGGCTGTCTGCATCTGAGTTTCTCACCCAGACAGGGGCGCATTTAAATGCGGTCCATGCCATCACGGAGTCATTCTTCGCGCCAGCTCAGGCCAATGCGCCAGAGGTTGCATTAGACGACCACCATGAGATCACCCAGTATTGGCCAAGCTATGCGGCCATGCGCTCGGAGCGGGCGACCGCATTGTTTGACACGCTCCGGCCTGAAATTCTGGCACGGTTGCAACAGGCGCCTGACCCGAAAGAAGCCCTTATTCATTTCGATAATTTTTTGCGGGGATTGCCGGCAGGTATTCAAGTTTTTTCACTCTTTGCAGCCAATCCAAAACTGGTGGAGCTTTTGACGGATATTGTGGTGAGTGCCCCGGCCTTGGCGCAATATTTGGGTCGCAATTCGGGGGTGCTGGATGCGGTTTTGAGTGGGGAGTTTTTTGCACCTTGGCCCGGAACGCAGGGTCTGGCGGGGCAATTGGCCAAGCGGCTGGCGGCGGCGGCAGATTATGAAACCGGTCTGGATTTGGCCCGCATTTGGACCAAAGAGTGGCATTTCCGCATCGGCGTGCATTTGCTGGAGGGGCTGATCACACCCCAAGACGCCGCAAGCCATTATGCGCAGTTGGCAGAGGCGGTTTTGACGGCGGTCTTTGATTTTGTGCATCAAAATTTCGCACTTAAATTTGGACATATTCCTCGGTCCGATTGCGCCATTCTCGCCATGGGCTCGCTCGGTGCTGGTCAATTGAATTCTCAGTCGGATCTCGACATGATTTTGATTTTTGATGCGGATGTGACGGCGCAGTCGGATGGCGCGAAATCTTTGTCCTGCCGCCAATATTTTTCGCGATTGACCCAAGCGCTGATCACCGCTTTGACCGCTCCAACAGCGCATGGGCGGCTCTATGAGGTGGATATGCGTCTGCGCCCGTCGGGCAGAGCTGGGCCGGTGGCGACATCCCTTGCAGGGTTTGAGAGCTACCAGCGCAAGGAGGCTTGGACTTGGGAGCATTTGGCGCTGACCCGCGGCCGCGCCATTACCGGCAGCGCGGCGTTTCGCGAGACCGTGGAGCGTGTGCGTCAGCAGATTTTGGATGAAAAGGCCGATTGGCCCAGTATATTAGCGGGGCTGCGGGACATGCGGGCCCGGCTGGCCGAGGGCAAACCGCAATCGGGGCTTTGGGATCTCAAGCGCGGAGCTGGCGGCTTGCAAGACATTGAACTTGTGGCGCAGGGCATGGCTGTGATGCAAAACTGCCGAGCGGGAGCCACCGCTGCACAATTGCAGAGCGCACAAAGCGGGACGGCCCCGGTGAGGGCCGATTTCGCCCGTTTGGCGCGATCACACGATTGGCTGTCGGATTTACGCCTTCTGCACCATCTGATTTGTGGCACCGATGTACAATCCGAAGCCTTTGCCGAAGGCGGCCTTGCCCGGTTGCGTCGGATTATGCAGATGGGACCAGAGGTGGATTTCAAACAGATGATCACCGAACACCGCAGGCAATGCGCAGAAGTGATCGCCCAAATATTGGGACAGAGTGAAGGGCAGGAGAATGAAGGTTGAAGATGTGGATCCCAAAGGCTTGATCCGGGAGAGCTACCGGATTGAGGGAATAACGCCGCCGGAGTGTAAGACCATCTTCTTTGATTGGGCCATTCAAGTGCCGGTAACGGCGGATCCCGCATCCCATATCGCGTTTTGCATCGCCCATTACGGGGCAGGGCAGCCCGATCACCCGATGACCGCTGTCCTAAAGGCCGCATTGGCCCCGGCGCCTGAGAAAATCAGGCGCGGAGGGCGGGCGGGTCGCATCACGCCAGAAGGTCAGCGGCGCGACGGGCGATCTGTGTGATTTGGTCCCAATCGCCCGCGTCGATCAGCGCTTTTGGCGCAATCCAGCTGCCACCCACACAGCGGGTGTTGGGCAGGGCGAGATAGGTTTTCGCATTTTCAGGGGTCACCCCGCCGGTGGGGCAGAAGGTGATCTGTGGCAGGGGCCCGGCCATGGATCCGAGAGCCGGTGCGCCGCCAGCGGCTTCCGCCGGGAAAAACTTTTGAAAAACGAATCCCTGCTCCAAGAGCCGCATGGCTTCGGTTGCGGTGGCCGCACCGGGCAGAAGCGGCAAATCATAGTCTCGCGCGGCTTGAATCAAGGTCTCTGTGGCGCCCGGAGAGACGCCAAAGGTGGCTCCGGCGGCTTTCGCATCGCGGATTTGTGCGGCGGTGAGCAGGGTGCCAACCCCGGCCATGGCCCCTTCCACCTCGGCGACGGCGGCAATAGCCTCCAGTGCGGCTGCGGTGCGCAGGGTGATTTCCAATGCAGGGAGCCCGCCCGCCACAAGGGCGCGGGCCAGGGGCTGGGCATCCTCGACCCGGTCAATGGTTAAAACCGGAATGACTGGGGCGGCGGTGCAAATCTTTGCGATCATAGCTGTATGGGTCATGTGTTTTTCCTAAATTACGACACCGGCGCCTTGCGACGCGGCGCCTGCTGTGCGCCGGAAGACAGAGAACAATTCGCGTCCCATGCCCATCTCATTTTCGGAGAGGTCTGGTTTGGCGGGACTGCGCACCTGCCAATTCTCAGCCAATGTCTCCAATCGCCCCGCAACAGCGTCCAAGCGCAGCATATCGCCATCTTCGATCTGCGCAATCGGCCCGCCATCGGCAGCCTCTGGCGACAGGTGGATCGCCGCAGGAACCTTGCCCGAGGCCCCTGACATGCGCCCATCGGTGACCAAGGCGACCCTATGCCCGCGGTCTTGCAAGATCGCGAGGAAAGGGGTGAGGTTGTGCAGTTCTGGCATACCATTGGCCGCGGGGCCCTGGTAGCGGACGACGACAATCACATCGCGGTTCAAGGCACCGGATTGGAACGCTTTTTTGACAGCATCTTGACTATGAAAGACCGCAGCCGGCGCTTCAATAAAGCGCCGCTCTTCGGCCACGGCGGAGATCTTTACCACGGCGTTGCCGAGATTTCCTGTGAGGTTTTGCAATCCGCCACTGGCTTGGAAAGGATCGCTGACGGGGCGCAGGATTTTGTCATTCAGACTGTGCTTTGGTGCCGGGGCATAGCCCACTGCGCCCTCGGTCAGAACCGCTTGGCGGGTAAAATACTGCAACCCTCGACCCATGATGGTCATGACATCTTCGTGCAAAAGTCCAGCGGTGAGCAGCTGATCGATCAAATAGGGCAGGCCGCCTGCGGCGTGGAAGTGATTCACATCCGCCAGCCCATTGGGGTAGACCTTGGCCAAGAGCGGTACGATCTGTGAAATATCGGCGAAATCTTGTGGCTCTATGATCACCCCAGCGGCGCGGGCCATGGCAGGGATATGCAGCACGAGATTGGTTGACCCCCCAGTGGCCATCAAGCCCACGATACCGTTGACCCAGGCTTTTTCGTCCAGAATCTCTGCGGTTGGGATGAAGGTGCCGCCAAGGGCGGTGTTGGACAAGACCTGCGCTGTGCCCTGCTGGGTGAGTGCGGCGCGCAGATCGCTGGCAGGGGGCACAAAGCTGGCGCCCGGCAGATGCAGCCCCATGAATTCCATGAGCATTTGATTGGAATTGGCTGTGCCATAAAAGGTGCAGGTGCCGGGCCCGTGATAGCTGGCCATTTCTGCGGCCATGAGCTCGTCTCGGTCGCAAAGCCCGTCTGCAAAGCGTTTGCGCACTTCGGTTTTTTCGTCATTGCTGATGCCCGATGGCATGGGGCCGGCGGGCAAAAAGACACAAGGCAAATGCCCAAAGGTGGCTGCGGCGATCACCAAGCCCGGAACGATTTTATCACAAACCCCCAAGAAAACGGCCGCATCGAACGTGTTGTGTGACAGGCCGATTGCGGCGGCTAGGGCGATTGTGTCGCGCGAAAACAGGCTGAGCTCCATGCCTGGTTGCCCCTGGGTGACCCCATCACACATGGCAGGCACCCCAGCGGCCACCTGTGCAGTGGCGCCCAGCGCGCGGGCCGCTTTTTTGATTTGCTCCGGGTAGGTTTCAAACGGCTGGTGTGCAGAGAGCATATCGTTATAGGCGGTGATGATCCCAATATTTGGCGCGCGCTCTTGCAGGAGCGTTGATTTGTCATCGCCCATTGCCGCGTAGGCATGGGCCTGGTTGCCACAGCTGAGATGGGCACGGCGGGGTCCATCTCCTGCCGCACGCGTTATTTTTTCCAGATAGGCGGCGCGGCTGTCTTTTGAGCGCTCAACAATCTTTTGTGTTACGTCTGCCAGTTTAGGATGCAGGGGCATAGGTCTCTCCATGATTGTGTTAGCGCTACCATCACACTTCGCACCGGAAATCAATACATATCAGCCCTTGTTGTTAAAGTTTCACTGAATTAGGCCATATCCAACCATAAAGGGGGCAGAGATGCACAGTGACCATCCGGTGATCCGATTAAAGCCTAAAACCAATGCCCAACGCCTGAGGCATGGGTTTCCCTGGGTCTATGACAATGAGTTGGTCACCGACCGCCGCACCAAGGCCATCGCGCCGGGCAGTCTGGCGATCGTGCAAGATCATGGGCAAAACACCCTTGGGCTTTTTGCGGTCAATCCAAACTCCAAGATTTTCGCGCGCAAAATCTCCGATGACTTGGAGTGCACGGTGGATCAAGCCTGGTTTGCAAAGAAGATCGCCAAAGCGCTGGCGCTGCGCGCGGCGCTGTATAGCGCGCCCTATTATCGTTTGATACATGCGGAGGCCGATGAGCTTCCGGGGCTGATTATTGACCGCTTTTCTGATCTTTTGGTTATCCAACCGAATGCCGCCTGGGTGGATCAGCGCCTGACGTCCCTGGTGGCAGCTTTGAGCGATATTTTGCAGCCGAAGGCCATTGTCGTGAATGGTGCCGGCCGGGCGCGGGTTCTGGAGGGGTTAGATGATGCGCGCTATATGGCTTTGGGAGAGATGCCCTCTGATGCGATAGAAGTGGCCATGAATGGCGCGGTGTATTTTGCCGATGTGGCCGAGGGTCAAAAAACTGGAATTTTCTATGATCAGCGGCCCAACCATAAATTTGTGCAGGATTTGGCACAGGGCAAATCGGTTTTGGACGTCTTTTCGCATGTGGGTGGTTTTGGTTTGGCGGCCATGGCCAATGGGGCGGCCTCTGTCACCTGTGTCGACGGCTCGCAGCCCGCTTTAACTTTGGCCAGTCGCGGTGCTTTGGCCACGCGGGCGGCAACACCTTTTGAAGCGATCAAAGGCGATGCCTTTGACGTCATGGGAGCGCTGGCCGGGCAAGGCAAGACCTATGAGCTTGTGATCTGTGACCCTCCGGCCTTCGCCCCGCAAAAATCCGCGCGCGAGTCGGGATTGCGCGCCTATGAGCGCGTGGCCCGTCTCGCCAGTGCGCTGGTGGCTGAGGGCGGCTATTTGACCCTGTGTTCTTGCTCGCATGCGGCAGATATTGAGCGCTTTCGCGCGGCCTCCATCCGTGGGATTGGCCGGGCTGGGCGGCAGGCGCAGTTGATCTATACCGGCGGCGCCGGTCCCGATCATCCCCACCACATGGCGCTGGCGGAATCGAGCTATCTGAAAACCCTTGTGTTTCGTATGCAGTGATGCGGGTTGTATTGGATACTTGCGTTTTGGTTCCGAGCTTTTTGAGGGCGGTCTTGCTGACCTGCGCGCGGGCTGGATTTATTGAGCCGCTGGCGACACCGCGGATCTTAGAAGAATGGCGCCGAGCGGCCAAAACACCGCTGCAAAAACTGGAAGCTGAAACTTCGGTTCAGCAATTTTTGAATGCGTTTCCAGAGGCGATGCGCCCAGATCCCTTGGATCTGCGCGCTTATTGGCTGCCCGATCCGGGAGATGTGCATATTTTGGCCCTTGCCGCGCAGCACCACGCGGATGCGATCATCACCCACAATAAGAAAGACTTCCCTCAGGAGGCGTTGAAACCTTATGGTATAAGCCGGGTTGATCCTGATGCGCAGCTTATGCAGCTTTACCGCCTGCATGGGCCGGCATTGGTGGACCCGTTGCGCCCAATCTTTGCCGAGGTGCAATCGGCCCATCCGCAGATGCGGGCGCTGGAGCTGTGGCGCAAGGCCTGGTTGCCGCAATTTGGCCGCAAATTCGATCGGCTATGAGGCTGTTCCGGTCCAGCGTTTTTCGTTGGCCTCAATGGCTTTGATACGGTCTGCGGTCTTGGGATGACTGAGAAACCAAGCCGGCGTCGCCCCGCCATTGCCTGTCCATCGGTCGAGCTTCGCAAAGAGGCTTTTTTGCGGAGCCGCTCCTAACCCGGCTTTAATCATCAAGGCGGTGGCATAGGCGTCGGCTTCAAACTCATCCTTACGCGACATCCCGGCCGCAATCATATTCACGGCCATATTGGCAATCCAAGGGCCAATAAAGGGAATAAAGCGGTTGAGGGTCACGGCAAGCGCCGTGCGCACAGCATTTTGTCCTGAAAAATCAATCATGCGCCGTTTGGTATGCCCAAGGGCCACATGGCCCAGCTCATGGGCTATCACAGAGCTGAGTTCCGCGGCGGTGACCTCACCCGATAGAAATTTTTTCAAAAAGCCGCGCGTGATATAAATTTGGCCATCGGGGGAGGCCAATCCGTTGATTGGATCAATTTCATAGATGTTGACATGCAGGCGCTTGAGATCCAGCGCATGGGCAAGCTTCGCGACATGCGCTTCGAGCGCCGGATTGCGCAGGGGGCTGGACTGGGCGGCCAATGTACGTTTTGTTTGGCTTGCCGACATGAGGTAGGTAAACACACCCACAACCACGGCCAAAGCTATTGGGATCAAGACTGACATGTTCTTTATATGGCGCAGGGGCGGTGGTGTTTCAATGCCACTCAACGCGCGCGCGCAAACTGTCTTCCTCAGGCCCGCAGCGGCGCCGCATGAAATCATTATAAAGTAATGCTTTACGTTATTAACTTCATCCCGGCCGATATCCCATCGAGGGTCATAGGGGCCATGCGATCGTCGAAAATACGCCGGATCATGGCGATGGATTGTGTGTAGGGCCAATATTTTTCTGGCACCGGGTTGAGCCACACAGAATTGGGCCATTGATCGCGCGCCCGGCGCAGCCAATCTTCGCCTGAAATGGCGTTCCAATGCTCATTTGCCCCGCCCGCATAGGCAATTTCATAGGGTGACATTGAGGCATCCCCAACGAAAATGCACTTGTAATCCGGCCCATAGGTACGAAACAGCTCTTCAGTCGGGATCTGCGCATCCCAGCGGCGGGCATTGTCGCGCCAGACCCCTTCGTAAAGGCAGTTATGGAAGTAATAGCTTTCCAGATGTTTGAATTCGGAACGGGCCGCGGAAAACAGCTCCTCCACCATTTTGACATGCGGATCCATAGACCCCCCAATATCGAGAAACAAAAGCACCTTGACCGCATTGCGCCGCTCAGGTCTGGTTTGGACATCAATATAACCATTCTCTGCGGTTTTGCGGATGGTGGCGTCGAGGTCCAATTCCTCCTGCGCCCCATCGCGTGCCCATTTGCGCAGCCGTTTCAACGCGACCTTGATGTTGCGCGTGCCCAATTCCACATCGCCATCAAGGTTTTTGAAATTGCGTTTATCCCAGACCTTGACCGCACGTTGGTGGCGGCTTTCGGCTTGCCCAATTCTCACGCCCTCTGGATTGTACCCATAGGCGCCAAAGGGCGACGTGCCGGCGGTGCCCACCCATTTGCTGCCGCCCTGATGGCGCCCTTGTTGCTCTTCCAGCCGTTTGCGCAAGGTCTCCATGAGTTTGTCAAACCCGCCCAAAGCTTCAATCTCTGCTTTATCGGCTTCAGAGAGCGTTTTTTCGGCCAATTTGCGCAGCCACTCTTCGGGCAAATCCACTTGGCTTAGCATCTCTTGCGGGCTTATGTGCTCAAGGCCTTCAAAACTGGCTGCAAAAGCGCGGTCATATTTGTCGAGATTGCGTTCATCCTTAACCAATATGGACCGTCCCAGCAGATAGAAATGCTCCATATCATAGGTTGCCATTCCCGCTTTCACCGCCTCAAGAAAACTCAAAAATTCCCGCAGGGACACGGGCAATTTATGGGCTCTGAGGTGGTCAAAGAACGGCAGAAACATCGGCTAGCCCATGCGCAGAATGACGATATTGGCAATCAATGCCAAAAGCCCGCCGATAATGCCGCAAGCGGCGCCATATTGCAGCATGTCCAATAATTTGCCCTTGCGTTTTGCGGCAAGCGCAGCCCCGAATATGGCACCGAGGGCCAAGCCAAAATATGTCATCTGTCGTTCCATTCTTCAAAATGAATAAGGGCCATGGGCCCCTGTGGGTGGGGTTATCTTTGGGCACCGGCCATAAAGGCCAAACGCTCGAAAAGATGTACGTCTTGTTCGTTTTTCAACAATGCGCCATGCAGGCGGGGCAGGGCGTTGACCCCGTCTCGCCTTAAATCTTCAGCGGTTAAATCTTCGGCCAGCAGAAGCTTGAGCCAATCGAGCACTTCGCTGGTCGAGGGTTTTTTCTTTAATCCGGGTGTCTCGCGGAGTTCGAAAAACTGCGTGAGCGCGGTTTCCAAAAGCTGCGGTTTAAGCCCGGGATGGTGCACTTCGATGATCCGGCGCAAGGTGTCTGGATCAGGAAAACTGATGTAATGAAAGAAACACCTCCGAAGGAAGGCATCGGGCAGCTCTTTTTCATTGTTGGACGTGATGATCACAACCGGGCGGTGGCGCGCTTCAACGGTCTCGCCTGTTTCATAAACATGAAACGCCATGCGGTCGAGTTCTTGCAATAGGTCGTTGGGGAATTCGATGTCAGCTTTGTCAATCTCATCAATGAGCAAGACGACTTTTTCATCACTCTCAAAGGCCTGCCAAATTTTACCTTTTTTGATATAGTTTGAGACAGTGCGCACCCGCTCATCGCCCAGCTGGCTGTCACGCAGCCGGCTGACCGCATCGTATTCATAAAGCCCCTGTTGGGCGCGGGTGGTGGATTTGATGTTCCACTCTATCATGTCGAGGCCAAGCGCCGATGCCACCTGCCGGGCCAATTCGGTTTTACCCGTTCCAGGCTCTCCTTTGACCAAAAGGGGCCGCTCCAAGGTCACAGCGGCATTCACAGCAACGGCCAAATCATCTGCGGCGATATAGGTATCGGTGGAGGTAAATTTCACAGCACGACTCTCTATTTGTTTTTTTGAATGTAACACGCTCTTTACCCTGTTCCAATCGCGGTTTTCTGCGTGACAATTGTATTAACCTTGGATACATCCCGCTCATAGGTCGCATTGCGATGCGACGCTTCGTTAAGAATATGAGGTTTGCTCTATGAAAGCCGAGGTTATTGTGCCCGATGATTATCGCCCTGCTGACGATGAGCCGTTTATGAACGACAGGCAGCTTGCTTATTTTCGCAGCAAGTTACTGGCCTGGAAAAGCGAATTGATGTCCGACAGCAAAGAGACAATTGAAACGCTGCAAGATAACACCCGCGCCATACCGGATATGTCAGATCGGGCGAGCGAGGAGACAGACCGGGCGCTTGAATTGCGCACGCGCGACCGGCAACGCAAATTGGTGTCAAAAATCGATGCGGCGCTGCGCCGGATTGAAGAGGGGGAATACGGCTATTGCGAAGTGACGGGTGATCCGATCTCGCTGCGCCGTTTAGATGCCCGCCCCATCGCGACCATGAGCCTTGAGGCGCAAGAACGGCACGAGCGGCGCGAAAGGGTCCACCGCGACGATTGAGGCGGCTTTTTGGCATTTTTGCGACGTGGTTACGTTTTGGTAAATAAATGAGTGTATTCGTATAAACTTGGGGGCAGACCTGTCTGTATCCCAATGATGCGAAGGGGCTCGAAAGTGAATACAACGGACGTAGGGCAAAGATACTCGGCCACCGGCAAACTCCTGCATTGGAGCTTTATCGGCGTGTTTGCCTATGGGATTTTCAAACAGGTTGATGATTTAAGCCAATTGGAAGACCCGGATTTTCTGCGGTTTGAGTTTATTTTCGCCTGCGCTTTTCTTGCGCTCTTGGCGCTCCGGCTCTGGGTCATGCGCGGGCAGGGCTCTGCATTGCCCGCATCGACCCCGGCTTGGCAACGGGTTGCGGCAAAACTTGTGCATTATGGCATGTATGTGGCTTTGATGGCCATTGGCATCACTGGGCTGGCCATCGGTGTGGTCTTCACACTCGGGTTGCGCGGCAGCGCGCTTATGGAATTTTGCATCGCGGCGCATGAGGCCAGCATCGCCGTAAGCTATGGTTTGATCGCGCTGCATATTGCTGCGGCTCTTTTTCACCTCATCTTACGCGATGGGGTATGGTCGGCGATGGTGCCGATATTTAAGGAAGGGGCCCGCGAAGGGCCCCGCGAAGAGGCCGGGGCGGAAACCTCCTCATAGGTGCAGCGCCAGGCCTATGCGTCGAGTGTGATCCACACGGGCACGTGGTCTGAGGGCTTGTCTCTCCCGCGGATGGCAGACTCAATTTCACAGGCTTGCAGCAAATCGGCGCAGCTCGGTGTCAGCAAGAAATGGTCAATTCTGATCCCATTATTGCGCTGCCAACTGCCCGCTTGATAGTCCCAAAACGAATAATGGCCCGCGGCGGGATGCAGGCTTCGAAAGGCTTCAGTGAAGCCCAGATTGACAATATCGCGAAAGGCCGCGCGCGATTGTGGCAAAAACAGGGCGTCTTGCGCCCAGGCCTCGGGCTTTGCGGCATCTTCAGGCTGGGGAATGATATTGTAATCGCCCGCCATCAAAGCGGGCTCTTCAGCCGCCATCAAGGCTTCAGCGCGGAGTTTTAACCGCCGCATCCAGTCGAGCTTATAGTCATATTTCGGGCCGGGTGCGGGGTTCCCATTTGGCAGATAGAGCCCGCAAACCCGAATGGGCCGTTTGCCGATCACCGTGGCTTCGATCCAGCGCGCTTGCTCATCACTGTCATCTCCGGGCAAGCCTCGGGTGATATCCTCAAGAGGCAATTTCGACAAAATCGCCACCCCGTTGAAGCTCTTTTGGCCATGGGTTTCTACCTGATAGCCCATATCCTCGAAATGCGCGCGCGGGAAAGTTTCATCAACGGATTTGATTTCTTGCAGCAGCGCCACATCGGGCTGCGAGTCTTGCAGCCAATCGGTTAGGGCTTGAATGCGGGCTTTGATCCCATTGATATTAAATGTCGCTATTTTCATGAGATCTATCGCAGTCGTTGAGGTTTGAGCGGGCAAAAGCAATCGCGGCGCGATTACATCGAAAAAGAGACACCGCAGCCGCAGCTAGAGGACGCGTTGGGATTGTCGATCACAAAGCGCGCGCCAATCAACTCTTCACTAAAATCAATGGTCGCAGACGCCAAAAAGGGGAGGGAGACCGCATCAATCACCACAGTCTGACCATGACCTGACAGAACCAAATCATCCGGCTTTTGCTCATCGAGCGCGATCTCATATTGAAAGCCAGAACAGCCGCCGCCCTCGACCGCAACGCGCAAAGATTTTCCCTGCGCTTGGGCGCCAATTTCGGCAAGCCGCTCAAAGGCGCGGTCGGTCACTTTGGGAGGCAGGGTCAACATTGGTAAAAAGCTCACATGACATTAACGGGTAACTCTCATATAAGCCCTGCAAGAGCAGGCGACAAGATGGGCAATCATGACAGCAAGTTTCGCATCCACCCCGCAAGACAGCCGCGGCCGCTTGTATGACGAGCAAGAAAGCGCTTTTCGATCCTGTTTCCAAAGGGATAGGGACCGAATTATCCATTCCAGCGCCTTCAGGCGGCTCAAACATAAGACGCAAGTCTTTGTTGAGCATGAGGGCGATTATTTCCGCACGCGTCTCACCCACTCCATTGAAGTGGCACAAGTGGCGCGGACAATCGCCGGGGCTTTGGGGCTCAATCAGGAGTTGGTCGAAGCCGTGTCACTGGCCCATGACCTTGGGCACCCGCCATTTGGCCACACCGGCGAGGATGCGCTGGATGCGGAAATGAAGCCCTATGGCGGCTTCGATCACAATGCTCAGGCGATACGCATCGTCACCGCTTTGGAGCGGCATTACGCGCAGTTTGATGGGCTGAACCTGACTTGGGAGTGCCTTGAAGGGATTGCAAAGCACAATGGCCCCGTGCCCTTGCCCCATCCCCCTGCCTTGCTCGAATACAATCGGCAGCATGATTTGGAGCTCCAGACCTATGCGAGCGCCGAGGCGCAGGTGGCGGCATTGGCCGATGATGTGGCCTATAACAACCATGATCTTCACGATGGCTTGCGGGCCGGCGTGTTTACCGACGCGCAGGCAGAGCAATTGCCCATCGTAGGGCCTGCCTATGCAGAGGTTGATCGGCTCTACAGCGGATTGGATGCGCACCGACGGCGCCATGAGGCTCTGCGCCGGGTCTTTGGGGTGATGGTCGAAGACGTCATGCGCACCAGCGCGGCGCTTTTGGCGCAATCGGGCGCGACAAGGGCTCAAGATATTCGTGATCTGGGTTATGCGGTTGTGCAATTTTCGCCAGAGCTGTGGCAAGATCTCAAAGTCATCCGCGGATTTTTGTTCCAAAACATGTACCGCGCGCCCCGTGTGGTGGTGCAGCGCGAACATGCCGCGCAGGTGGTGCGGGATTTGTTCGAAGTTTTCATGAACAGCCCCGAAGAAATGCCAGGAGATTGGAGGGTGCAGAGTTCAAATTTGCCCGATACACAGGCCCGAGCGCGGCTGGTGGCCGATTACATTGCCGGTATGACGGATCGTTTTGCGCAGCAGGAGCATGACCGGCTGTTTGCGGCGCGTTGACCTTACGGTGAAATTTGCTAAACCTCAGCTTCACTTTAGGATGATGATATGAACCTTTTTGCCGAAATCCGTAGCCTCGTAATCGACAGCTTGCATCAGATGCAGGCACAGGGCGACTTGCCCGATGGGATAAGCTTTGATGCGGTCACCGTCGAGCCGCCACGCGACGCCGCCCATGGGGATATGGCAACCAATGCCGCAATGGTCTTGGCCAAACCCTCCAATAAAAAGCCGCGTGATATTGCCGAGCAATTGGCCGCGCGACTGACGGCGGACCCGCGGTTGTCACAGGTTGAGGTTGCGGGCCCGGGGTTTTTGAATTTGCGCCTCTCATCCCAGCTTTGGGCCGATGTCTTGCGTGCAATTTTAGCCGATCCCGCAGCCTATGGCCGGGCCACCATTGGCGCGGGCATTAAGGTGAATGTTGAATATGTCTCCGCCAACCCCACTGGACCTTTGCATGTGGGCCACACCCGCGGCGCGGTCTTCGGCGATGCTTTGGCCTCGATGCTGGATTTTGCCGGCTATGATGTGACGCGGGAATATTATATCAACGACGGAGGCGCGCAGGTTGATGTTTTGGCACGCTCTGTCTATCTGCGCTATCTCGAAGCCCATGGACAGGATGTGGCCTTCGAAGATGGCACCTATCCGGGCGATTATCTGATTGCCGTGGGGCAGGCGCTGAAAGAAAAAGTCGGGGATCTCTATCTTGATAAGGGCGAGCAATTCTGGCTTGAGGATGTGCGAGAATTTTCGACCAATGCCATGATGGATTTGATCCGCGAAGATCTCCTCGCGCTTGGCGTCAAAATGGATGTGTTTTACTCTGAAAAATCGCTCTATGGCACGGGTCTCATCGAGGCTGCGATTGAGAATTTGAAGTCCAAAGGGTTGATTTATCAAGGAGTCTTGGAGCCGCCCAAGGGCAAGAAACCCGAGGATTGGGAACCGCGTGAGCAGACGTTATTTCGCTCCACCGATCACGGCGATGATGTGGACCGGCCGGTGCAAAAATCCGATGGCAGTTGGACCTATTTCGCCCCGGATATCGCCTATCACTATGACAAGGTGCAGCGTGGGTTTGACCAATTGATTGATGTCTTCGGTGCCGATCACGGGGGCTATGTTAAGCGGATGAAGGCGGCGGTGTCAGCCCTGTCAAATGACAAAACCTCGCTCGACATTAAGCTGACGCAATTGGTGAAGCTTTATAAGAATGGCGAACCTTTCAAAATGTCGAAACGCGCGGGTACATTTGTTACGCTGCGGGATTTGGTCGATCAAGTTGGCGCTGATGCCACCCGTTTTGTCATGCTCACCCGCAAAAACGACGCGCCCTTGGATTTCGATTTCGATAAGGTGATGGAGCAGACCAAAGAAAACCCTGTGTTCTATGTGCAATATGCGCATGCTCGGATTTGCTCGGTCATGCGCAAAGCGCTGTTGGCAGACGTTCCGGTCGAGGATGCTGATTTGCAGGCTGCGGATCTTGCCGGGTTGACGGATGCAGCGGAGCTGGCGCTCGCTGCGAAATTGGCCGAGTTTCCGCGATTGATCGAAATTGCCGCCCGTTCGAATGAGCCGCATCGTATTGCGTTTTATCTTTATGATTTGGCTTCGGAATTTCATGCCTTGTGGAATAAAGGCAATGAACAGCCTGAGCTGCGCTTTCTTCAAGAGGGCAATCTGGCCACAAGCCAAGCAAAAATCGCGCTGATTCGTGCCACTGCGGTTGTTATTTCCAACGGTTTGGGTATCTTGGGCGTGCAACCCGCGCAAGAAATGCGATAAATAGCGTGGGCGTGGGTGTGCAAGAGGCAGTGTCAGATGATCTGGGCCAAGACCCGGGCAGTGAGGCAACATGGCAAACGCGACCTATGAGGCGCAGGGAGACTCTGAACGGGTCAATCCGGCAGCCTATGCGAATATAGTTGGAGCCGTTATTTCCCTAGCGGTCTTTGTTGGAATTGTCACTTGGGGGGCGCAAACTGTTCTGCGGGACAGCTCCGGCGTTCCCGTCGTGCGTGCTTTGGAGGGCCCTGCGCGGGTCGCCCCAGAAGATCCGGGTGGATTACTGGTGGCCCATCAAGGGCTTACCGTAAATGAAGTGGCCGGAAGCCAAATCATCAGCGCGGCCAATGACCCGCTGCAATTGGCGCCGCGACCGATCAATCTGCAAGCCGAAGATCAACCTATTCAATCGCCTTTGAGCGGCGACACTCCTGTCGCTGAGGCGCCCGCAGCTGTGGTTCTGCCTGAACCCGAAATGGAGGGTGCGGAGGCGCTCATCATTGATGAGACCGCGGAGAGCTTGGCCGCTATGCTCGCAGCCGGCACGGTCAAGGCCGATGTGACAGAGCCGCCAGCTGAGGTCATTCCGGCATCCGCCGGAGCTGGCCTGACTCAATCTTTGCGCCCACGTTTGCGCCCCTTTGTTATGGTCACCCGTCAGGCCCCTCGGGCCGCGTCGACACCTGTTGCTGCCGGACAAATTCCGCGCGGTGCGCCGATGGCGCAATTGGGTGCCTTCGGCACTGTCGCGATCGCGCAGGAAGCCTGGGCGGATCTGTCGGAACGTCATGGGGATTACTTAGTGGGCAAACCACATGTGATTTTGCAAGCAGAGGTCGGTGGCGGCACGATTTACCGCTTGCGGGTTCATGGCTTTGCAGATCAAGAGGAGGCGCGGCGGCTGTGCACTGCGCTCAATCGGCAGAATGCGGAATGCTATTCTGTGACGATGAACTAAGGCAGGGTCGGTTATGGCCCTGTCCCCGTTTATTTTCAGCTGCCTTGGTCCATCTCTCTCTGTCCAAGAGCGCCGCTTTTTCGCAAAATCGCAACCCTTTGGTTTTATTCTCTTTTCGCGAAACTTGGAGACCCCCGCGCAAATTCACCAACTCTGCACAGAGTTGCGCGCGGCCGTGGGTTGGCATGCGCCGGTGATGATAGATCAAGAGGGCGGGCGCGTGTCCCGGCTTGGCGCGCCCCATTGGTTCGAATTTCCGCCGGCGTTGGATCAAGCCGCCGCGCCGCAGGCAGAACGGCTGTTTTGGTTGCGGGGCCGGTTGATCGCTGAGAACCTGCGCAGCTGCGGGATTGACAGCAATTGTGCGCCGCTGGGAGATATTGCCCAAGCTGACACCCATGCCGTATTGAAAAATCGCTGCTACGGGAGCACGCGCGCAGCGGTGGTCACCCATGCACGCGCGCTGCATCAAGGCTTGCGGCACGGGGGCGTTTCGGGCGTCTTGAAACATATTCCAGGCCACGGGCGGGGCACTTTGGACTCGCATTTGGAGCTGCCGCGCGTGCCCACGGATCGTGACAGCCTGGAGCGACATGATTTTGAAGCCTTTCGCCAGCTCAACACGATTGAGATGGGTATGACGGCGCATTTGGTCTTCGAAGATATAGACCCCAACCATCCCGCCACGCATTCGCCTGCGATGATTGACATCATTCGCAAGCATATTGGATTTGATGGGCTATTGATGACAGATGATATTTCCATGCAAGCCTTGTCCGGTCCTTTGGATGTGCGGGCGCAAAGGGCGCTGTCTGCGGGCTGTGATATTATTTTGCATTGCAACGGACAGATGGATGAGATGCAGCTCTTGGCGGGCAGCACCAACGGCTTGAGTGCGCCAAGTCAAATGCGGGTGACGCGGGTCTTGGCGCGACGGCCTGACGTGCAGCCTGTTGACATTCAGCAAGTGAAGGCCGAATTTGACGCACTGTTGGGTGAGCTCCGGTAATGCAAGAAGAATTATTTGACCATCAATCTGTTGCGGAACGCGTGGCGGCGGAGACTCTCATCGTTGATGTCGATGGGTTCGAAGGGCCGTTGGATTTGCTGTTATCGCTGTCGCGCACGCAGAAGGTGGATCTGCGCAAAATTTCCGTATTGGATCTTGCGGTGCAATATCTCAGCTTTATTGAAAAGGCGCGAGAGCTGCGCATCGAACTGGCTGCGGATTATCTGGTTATGGCCGCTTGGTTGGCTTTTTTGAAATCGCGGCTGCTTTTGCCCCCTGATCCCACCATGGCCGGCCCGACGGGGGATGAGCTGGCGGCGCATCTGGCGTTTCAACTCGAACGGCTGCAAGCGATGCGCGATGCGGCTGCGAAATTGATGGCGCGGGATCGTTTGGGGCGTGATCGTTTTGTGCGCGGTGTGACCGAAGATGTAACGCGCCGCAAGACGGTGCATTACACGGCCAATCTTTTGGATTTGATGCAGGGCTATGCGCGCATTCGCACGCGCGACGATTTTCGCCCCTTTGTGATGGACCGCGACTCTGTCTTTACCATGGAACAAGCCCTACAGCGCATGCGGGGGCTGATAGGCTTTTCTGGCCATTGGACCGATATTCTCTCCTATCTGCCGGATGGCTGGACCGATAGCCCCAAAAAACGACGATCCGCCACGGCGTCAACTTTCGCGGCCTCTTTGGAGCTGGCCAAGGAAGGGAAGATCGTCATACGGCAGGATGAAGTTTTCTCACCCATTCAGATAAAAAGGGCGGATCGCGATGGATGACGCGCAAGAAAAAAGCCTGTTCGAAGCGCCGCCCATGGCTGAGCAAGAGCGGATGGTGGAGGCCATTTTATTTGCATCCGCAGAACCGGTCTCATTGTCAGAAATGGCTGGGCGGATGCCGCACGGCTGTGACCCTCTTCTTGCGGTGCAGAACATGCAAAAGCGCTATGAGGGCCGCGGTGTTTGTATTGCGAAAGTTCAGGATGCCTGGGCCATTCGCACCGCGCCTGATCTGGGTTTTTTGATGCAGCGCGAGACTGTGGAAACGCGAAAACTATCGCGCGCCGCGATCGAAACTTTGGCCATTGTGGCCTATCATCAACCGGTGACCCGCGCAGAAATTGAAGAGATCCGGGGGGTTGCCGTGAGTCGCGGTACCGTGGATCAGCTGCTCGAATTGGAGTGGATTAAGATCGGCCGTCGACGCCAGACGCCCGGTCGTCCTGTCACATTTGTGGTCACAGAGTCCTTTCTCGATCATTTTGGATTGGAAAGCGCCCGCGATTTGCCAGGTCTCAAAGAGCTACGGGCTGCGGGCTTGCTTGAAAATCGCCCCCCTCCAGGCGCGGAGGCTTTACCTGAGCCGCAAACGGATGCAGATTTACAAGAAAATTTATTTGATGACGCAATTGAGGAGCCCGAGGATGGACCGATATATTAATATGTTCATTAACATTGTCATTCGTCGTTTGATGACGCTTGGTATTAACAAAGGCATCGATGCCGCGACCAAAGGGCGCAAAAAGCCTGAAGATAAAGATCTCTCTGCCGAACAGAAAAAGCGCTTGAAAGACAGTGCCAATATGGCCAAGCGCATGCGGCGCTTTTGATCAGGTTTTGCCGCAACGAGACGTGGCCGCGGGCTATTTAAAATGTTTTGACAGTTTTAGCCCTTGGCCTTGGTAATTTGATGCGATCTCCCGACCGTAAAGCTGGCTGGGTGTTTCAAGCATCGCCTCATAGACCAAGCGCCCGACAACTTGACCATGTTCCAGGACAAAGGGCGCCTCATGGCAGCGGACTTCGAGCACTCCTCGGCTGCCTTGACCATCTGCCGCGGCATGGCCGAATCCCGGGTCAAAAAACCCTGCGTAATGGACGCGAAATTCGCCAACCATGGCCAAATAGGGGGCCATTTCAGCGGCATATTCCGGCGGAATCGTCACGGCCTCTTGGCTGACCAGAATGTAGAAGGCGCCCGGATCCAAAATGATCTGTTGGTTTTGGGTGCGAATGTCTTCCCAAAAATCCGCCGGATCATAAGCGCCGATTTTGCCAAGGTCGATCACACCCGTATGCGGTTTGGCACGATAGCCAACGAGGCCATTGCGCCTTGGGCTGAGGTCCACAGAAAATCCAAGCCCGTCTTGAATCACAGCCTCGCCCGAGACCAAGGGGGATTGCGCATGCAACTCTGCGAGCGCCTCGTCGCTGAGCACCGCGTGCCCCGATCGAAAGCGAATCTGATTGAGGCGCATGCCAGGCCGCACCAAGACTGAAAAGGAGCGGGGGCAGATTTCTGCATAGAGCGGCCCGCTGTAGCCTTTGACGATGCGGTCAAACTCTTTGCCATGATCGGTGATGGTGCGTGTCAATAGATCCAATCGACCGGTCGAAGATTTTGCATTTGCGACGGCCTCTATATCTGGCGGCAGATTGAGCGATTCCATCAGCGGCACGAGATAAACACAGCCTTTTTCCAAGACGGCGCCTTCAGATAGGTCAATTCGATGCATTTCAAATTCGCGCAACCGGTCGGCGACTGTCGCCATTTGCCCGGCGAGAAAGGAGGCTCTGACTCGGTAGGCGGTTTGCCCCAAACGCAAATCCAGGGAGGCGGGCTGCACTTGATCGACTTGCAGCGGTTCAGACATCGAAATCTGGCCCTGCGCAACCATAGTTTCAATCATATGACTCGGGATGACACCTTGGCGCATTTCGGTCCTCTTAAATTCAAAAAACCGCCCGTGCCACAGGGCAGGGCGGTTGTTTATTGGTCGGGCTAGCAGGACTCGAACCTGCGACCTTCCGTCCCCCAGACGGACGCGCTACCAGGCTGCGCCATAGCCCGAACATGAGGCCGTATATCAATCCCGGCGACGGGAGCAAGCCTATTATGTCTCGGAAGGTCACTTATCCGCTCATCTTTGCCTGTAAGGCGCGCAATTTGTCCAAAATCTCGGGTGAGGACCGCAGAGCGGCGCGGCGTCTGTCAGCAGGCAGTTTAAGCGCTTGTGTCATCAGACCGACCCGGCGCGGGAAACTGGCGAGCTCTGGATCCATGCTGGGCAAATCTGTGCCCAAGGCCATAGCGGGGGCGGGTTTGGGGCGCATTGGCGTGACATTTGCCTCGGGCACCTGCGCCACTTCCGCCAATTCTGGAAATAACAGCAGCTGCGTGTCCTCTTCATCTCGGGCAACGCGCGCGCTTAGGACAACAGATTGGCTGAGTTTCGCCGGATCAAAGGGGAGATCAACCACATTTTCCGCGGGTGCCTGAGCTGTGAACGGGCTGGCCGCTCGGCCTGGTTCTATCTGGTGAGGCTCGCTATCAATAGCGGGCGAGAAGCTTTGAACATGCGCCGCACCCTTTTCTCTCAAAAGGGTCTGCACGGCTTTGATGGTCATGCCCTGTTCATGGAGTAAAACCTTTATGCCCCCCAACAGCAGCATATCGGCCATGCGATAATAACGCCGCCCCCCGGTGCGTTGCACGGGGGCGACGGCGTCAAATTTGCTTTCCCAAAATCGCAGGACATGCGCCTGTGTTCCAAGCCATGTCGCAACTTCGCTTATGGTTCTGAACGCATCCGGCGATTTGGCCACGATGACTAGCCTTTGTTGCCCTTGGCAACCCGGTCTTTCATCAAATGCGAGGGGCGGAAGGTCAAAACCCTGCGCGGCGTGATCGGGGCCTCTTCACCGGTTTTCGGATTGCGGCCGATACGCGCGGATTTATCGCGAATGCCGAATGTGCCAAATGATGAAATTTTTACAGACTCGCCGGCGACCAATGCGTCCGAAATATGTTTCAAAACAGATTCAACCAGATCAGCCGATTCATTGCGCGACAGTCCGACTTCGCGGAAAACTGCTTCACTGAGATCCATTCGTGTGAGTGTGTTTGACGCCATTTACGTTCCCCCTTGTTACTACACTGTAATTATAGAGAGATAAAAAGGCTTGGCAACTAAAACTCCTGATATGAAGCCAATTACCAGCGAATAACTGCAGTTCCCCAGGCCAAACCGCCGCCAATGGCGCCTGTGACCACAATATCGCCTTGTTTGATACGATTATCCTGCGCGGCCACTGCCATCGCAAGAGGAATTGAAGCTGCGGAGGTATTGCCATGGTTGTTTACGGTCATCACGACTCGGTCCATGGGCACTTTGAGCCGTTTGGACATGCCCTCTAAAATGCGTTTGTTCGCCTGATGGGGCACGATCCAATCCACATCGTCGGTGGTCAGCCCGGCCGCTTCAATGGCCTCAAGCGCCGTGTTTGACAGCTTCTCCACCGCATGGCGAAAAACCTCTTTGCCCTGCATGCGCAGATGGCCGGTGGTTTGCATGGACACACCGCCATCGACATAGAGAATGTCTTTGTAGCGCCCATCTGAGCGCAGTGCGGTTGCAAGAATCCCGCGATCAGAGGTTTCATCCTCCTGCGCGGCAATCAACATTGCGCCCGCTCCATCGCCAAATAAGACGCAGGTGCCTCGGTCGGTCCAATCCATCAATTTGGAAAATGTCTCCGCTCCGATGACCAAAATGCGATTGGCCTGGCCGCTGGCAATCATAGAATTCGCGGTGTTGAGCGCAAATAAAAATCCGGCACAGACCGCTTGCACGTCAAAGGCAAAACCGTGGTTCATGCCAAGCCCGTGCTGCACCATCGTGGCGGCCGAGGGGAAGGTAAGATCGGCGGTTGAGGTCGCCAGAATGATCGCGTCGACCTCGGCAACGCTGCATCCGGCATTGGCCAAAGCCGCTTGCGCGGCCTTGATTCCCATATCAGAGGTCGTTTCCCCCTCAGCGGCGAAATGGCGGCGTTCGATGCCCGTGCGACTGCGAATCCAGGCGTCGTTGGTGTCTAGGGTTGCTTCAAATTCCGCATTCTCCACCACGCGTTCGGGCAGGTAGTGGCCAATGGATTCAACAACTGCTCTACGCATCGTTAGTTCCCGTCTTCTTCGCGGTCCTCTGCGAACCCGTTGACCGAAGCCACGCGCGCGGCGAGCTTGGTGCTAAACTTTGCTGAACCTAGACGATAGGCCAGGCCAACCGCCGCCGCAACTCCTGTTGCGTCTGCTGCGCCATGGGATTTCACCACTGTGCCATTGAGACCCAAGAATACACCTCCATTGACCCGGCGCGGGTCTGTGGTGCGTTTGAGGCGGCTGAGCGGACCATAGGCTAGAATCGCAGAGAGTTTGGCGAGCAAATTATGTTTAAAAGATTGCCGCAGGGCTGTGCCAATAAAACTCGCCGTGCCTTCGGCGGTTTTCAGCGCAACATTGCCCGTAAATCCGTCGGTGACAACCACATCGACCCGGTCCGATGGAATATCGCCACCCTCTACAAAGCCGATAAATTCAAACTGTCCACTTTCTGCCGCCTCTTTGATCAGATCATGCGCAGCCTTCAGCTCAGCGCGGCCCTTATGCTCTTCGGTGCCGACGTTCAGCAGCCCCACCCGTGGCCGTGTCACCGCAAAGCCATTGCGCGCGTAGGACGCGCCCATCAGAGCAAATTGGAGCAAATCACTTTCATCCGCCCGCACATCGGCGCCCACGTCCAGCATGACATTGAAGCCGTTGGGTCCGAAAGACGGCCAAAGAATCGCAATCGCAGGTCGGTTGATGCCCGCCATTTTGCGCAGGCGTACCATTGAAATGGCCATCAAAGCGCCTGTATTGCCGCAAGAGACGCAGGCATCGGCCTCCTGTTGCTTGACAGAAGTCACGGCCGACCACATCGAGGTGCCCTTGCCATGGCGCATCACTTGGCTGGGCTTGTCATCCATGGAAACGGCGCGCTCAGCATGCACGATGGTGCAGAATTCTTCGAGATTGTGTTTGTCAATCAAAGGCGCCAGCACCGCTTCTGGGCCATGCACCAAAAACCGAATATTTGCATACATATGCACAGCACGCAAAAGCCCGGCGATAATCACACCGGGCCCTTTGTCTCCCCCCATGGCATCAACGGATATGACAACATTTGAGTTGGGTCCGCTTGCGATGGTTTGGGTGTCCGACATTGAGATGTATTCCCTTTGAATACGGGCGCTTATGCCGCGTCTTCGTCGAGATCTACTTCCTCAGTCGTCGCAATTACTTCACGATCACCATAATGACCGCAAGATGCGCAAACGTGATGCGGACGCTTAAGCTCACCGCAGTTTGTGCACTCATTTGGGTTTGCCGCAACGAGTGCGTCATGTGAGCGTCGCATGCCACGACGGCTCCGTGTAATCTTACTTTTTGGGACAGCCATGTCACAACCTCGAGCTAGGGGCGTTACGCCCTGTTAATACTGAATTCGGCGCGTCGTCGCCAAACAAAAGCACAGAGCCCAGCTCGGCACCTTGAGTGGCGCTTAAATACTTGGATTGAGTATTATTTCAAGCCCCAAACGGCGCCGATCACATATATTTCCTGCGATTTTTCAAAAAAATTCTGCAAACCTCTGTTTCATCACGCAGTTACTGCAATTTATCTTTCAACCCGGCCAGCACGGAAAAGGGTCTGGCGGCCTCATCGGTCAGGGGCGTGACGCCGGGCGGGGCAAATTCGGCAGTTTGAAGCTCGGCCCCTTCGGCGCGGGGATAGTCTGGCAGTGCAAGCGACAGGGCTTCACAAAAGACACGTCCGAGATCAATGACCTCTTCCAATTGTTCCTCGCTGTCATCCTGAGGAATTTCATGCTCGGGCCCCGAATGGCTCAGGGCACTGGGAGACTTGCGAAACCTGCGGATCACTGGCGTGTCGATGCGGCAGCGCACCGGGACGAGGGTCAGGCTGCACGGCTGCTCGACCGTCGCACCCAATGCTCCGTTAAGTTCCCAATCGCCCTTCCCAATCGGCAAAATTGTACCTGAAAACTTAATCTTGCGCAGGCTCAGCAGGTCCAATTGCGCAATAATTTCGGACATATCCGCTTCGGACAGTGCCAGATCGAAGTTGACGCCTTTGTTTTGCACCAGGTGCTTCAACTCGAGACTGGGGTGAGCATGGTTCGGCCGCATCTGCGCTCCATTCTTGAATTCATAATTCGGCTTCGTTAGCATAGACATAATTGGCGGGAGCTTTTCTCGCAAGACAACAGGGACACTCATGCTAAATAAAACAAAGACGACTGTGGTTGGGTTGTGTCTTTTTGCGGTGATATCATGCACGCCGGTCTACCGCAATCATGGCTACACCCCCTCCGAAACGCAGCTGGCGAATCTGGTCGTCGGTGTGGACACGCGCGCAACAGTCGAGGAAACTCTCGGCCCGCCGACGATTTCGGACGCGGAAACAGGCCGCCTTTATTATATTTCAAGCCGCTGGCGGCACTATGGAATGAATCCGCCCAAACCCATTTCACGAAATATTGTGGCCGTCGCATTGGATTCGTCTGAGGTTGTGGCGAATATCAGCCGTTATGGCCTTGAGGATGGCGAAATTGTGGCGCTGACGCGCCGCGTGACCGATGGCGGCACGGAAGAGATCACCTTCCTGCGTCAGTTGCTTGGCAATATTGGACGCTTTGACGCCAGCGACATTTTGAGCGAGCCTTAATCCGCGTCCTCGCTGTGAAACTTGAGCGCAACGCCGTTCATGCAATAGCGCAAGCCCGTCGGTGCGGGCCCATCAGGGAAGACATGGCCCAAATGCGCCGCGCAGGTGGTGCAATGCACCTCTGTGCGGGTGGAGAACCAGGAATTGTCAATGCTTTCACCAATTGGTGCTCCGGCCATGGGCTGGGTAAAGGACGGCCACCCAGTTCCACTGTCAAATTTATCCTCTTGAGAAAACAACGGCGCCCCGCAGCACACACAGGCGAAATAACCCGCCTCTTTGGGGAAGTTGTCGTGGCTAAAGGCCCGCTCTGTTCCGTGTTTTCGCGTGACCTTATAGGCCAGAGGAGACAGAATTTCTTGCCACTCCTGATCTGATTTCTCGATCTCAGCCATAAAACCTCCAAATAGTTTTGCCCAAACGGCCCATTTTGTGATAGTCTATCAGCGGATTTTGCAATATAAAACAGTCATTATTTTCAAATGGATTGTCGTGACACATGGGGCGGCCGGAGCTTCAATTTCAAAATTTTACCCGCGGTGGCCTCAAGGTCGAGTTGTGCCAATCTGAACAGAGCCTTCGAAAGCTGTGGCACTTCCGCAATACGATTTTTCGCGGTGGGAGGCCGGGGGACGACCGCGATATTTGGGATGAGCACTACTTAAACTTTTGCATTAAATCCATTGATAAAAATATAGTTTTAGGATGCTTTAGGCTGGGAGTCTTTCCCAGTGGCGCGCAAGCCGTGCGGGGGTATTCGGCGCAGTTTTTTGATCTGTCGCCGCTGGCCTCTTTTGATCGGCCCGTGTTGGAATTGGGGCGTTTTGGCATTGATCCACTGCGCGCAAATTCCGATGTTTTTCGCTTGGCTTGGGGCGTTGTCACGCAGCTGGTCGATCAAAACAACGTTTCATTTCTATTTGGATGCAGTTCATTTGCCGGCACGCAACCTTCTGCGCATAGCGGGGCCTTTCGCTATCTTTGCCGTAACAACCATATTGCACCGGACAGTTGGCGCCCGGTGTTGCGTGGTGGGTATCCTTTGGTGCGGGCATTGGAAGATCACAAGGAGGGCATGGTGACCGATTTGCCGCCTCTGCTGCGGGCCTATTTGGGCCTTGGCGGTAAAGTGAGCGATCACGCGGCCATTGATCCAGATCTCGGGACCACAGTGCTCTTTACTGGGGTGAACGTGGCACAGGTTCCACAAAAAAGAGCACAGCGCTTGCGGGCAATCCTCGCGGCGCATTGACGCCGCCGCCATGAGCGCCTAGCTGCAGCCTATGGCACGCGCACCTTTGATCCAACTCTCCGATATATCGCTGACCTTCGGCGGTCATCCGGTCTTCTCTGATCTTGGCTTCGTCGTTCAGACGGGCGATCGTCTCTCGTTGGTGGGACGAAATGGATCAGGCAAATCCACTTTGATGAAGGTCATGGCCGGGCTGGTTGAGGCCGATACCGGGCAACGGGTGATCCCGCCGGGCGTCAGTGTCGGCTACATGGAGCAAGACCCTGATTTATCACAGTTTGAAACTCTGGGAGATTTTGCCCTTTCGGCGCTTGATGTCTCTGAGCACTATAAGGTTGAAATTGCAGCAGAAGGCTTGAAGTTCGATCCTGACCGTCCGGTAAAAACCGCCTCTGGCGGTGAGCGGCGGCGGGCGGCTTTGGCCAAGCTCATGGCGGAAGATCCCGAGCTGATGCTGTTGGACGAGCCGACCAACCACCTTGATATTGAGGCTATTTCCTGGCTGGAAACCACGTTGCGCGAGAGTCGAAACAGTTTTGTAGTGATCTCCCATGACCGTGCGTTTTTAACCGCTTTAACCCGCGCGACCCTATGGATCGACCGAGGCGCGGTGCGCCGCCTTGAGCAAGGGTTTGGAAGTTTTGAAGCTTGGCGCGACAAAATATGGGAAGAAGAAGATCAACAGCGGCACAAGCTCAATCGCAAGATCAAAGCGGAGGCCCGTTGGGCGGTCGAGGGTATCTCAGCGCGGCGCAAACGCAACCAAGGGCGGGTGCGGGCCCTGGGCGAGTTGCGCGCCGAGCGGGCAGCGCAAATCAACCGACAATCCACGGCCGCCATGGCGTTTGATTCGGGGCAAAAATCTGGAGCCAAGGTGATTGAGGCCAAGAACCTGGACCTTGCCTTCGGCGAATTGCAGATCTTGAAAGATTTTTCACTGACGGTTCAACGTAAAGATCGCGTGGCGCTGGTGGGCCCGAATGGGGTTGGCAAAACGACATTGATCAAAACCCTTTTGGGCGAGCAGGCCCCTGATCGGGGCAGCGTGAAACTGGGCACGAACCTGCAAATCGCCGTATTTGACCAAGGTCGCACGCGGTTGGATCCCGATCTGAGCCTATGGGAAGCGCTGACCAGCGATCCGACCATGGCGGTCTCAGGTCGTTCCGATCAAATCATGGTGCGGGGCACACCGAAGCATGTGGTCGGCTATCTCAAGGATTTTCTATTTGCCGAAGAGCAAATGCGTGCGCCCGTTCGGGCGCTGTCGGGGGGCGAGAAAGCGCGGCTTTTGCTGGCCCGCCTGATGGCACAAGAAAGCAACCTGTTGATTTTGGATGAGCCAACCAATGATCTGGACATTGAAACCTTAGATCTGCTGCAAGATGTCTTGGGCGACTATGATGGCACGGTCTTGCTGGTCAGTCACGATCGTGATTTTCTCGACCGCGTCGCCACCACAACCATTGCGTTAGAGCCCGGCGGTCAGGCCACTGTCTACGCGGGCGGCTGGAGCGATTATCAGGCACAAAAACCCAGAGCCGCGGGCAGCAAAGCGGCCAAGCAAGCCACGAAACACGGCGCGCCCAAGGCCAAAATGGCAACCGCCGAGGCGAAAACGGCGCTGTCTTTCACAGAAAAGCACCGTTTGGAGGCTTTGCCGGCTGAAATCGCCCGCATGGAAGCTGAGATTGGGAAATTGGAAGAGTTCCTCGGTCAGCCGAATCTTTTCACCGAGCAGCCGCTAAAATTCAACAAGGCCACGGCGCTCTTGCTCGAGCGGCAGGAAGCCTTGGCGGCGGCTGAAGCGCAATGGCTTGAGCTCGAGGAAAAAGCGGGCGGATAAACCGCCCGCAATTGACCCCTCAATTGAGATGAATTTTGAAGCGCTGGCGAATCTGCGCGTCCACCTCCGGTGGCAATGCGGCCGGTGTCGGCGCGGCGATCAAAGCCTCTTTTCGCGCCACTGCCTGTTCGATGAGGTCAGGCCGATCTTTTTCCTGCCACTCTTTGGGCGAGCTGCGATCCGCCAAAACCGGGTAGATATATTCGGTCTGCATCAAGGACAGGGTTTGATCCGAGCCGAGATAATGACCCGGCCCGCCCAGACAGGTCGCGCGCATGGTCTCGAGCCCCACCGTGTCTTCAGTCACCTCAATGCCGCGCACGCAGCGCATGGCCTGTCCCAGCAAATCATCGCCTAAGATAAGAGATTCATGGCAAAATCCCAAAAGAGAGGCATGCATGCCAGCGGCCTCATAGACCATATTCAATCCGGTCAACCCGGCCATGACGTTTGACATGGCTTGCTCCCAACCCGCTTGCATATCGGGCAGTTTCGCATCGGCAATGCCGGCTGCCGCGCCGCCGGGCAGGCCATAGTAATGGTGCATCTGCGCACAGCCCGCGGTGAGAAGGGCCTGCTCGCCAGATCCGCCGGACATGGCGCCCGTGCGCAGATCCGACACAAAGGGCCAGGTTCCAAATATGGCTGGGTGACCGGGTTTGATCGCGTTGACATAGACCAGCCCGGCCAGACATTCCGCAACGGCCTGCACAATCGCGCCGGCGATCGGCGCGGGGGCGGTGGCGCCTGCTTGCCCGGCACTGAGAAGCAAAATAGGCATGCCGCCTGCAATGCATTTCTCCATAACCTGGCAGCTCTCGGTGGCGAATTTCATCGGTGGCACCACGAAGCAATTGGAATTGGACACAAAAGGGCGTTCGCGCCATTTGTCCTCACCGCCGGCAATCATATGCAGCATTTCAAAGGCATCATCGACAAAACCAGGCTCGGTGAAGGAAGTGCCAATGTGTTTTTCCGTACCGGTGGCGCAGGCGTATATCGTATTGAGGTCCATCTCTCTATTGTCGAGAATATCGCGGCAGACCATCGGTCTTTGCACGAAATGAATATTGTCCAAATGTTCCACAATGCGCGCGGCATTGTGCAAATCACGGACGGTGGATTCACGGTAACTGCGGGTTTGGACGTCAACCATATGCACCGCCGCCCCGGCGGTGCCGTAATGAACCTTTTTGCCGCTGAGGTGTAAATCGTGTTTCGGGTTGCGCGCGAAAAGTGTGATCTCGCGATTGGCTTTGACCAGCATATCTTCGATCAATGCACGCGGGTAACGCAACCGCCCATCATCCCCAAGAATAGCACCAGCGCCGACCATGATATCAATGCCAGATTGCGGCGCATCGGCCAGACCGATCTCTTCAAGGGCGCAGAGCGCCGCTTCATTGATGCGCTCCATGTCCAACTGACTGAGTGGCTTATAAGTGCCGCCTTGCATACCGGGGCGGACGGGACGCATTGCATCCGATAGAGGGGCGGCTCTGGCTGCTTTACGCGCAGCCCGGCCACCAGCGCGGCGGTTTTGGGTATCTGTCATGGGAAATCCTAAGAGTGGTGTTCAGAGTAATTGTGCAGGCCGGATTAGAGTGCGGGCCGCCCGCGCGCCGCACGTCCTCGGCTCGCCCCAATCGTGCGCACTGTGAGGGTGAAAACCCAGCCAACTGTCTTAAATCTCGAAATCATGCCTTAAAGTGGAAAACTCTAAACCGACAATCTTTTCCATTTGCGACCTATGGTTCAAAAACGTCTTTTGTTTTCGCAAATTTCGGCCGCAAAGGACATCAAGACCGAGAGTGCCTTCAAAAACGGGTCATCGGCAACGGTCATAGCCACGCGAATGTGACCGGCGGCCGCCTGACCAAAACTCTCGCCCGGCATGACGGCAATGTGATGTTTATCGAGCAAAGCATGGGCGAAAGCCTCACCGCTTAGCCCGGTGGCGCGCATGTCCAGCATCAGATACATTGCGCCCGAACAGGGCACAGCGCGCACCAGATTTTGCTGGGCTATGAGATCAAGGGCGATGCGCCGCCGCCGCCGGAAGGGCGCGGCCACTTCATCCTCTAATTTTTGGCCTTGGGCGAGAGCGAATTCTGCGGCGTCTTGAATGAATCCCGGCACCCCATAGGTGGTATGGGTGGCGAAATTGGTGAGATGTTCGATCACGGGCACCGGGCCACAAATCCATCCAATTCGGCTTCCCGTCATGGCATGGCTCTTTGACATTGAACCAATCACCAAGCTGCGCTCCTGCATTCCGGGCAGAGTTCGGGGGCTCACATGCGCGCCTTGCCAGACTTGGGTGTCATACACCTCGTCAGAGATAAGCCATAGATCATGGGCGATACAGGTTTGGGCGATTCCCTCCCATGTGGCGCGGTCATAAACCACCCCGGTCGGATTGTTCGGTGAATTGACCAGCAAAGACCGCGCCCCCTTGGCTGCGGCCTCCAGATCGGTCGCGCGCGGTTGAAAATCATTGGCCGGATCGCAAAGGATCGCACGATCGACAGCGCCCGTTCCGCGAATTGTGCCGGGATAGGTGGCATAATAAGGGTCGCAATAAAGCGCGATATCTCCAGGGTTGAGCACGGCCATATGGGCGGCAAAAAGAGCTGATTGCCCGCCAGGTGTGATCAAAATATTTTCAACGGTTGTGGGAACGCCAGTCTGGGCCTCAATGCGGCGGGCGACGGCGGCGCGCAGCCCCTCTGTGCCCGGCACTGCTGCATAGCCGGTGTGCCCCCCCCTTGCGGACCGGCCCATTGCGGCCAAAATATCCATATGGGTGCGAATGTCATGCTCCCCGATGGTCAACTCAATGATCGGATGGCCTTGTTTTTTCAAAGCCCGCGCTTTGTAAAAAACATCCCAGCCATCGGATCCATCGCCGGTCAGGGCGGTCATGCGGTGTGCGAGTTCCATCCCGCGACTTGGCCTGAAGCCGATAGATTCGTCAAATTGGTTTTGAGCAATTGAAACACGAGGTTCACAGCGATATAGAGGCCCCATGATTTGGCTTTGTTGACATAATATGACTGCCGCGGCGACGCGCGCCTTCTATGGGCGCCCCGCCACTTTCTTTCCGTGCCTTCCGTAACTCTAGGACATGCCCGATGATGCAAATCAAGCTGCACAATAGCAAAACCCGCCGCAAAGAGCCTTTCACGCCCTTAGATCCCAAGAATGTGCGCATGTATGTCTGCGGGCCAACGGTGTATGATCGCGCACATTTGGGCAATGCGCGTCCGGTTGTTGTGTTTGACAGCCTGTTTCGCCTGCTGCGCGCGGTCTATGGCGCCGAGCATGTCAGCTATGCGCGCAATTTCACCGATATTGACGACAAAATAAATGCGAAATCGGCCGCAACAGGGCGTGAGATCGGGCAGATCACTGATGAAACCATTGGGTGGTATTTGGCAGATATGGGCGCCTTGGCGGCTCTGGAGCCCACGGTGATGCCGCGTGCCACTGATTATATTGCACAAATGATTTCGATGTCTGAAGATCTCATCGCGAAGGGTCATGCCTATGCGGCCGAAGGCCATGTCCTGTTTGATGTGAACAGCTGCCCCGATTATGGCGCGCTGTCTGGGCGCAGTGTGGAGGATATGATCGCCGGCGCACGGGTGGAAGTGGCGCCCTATAAGCGCGATCCCATGGATTTTGTCTTGTGGAAACCCTCAGATGCGCAAACGCCGGGCTGGCCAAGCCCTTGGGGACGCGGACGCCCAGGCTGGCATATTGAATGCTCGGCGATGGCTTATGAGCTTTTTGGCCATAGTTTTGATATTCACGGCGGCGGCAATGATCTTCTGTTTCCGCATCATGAGAATGAGATTGCGCAGAGCTGCTGTGCGCATCCAGAGGGCAGTTTTGCGCAGATCTGGATGCACAACGAAATGCTACAGGTCGAGGGTAAGAAAATGTCCAAATCCTTGGGCAATTTTTTCACCGTGCGCGATTTGCTCGATCAAGATATTTCCGGCGAGGTGATCCGCTTTGTGCTCCTATCCACCCATTACAGCAAGCCGATGGATTGGACGCAAAAGAAGGCGCAGGAGGCTGCGAGCACTTTGCGCAAATGGCATGAGTTGGTGCAGGGGGCAAAGCCTGCGGCTTTGGATGATGAAGTTCTTGCCCATGTGGGCAATGATTTGAACACGCCGGGAGCTTTGGCAAGACTGCATGAATTGGCCAAATCTGGCGATGCTGCGGCGCTTTTGGCCGCCGGTCAATTTTTGGGCCTTTTGGGCGCAGATGAGACTTGGTGGCGTCCCAAACAGGCGGGCGGCGATGCGGCCTTGCGGGTGGAGGCGTTGATGGAAGAGCGCAGGCAAGCCAAGGCCGCACGCGATTTTGCCGCAGCCGATGCGATACGCAAGCGGTTAAGCGCTGCGGGCGTGGAGCTCGTAGACAAGCCCGGCGGCCTATCGGAGGCGGTGATCACTGAGGCCTTTAACCCCGATTTGCTCGGATGAGCCTTCAGGCTTGCGCCAATCTCGTCGCGCGGGCGGATCCCGGAAGGTTCGCCGCCGCCATGGCGGCCCCCCTGGCGGCGCGTGCGGTGCTTTTGCCGATCTATGCCGCCTCCATTGAGGTGGCTCGGGCACCCTGGGTGACGCAAGAGCCGATGATTGCAGAAATGCGCCTGCAGTGGTGGCGTGATGTCTTCGAAGAGATCGAGGCCGGCCGGCCGCGCAAACATGAGGTTGTGGATGCTTTGGCGCCCGTCCTGGGCCCGCGGGGGGCCGCAGCGCTGGATGCGATGGTTTTGGCGCGTCGTTGGGACATCTATAAAGAAGGTTTCACCACAGCCGATGATCTCCTAGCGCATGTGCAGAGCATCACGCTGGGGCCCATGCTCGCGGCCCTTGAGGCTTTGGGTCATCTGCCTGAGGATCTCTCGGCCGTGCAGGCCCATGCGACGCAGCTGGGGCTGGCGCGGTTTTTGCGCGGCGTCCCCGCGTTGATTGAGCGCAAAACACCCGTTTGGGCGGAGGATCAAAAGGTCCATATTTACCGAGATCTTTGTATCCAAGCGCTGGATATGTCGGGTGACATCGTGCCGTCACCGGCACTGATCGAAACAGCCCATTGCCGCCGGGTATTGCGGTTCGTTCGCAAAAATCCAGGGGCTGTTGAGATCGGGGCGATACCAGAGTTTCGCATTGGCGCAGCCCTTGCGCGGGGCTGGCTGGCTTGGCGTTGTGGCTAAATTGCAGCCTAGGCGGCGCGTTTGTTTGTCATGATCAGCCAAAGCAAGGCTGTTCCAGCCAGCAATAGAAACGGCACCATCGCGTAATTGACCGCGGCCCATCCCTGCACCACAGAGCCGCCACTGCAATTCATCAACCCACCCGACGCGATAGAGGCGATGGTCACGCAGCCGAAAACGATGGCATCATTCATCCCCTGCACCCGTCCCCTTTCATGCGGAGCATGGGCGCGGGTCAGCAGGGTGGTGGCCCCAATGAACCCGAAATTCCAGCCAACCCCTAAGAGAATGAGCGCGGCATAGAAATTGCCCAGTTCCATACCGCTCAGCGCCACAAGCCCCGCAGAGCCCAAAATCATAAGACCAAGGCCCATGATTTTTTCCACGCCAAACCGGTTGATGAGATGGCCGGTAAAAAATGATGGCAGATACATCGCGACCACATGGGCCGAGACAATGTCATTGGCGTTGTCCTTGGTTAAACCACAGCCAACAACCGCGAGAGGCGTCGAGGTCATCACCAAATTCATTAAAGAATAAGCCACCATCCCGCAGGCAATAGCGACCAAAATCGATGGGTCGCGCAGCAGTTGCCTACGGCTGCGCGGGGTGAGGGCGGTGGGCGCGCTTGGCGCGTGGGAGGTGCCTTTGGGCAGGCGCAGCAGCAAAAATAAGAACATGCCCACAAGGTTCAGCGCGATGATGGCCATGTAGCTGCCGAGAAATGGAATCACAGAAGCATCCTGCACCAATTTATTCAGCTGCGGCCCAAATATGGCCGAGATCAACCCGCCCGCCATGACGAAAGAAATCGCCTTTGGGCGGAAGCTGTCCGAAGCCGTATCGGTGGCGGCAAATCGGTAAAAGCCCTGCGCGGACATATAAATGCCCGAGATATAGGATCCGAGAAGGAAGATGGCAAAGGATGCGACATAGAGCCCATAGGCCGAGACCGCAGCGCCCAAGGCGCCGGCAATTGCTCCGATAAAAAACCCGGTTTTGCGGCCGTATTTTTGCATCAAGGACGAAAGCCAGGGGGCCGTGGTCATCGAGCTGAAGACGATCAAAGAAATCGGCAAGGTGGCGAAACAAGGATTGGCCGTCAACATACCGCCCGCCAATCCGCCGATCACAAATATCATTGGCATTTGTCCGCCCAAGATTGCTTGAGCGGCCACGAGAACCGTCACATTGCGTTGAGCCAGACGGTCGTCGGGAGCGGTTTGTATCATGATTGGATCCTTTAAGTATCAATGCCCTGCAATGATATGAGCGAAGGAACCGCAAGTGCGCCCGATGTGCAAGCCCATTTCGCCCAAATCGGCGTGATCGGCATCTTTTGTCGCAAACAGAGCCGGGCCCGCAGCGTTGATTGTGCGCGCGTAGTGAAACTCATGGGCCATCAAGGGCGCGTTAAAATGGTCGCTTAAAGGTGTCAGTTGACGATAGCCCAAGTGTAATTTGCGGTGCTGAAAACTGGTTTCCAAAGGCAAAAGCCCAAGCATTTCGTGGCGCTGCCCCTTTGCATCAACCAACCCTCTGCCAAGAACCATATAGCCGCCACACTCGCCATAGATGGGCGTTCCAAGTGCCGCATGGCGCGCAAGCGACGCTTTGAACTTTGCCGCACAGGCCAATTGCCCGGCATGGAGCTCGGGATAGCCGCCGGGCAGAAAAATATACTGCGCCTCTTTCGGCGCAGGTTCATCGGCCAGCGGCGAGAAGAAAGACAGCTGCGCCCCAGCGTCCCGCCAGCCTTTCAATTGATGCGGATAGCGAAACGTGAAGGCGTGGTCTGAGGCAATGGCGATATGCTGTGCCGGTGGCCCGGGCAGGCGGGTTTGGGGCGCGAAAGCCGGGCCGCTCAGCTCTGAGAGCGCCGACAAATCTAAGCTGGGGTGCAGCGCTGCGGCAATATGATCGATCCAAGGCTCCAGCTGATCGATTTCACCGGCTTGCACCAAGCCCAAATGACGCTCCGGCAGGGCGAAGGCCTCGGATCGCATCAAATGGCCGAATATTTTGACATTTTGCGCGCTCAAAGCCTGTGTCAGCATATCCAAGTGGCGCGCGCTGCCGACACGGTTGAGAAACACGCCGGCCACTGTCACTTGTGGATCAAAATCTCTGAAGCCTGCCACGAGCGCGGCGATAGAATGGGCGGTTTTGGATGCATCCACGACCAAGAGCACTGGGATCTCCAACATCCGCGCCAAATGCGCAGCGGAGCCTGTCCCGTTTTTGCCGGCCCCATCAAACAACCCCATAGCCGCCTCAACCACCAAGCCGCCCGACCCGGCCAGGGTGCGGATCAACTCTGTGGACATGGCCCAGGCGTCTAGGTTCATCGAAGGGGTGCCTGCGGCCACAAAATGATAGCCGGGATCTATGTAATCGGGGCCTGATTTTGCCGGCTGAAAGTCAATTTGAGCGCGGCGCATCAGCCGCATAAGAGCAAGTGTTACGGTGGTTTTTCCGGCGCCCGAGCTTGGCGCGGCAATCATAAAGCGGCTCATGCGCTTTCCGCAGGGCGTCCTCGATCCAAAGGATCCAGATTGCGCGGTGCGGCGCCGGCCTCGAGAGATTGCCAATCCAAGACCTGCCGCATCAAGACGGAGCGTCCGACACAGATGATCGCGGGCGGCTCAACCCCAGCGGCCTTGGCGTCCTCCACCGCTGTGCCCAGCGTGCTTTCGACGACGTTTTGCTGCTCCAAGGTGGCGGAGGTGACAAAGGCCAAGGGTTCTGATGGGCTGCGGCCAGCCTCCATCAACCTTTGTGTAATCTGAGCGATATGTTTCATGCCCATGTAGATCACAATGACTTGGCTACCCTGGGCGATGGCGCCCCAGTCGAGAGATCCGGGCGTATCGCCGGTTTGATCATGGCCGGTCACAAATGTGACCGATTGGTTGACGTCGCGGTGGGTCACGGGAATTCCTGCATAGGCCAATCCGCCGATACCGGCGGAAATGCCCGGAATAATGCGGATAGGCACCCCATGCTGCACAAGCGTTTGTGCTTCCTCGCCGCCCCGTCCAAAGACAAAGGGATCACCGCCCTTGAGCCGCAACACGCGTTTTCCTGCGCGCGCCAGCTCCACCAAATGCAATGAGATATCGCGCTGTTTGGCCGAAGGTTTACCGCCCCGTTTTCCCGCATAGATCAATTCGGCAGTTCCGGCCCAAGATAGAATATCTTCACCCACCAAAGCATCATAGACGACGACATCGGCTTGCCGCAACGCGTTGAGCCCATGCAGTGTCAGAAGGCCCGGATCGCCCGGTCCCGCGCCGCACAGCCATACCCAGCCTGGGCGCAGCTCAGGCCATGACGTTTGCGGAAGGGGAAGTGAATCGCTCATAGGTCTCTTTATGGCGAAAATTCACCGGAGGGAATAGAGTGCAAGCGACACGCGCTTTGTGATTGGCGGCATGAATTGCCCTGCTATAGTGGCGCAATGGAGACCCGTGAATCCCCCCCTTTGCGTCGCGGTTGGACGACCGGCGCTTGTGCGACCGCTGCCGTGCGCGCCGGGCTATGCGCCCTATGGGGCGGTGAGCAATTGGAGGAGGTGCAAATCACCCTGCCAAAAGGTGAGACGCCGATCTTCAAAATCGCCCATCGTGAGGTGACGGCGGATTGGGTGGAAATTGGCATCACCAAGGATGCTGGCGATGATCCGGACGTCACCCATGGCGCATTAATCATTGCGCGTGTGGCGCGCTCCTTGGGCGGTGTGCGCTTTCATGCCGGTGACGGCGTTGGCACGATCACAAAGGCAGGATTGCCAATCGCAGTGGGAGAGCCCGCCATCAATCCCGTGCCGCGACAAATGATGCAGGCTGAGGTGGAGAAATTGGCGGATCGCTACGGTCAACCGCCCGATGTCGACATCACCATTCGCATTCCGGGGGGCAGGGCTCTGGCCCTGAAAACTTGGAATCCAAGGCTGGGCATTGTGGATGGTTTGTCGGTGCTGGGCACAACGGGGATCGTGCGTCCGTTTTCTTGCGCCGCATGGATCGCCTCTATCCACCGCGGTATTGATGTGGCGCGGGCTTGTGGCGCGCCGCATGTGGCCGGCTGCACAGGGGCCACCTCTGAGCGCGCGGTGCAGGCGCTGCATGGCTTGCCCGACACCTCGATGCTGGATATGGGAGATTTTGCCGGTGGGTTGATGAAATATTTGCGGCGCCACCCCGTGGCGCGGCTAACCATCGGCGGCGGAATTGGCAAGATGACCAAATTGGCGCAGGGCGCGCGCGATTTGCATTCCGCCCGATCGCAAGTGGATTTCACTGCCCTGGCGCAGGTTCTTGATCAACCGGATCTGGCCCGGGCCAATACGGCGCTTGAGGCCTATGCGCTGGCCGGCCCGGAGATGGCCCAATGGGTGGCGCGGTCTGCCCTGACCAATTGCCAATCCATGCTACAGGGTGCCGATATCGCAGTGGATTGCGTGGTTATTGATCGCACAGGGCGGATATTGGCGCAGTCATGACGGTGTTAATTCTTGCAGGTACGGGCGAGGCCCGGCAATTTGCCCAATTTTGCGCAGATCACAAGATCGCCGCCTGCGCCAGTTTGGCCGGGGCGACGCGCCAGCCGAAACAGCTGGCCGTGCCCACCTATCATGGAGGTTTTGGCGGCGGTGACGGGTTTCGCGCGTTTTTGAAACGCCATGGCGTTCGCGCAATATGCGATGCCACCCATCCCTTTGCCCATCACATCACCCAGCGGAGCTATGACATCGCCCGCGCAATCGGTCTGCCCTATATGCGCTTTGAGCGACCCGCCTGGCAGCCGGGGCCGGGTGATCAGTGGATCTTTTTGGGTGATGAAACAGAGGCCGCGGCGCATATCGCAGCGGGGGCTGTGGTGTTTCTGGCCACGGGGCGGCAAAGCCTGCCAAAATTTGCCAATCTTGGGCATGCGCAGTTGATCTGTCGGCAAATTGATCCGCCCCAGGCCGCCTTTCCTTGGCCCAATGGTGATTACCTGATTGGACGTCCACCATTTTCCATTGCCGATGAGGAGGCCTTGTTTCGCCGCCTGAATGTCGATGTGCTTGTGGTAAAAAACGCCGGCGGTGCGGCCAGTCGCACAAAATTGGATGCGGCGCGGAATTTGGGGCTTAAGGTCTTGATGATTGAACGCCCGCCTTGCGCCGCGCGGCCATGCCTATCTGAAGGCTCACAGGCGGAGGCTTGGTTGGCGCAATGGGCATCGTAACCATCTCCACAGCGGTTGATATTGATCGCGCAGTGGATCAGCTCAATATTCCTGAATTTTATGCAATTTATAAAACATGCGGCCCTATTCCTTTGCGCCGCAAGCCGCCCGGTTTTGCCAGCCTGCTTCAGGCCATTATCGCACAACAGGTCTCGGTGGCCTCTGCGGCTGCAATTTGGCAGCGTATTCAGGCGGCCGGCCTGTGTTGTGAGGCGGCAATGGCGCAGGCCAGCGCAGTGCAATTGGAGCGCCTCGGCCTGTCGCGCCCCAAAATCCGCTATGCGCAGGCGCTGGCCCTAAGTGGGCTTGATTACGAGGGTTTGGCAGCTTTGCCCGATGCTGAGGTCATGTCCCGCCTGACGGCCATCACGGGCATCGGGCGCTGGACTGCGGAAGTTTATGCGCTGCAAGCCCTGGGCCGGGCGGATGTCTTTCCGCATGGAGATTTAGCTCTGCAAGAGGCGGCGCGGCAGGTGTTTCATTTGCCGAAGCGCCCGAGCGAGGCGGAAATGCGCGCCATGGCGCAACATTGGGCACCGTTCAGAGCCGTTGCAGCGCGTCTGTTATGGGCCTATTACAAAAATCACAAATCGCGAGAGGGGATAGGATGACACGGGTTTTGAAATCAATGAGTCAAATGCCACAGGACCAAGACGGCGCTGTCACCTCAGCAGTCATCTTTTTGCATGGTTACGGGGCAAATGGGGCCGATCTGATGGGGCTGGCCGAGGTCTTGGCAGATCATATGCCGGGCACGCTATTTCTTGCGCCCGATGCACCAGAGACGACTGTTATGGCGCCCATGGGGCTGCAATGGTTCCCCATCCCTTGGATTGATGGATCTTCAGAGGAAGATGCCGCCAATGGTCTGCACGCGGCGTCAGAGGATTTAAATGCCTATCTGGATGGGGTGATGGTGGATTATGATCTGCTGCCCGAACAGGTGGTGATATTTGGATTTTCGCAAGGCACTATGATGGCGCTGCATGTGGCGCCGCGGCGCGAAGATCCGGTGGCTGGGGTTGTGGCTTTCTCGGGCCGGTTGCTGCAGGCGGAGGCCCTGCAAGAGGAAGCGCACTCAAAGATGCCGATCCTTTTGGTGCATGGGGATGCAGATGAGGTTGTGCCGATTGACGCTTTGCCCCATGCGGCCGAGGCTTTGGAGGCCGCGGGGTTCAAAGAGGTTTATGCCCATATCATGAAGGGTACGGGCCATGGCATTGGTCCAGATGGGCTACAGGTGGCTTTGGCCTTTATGCGCAAACAGTTGGGTATGGAGTGATTTGGCCCCACCAGATACAGGGGGTTGCCTGTTTTATTTCCCCAGATATAGTGGCCCCAAGTAGCGAACGGGGCGCCATCTATGACTGGAGACTTTAGAACGCAATTTGTGAGAGAAGCGGCCAAGCCGGCGCAGAGGCCGGCCTTGGTGCTCAACGCGGATTATCGCCCCTTGTCCTATTACCCGCTGTCGCTGTGGAGCTGGCAAGATGCTGTGAAGGCGGCCTGGCTTGACCGGGTGCAGATTGTTGCGGAATACGACGATATTGTGCGCTCGCCGACAACGCAAATTCGTATCCCATCCGTCGTTGTGCTGCGCGATTATGTCAAACCGCAAAGCTCTGTGGCCTTTACGCGCTTCAATTTATTTTTGCGAGATGAGTTTTCGTGCCAATATTGCGGCGCGCGCGGGGATTTGACCTTTGATCATGTGGTGCCGCGCACGCGCGGGGGGCGCACCAGTTGGGAGAATGTGGTCGCGGCCTGCTCCAAATGCAACTTGAAAAAAGGCTCCCGCAGTCTGAAGCAATCGGGGCTGCATCTGCGCAAACCGATCCGCAAACCACAGGCCGAAGAGCTGCGCAATCTCGGGCGAAAATTTCCACCGGGCCATCTGCATGAAAGCTGGGTGGATTTTCTGTATTGGGATGCAGAGCTTGAGGCCTAGGCCGAACAGCTGGCCCCCCCGAGCACACAAAATTTTGCGCAATGTGGGTGGTTGAGCGCAACGTCTTGTTCTGCCTCTTGTAACGTGGTGCCCAATTCGAATTCTGGCGCATAGGCCAAAAGCGTGCAGGCCAAAACCGCGGGGCGCGGGGCGCCCTTGCGTTTGACCACCATGCGCGAGGAGGCACACATCAAACTGTCAGGATCCTTGTCCAAAATTCCCCAGCAGGCTGTGGTGATCTCTGGCACTTCGGCACGTTCGTCCAGCTCTGGAAACAGCACGGTGACGCCGGGATTAAAGGCGTCAATATCATATCCGTTCTGTTCAAAAAGCGCGCTATAGCCGGCTCTGCTTGCGGCCTCGCTGTCGCCCCAGACGGTGCGGCCGGCGACATGCATGCGGATGCCAACATCGCGCAGCCAGTTCATACCCTGGAGCGTTTTGTCAAAGGCGCCCTTGCCGCGCTCCGTGTCATGATTGGCGCGGTCAAAGTGATCGAGCGAAATGCGCAGCGTGAGTTTGCCGGGGTAGGCGGCATTGAGCGCCACCAGCCCCTGTTTGACCCGTTTGCGCATCATGGGCAGCATGGCATTGGTTAAGATAAGCACCTCGTAACCGGCCGCGAGGCTGCATTCGGCGATGGCAATCATTTCTGGGTTCATGAAGGGTTCCCCACCGGTAAAAGCAATCTCGCGCACCGGCCAGTTTCGGGTGACCAATTGCTCCAGATAGTCTTTCACCTCATCGGCAGTGATATAGACCAAAGCATCATTGGTCGGGCTGCTGTCGATATAGCAATTGACGCATTCAATATTGCAAAGCGTGCCGGTGTTGAACCACAAAGTCTCAGGATGGGTCAGGGCCACCCGCGCGCGCGCCTCCCCTTTTGCGGTCACATTGGGGTCGGAGAATTTTTCGAGATGGGCCATAGGTTATCGCTCCCTGAAATCATATGCAGCACTGCTTTCGCCCTCCTTAATATGGGGAGGGCCAGAAAAAAAGTGCCGATGAAACATGCTGACAGAGAAGTGATCGCGCCCTATAAGGTGGACAGTCGTCGCGCACCGTTGTAAGGCTCCGTTAGCGCAAACATTTCAGAGGATCCGCCCATGGTCTCCCGTGTCATCCCCGTTGAGCCTTTCGATCTTGTCATCTTTGGTGGCACGGGTGATTTGGCACGTCGAAAAATATTGCCGGGGCTGTTTCGCAGGTTCTGTGCCGGTCAAATGCCTGCTGATGCGCGCATCATAGGGGCTGCGCGCGGGGATATCGGCCAGAAGGGCTATCAAGACTTGATCCGCGCAGCCATCAATGAATTTGGTGCGCCCTCCGCCGAGAGCCTGGCGCAACTCGATGCCTTCATTGCACAGCTGCATTATGTCGCGGTCGATATTTGCGGTGACGGGGGATGGGATGAATTGGCCAAATTGATCCGAAAGGATTTGGTGAACGCCTATTATTTCTCAGTTGCGCCAAGTCTATTTGGCGATATCGCCGCCCGCTTGAACTCATGGAAGATTGCCACACCGGCGGCGCGCATCGTTGTTGAAAAACCTTTTGGCCGCGATTTGCAAAGTGCCAAGGCGCTCAACAATGTTTTGTCGCAACAATTTGACGAGGGTCAAATCTATCGGATTGACCATTATTTGGGCAAGGAAACGGTGCAAAACCTCATGGCCGTGCGCTTTGGCAATCTGTTGTTTGAACCTTTGTGGAACGCACAATATGTCGACCACATTCAGATCACCGTGGCGGAAACGGTGGGCGTTGGCGGGCGTGGGGCCTATTATGACACATCGGGCGCTATGCGCGATATGGTGCAAAACCATTTGATGCAGCTGCTGTGCTTGATCGCGATGGAGCCGCCGTCACATTTTGATCCTGATGCGGTGCGCGACGAAAAGCTAAAAGTCATCCGAAGCTTGGCGCCGGTGGCCGCACATCACGTTGTGCGCGGCCAATATGATGCCAGCGCCACCACGGCCAGCTATCGCACGGATGCGGAAAACCCGCGCAGCTTTACCGAAAGCTATGTCGCCATTAAGGCGCATATCGAGAACTGGCGTTGGGCCGGAGTTCCGTTTTATCTGCGAACTGGAAAGCGGCTCAAGGCACGGACCTCTGAAATCGCGATTGTCTTCAAGAAGTTGCCCCATTCGATTTTTGAAAAATCTGCCGATGAAAAGCAAAACATCCTGGCCATTCAGTTGCAACCCAATGAGGGGATGACGCTGGATGTTACCATTAAAGAGCCTGGTCCCGGGGGGATGCGTTTGGTGCATGTGCCGCTGGATATGACATTTGCCGATGCCCTTGGCGATCACTCAGAGGACACGCCAGATGCCTATGAACGGTTGATCATGGATGTGATACGCGGTGATCAAACGCTGTTTATGCGCGGCGATGAGGTGGAGGCCGCCTGGAAATGGACGGATCCAATTATTGAAGCCTGGGAGGCACGCAATGATGTGCCCAAGCTTTACGACGTCGGCTCGGCGGGACCTGAAGATGCTATGGCGCTCATCCACCGTGACGGTCGGCGATGGCGCGAGGTGAAGTGATGCAGCTGGCATCTTATGAAACCGCATCTGAAATGATGCAAAGCCTCTCGGCGCAAATTGCGTCAGAGCTCTCTGCGGCGATTGCGCTGCGTGGACGGGCCTGTTTGGCCGTGCCGGGCGGCAGCACGCCGGGCCCGCTCTTTGATCAGCTCAGTCAAGCGCCATTGGACTGGGCCAATGTGACCGTGATGTTGACCGATGAACGCTGGGTGCCCACGGACAGCCCCCGCTCGAATACCGGTTTGATAAAGAACCGCCTGTTGGTGAATGCCGCCAGCGCCGCGCGCTATATCGCGCTTTATACGCCGGGTTTGGATCACGTCGGCGGCGCGCGCGCGCTCTCGCAGCAGGTTGCGCCGAATTTGCCGGTCGATGTGTTGGTTTTGGGGATGGGCACGGATATGCACACAGCCTCGCTCTTTCCCGGGGCGCCCGAGCTGTCCTTCGCGCAAAGTGAGCTGGCCGATGCGGTGATGCCGATGGTGCCTGTGGGATCTGACCTCGAGCCGCGCGTGACCTTGAGTGCCCAGGCGCTTGAAACGGCGCGCCAGACCCATGTTTTGATCCTTGGCGAGGAGAAAAAAGCGGCCCTTGCGCTCGCTCAAAAGCTGTCGCCCGCGGAGGCACCGATTGCACAATTTTTACCCAATGCAACTGTGCATTGGAGCCCGGTTTAGGACGAAACGATGTTCGCAGATTTAAAAGAAAAATTCACTGCCGTGAGCGGTCGTCAGATTATCAGCTTGTTTGATGATCAAAGAGCCGAGGACTTCTCGGTGCGGGCCGATGGGCTGTTTTTTGATTATTCCAAGACAAATATTGATGATGAAACCCGCGCCATGCTTTTGGCGCTTCTCGGCAAAATCGATTTGCCTCAAAAGCGTGCGGCGATGTTTTCTGGTGAAAAAATCAACATCACAGAAGACCGTGCGGTCTTGCACACAGCTTTGCGCCGCACGTCTGGTCCTCTTATTGTGGAGGGCTGCGATGTCATGGAGCAGGTTTTGACCACGCGGGCGCGACTTTTGGAATTCGCCGAGGCCGTGCGCTCTGGTGCGGTGCAAGGGCAGGGTGGGGCCTATACGGATGTGGTGAATATCGGCATTGGCGGCTCTGATTTGGGGCCGGCGATGGCCTATTTGGCCCTCAAACCCTATGCGCAGGGCCCTCGGTGCCATTTTGTCAGCAATGTGGATGGCGCGCATGTGACCGATGTGTTGGAGAATTTGGATCCGCGCACCACTTTGGTGATTGTTGCGTCCAAAACTTTTACCACGATTGAGACCCTTACCAATGCTCAAACAGCCCTGCGTTGGATGGCGGCGGCGGTGGAGCGGCCGGCGGATCATTTTGTGGCCCTGAGCACTGCGAGGGAAAAAACCTCGGCCTTTGGGATTGCAGCAGATCGGGTCTTTGGTTTTGAAGATTGGGTTGGTGGACGGTATTCGGTTTGGGGGCCAATTGGTCTGAGCTTGGCCATTGCCATAGGGGCGGAGCACTTCCGGGCGTTTCTAAACGGTGCTGAGACCATGGATAGGCATTTTCAAACCGCAGCCGCGCAAGACAATTTGCCCGTCATGCTGGCCTTGGTGGGGGTGTGGCATGCACAGGTGGCTGGATATGCCACCCGCGCTGTCTTGCCCTACGAGCAGCGCCTGTCGCGTTTTCCTGCCTATCTACAGCAGCTTGAAATGGAATCCAACGGTAAGGGCGTGGGGATTGACGGCCAAGATCTCTTGGATCCCTCCGGGCCAATTGTTTGGGGCGAGCCGGGCACAAATGGGCAGCATGCCTTCTATCAGTTGATCCACCAAGGCCAGCATATCATTCCTTGCGAATTCATGCTGGCCAAAGAGGGCCACGAGCCGCAATTGGCGCATCAACACCACTTGCTTCAAGCCAATTGTCTGGCGCAATCGCAGGCATTGATGCTTGGGCGGGACCTGCCCGCGGCGCTGAAGATCGCAAAGGCCAAGGGGTTTGAGGGCGCGGAATTGGAGCGCCAGGCCCGGCATCGGGTTTTTAAAGGCAACCGACCGTCCACAACGTTGATCTATCCCAAACTCACGCCCTTTTGCCTTGGGCAGTTGATTGCACTCTATGAACACCGGGTCTTTGTCGAAGGGATGATCCTTGGGATCAATTCCTTTGATCAATGGGGCGTTGAGCTGGGCAAGGAATTGGCCACGGCTTTGGAACCTGTTGTGAAAGGCGACAGTGCCGGGGCGCACAATGATCCCTCAACCGTGAACCTTGTGGCGCAACTGCGCTCTTAAAGCTCCACCACCCGTTTTTCCAGCGCCGAAACTTGGGCCGCCTGACCCATGCGCACGGCCCAAATCCCATCGGTGAGGCTGACCTCTGGCGCCGCGCCCTGCAAGACAACTTGCTGAAATTTCTGATGTTGATAAAAGGTCGAGCCATTGTGATCACCCGCGGCCAGGAGCGCTTCGGGCACAGGGGTGTCGATCCGGCGGGGGCCCATCGGGCTGCGCGGGCTGATCACAACATGCGGGACCGGTGGGGATGCCATATGCGCAGGCCAAAACCGCGCCGGGCCCGGCACATTGCAGGCGATCTTTCCCTTGGGCCCGACGGCGTGAATTTCTTCCTGATATTCTGAGCCTTCAGCAAACATGCTCAACTCTAACATGGCGCGGGCACCGCTGGCGAAATCGACAATAACATAACCGCAGTCCCAAATGTCGGAGCGACGCCCCGCGTAAACCTCATCTAAGTGATTCACTTCCTGACCCGCGCTGGCCATCACCCGTATCGGGTCAGATTTTAAAATCAGCCGCATGAGATCAAAGAAATGGCAGCATTTTTCGACCAAAGTTCCGCCGGAATTGTGGTTAAATCGGTTCCAATCGCCGACTTTTGGCAGAAACGGAAAACGATGCTCGCGTATGGTGAGCATTTTGATCCCGCCTGTGACCGCCTCGGCTTGATCAATCAGCGCCGCAACTGGCGGCATATAGCGATATTCCATCGCAACCCAAACCGGGGCGGGATAGGTTTGCGCGAAGGCCTGGGCCTCGGTCAAATCGGCGGGATCCGTGAAGAGGGGCTTTTCGCAGAGGATCGGCAAGGCACGTTGAGCTGCAATCTGTTGCAGCTGTGGCATATGGCAATGATTGGGGCTGACGATGACCAAGCAATCAAGGGCTTCGAAGGATAAGAGCGCATCTAGGCTGTCAACCATCGTGGCCTGTGGCAAAACCTTGGCCGCCTGTGCGCGCATCTCAGCGTCTGGTTCAAACACGACGGTGATCTGCGTGCCCTCTAACAGTTCAATGTTGCGAATATGCTCCTGGCCCATCATGCCGCAGCCAATTAATCCATAGCGTAGTGTCATTATCTGTCCTTATTTGATACGAGCGACATAGCGTGAAACGGAAGGATCGTACCAGTTTCGTGAAAACTCGAGGGCAGCGCCTGTGTTGGCCCATGCGATTCTTTCCACATAACCGGCAGTCTCTCCGGGCCGCAGACCAAATTGATCTACGGCCCAAGGGGGGGTTGGGGCAAAAGAGATGTGATCCTCGGCCCTTACAATCCACAGTCCAAATCGGGTTTGATAGGTATGGTAGAGCGACTCCGAAATCTCTTCGGCCGCGATATCATCGGCCACGGAACCATCCAGCCATATTTCTTCTAGGGCCGCGGGCCGATGGTCCAAAAACCGCAGGCGGCGAAACCGAAAAGCGGTTGGGTCTGCACCAAAATAAGGCGCATTAACCGGTTTGGTCAGCCGGTCAACCGACAAAAGCTGCGCGGTGGGAAGCCCGGCCCCACTCAGGGATTCCAATCTAAAAAATGAATAAATATTCGCGGCTTGAGGGGCGATATTTATGTAATTTCCGGAGCCTTGTTTGCTGTGGATGAGCTGTTGATCTCTCAGGCGCTTTAACGCCTTGCGCAAAGTGCCGACGGCCACGCCAAATTCTGCGGCCATGGTCCGTTCCGGTGGCAAGCGCTCACCGTCGAGCCATTGCCCCGCGGTGATGCGGCGCGCGATGGCTTCGCTGATCTGCACATAGCTGGGCAAAGCGCCGGGTGAGGGTGTCGGATTGGCCATGGGGTTTGCGAATTGATCCACTATTGATTTACATCTTGATGTGAGGTTTAAAGATGAAATGCAAGCCTTCTTTTCGAGACCGCAATGACAGTCGTTCCAATTACATCCGCTGATTTGAAAGCGGCCGAAGTTTCCTGGTTTTCGGCCCTGTGCTCTGATGACTACCAATATCTTGGCGTGCCGGATGGCGCATTGCGCTCCTCTTGGGCGCATTGCAGCAAAATTGTGCAGCAATCAGAGGCCAATGGGTTTCGCAATATCCTTTGCCCGTCCTCTTATCAGGTCGGGCAGGATACTTTGTCTTTCGTTGCCGGTTGCGCCCCATTGACCGAAAAAATCAATATGCTGGCCGCCATTCGCTGCGGCGAGATGCAGCCGATTATGTTGGCGCGAACTGTGGCGACTTTGGATCATATGCTCAAAGGGCGTTTGACCTTGAATGTGATTTCTTCCGATTTCCCTGGTCAAACGGAGCCGAGTCCCTATCGCTATCAAAGATCGCGTGAGGTGGTCCAGATTCTCAAGCAAGCCTGGACGGCCGATGAGATAAATTTTGCGGGTGAAATTTACAACTTCCAAGGGGTCAGCGCAGAGCCGGCAAGGCCCTATCAACAAAACGGCGGCCCGCTGCTTTATTTTGGGGGCTATTCGCCCGATGCGGTCGAGCTTTGCGCCGAACATTGTGATGTTTATCTCATGTGGCCGGAGACTCGGGAAGATTTGAGCCAAAGGATGCAGGCGGTACATGCACGGGCAGAGACCTATGGCCGGAGGTTGGATTACGGTTTGCGCGTGCATATGATCGTGCGCGATACCGAGCAAGAAGCGCGCGAATTTGCGCAAGAATTGGTTTCCAAGCTCGATGATGAAACCGGAAGCGCCATCCGCAACCGGGCCTTGGACAGCGGATCCTATGGGGTTTCGCGGCAAGCACGGAACCGTGACTTGGCTGATATGGACGGGTTTATCGAGCCGCATCTGTGGACCGGAGTGGGGCGTGCACGCTCGGGTTGTGGCGCGGCCCTTGTCGGATCTGCGGATCAAATATTGTCCGAGCTCGAAGCCTACCAGAAGATGGGGATGCGCTCATTTATTTTTTCTGGCTATCCGCATTTGGAAGAATGTGACTATGTTGGCAAGCTGGTCTTGCCGCATATGGCAACCTGTTCTTTGCCGCATGAATATGGGCGCGTGCCTCATGAAACCCCTGCAACCCCACTTGGAAATGGACCCCGCGTGTAATGGAACGAATTTCACTGACTGAGACTGTGGCGTTGAGCCGTTTGATTTATGGCATGTGGCGTTTGGCAGATGACAGCGACACCAGCCCGAGCCATGTGCAGGCGAAGATTGAGACCTGTTTGGCACAGGGCATCACAACGATGGATCAAGCGGATATCTATGGCGGATATGAGGCGGAGGAGCTGTTCGGAAAGGCTTTGCGCGCGGCGCCGCATCTGCGCGATCAAATCGAAATTGTGACCAAATGCGATATTCTCGTTGGCGCCGGGCGCTATGCCAGCACGCGGGTGAAACACTATGATACGTCAGCGGCGCATATTGCCGCCTCGATTGATCACTCATTGCGCCTTATGGGCATTGAAAAAATCGATCTTTTGCTGGTGCACAGGCCGGACCCGATGATGGATCATCACGAGACAGGGGCGGCTCTGGATGCTGCGGTGGCCTCTGGGAAAGTGGCGGCTGTGGGCGTGTCCAATTTTAAGCGCCATGATTGGACCTTGCTGCAATCGGCGATGAAAACGCCTCTGGCCACCAATCAAATTGAAATGAGCGTTTTGGAAAATAGCGCATTTACCAATGGCGATTTGGCCTTTTTGCAGGAGTTTGGCGTGCCGCCCATGGCCTGGTCGCCGCTGGCGGGCGGGGCGTTGTTCCGGGGGGAGAACCCGAAGCTTTTGAGCTTACTGCAAGAGATTGGTGCGGGCGATGCCGCGGCGGCGGCCGTGGCTTGGTTGCTGGCGCATCCCGCGCGCATCCTGCCTGTGCTCGGCACCAATTCTCTCGCGCGCATTGCCAAATTGGAGGCCGCCTGTGCCATTCCATTTGACCGCGAGCTTTGGTTTGAGGTGTTTGAAGCGGCCAATGGTCAGGAGGTGCCATAGCCTCTGCTATCTTGGGCGCGGAGGTTTTGTGGAGGAGCCGAGAATCAACTCAGCATCCAGCAATATGCCTTCCGGGTCCCGACCTGGATCGGCGATGGTTTTAAGCAAAAGGTCCGCGCTGAGACGACCGGCCTCGCGCACCGAAGAGCGGGTGGCGGTATAGACGGGCACGGCGGCGGGGTCGCGAAAATAAGACAAGTCATCATCATGGGTGATCACAGAGACATCTCGCCCGAGTTTCAGTTCTCTTTCGTCCAGCGCCCGCCGAATACCATTGGCCATGATGATCGAAGAGGTGACGATGGCCGTCGGTGGGGTGGGCAGGTCTAGAAGAGTAATGGCGTTTTTATAACCATTGGGCTCGGTCATTTCGCTATGGGTGATATAGGCCTCGGCCACGGCGATATTGTTTTCATTGAGCGCCCGCCGATAGCCCCGCGTTCTGCGCATGGCAAAATCCATTTCTGCCACCCCGTTTATCAAACCAATGGAGCGATGGCCCAATTCGATCAGCAATTGCGTTGCCCGGAAAAAAGATCGCTCATTGTTGACGTCTACCCAATTGTATTTCTCAACCGTATTACTTGAGCGCCCATGCACAACAAAGGGCAGATTGAGATTGTTGAGCTGGGCAATGCGCTGTTCGTCGACCCGCGGCGCATGCACCACCACGCCATCCACCGCCGAGCGCGCGGCCAATTCCTTATAGCTGGTGAATTCATCTTCATCTGGCACCAATGAGAGCAGCAGATCATAGCCACTTTGCGCATAGCGTGCGCTGGCGCCGGCGATGAAATCGGCAAAGATCGGATTGACCATTTCATGTTCTTTAGAAACGGAGACCAAATGGCCGATTGTCATCGACTTTCCCGTGGCCAAGCGCCGGGCCCGAGTGTTGGGTTTGTAATTGTGTTTTGCCGCAGCTTTTAGGACCAATTGGCGGGTTCTTTCGCTGACCTCAGGGAAGCCATTGAGCGCGCGACTCACCGTGGTTTGAGACATGCCAAGCTCTTGGGACAAAGATTTAAGATTTATAGAATTCGTCAAAGCGCTTCCAATGCTTAACAGATTTTCTCGTCCCGCCGTCAAAAAGCCCAATTTTTGGGACTTTAAGCCGTATTTTGTATATTCCTGTCTCATTTTTTGTAAATAATAAAGGAGTTTTTTTTGTGATAAAGTGATTTTTAAAGAATTGACAGCGGGCAGATCGCAGAATAATCAAGAAAAATCCAAAGCGCTTTGAGGGCGTAATGATGTAAAAAAAGCTTGCATTTTGGACTCGGAATCTATGTTGTGTTTCGGGAAACCATGCTGGTTTTTAAAGGCCGTTTTGAGAGGCGTTGCGAATTGTATTGAGGCGCGTTTTGAGGGGGTAGCGACTGTGAAAAGAATAGACTTTTGGGAGGAATAAATGTCTTTTTCGAATAAACTTTTGAGCGGAGCTGCTGTGGCGGCTTTGTCCATGTCTTTCGCCGGAATGGCGCAAGCCGATGTCTGTGATACGCCTTCGAAACTCGGCGATCTTGGCAATTTTGCCGGTGAGGTGATCACCATTGCTGGCTCCATGGAGGGCAAAGACGAAGAAATGCTGCTGAACACCGTGAGCTGCTTTGAAAAAGCAACTGGCGCTGTCGTTCAATACTCCGGTTCTCGTGATTTTGCCGCCTTGGTGGTAGCAGATTTGCGCTCCAACAACGCGCCAAATATTGCGATTTTCCCGCAGCCTGGTCTGGCCGCGGATATGGCGAAAGAAGGTCACTTGGTGCCACTGGGTGACGATTTGGCCAATTGGATGTCCGAAAACTATGGTGCGGGCTCCTCATGGGTTGATCTGGGCACATATGCCGATGCCAATGGCAAAGAAGATTTTTACGGATTCGCCTTCAAAATGGATCTGAAATCCTTGGTTTGGTATTCTCCAGAGCAGTTTGAAGACAATGGCTACGAAATCCCGACCACAATGGAAGAGCTGATTGCCCTTTCCGATCAAATGGTGGCTGATGGCAATACCCCATGGTGTATTGGCGTTGAATCGGGCAATGCCACTGGCTGGACTGCGACGGATTGGATGGAAGATCTGATGCTGCGCACCACATCGCCCGAAAATTATGATCGCTGGGTCTCCAATGATCTGCCGTTCAACAGCCCTGAAGTGCTGAATGCGATGGAAATTTATGGTCAGTTTTCGCGCAATGACGACTATGTTGCCGGTGGGGCCTCCTCAGTTGCAACAACATTCTTCGGCGACGCGCCAAAGGGCCTGTTCTCCTCGCCTGCCAGCTGCTTGATGCACCGTCAGGCCTCTTTCATCCCAGCCTTTTTCCCGAAAAAAGGTGAAGAAGTTGCAAATGGTGAAGCAGATTTCTTCTATTTCCCACCTTATGCATCGGCAAACCTCGGCAACCCAGTTTTGGGCGCCGGTACGCTTTGGACCATGGCAAAAGACTCCCCTGCAACACGGGCGTTCTTCCAATACATGACCGAAGCATCGGCTCATGAAGCTTGGATGTCACAGGGCACATTCTTGACAGCCCACAAGGGCGCAGACTTGAATGCCTATGCGACACCAGCTTTGCGCAAACAGGGTGAAATTCTGTCCAACGCCACCACATTCCGTTTTGACGCATCTGACCTGATGCCAGGGGCGATTGGTGCCGGTGCCTTCTGGTCAGAAATGACCGCTTTTGCAAATGGCCAGGATGCGAAAACCACAGGTGACAACATCCAAGCCGCATGGGACGCCATCAAGTAAGATGCGCCTGATGTAAACAGCTTGAGGAGCGCAAAGAGTATTTGCGCTCCTCTTTTTCTAAGCTCCCCTGTTATCAGATATGATTTAAGGATCATGCGATGCGCGCCTTAAGCCCAATTATAGCCAGCAATGGCCTTGCGATATTTCTGACAATTGTCTTTCTTTTGCCCATCACGGCGATTTTTACTTTTGTCGTGACCACGCCATTGGACGATGTAATGGCAAATTTGGGCCTGTGGATGCATGCGAAGTGGCAGTGGTCTTTTCCCGAATTTGACACGCAAGAGCGCTTTGCCAAAATCGGATTTGCCCTGAGATCGGTGGTGATTGCAGTTGGTATTTCCTTTATGTATTTCGGTATTTCGAATTGGCTGAACGCCAGTTTGGCACGGGTGCGCTGCAAAAATTCTCTTGGTCGCCAATCAAATATCATTGAAGCGATCCAGCCTTGGATCTTCGTGGGCCCGACTTTGGTCTTGCTGCTTTTGTTCTTGCTGGTGCCAGCCCTATCTACGCTGTCATTGTCGTTCCAAGAGTATGACGGCACGCCCTCGGTGCGCAATTATGCCTTTCTTTGGGATCCTGAGTCGCTGGGCTATTTGCAATTTCGTTTGGCGATGCGCAACAGTTTGATGTGGCTCATTCTCGTGCCCTCGACCTGCATCATCTTTGGACTTTTGATTGCGGTCCTCGCCGATTCCGTTTCCTGGGGCGTGGTGGCAAAAACCTTTATCTTTGTGCCTTTGGCGATTTCCTTTGTGGGCGCTGCGGTGATTTGGCGCAATATATTTGCCGGCGGCGGGATCGAACCTTTGGAGACCATCAATGGCATGACGCCCTCCTATCAAATCGGTTTGCTCAAATCCTTGTTGGGGCATACGGCGGAATATAACGAGCCGCTTTACAGTTTGAAATTCTGGGGCAATTTCTTTTTGATGTGGATTTTGGTGTGGGTGCAGACCGGCTTTGCCATGGTGATTTTCTCGGCGGCGCTGCGCGGCGTTCCGGAGGACACGATTGAAGCGGCGAAGATTGACGGGGCCAATCCCTTCCAGATGTTCTTCCGCGTAAAGCTGCCGCAGATCTATTCGACCGTTTTGGTTGTTTGGACGACATTGGTGGTGTTGGTGCTTAAAGTATTCGACATTCCCTATGCGCTGTCGGCGAACGATGATGATAAATTGCTGCTTGCGACCATGATGGAAAACGCCCGCAACAACTGGTCGATTGGCGGTGACAATGTGGACAATCTTTATGCCTCTATCGCGGTGATGCTCATGCTCACAGTTGTGCCCAATATGGTGTTCAATGGCTGGCGCATTCGGCGTGAACAAAAAGAGCTTGGAAATTAAGGTATAGACAGATGACAAAAACGCTCAGCCATATTGTCCTCGCCCTCATCGTATTTATTTGGGTCGTGCCTTTTGTGGCGCTCGTCTCGACCTCGATGCGATCTGAAGTGGCTGCGAAAACCTCCGGGTTCTGGACCTCTTTTACCCCGACGGAATTGGGGCATCGCTTTTCAACCCATGAAAAAGACCAGCTGGAGCCAACCGCGGTCATGCGCGGCAACATTCTGGAGCGGATCAATGCCGAGAGCTCCGGCTATGCGGTTTCGGGCGATGTAAAATCCATTTTGATCAAGACCCGTATCGCCGATCCGGAAAATCCCGGAAAAACCAAATTGGTCCGCAAATTGGTGCCCGCGGGAGAGGCGATGGATGTTCGGGGCGGCGCGTTCGTCTTTGATACCAATGGGGATTTCACCTGGACCTTTGATAAGGCCACGGCGCCCCAACCCAAAAATCTTGATGTTTTTATCAATCAAGATCCGGCCTTTGGGGCCGATGCCTATATAGAGGTCTTGTTTGACAATAAGAACGTGCCCAATGCCTTGATCTCCTCATTCATCGTCACCATTCCAGCGACGATCATCCCGATCACAATTGCCGCCTTTGCCGCCTATGCTTTTGCTTGGATGCAGTTTCCGGGCCGCGATTGGTTGTTTGTGATCGTGGTCTCATTGATGGTTGTGCCAACGCAATTGGCCTTCCTGCCGATCTTGCAAGGGTTCAGTGGAATTGCCTCTTGGGCGACAGCCTTAAACCAATGGTTAACGGATTGTGAGTTGACCGACAGCTGCCAAGTGGCTTCCAAGTCCTTTGCCAGCCTTTGGATCACCCATACGGCCTTTGGCTTGCCCTTGGCGATTTATCTGCTGCGCAATTACATTGTGGGCCTGCCCAAAGAACTTTTGCAGAGCGCGCGGATTGATGGCGCCAGTCATTTGCAAATTTTCACGCGGATCATCGTGCCGCTCTCCGTACCGGCTTTGGCCTCTTTCAGCATCTTCCAATTTCTTTGGGTATGGAATGACCTGATCGTGGCTTTGTATATCGGACCGAATAATTCCTCGGATTTGGTCTTCCCCATTCGGCTGCAAAAACAACTGGGAACCTTCAAAGATCAGCTGCATTTGCTGAACGCCTCGGCGGTGATTTCCATGATCGTGCCGGTGGTCGTCTTCCTGTCGATGCAGCGATATTTCATTCGTGGGCTGCTGGCCGGCTCCGTAAAAGGTGGTTGATTATGACTGAACTCAAATGGTGGGAAACCGCCGTTATTTACCAAATCTATCCCCGTTCGTTTCAGGATTCCAATTCCGACGGCATCGGCGATTTGCCGGGGATTACCGCGCGGCTTGAGTATATTGCCAATCTCGGGGTTGATGCGATTTGGATCAGCCCGTTCTACCCTTCGCCGCAGAAGGATTTCGGCTATGATGTCTCCGATTACTGCGACATCAACCCTGAATACGGCAGCTTGGCGGATTTTGACGCGCTGATTGCCAAGGCGCATGGGCTCGGACTTAAGGTGATGATTGACATCGTGCCGGGTCATTGTTCCGATCAGCATCCTTGGTTTGAGCAAAGCCGGCAGTCGCGTGACAATCCAAAAGCAGATTGGTTTCATTGGGTCGATCCATTGGCGGATGGCTCGCCACCCACCAATTGGCTCTCCTTCTTTGGCGGGCGGGCTTGGACCTGGGAGCCGCGGCGGCAGCAATATTATCTACATAATTTCCTGCCAAGCCAGCCCAATCTCAATCACGCCAATCCAAGTGTCATTGAAGCCTTTCAACAGATTGCGCGTTTTTGGTTCGATCGTGGTGTCGACGGGTTTCGCATGGATGCGGTGCATACGGTCAATGCCGATACCGCGCCTTATCGCAACAATCTGCCGAAACCGGATTTTAAGCTGGGCAGCTTGCCGCAAGAGCAGCAACCCTTCTTCCGGCAATTGCATGACAGCGCGCAGCTCAATCAACCTGCCATTCAAAACTTCATCGAAGCCTTCCGCAAAGTCGCGGATGAATATGATGGAGACCGCTTCTTAATGGGTGAATTGCACGGCGATGATCCGGTTTTGGCCAGTGAGACCTTCACCGCACCCGGGCGTCTGCATGCGACCTATAATTTTAACCTCCTGGAATGGGCTGGGCTTGATGTGGCTGGGCTTGAGAGGGCGATTTCAACGGCGATTGAGGCCTTTAACGGCACCGGACGGCTCACTTTTGCCTTTTCCAATCACGACGTGCCGCGGTCTGCCACGCGCCAATTGGCGCCCCTGGGTCTTGGGGAAGAACAGCAAGAGGCCTTGCAGTTGCTCTTGCTGAAATTGGAAACCAGCTTGATTGGCTCGACCTGTGTCTACCAAGGCGAGGAATTGGCCCTCAGTGATGTGCAAGATATACCGCTTGATCGCATGCAAGATCCCTGGGGTATTGAATTTGCCCCCGTCTTCCTTGGCCGTGACACCTGCCGCACGCCCATGGTTTGGCGCAGGTCTGCCAATCAATGGGGTGGATTTTCCGATGCGCCCAGCACCTGGCTGCCTGTAGCCGCGGCGCATCTCGCACGCGCCGGCCTAGATGAGGCGGAGCGCCCTGGCTCTGTCTATTGCCAATTTGCCGAATTTTTGGCCTGGCGAAAAGCACAGCCGGCCATGATGCACGCCAATAAGATGGCATTGGTGGCCAGCGGGCCCAAAGAAATTGTCTTTGATCGCATGTCAGAGACGCAAAATCTAAGATGTCGCTTTGATTTTGAAACATTAACAGCATCCATCGCGGAGATATAAATGGCTCAAGTAGAATTAAAGGGTGTAAATAAGGCATTCGGCAAAACGGAAGTCATTCGCAATGTCGGGTTGGAAATTGAAAAAGGCGAGTTTGTGGTCTTTGTTGGCCCCTCGGGCTGTGGCAAGTCGACGTTATTGCGGCTGATCGCCGGGCTGGAGACGCTCACCAGCGGCGATATTTGCATTGCGGATAAGACGGTCACGGATCTGCCGCCGTCCAAACGCGGCATTGCCATGGTGTTTCAATCCTATGCGCTCTATCCGCATATGACGGTTTTTAATAACATGGCCTTCTCGCTTGATCTGCAAGGGGTGCCCAAAAAAGAGATCCGCGAGCGGGTTGAGGCGGCTGCGAAGATCTTGCAGATGGAGACCCTGCTGGACCGCCGCCCGGCGGCCCTCTCGGGTGGTCAGCGCCAGAGGGTGGCGATTGGCCGGGCGATTGTGCGCAATCCCGATGTGTTTTTGTTCGATGAGCCTTTGTCCAATCTCGACGCGGCGTTGCGGCATGACACAAGGGTGGAAATTGCCCGGCTCCACGCGCAATTGGGCGCAACAACCATCTATGTCACCCATGATCAAGTCGAAGCGATGACCTTGGCCGATAAAATTGTCGTGCTCAAAGCCGGTGAGGTGATGCAGGTTGGCGCGCCGATGGAGCTTTTCAATAGGCCGGCCAATGAGTTTGTCGCTGGATTCTTGGGCTCGCCCACGATGAATTTCTTTCACGGCACATTAACTGGGAAATCTGAAACGCCCGAACTGGGGCGGTTTTCGGGTGGCGGCATCGAAACGGGCGACGTGCGTTTGGTGTCCACCGAGAAATCCATTGGCGATGCGGTCAAACTGGGCATTCGTCCGCAGCATTTGGTTTTGGATGACAAAGGCCCATTGGAGGGCACTGTGTCCTTGGTTGAGCGTTTGGGGACCGATACGATCATCGAATTGACAGCCGCTGACACCACGCTGTTCCGCTTTGCCACCGCAGAGGCCATAAATGTGAAGGCGGGCGATGTGGTGCGTTTTGGCTATGACCCTGAGAAAGTGCATATCTTTTGATTACGCGCCGCGATTTTCCCAACGGCTTTCTATTTGGCACGGCCACATCGGCCTATCAGATTGAAGGGCATGGCTCGGGTGGGGCCGGGCTTACCCATTGGGACAGTTTTGCCGCCACCCCGGGAAATGTTGTGCGTGCGGAACATGGGCAATTGGCCTGTGACCACTATCACCGCTTCGAGCAAGACTTAGATCTTGTGGCGGCGGCTGGGTTTGACACCTACAGGTTTTCCACCAGCTGGGCCCGCGTGATGCCTGAGGGCAGGGGGCCGGTGAACCAAGAGGGTTTGGATTTCTACGATCGTCTCACCGACGCGATGTTGGAGCGCGGATTGAAGCCCGCAGCGACACTCTATCACTGGGAAATGCCCTCTGCTCTTGAAGATCAGGGCGGCTGGCGCAATCGCGATGTTGCCAGCTGGTTCGGCGATTTTACCGATGTCATCATGGGCCGGATTGGCGATCGGATGTTTTCAGTCGCCCCAATCAATGAGCCTTGGTGCGTCGGATGGTTGTCTCATTTCGAAGGTGCACATGCGCCCGGGCTGCGCGATATTCGCGCGACGGCGCGTGCCATGCACCATGTGCTTTGCGCCCATGGCACAGCAATTGACCGGATGCGCGCCCTGGGAATGACCAACCTCGGGGCCGTTTGCAATTTCGAATATGCCAATCCGGCGGATGACACCGCGGACTCTGCCGCAGCCGCCGGGCGCTATGACGCGATTTACAATCGCTTTTTCATGGGTGGCATCTTTCACAAAACCTATCCGGATTTGGTGTTGGACGGGCTTGAGCCGCATTTGCCAAAGGGGTGGGAGAGTGATTTTGATCTCATTGGCACCCCGGTGGATTGGTGCGGCATCAATTATTACACCCGCTCAAATATTGCGGCCAAAGATGGCCCCTGGCCAAATCTGCAGGCGGTGGAGGGGCCATTGGACAAGACCCAAATGGGCTGGGAAATCTATCCCGATGGGCTTTATGAGTTCATCATGCGCACAGATCGGGAGTATACCAAAGGCCTGCCAATCTATGTCACCGAAAATGGCATGGCCAATGACGATAAGAGTATTGCGGGCTGCATCACAGACGATGCGCGGATCGCTTATATTGAAGCGCATCTTCAAGCGGCCATGCGCGCGATCCAGGAGGGCGCGCCTTTGGTGGGCTATTATATCTGGTCGCTCTTGGACAATTATGAATGGGCCCTTGGGTATGAAAAGCGTTTCGGCCTGGTGCATGTGGATTTTGACACCTTAGAACGTCGCCCCAAAAAGAGTTTTGATACCCTCAAAGCCTGGATCGCGCGCTAAGCGCTGGGGCGTTATGTTTGGTGGATCCCAAGGGTTCTGAATGAGCGATTGCTTTTTGCAACCGGTTGCAAAAATTCCGAATCAGATTATAGTCGTGGTATGTTTTGAGCCTGCGCGTGGCATGCGGTCACTTTTTGGCTGCTCTGCGTGAGGCTTAAGGCCTTGTTATCAAAGGTTTCCGCCAGAATATCCTTGGCAAAAGGGAAGAGTTGGTGGGCAACCCGGAAAACTTAATCGTGCACCGGGCACATTTTGGGAGAGAATGATGAAAAAACTACTATTGGCGACCTGCCTGACAGCCCTGATGGGCACAACCGCTGCGGCGCAACAGATCGGCGCGACGTTTTCGCGGTTTGACGACAATTGGTTGACCGTTTTACGCAACGGTATGGTCGAATATGCGGGCACAATCGACGGTTTGTCCTACCAGCAAGTGGATGCCACCGATGACTTGGCCAAGCAAATCGACCAGGTGCGCAACTTTGTGGCCTCGGGTGTGGATGCCATCATTGTCAATATTGTGGACACCTCTGCCGGGGCCGCAGTCTCGGCTGCCGCGGGCGACACGCCGCTGGTCTATGTAAACCGTGAGCCTGACAACGTGAATGATTTGCCGGCGACACAGGCGTTTGTGGCCTCCAATGAGATTGAATCTGGCACATTATCCGCATTTGAAATCTGCAAAAACCTGCGTGCCGATGGCAAGGCCGGTGGCGCGCGTGGCTATTTGATGAATGGTCAGCTGTCCAACCAAGCCGCTGTGCAGCGTTCGAAAGATGTGCATGACGTGATTGGCATGGATATGTGTAACTTCATGACCATCATTGATGAGCAAACTGCCAATTGGTCCCGCGACGAAGCGCAGGATTTGATGACAAATTGGATGTCTTCGGGCGAACCCTTTGACTTTGTTCTGGCCAATAATGATGAAATGGCGATTGGAGCTATTCAAGCCATGAAAGCGGCGGGCATGGATATGGCCGATGTGCAGGTGGGCGGCGTGGATGCGTCGCAAGACGCGCTTTTGTCAATGGCCGCTGGTGACTATGATGTCACAGTCTTCCAAGACTCCGTTGGCCAAGGCACAGGGTCTATTGATACCGCTCTGCGTTTGATCGCCGGCGAGAAAGTTGACAAGAAAGTTTACATCCCATTCGTGCTGGTGACACCGGCCAATATGGGTGACTTCCTCGACAAAAACTAAGGTTTTTTGAGCTGATAAAAACCGGGGGCGGCGCGATCAAAATTTGCGCCGTCTTCGCCATATTTGACCGTTCAACATGGGGCTAATTTATGTCAGACACCAGTCACGGCACCGGCGGACTACCATTCGACAAGACAAAGAGGTCTTGGCCAAGCGAATTGAACGTCCTGTTGGCATTGATCATTATCATCGTTATTTTTGAGATTTTGGGCCAGGTTCTGCCCTATATGAATAACCAAAGCTTTTTGTTCGACACCCAAGATCGATTTGACTCTTTGTTCAACGAAGCGCGGCTCAAGATCATCATCTTACAGGTTGCGATTATTGGCATTATTGCCCTCGGTGTCTCGCAAGTGATTATTACCGGCGGAATTGACCTCAGCTCTGGCCCGTTGGTGGCTGCCACGGCGATGATTGCGATGAGTTTTGGGCAGACGGAATTGGTCAATGGATTTGCCAACCCCAAAGCTCTGTTCGGTCCCTGGGCTATGGATCTTCCGGTGCTTATACCGATTGTGATCGGCCTGACGTTCGGCGCTCTGATCGGCGCGATCAATGGCACATTCGTGGCCTATTTTAGGATTCCACCCTTTATTGCAACCCTCGGCATGTTTTTGATCTGCCGCGGCATTGCCCTATGGTGGTCCTCGGGCAATCCGATTTCTTTCCCAACGGCGCAGTTTCAAGCGATCGGCAGTGGCATGATGCCCGTCTTTTGGTTTCTGTCTCTGGCGGTGATTTTTCACATCATCATGCGCTATACGGTTTATGGCAAACATACCTATGCAATTGGCTCAAACGAAGAAGCCGCGCGCATGTCAGGGATCAATGTCAAACGCCATAAGATCATGGTTTATATGATTGCGGCTATGTTGGCGGCCTTTGCGGGGATCGTGTTGAGCGCCAAAGCCTCCACCGCCCAGGCAGGGATGGGCGAATTTTATGAACTTTTCGCGATTGCTATGGCGGTGATCGGCGGCATTAGCCTCTCGGGCGGGCGCGGATCGATTATTGGAACTGTCCTTGGCGCCATGGTCTTGGGGGTTATTCGCTCGGGTTTTACCTATATCAAATTGGATGGATCCTATCAGTTGATGGCCATGGGCGGCATCATCATCGCAGCGGTGATTTTGGATCAATTTCGCCAACGTAACAAAGCTTAGTCAGGAGATCACACTATGAGCGACGACATTGTTCTAAAGACGGTTGACCTGACCAAACATTACGGCGGGGTCCATGCTCTGGAAGGTGCGAATTTTGAACTGCGCAAGGGCGAGCATGTCGCCATCATGGGGGACAATGGGGCTGGAAAATCCACCTTCGTCCGCCAGATCACCGGGGTGGAGCAGCGCACGCGTGGCAAAATTATTTTTGATGGCAAAGAGGTGTCTTTTGCTGGCCCGATTGAAGCGCGAGAATCTGGAATAGAAACGGTGTTTCAGACTCTGGCTCTGGCGGATCATTTGGATGTGCCCGATAATCTCTTTTTGGGACGGGAAAAAACAAAATGGGATTGGCTCGGACCGTTCCGCTTTCTCGATTATAAAGCCATGCGGCAAGACACCCTCGCGGCCTTGGAAAAAACTGGGGTGAAAATCCCAAATATTCACAACACCATTGAGAAAATGTCTGGGGGGCAAAGGCAATGTGTGGCGATTGCCCGCACAGCTTCATTTCATTCCAAATTGACGATCATGGACGAGCCAACCGCCGCCCTTGGGGTGCAGGAAACTCAGCAGGTGGAGAACATCATCCGTCAGTTGAAAGCGCAGGGGGAGCCTTTGATCCTTGTCAGCCATAACATGCGGCAGGTCTTCGATTTGGCCGACCGCATCGTGGTGTTTCGCCGGGGACGGATTTGCGCCAATCTGGATATCAAGAGTGGCGCCTACACCGGGGAGGATGTGGTATCTTATATAACCGGTGCGAAAACCGGCGCGGAATATGAGGGTGCCGCGTGAAAAAACTGATAAATCTAGAAGATCGCTTCTTTGCGCCGCTGTGGATTCGCGCCACGATTGTTGTGCTGCTCGGCTTTTGGACATTGATTGAACTTTTCGCCGGTGCGCAGGGCTGGGCCGCCTTCTTTGCCGCCTTGGCGGTATTTTCAGCTTGGCGCTTTGCCGTAATTGATTATACGAGCGAGGATGGTGAAACATAAAGGCAGTGGGTGAATGGCCGTAACTTTAAAAGATGTCGCGGAACTGGCTGGCGTGTCTCGTTCGGCCGTGTCGCGCACCTTTACAGAAGGGGCCTCTGTCTCTGAGAAGGTTCGATTAAAGGTTATGGAGGCCTCTCAGGCCCTGGGCTATAGCCCCAATGCTTTGGCGTCATCACTGACCACGGGCCGGACAAAACTCATTGGCGTAATCTCCGATAATTTTCACAATCCGATTTTTCTAGAAGTCTTTGACTTGGTGACAAAGGGGTTGCAGGACCGTGGCCTTCGCCCTTTGCTGGTCAATCTCTCTGATGAGGTGGATCCCGCCAATTCCGTGCGCATGCTCAAGCAATATTCGGTAGATGGTGTGATTGTGGCGTCCTCCACCTTGCCCGTGAGCTTTGCCGAGGCCTTTGACAGCGCCGGCGTGCCCGTGGTGCATTGTTTTGGCCGCCACTCTGAGACGCCGCGCGTCAACACGCTTGGCATCAACAATTTCGCCGCAGGGCAGCTGGCCGCAGAAACGCTTTTGGCGCGGGGCTATGAGAAAATTGCCTTCATGGGAGGACCAAAATCAGCGACATCGACCCAGGATCGCTGTGATGGATTTCTGGCAGCTTTGCAGGCGCATCCCACTGTGAGCCATTCCATTTCCTATGCCAGTGCTTATTCCTTTGAAGCGGGGCGCGCCGAAATGCTTCGCTTGATCGAGGCCGGCCCGGCTCAGGCCTATTTTTGCGGCGATGATGTCTTGTCTATTGGAGCGCTTTCGGCGGCGCAAAGTTTTGGACTTTCTGTGCCAGAGGACATCGGGTTTTTAGGGCTCAATGATATGAAAATGGCGCAATGGTCGAACATCAATCTCACGACAATCCACAATCCCATCGCTGAAGTTGTGGCAAAATCTGTGGATCTCGTGGTGCGTATATTGGCCGATCCCGACCAGCCGCCGGAAGCGGTGCTGTTCCTGGGCCATATTGTAGAGCGGGGCAGTTTGCGGCCGGTTCCGGGTTAAGACGCGGCCGCAACCTTTTGCTTATCGAAACATCGGCGGGCGGGCGTCACACCAGGCGCCGTTCTCCTTGCCAGATTGCGCAACCGCAAATACCGCAGCCATGGAGCGGAGGCCATCTTCTGCCCGTGGATAGAGATCTGCTGCCGGATCAATGCTGCGGTTCTCCTTGCGGGCTCGAATAGCTTCGGCGAGATCTGCATAGATATTGGCAAAGGCCAGAGGCATGCCCTCGGCATGTCCAATGGTCACGCGACTGGTGCGATCTGCTTCGGGTGACAGATTTGCCTCACCGCGTTCAATAACCTGCAATCTTTCGCCCAAAGGCATATAATAGAGCTGATTGGGCTGCTCTTGTGACCAACGCAATCCGCCCTTTTCGCCAAAAACTTGGATGCCCAGGCCATGCTGACGCCCAATTGCGATGGAGGAGGTCCAAAGGCGTCCCACCGCGCCGCCATCCATGCGAAAATTAACCATAGCATCGTCTTCCAAGACGCGGATATCGATACAAGAGACCGTATCGGCACTCAATTTGGTGACATCCTGACCGGTGACGAAAGAGGCCATATGCAGCGCATGGATGCCGCAATCGGCAAATTGCGCCGAAACGCCCGCCTGTGCCGGGTCGTAGCGCCAGCGTACCCGCGGATTTTCCGCATCAGCGGCATCTGCGTGGTGCCCATGGGCAAACTCAGCATTGACCAGACGGATTTTTCCAAGATCGCCGCGGGCAATCATCGCTTTCATGTGCCGCACCAGCGAATAGCCTGAATAGCCATAATTTACCGCGCAGATTTTTCCGGTCGCCTGCGCGATTTTGACAATTTCTTCACCTTCTTCGACGGTCATCGTCATGGGTTTCTCGCAAAGGACGTGAAACCCGCCTTCGAGAAAGGCTTTGGTGATCTCAAAATGTGTCGCGTTGGGGGTGGCGACGGTGACAAGATCAATCGGATTGTCCTGGGCTTTCTCGCCGGCCAGCATGTCTTGCCAACTGCCATAGGCGCGCGCGCCCAACCCCAGGCGGCGGCCGTAGCCAATCCCTTCTTCTGGTCGGTGGTCCAAGGCGCCAGCAGTGAACTCAAACAACCCGTCGAGCCGCGCGCCCAAGCGATGTGCCGGCCCAATTTGGCTGCCTTCACCACCGCCAATCATGCCCCATTGTAATTTTGTCATAACAGCTGCCCTTAAAAACCGATGGATTGCAAATAAGCGCGATTGAGCCGCGCATCGTCAATGGGAGAGGTATCTCCGGCGGGATCGCAATCTTGCTCAACCGTGCACCACCCATCAAAAGCCGCCTCAAGCAAGAGCTGACGGACCGCTGGAAAATCCACATCTCCATCCCCAAGGTTGCAGAAGATTCCCTGACCGCAGGCGTCGTAAAACCCTGTGCGCTTGGCAATCACATCTGCTTTAACTTTGGGGTCAATGTCTTTGAAATGCATATAATTGATGCGTGACATATGTTTTTTCATAAAGGCCACCGGATCAAATCCCGCATAGGAATGATGGCCGGTGTCAAAGCATATGCCGAGGATTTTTTCATCAACCTCATCAAGCAGCCGTTCAAGCTCAGGTTCGAAATCCATGAAACCTGCCGCATGGGCGTGAATGCCGACGGAGAGGCCGTATTCTTCTGTGCCCATTTTAGCGATTTGCGCGATCCGGTCACGAAAGGCGGTCCATTCCGCCTTATCCATCTGTTCTGCCTCTTCGGCGCGGCCGGCGGTTGGGGCACGGCGTGGTGAGATGCTGTCGATGATGACCAACCGCGTCGCTCCATGGGCGGCAAGGGCTTTGCAGGTGCGGATCGAACCATCCATGACATCCTCCCAAGCCTCGGGATCATGAAACGCACGGAAAATCACGCCGCCGATCAACTCCTGGTTATATTCCGCGAGAGCCTCAGCCAAAACCGCAGGATCTTCAGGCATAAAGCCCACGGGGCCAAGTTCAATGCCTGTATAGCCGGCCTTGGCGTTCTCTTTGAGCACGCGGCGCCAATCGGGATTGCGCGGGTCATCGGCGAATTCCACACCCCAAGAACAGGGCGCATTACCTATTTTGATCATTAGATTGCCTCTTAACTTAATAATCCGCCACATTCACCCAGGCCTGTTTGGCGCTGGAGGAGAGGGCGGCGGTGACGATGCGATTGACTTCCATACCCTCTTCGAAGGTTGGCCAAATCGAGCGGTTCTCTGCGATTGCCGTCAGAAAATCCTTGGCCTCAATGATGATTTGGTCCTGATAGCCCGTGCCATGGCCAGGCCCTTGGCAGAAGGGCAGGTAATCGGGATGGTCTGGACCCGTCAGGATTTTGCGAAAACCGCGCTCTTCGGCCGGACCTTCGGTTGTATAGAGCCAAAAGGCGTTTTGATCCTCTTGATCAAAGCGAATATGGCCTTTTGTCCCGTGAATTTCATAGGCATAGCCCATTTTTCGCCCCGTCGCGACACGGCTGAAATACAAATGTCCCTGAGCGCCACTGGCAAATTGGCACATCATTTGCGCGTGATCGTCATTGGTGACCGGCGCGCCGGCGCGGGTCTTGTGAACGGTCTCCACTGATGCGCTCAAGCGTTCAATGGGCCCCATTAAGGCGCGCGCTGCATTGATCATGTGTGGGGCCAAATCTCCCATCGTGCCGTTGGCGACCCCCTGAGCACGCCAACCGCCGATCTCGGGATCTGCAAAGAAATCTTCGGTCATCTCGCCGCGAAACCAGGTGATCTGCCCAATGCGACCCTCTGCCAAAAATTTGCGGATTTGCTGGCTGGCCGGGGTTCGGATGTAGTTGAACCCGACCATATTGACCACGCCGGCCGCCGCTGCGGCCGCCACCATCGCACGGCTTTGCTCCAAGGACACACCAAGCGGTTTTTCACATAAAACCGGCTTGCCCAAAGCAAAGGCTGCAATGGCAATGTCATGATGGGTCGCTTGTGGCGAGGCGATGACAACCGCTTCAACGGCGGGATCGGCCACCAATTCGCGCCAGTCATGGGTGGCTTTTTCAAAGCCATAGGCCTTGCGATAACGCTCTGCGCTTTCGGGGCTGCTGGCGCAGATTGAGATAAGCTCTGGGCGCAAGGCGGTGTCAAAGACACTGGCGACTGCTGCAAAGGCCACGGAATGGGCTTTTCCCATATATCCGCCACCGATAACTCCGATGCCTATTTTACCCATGTCCTGACCTTTCAAATGGCTTTGCAACCGGTTGCAAATCCCTGTTATCGCGGCGCCCTAGGCATCGTCAATAGGGCATATATTGGCAAAGCCAGCCTTGGGCTGCGGGCCCGCTCAGATGGGCGGGCCAGAGGGGGCGGTCTTAGCGGGTATTTTCCGTCAAACGGCGTTTGACATAGGTTTGCACTGTCTCGATCATTGGCTCCATATGGGGATCTTCAAAGAAATGCCCGGCACCCTCGACCTGCTCATGGGTGATGGTGATGCCTTTTTGTTCATGCAACTTATTGACGAGGGCGACCGTATCTGCCGGCGGCGCCACGCGATCGGCCAGGCCATTGATCATCAAACCGGAGGAGGGGCAGGGCGCAAGAAAGCTGAAGTCATACATATTGGCCGGAGGGCTTACGCTGATAAAACCGGTTATTTCCGGGCGGCGCATCAACAATTGCATCCCGATCCAAGCGCCAAAGCTGAACCCTGCGACCCAGCAATGTTTCGCATTGGTGTTCATAGACTGCAAATAATCCAAAGCCGAGGCCGCGTCGCTCAGCTCGCCAACGCCAAGGTCATATTCGCCCTGAGAGCGACCGACACCCCGAAAGTTGAACCGCAACACTGTAAAGCCCATGTTGTAAAAGGCATAATGCAGATTATAAACGACTTTATTGTTCATCGTGCCGCCAAATTGCGGATGCGGATGCAGCACAATCGCGATGGGGGCGTCTTTCGATTTTTGCGGGTGGTAACGGCCTTCGAGGCGGCCTTCGGGGCCTGGAAATATCACTTCGGGCATATCGTTCCTTTGGTGTGCTTTGGCTCTACTCTGGCTTGACCTGCGGTCAGTCTAAGATTAGAACCATTCTAAATCAAATGCGGCGCGCCGCTGTATGACGTGGGTTACGCAACCGAAGAGCCAAGGTCAATTAATTTGAGCGAAATGGGCGAGAGAAGCCCTATGAAAGTGTGATTTGACATGAAACTTTCGACAAAAGGGCGGTATGGGATGGTGGCCTTGGCGGATTTGGCTTTTTTGGAGGCCGGCGAGCTGGCGTCACTGGCCGATATATCGCGGCGGCAAAATATTTCACTGCCCTATCTTGAGCAGCTTTTTGTCAAATTGCGTCGGGGAAATTTGGTTGTATCCGTGCGCGGTCCAAACGGGGGATACCGTTTGGCGCGTCCGGCCCATGAGATTCGGGTCGTTGAAATTCTTGAAGCGGTGGATGAAACCGTGGATGCCTTGCAAACAGGGGCGGGCGCCTCGGGCGGGGTCTCGGGCAGCCGGGCACAGAGCGTGACCAATCGCCTCTGGGAGGGATTAAGCGCACAGGTTTATGTCTATCTGCATCAAACGCGTTTGTCTGATGTGGTCGCCAACACTCTGTCACCCTGCCCAGCTGTGCCGAACCTGTTTGAAATGGTCGATGAATGATGCGGCGAGTCTATCTGGATCATAATGCCACAAGCCCGCTGCGCCCCGAGGCACGGGCGGCGATGCTGGCGGCGATGGATGCCTTGGGCAACCCATCTTCGGTCCATTCTGAGGGGCGCGCGGCCAAAGCCATTGTGGAAAAAGCCCGCGGTCAAATCTCTGAGGCCTTTGGCGTTGGCGCTCATGACATCGTGTTCACCGGCAGCGCAACCGAGGCTGCGGGTTTGGCTCTGAAGGATCGAGGCTTTCATGCCGGCGACATCGAACATGATGCCGTCGCCGCATGGGTGCAGGCAGATTTGCCGCTAAAGGCCGGTCAGGTCTGTGTTGCGCACCCGGCAAAAAGCGCGTTACAGCTGGCCAATTCAGAAACCGGCATTGTGCAAACCCTGCCCGAGGGCCTGGGATTTTGCGACATGACCCAGGGCTTTGGCAAACTCCCCCTGGCGTTCTCTTGGAGCGGCGCAGATATGGCCTGTGCATCGGCTCATAAGCTGGGCGGGCCAAAAGGCGTTGGCTGTTTGATGTTGAAACCGGGCGTCGAGGTGGCTGCAATGGTCTTGGGCGGCGGGCAGGAAATGGGCCGGCGCGCAGGCACGGAAAATGTCATCGGGATTGCCGGTTTTGGCGCCGCAGCGGAGGCGAGTGCCCGCGATTTAAATGACGGAAAATGGGCGACAATCGAGAAACTTAGAAATATTCTAGAAAAGACACTGGAAGCCAGCGGAAAACCCCTTATTTTAATCGGGACTGACTCGCCGCGCCTGCCCAACACCGCCTGCTTTGCAGCGCCCGGATGGAAGGGCGAAACGCAGGTCATGCAAATGGATCTTGCGGGATTTGCAGTCTCCGCCGGCTCGGCTTGCTCTTCGGGGAAGGTCAAGGCCAGCCGCGTTCTGCGGGCGATGGGATATGAGGACGATGTAGCCAGTTCAGCGATCCGCGTATCGCTTGGACTTGAGAACACAGAAGAAGAAGTTCAGCAGTTCGCCGAGGTTTGGCTGGCTGCATATGAACGGTTTTTGGCACGCAAGGCGGCCGGATAGGGACTATGATGGCGATGGATGATATTCAGGTCAAAGACGGTGTGGATGCCGAAACAGTTGAGGCGGTTAAGGCTCTCTCTGGCACCTATAAATACGGGTGGAATACAGAGATTGAGATGGAATATGCGCCCAAGGGTCTGTCGGAGGACATTGTTCGCTTGATCTCGTCCAAAAACGATGAACCGGAATGGATGCTGGAGTGGCGCCTGGCCGCCTACCGCCGGTGGCTGGAACTCAAAGAGCCAGACTGGGCCATGGTCGATTATCCGACCATCGACTTTCAAGACCAATATTACTATGCCCGGCCCAAAAGCATGGAAGAAAAGCCAAAATCTTTGGATGATGTCGATCCGAAGCTTTTGGAAACCTACAAGAAACTGGGGATTCCTCTTAAAGAGCAGGCTCTTTTGGCGGGTGTTGAGGCGCCCGAAGGGGAACGCCGGGTCGCTGTTGATGCGGTGTTTGACAGCGTATCGGTCGGCACAACCTTTCAAGCCGAGCTGCGCAAGGCTGGGGTGATCTTCTGCTCGATCTCTGAGGCCATTCGTGAGCATCCAGAGCTCGTGCGTCAGTATCTCGGATCTGTCGTGCCCGTCTCAGACAATTACTACGCCACGCTCAATTCGGCGGTCTTTTCTGATGGATCGTTTGTATATATCCCGCCAGGGGTGCGCTGCCCGATGGAGCTGTCGACCTATTTTCGCATCAATGCGGAAAACACAGGGCAATTCGAGCGCACTTTGATCATCGCCGATAAAGACTCCTATGTCAGCTACCTTGAAGGCTGCACAGCACCACAGCGCGATGTGGCGCAGTTGCACGCGGCCGTGGTGGAATTGGTTCTGCTCGATGATGCAGAAATCAAATACTCGACAGTGCAAAACTGGTTTCCCGGCGACGAAAACGGCAAGGGCGGGATTTATAATTTCGTAACCAAACGCGCCGATTGCCGTGGTCATCGCTCAAAGGTGATGTGGACCCAAGTGGAAACCGGCTCTGCGGTGACATGGAAATATCCCTCTTGCGTATTGCGCGGTGATGACAGCCAGGGTGAATTTTACTCCATCGCCATTGCCAACAATATGCAGCAGGCCGATACGGGCACGAAAATGGTGCATTTGGGCAAAAATACCAAGTCTCGGATTGTCTCCAAAGGCATCAGCGCGGGCAGGGCACAAAATACCTACCGTGGTTTGGTCTCAATGCATCCGAAGGCCAAAAATAGCCGCAACTATACCCAATGCGACAGCCTTTTGATTGGGGATAAATGCGGTGCGCATACGGTGCCCTATATCGAGGTGAAAAATAACTCCTCTCGGGTGGAGCATGAGGCGACCACTTCGAAAGTGGATGATGACCAGCTCTTTTATTGCCGCTCACGCGGTATGGATGAGGAAGAGGCCGTGGCGCTCGTGGTCAATGGGTTTTGCAAGGAAGTGCTGCAAGCTCTGCCCATGGAATTTGCCATGGAAGCGCAGGCTTTGGTGGCGATTTCGCTTGAAGGCTCAGTCGGATAATACCTTTGGCGCGATCTGCGTCTAAACTTATGAGGGCCACAGGGGCTCGCGGGAATATAAAATGCTAAATATCAAAAATCTACACGTTAAACTTGAAGAAGAAGACAAGCAGATCTTGAAGGGTGTCAACCTCTCCTTGGAGCCTGGCAAAGTCCATGCGATTATGGGCCCGAATGGATCGGGCAAATCGACCCTGTCTTATGTCCTGTCTGGCAAAGGCGGCTATGAGGTTACCGAGGGGTCGGCTCAGCTGGAGGGTGTGGATATTTTGGATATGGAGGCCGAGGAACGTGCGGCCGCCGGTCTGTTTCTGGCCTTTCAATATCCGGTTGAGATCCCCGGCGTGGGAAATATGACCTTTTTGCGCACCGCTGTGAATGCCCAGCGCAAACTACGCGGCGAGGAGGAAATGAGCGCAGGTGAGTTCTTGAAGGTTGTGCGGGCCAAGGCCAAGGATTTGCAAATCGATGCAGAGATGCTCAAACGTCCCGTAAATGTGGGATTTTCCGGTGGCGAGAAGAAGCGCAACGAAATACTGCAAATGGCCATGCTTGAGCCCAAAATGTGTATTTTGGATGAAACAGACAGCGGCCTTGATGTCGATGCGATGAAACTCGTAGCACAGGGCGTGAACGCTTTGCGTGATGATAAGCGCACCTTCCTCGTCATCACCCATTATCAACGGCTTTTGGACCATATCAAACCCGATGTGGTGCATATCATGGCCAATGGCCGCATCATTAAGACAGGCGGGCCTGAGTTGGCTTTGGAGGTTGAAAACAACGGCTATGCGGACCTTTTGGAGGAGATCGCCTAATGGCCGCATCTTCACACAAGACCTCGCCCACCCGCGCCATGCGCGACGCGGATCTCCTCACGAGCTCCGGCGCTTGGGCCAAAGAGGCGCGCCTGACGGCCTCTGAACGGGCGCAGGAGGCCGGTTTGCCGCAACGCCGCGATGAATATTGGAAATACACCCGCCCGGATGCCTTTGTTCAGGCAGATGTGACGCTAAACGCGTCTCTGCGCAGCAGCCTGGGCCTTTTCGATCAGCGAAACACGATTCCAGTTGCATTTGAAGATGGAAAAATTCAAGCGGCGGCGCTGCCCAGCGCGGCGCATTGCACGCTTGAGAGCTTGGCTTCTGCCTCTGTATTAGATCTGCATTGGGCGCGGGATATCTACGGGCGCTTGGAAGCGGCGGGACAAAATCCTGTCAAACGAAGTTTGGCCGCTCTCAACACTGCCATGGCGCGCGAGGGGATCTTGCTTCATGTGACCGGCGCCGTTGCGGCCCCCATTCATATCCATGCCACCTCATCCGGTCAAAGCGATGCAATTATTCACCATGTGATCAAAGTGGCCGCTGGCGCTGAGGTCACCTTGATTGAAACCGGGCAATATGGCGCGCGCTCCAATATTGTTTTGGAGGTTGACGTCGCCGACGGCGGCCGCTTCCACCACATACGCGTGCAAGACGGCAATGAGCGCCACATGCTGACGCATATCTTTGGCAAGATTGGCGCAGAGGCCAGCTTTAAATCCTTCACCCTCACCGTGGGGGGGCAATTGACTCGCAACGAATGCGTGTTGCAGCTGTTGGGCGATGACGCTTCGGTATCTGTGGCGGGTGCCTGTTTGGGTGATGGGGATTTTCACCATGATGACACGGTGTTCATCACCCATGATGCGGTGAATTGTGAAAGCAGACAGGTGTTCAAAAAGGTCTTGCGCAATGGGGCCGTCGGCGTGTTCCAAGGCAAAATCTTGGTGAAAGCAGGGGCGCAAAAAACGGATGGTTATCAGATCAGCCAATCTTTGTTGTTGGATGAGGACAGCCAATTTTTAGCAAAACCTGAGCTCGAGATTTACGCCGATGACGTGGCCTGCTCGCATGGCTCCACATCCGGCGCGATTGACGCGCAGGCTTTGTTCTATCTGCGCTCGCGCGGGGTGCCCGAGGCCCAGGCGGTGGATCTTTTGACCCTCTCTTTTGTGGCTGAGGCCATTGAAGAGATCGAGGATGCGGGTTTGGCGCAGGACATTCTTGATCATTTGACCGAAACCCTGTCGGCCCGGTAACGCATATGGCTGTGACACGGGATATTGTGGAGGCGCATTGGCGTCCCAGGCCTGTGATGGCGCGGCTTTTGGCTATGGGCCAGCGCGAAGATCGGGCTTTGGCGATGCTCATGGGCTCTTGTTTTTTGCTGTTTATGGCGCAATGGCCCTATCGGGCCAGGCAGGCTCATGAGACCGGCGGCACGCTCACCGATACCATCCAGCACGATGCTGTGGGTTTGATCTTTGTCCTGCCGCTTCTGGCCTATGGTTTGGCGGCGCTCTTGCGTCTTGTGACCCGTGCCTTCGGGGCGAAAGCGGATTTTTATTCCGCGCGATTGGCGCTGTTTTGGGCACTCTTGGCGAGCTCCCCTGCGGTGGTTTTGGCTGGGATGGTCAAGGGTTTCATCGGTCCGGGACCCGGCCATACGGTCGTGGGCGCCATTTGGTTGGTTATTTTTCTTTGGATTCTCATCAATTCCCTTATTGAGGCAGAACAATGAACCTGATCTTGATGCTTTTGCGGTTAAGTCTGACCAATCCAACGGAGGCGGGCCGGGTATTGGTGGATCTACGCCTGCCCCTCAGCACAGCCTTTAGCGCCTTTGCGCTTGTGATCATCGCGGCGGTGCTCTTGATGTTTACTCTGTCTGGCTTTCAGGCCGTGACCGTGCTGCCGGGCTTTGCGCCGCTGTCACCTTGGCCTTTGACGGCGCTCATGGGGGGCGGCACCCTGGGCCTTGTGGCTTGTATTTGGCTGATATCGCGCGCATTTGGCCAAAGCGGGCGGTTCGCCGATGGGTTACTGGTGTTTGCATGGATCCAAGTGCTGCAAATAGTGCTGCACATCGTTCAAACCGCTTTGGTGGTGATATCTATGAACATGGCGGGGCTGGTCGGCCTATTCGCCACGGTTTTGATGTTTTGGATCTTATTTGGCTTGATGAGTGCTTGGCTTGAACTGGGCTCCATGCTCAAAGCGGCCCTTTGCTTTGTTCTTGCTTTGATTGCGCTGTCTCTGGGCGGTGCGTTTCTTTTGGTATTCCTCGGCTTTGCTCCGGGACAGGTGGCGCTATGAGTTTTGATCTATCCCGTATTCGTGCAGATTTTCCGATCCTGTCGCGGCAGGTGAACAATAAGCCTTTGGTCTATCTCGACAATGGGGCCTCTGCGCAAAAGCCCCAGGTGGTGATCGATGCGGTCACCCGGGCCTATAGCTCTGAATATGCCAATGTTCACAGGGGCCTGCACTATCTGTCTAATTTAGCAACCGACAATTACGAAGCGGTGCGCGGCAAGCTGGCGCGGTTTTTGAACGCGGGCTCAGAAGAGCATATCGTGCTCAATTCAGGCACCACCGAAGGCATCAACCTGGTGGCCTATGGCTGGGCCATGCCGCGCTTCGAGGCTGGCGATGAGATCGTCTTGTCGATTATGGAGCATCACGCCAATATTATCCCATGGCATTTTCTGCGCGAGCGCATGGGCGTGAAGCTGACTTGGGTGGATGTGGATGTGAACGGTGACCTCGATCCAGAGGCGGTCATTTCCGCGATCGGACCAAAGACAAAGCTCGTGGCCATTACCCAGATGTCGAATGTCTTGGGAACAGTGGTGGATGTGAAAACCATCACCCAAGCGGCCCAGGCGCGCGGTGTTGCGGTCTTGGTGGATGGATCACAAGCTGCGGTGCATATGGCGGTCGACGTGCAGGATATCGGCTGCGATTTCTATGCCATCACCGGCCATAAACTCTACGGCCCGAGCGGGTCTGGCGCAATTTACATCAAACCAGAACGCATGGCTGAAATGCGGCCTTTCATGGGCGGCGGCGATATGATCCGCGACGTCGGCCGTGAGGCGGTTACCTATAACAGCCCTCCCATGATGTTTGAGGCCGGCACGCCGGGCATTGTTCAGCAGATCGGCCTCGGCGTGGCTGTCGACTATATGATGGGCATCGGGATGCAAGAGATTGCCGCCCATGAAGCCTCACTCTGCGCCTATGCGCGTCAAAGGCTTGACGGGCTCAACTGGTTGAACGTGCAAGGGAATTCCGCCAGCAAAGGCGCAATTTTTTCCTTCACCCTCGATGGCGCGGCGCATGCCCATGATATTTCAACGGTATTGGACAAAATGGGCATCGCCGTACGGGCCGGGCATCACTGCGCACAACCGCTCATGGATCACCTCGCCGTCAACGCCACCTGCCGCGCCAGCTTTGCCATGTATAACACAAAGGCGGAGGTGGATGCTTTGGTTGAGGGCTTGGAGTTCTGTCACGAGCTCTTTGGTTAGCGCATCTCTGCGCGCAAAGCTGAACAGCCTATGTCTCGGCAGAGTTTTGGAGCTCGGCAGAGTTTTGGAGCGGGTAACGGGAATTGAACCCGTAACTTAAGCTTGGGAAGCTCGCGTGATACCTTTTCACCATACCCGCGCTGCGCCGATGCCTAGCGGCTTCCCGACAAGCGGTCAAGCTGCGATTGGCGCGCTTAGCGCCTCCTGCGCCGCCGCCCGCCGGGGGTGCTGTCTCCACCGCCTGTGTTAAAATTCACATCGGGCAATGGCACCGCAGATTTCAGCGTTGTGAATGGATCATCGGAATTGGGAATTGCCGAGGCATTGACAAAATGCTCCTGAAACCGCGGCTCAATCGCTGTTTCAATTTTCTCGATCTGTCGCACGATTTGCTCGATGGCCGCCCGTTGCGCGGTGTCAATCAAAGCAATCCGCGCGCCCGATCCCGCGGCATTGCCCGCGGAGGTCACCCGGTCAAAGGGCACATCGGGAATCATTCCCAAAACCAGCGCGTGTTTGGGGGAAATATGAGCCCCAAAGGCGCCGGCGAGCACAACACGATCCACTTTGTCCACGCCAAATTTATCCATCAAGAGCCGCGCGCCGGAATAGAGAGCGGCTTTGGCCATTTGAATGGCGCGGATATCGGGATTTGTGACCGTGATTTTGGGCCCGCCTTCGGCGCTGCCGTCATACATCACATAGCTGTGCGTGCGCCCGTCTAACACGCAGCGCTCTGTGCCGGTTTGCTCCGCCGAGCCAATAAGCCCGGAGGGGTCCAAAATGCCCGCCATACGCATCTCAGCAATGGCTTCGATGATGCCAGAGCCGCAAATGCCCGTGATGCCACTGCTTTTTATGGCCTCCCAAAAGCCGTCCTCATCCGACCAAAGCTCACATCCGATCACGCGGAAACGGGGCTCTTTGCTTACCGGATCAATTTCAACCTTCTCAATCGCCCCCGGTGCTGCGCGCTGGCCCGAGCTGATCTGCGCCCCTTCGAAGGCCGGGCCGGTGGGGGAGGAGCAGGCCAGAACTTTTTCCCGGTTGCCAAGCAATATTTCCGCATTCGTCCCCACATCCACGACCAGCACTAAATCTTCTGAGAGATTTGGCGCTTCCGACAATGCAACCGCGGCCGCATCCGCCCCCACATGTCCGGCGATGCACGGCAGGATATAGGCACGGGCACTTGGGTGGATGTTGATGTCCAACTGATGGGCAAATAGGCGCAGAGCGTTTGAGGTCGCCAAAGCAAAGGGCGCTTGCCCCAGCTCAAATGGGTCTATCCCCAGAAAAAGATGGTGCATCACAGGGTTGCAAACAAAGACGGCATCCATGATCAAGCTCTTATCAATCTCTGCCTCAGCCGAAATTTGGGTAAATAGCGCATCCATTCCGTCGCGCACCGCGCGGGTCATTTCCTGATCCCCGCCAGGGTTCATCATCGCGTAGCTCACTCGGCTCATAAGGTCTTCACCGAATCGAATTTGCGGGTTCATCAACCCAGAGGAGGCGACCACCTCACCGGTGCGCAGATCACACAGATGGGCAGCGATTGTGGTTGATCCAAGATCCACCGCCATGCCATAGATTGTGCCCTCATAAAGGCCGGGCCACATATGGATGATCTGCGGATCGCGGTCCGCATCGGCCTGGTGAATTGCGCAGGTCACTTTCCACCCGCCCTTGCGCAAAATTGGCTGCATCTTTGGCAATATGCTGAAATCCGCCTGAACATTTTTGAGCTGCCATTGGCTTTCCAAGGCGGCCACCAGGCGCTCTAAATCCCCAGAGGGGTTGTGCATATCGGGTTCTTCCACCTCGACATAATAAATCCGAGTGGAGGGATTGAGTGTGATGTTGAGCACCTCGGCGCGTTTGCGGACCACCTGCTTATGCACCTGGCTCTCGGGCGGCACGTCAATCACGATATCGCCCTGAACTGTGGCTTGGCAGCCCAAGCGGCGGCCATCGATCAAGCCGCGCTTGTCTTTATAGCGTTGCTCAACCGCATTCCATTCAGACAGGGCGCCTTCGGCGACCGTGACCCCGTGTTTGGAAAATTCTCCATAGCCCGGTGTAATTTGGCATTTAGAACAAATGCCCCGCCCGCCGCACACAGAGTCGAGATCCACCCCCAATTGCCGGGCGGCGGTGAGGATCGGCGTGCCGGTTTCGAAACGTCCACGTTTGCCGGAGGGGGTGAACAGCACCAGATGCTCTTGTGTCATGGAAAACCTTTTAGAAAGAAGTCGCGCCCAACTTACTGCGCTTCGGCGAAGGGTAAAGAGCGGGAACGGCTGAAAATGGTCATTCCGCGGCAGATCGGGTTAAATCAAGAGCAGGGTTTCGGAAATTGACCGCTCATTTGCGCATGGCCTGTGCCATGATGACCCGAATGGGCATTAATCGACCTAACCCCCTTTCGGTTTACGTCAACCCATGCGATAGGAAAGCGCCAAGTGATACCTGCTCTAGGAGGACTCCCATGGAGATTCGCGAGGCTTTAACTTTTGACGATGTTTTATTGGTTCCGGCGCAGAGTTCGGTCTTGCCTTCCACGGCAGATACCCGCACGCAGGTTACCAAATCCATCCGATTGAACATTCCGCTCCTGTCATCGGCCATGGATACGGTCACCGAGGCGCGCATGGCGATTGCTATGGCGCAATCGGGCGGCATGGGGGTGATTCACCGCAATCTCGATCTCGACGAGCAGGCGCGGCAAGTTCGGCGGGTAAAGCGCTTTGAGAGTGGGATTGTCTATAATCCGGTCACCTTGACGCCTGATCAAACCCTCGCAGATGCCAAAGCGCTTCAGGACCGCTACCGGGTGACTGGTTTTCCTGTGGTGCGAGATGGCCGGGTTGTTGGCATCGTGACCAATCGCGATATGCGCTTTGCCACGGATCCAAAAACACCCGTTTGTGCAATGATGTCCTCTGAAAACCTCGCGATCCTGCAAGAACCAGCTGATCCGCGTGAGGCCAAGCAATTGATGGCAGCGCGGCGGATTGAAAAACTTTTGGTGACGGACCGGACAGGCAAATTGACCGGCCTTTTGACGTTAAAGGATCTCGAGCAAGCCGTGTTGAACCCGAGTGCCTGTAAAGACGACCTCGGCCGCCTGCGCGTGGCTGCGGCCAGCACCGTTGGGGATGCGGGTTTTGAACGGACGATGGCGCTGATTGAAGCGGGTGCGGATATGGTTGTGATCGACACGGCGCATGGGCATTCCGAAGGTGTGGCTTTGGCGGTGGCGCGGGCGAAGGAAGTGGCTGGAAAAACGCAAATCATGGCCGGTAACGTGGCCACGGCTGCGGCGACCACCACTTTGATTGAAGCGGGCGCGGATGCGGTCAAGGTCGGGATTGGGCCAGGCTCTATCTGCACCACACGCATGGTTGCGGGCGTGGGCGTGCCGCAATTGACCGCGATTATGGACTGCGCGGGTGCAGCCCTGCCGCATGATATTCCGGTCATCGCCGATGGCGGCATTAAGTTTTCGGGCGATTTTGCCAAGGCCATTGCGGCAGGGGCCTCCTGCGCCATGGTTGGATCGATGATCGCCGGCACAGATGAAAGCCCAGGTGAGGTCATTCTTTATCAGGGCCGCAGCTTTAAATCCTACCGCGGCATGGGCTCTTTGGGCGCAATGGCGCGCGGCTCGGCAGATCGTTATTTCCAAAAAGATGCCGCCAGCGATAAATTGGTGCCCGAAGGAATTGAAGGGCAAGTGCCCTATAAGGGCGCGGCAGGAACCGTATTGCACCAATTGGTCGGCGGTTTGCGCGCGGCCATGGGATATACCGGATGCGCGACTGTGGATGAGATGCGCAAAAATTGTCAATTCGTGAAGATCACCGGCGCGGGATTGAAGGAAAGTCATGTGCATGACGTTCAAATCACCCGCGAAAGCCCGAATTACCGGATCGGCTGATGACACCCGGCGCCCGCGTCGCGGCACAGATTGATATTTTAGAGGCGATTTTGTCGGGTGAGCCGGCGGAAAAGGCTCTGACCAATTGGGCCCGGGGCAATCGTTTCGCAGGATCCAAAGATCGGGCCGCAGTGCGCGATTTGGTCTTTCAAGCGCTCAGATGCCGCCGGTCCGCTGGGGCCTGGCCAAAACCGCATTCCGCGCGGGCCTGGGCCATTGGCGCCCTATGCGCCAGTGGGGAGGATCCTCATGAATTTTTCACCGGAATTGCCCATGCGCCAGCGCCATTGCAGGCGGAGGATATGCGGCCAATGCCCTCGGATCGAGATCTTTTGGATCTCCAAGATTGGGTGATTGATGTATTGACCGAGCAATATGGCGCCGCGCAAACTGCTGAGATTGGCGCGGTGCTGCGGCATCGCGCGCCAATCACACTGCGGGTCAATTTACAAAAGGCGACCCGCGACCAGCTTCAGGCGGAATTGGCCAAGGCGGAGATTGAAACCACCCATAATCCAGCCTCTGAGACGGCGCTGACCGTCATGAGCAATCCCCGCCGCGCCGTGCTTCAGCCCTGTTTCGAGCAGGGTTGGTTTGAGTTGCAGGACGCAGCATCTCAGGCGGTGGCGGATGCTCTTGTGCTCAAGGGGCGGGTGTTGGATTACTGTGCCGGAGGGGGGGGCAAGTCTTTGGCCCTGGCGGCCCGCAGCGGCATGAAGATTTTTGCTCATGATATCTCAGTCGCGCGCATGTCGGAAATTGCCCCGCGCGCGGCCCGGGGCGGTCATGAGATTGAGGTCATTGCGCCGCAGGATTTGGCACCATCGGCAAAATTTGACACGGTACTATGCGATTTGCCCTGTTCGGGCAGCGGCGCCTGGCGCCGATCGCCAGAAAGCAAATGGAGCCTTACGCCAGACGATCTTGAGGCTTTTGTGTGCCTGCAACGGGAGATTATTGCCAAAGCCATAAACCATTTGGCGCCAAATGGGCATCTCGCTTTGATCACCTGCTCCATATTTGCGGCCGAAAACCAAGGGCAGCGGCAATTTGTCAGCGATCGTTTTCCGCAATTATCCTTTTGCAGCACAGCGCAATATCTGCCCAATGCGACGCAGGATGGGCTCTATTTGGTCATCTTTAAGAAAGGTATTTGAGCGCAGGCTTTGCTGTGGTAATTAATAATCAATTAACCATTTTTCAGTATGTGTCGCATTGGATTTTTAAACGAGCGCACGATTTATATGAGAAATATTTCACGCATATTTGATGCCTGGCATAACTCCTTTGCCCTCATGAGTTTCTGTCTTTCGGTTGCTTTCTTGATTGTCTTAACGGGGTTTCTGCGCACAGGTCATTGGTTCTTGATCCTGGCTCTTTCAATTGCCATATGCGCGGGCGGTTTGGCCTGTTTTTGGTTGATGCGCTATCTATCAGATTTGCGGCGCTCGGCCATTTTGGCGCAAACTTATGAAAATTGCGACTATGGCGTGGTGATCAGCGGGCTTGACGGCGCGGTGACGCAGGTGAACCGCGCCGCAAAAGCACAAGGTTTTGCCATGGAACCCGGCTCAATCGATCAAGTCCTGCCCAAAGCCTATGAGGAGCTCGCGCCGAAACTGGAGGGTTTGGCGCGCTGCGCCATCAAAGACGGCTGGGCACAGCAAGATGTGACCATCGGCGGGCAGGAACTTACGGTGGATCTGTGCCGATCAGCGGGGCAATTGGTGTGGAGTTTCAAACCTATTGCGCGACGGGAACTGCGCGCAGGAATTGCACAGCCCTCTGTGGCCATGGTCCGCATGAACGGGGATCGCATTGTCACCGATGTCAATGCGGCGTTCCAAGCACGGTTCGGGGATACGCCGCGCTGGATTGATGTTTTGGCCAATGGCAATCGGGTGCTGCGCAATCAGGTGCAAAAACTCAAAACCTTAGACGGCGAGTGTTATTTTCATGTGCTGGACCATTGGCCCAGTGACGAAACGGAAGAGCTGTATTTCTTTCCTGTAACTGATGAACAGCAGGGCTCTACGCAGAGTTATTGGGATTTGTTTGAGCATCTCTCAGTGCCTTTGATAAAGCTATCAACCCAAGGGAGCATCAAAAGCGTAAATGCCGCGGCGCGCAGTTTGTTTGGCAAAAAAATCAACATCGGTCATGACATTACCGAAGTTTTCATTAGCAATCAGCAATCGCTACTGGGGTGGATATCGGATGTATCCAACGGCAAGGTTTGGAATAAATCTATTGTTGTACAGGTTCCCGGCACCAAATCAGGGACAATTTTTCAGGCCGCTTTAAGCCGGGTGTTTGATGGGCGAGAGCCTGTCTTAATCGCGGCCTTTTCTGACGTCACGGCCCTGAAGTCGCTGGAACGACAATTTGTGCAAAGCCAAAAGATGCAAGCGATTGGCCAGCTTGCCGGGGGTGTGGCGCATGATTTTAACAATTTGTTAACTGCGATTTCCGGTCATTGTGATTTGCTCCTGTTGCGTCACGACAAAAATGATCCAGATTTCAGCGATTTGATGCAGATCCATCAAAATGCCAATCGGGCCGCGGCCTTGATTGGCCAATTGCTGGCCTTCTCGCGCAAGCAAAACCTGCAAGTCAAACTTCTCAATATTCGCGAGATCATCTCAGACTTGGCGCATTTGTTGGATCGTTTGGTGGGCGAGAAGGTTAATCTTTTGCTGTACCACGGCACGAAACTGCCGATGGTGCGGGCGGACAAGCGGCAATTGGAACAGGTATTGATGAACCTTGTGGTTAATGCCCGCGATGCAATGCCCGAGGGGGGCGATGTTGTCATCCGCACGCAATCGGAAACCTTTGAGAAGGCGCAAGAACGCGACAGCGCTGTGATCCCGGCGGGTGAATATGTGAAAATTCAGGTGGAAGATTTTGGCACGGGCATTCCCCAAGAACATCGCCAGAAAATATTTGAACCGTTTTTCACCACAAAACGCACGGGCGAGGGGACCGGTTTGGGGCTCTCCACGGTCTATGGAATTGTAAAGCAATCCAATGGGTTTATCTTTGCGGAAAGCGAGATTGGAAAGGGGACGGTTTTTGATGTGCTTATCCCAGCTGTTGATCGGCGCACAAGACGGACGGAGCAAAAATTGACTGCTGAAGTCGTATCGGCCCCAACCAAAGGCGAACAGGTTGTGCTCTTGGTTGAGGATGAGGCACCCGTACGGGCCTTTGCGTCGCGCGCGCTTCGGATCAAAGGGCTCACCGTTTACGAAGCCGATTGCGCCGAAGCCGCATTGAAAATTCTTGAAGATAAGACGTTGAAAATTGATGTCTTTGTGACCGATGTCGTCATGCCTGGGATGGATGGCCCGAGCTGGGTTCGGTTGGCGCTCATGGATCGGCCTGACACGCGGGTCGTCTTTGTCTCTGGGTATGCCGAGGATGCGTTTGAAAAACAGCAATCCGAAATTGAAGGATCTGTGTTCTTGCCAAAGCCGTTTTCACTCAATGATCTGACCCAAGCCGTGATGGATGTTGTGGTGGTGCGAGACTCAGAGCGCACCCCTTAGAAAAAGGCGTCCTGCCAGAGTTGAAATTCGCCTGCATGGAGCTGGCGATACCGCGCCTCCAAGTCGGGATCCAAAGGCGCTGGACCCGAGGCCGCTTGATTGAGCCAGGGCAAATCAAATTCCAACTCCAAGCGATTTTCCAGGAATTTGCAGGCCAAGTCCATTTGCTCATATTGAAACAGATGCGTGATCGGCCCGCCGCTGCCCCCGGGCGATAAAAACCGCGTTTGACAGCCGATTTGCGCAAAGGGTGGGGGATTGTCTGACATTGCGTCATGCACAAATTGATCAAAGCTGATATGACAGGTGGATGTGGGCAATCCTGCCATCGAATTGCGGGCCCTGTAGCGATACCAACTGCGCAGCCAGCTAATCGGCTCGCGGATCAGCGCAAAAGTTTCAGGATCTTGCCCGGTGGTGAGCTGCACCAAAGGCCGCACGAAGCGATTATAACGATAGAGCGGTAAATGCTTCAATTCAGGAGGGTTTCCGAATCTACCATCGGCCTCTTGCCCCAAAGCCACTTCTAAAGCAGTTGATCCCGTTTTCGGCACGGCCAGCAGTACGAGGTTATAGCGCGAAAATATCAGCATAAATCTATTAAATACAAAAGTGTTTCACCAATATTTAAAGAATCTTGTAAAGAATAAAAGACAAATTTGTAGAAAAATCTTGATTTGTTCTCTTTTTGGTCTGATAAAAAGAACAAGAAGCGAACATTACATCATTGTCCCCCCGTCTCGGGTGTGGAATAAGGAGCGTGAAACAATGGCAACGGCAGATTTACTCACAATGGCACCAAAAACAGGCGACCGCCAAAAGGCGCTAGACAGCGCTTTGGCACAAATCGAACGTCAGTTCGGCAAAGGTTCAATCATGACACTGGGCGAGGGCGCAGTCATCCCCGGGATTGAGTCGACCTCCACCGGCTCCCTCGGCCTCGATATTGCGCTTGGCATTGGCGGCCTGCCCAAGGGGAGGATCATTGAGATCTACGGCCCAGAGTCCTCGGGCAAAACGACGCTCACCCTGCATTGCGTGGCGGAAGAACAAAAAAAGGGCGGCGTCTGCGCATTTGTCGATGCCGAACACGCGCTGGATCCACTCTATGCGCGCAAACTTGGCGTAAATCTGGAAGAGCTTCTGATCTCGCAGCCTGACACAGGCGAGCAGGCTTTGGAAATCACCGATACTTTGGTGCGCTCAGGGGCGGTCTCCATGGTTGTGGTTGATTCTGTCGCAGCTCTGACCCCGAAATCGGAGTTAGAGGGCGATATGGGCGATGCACAGGTCGGCGCACAGGCCCGGTTGATGAGCCAAGCCATGCGAAAACTGACCGGCAGCATCAGCAAATCCAATTGTATGGTTATTTTTATCAACCAAATTCGCATGAAGATTGGCGTTATGTTCGGTAGCCCGGAAACCACAACCGGCGGCAATGCCCTGAAATTCTACTCTTCGGTGCGATTGGATATTCGCCGGATTGGCGCTTTGAAGGATCGCGACGAGGTTGTGGGCAATGCCACCCGGGTTAAAGTTGTAAAAAACAAAGTGGCCCCGCCCTTCAAACAGGTTGAATTTGACATCATGTATGGTGAGGGCATCTCCAAAATGGGCGAGCTGATTGATCTTGGTGTCAAAGGCGGCTTTGTCGAGAAATCTGGCAGTTGGTATAGCTATGGGGATGAGCGTATCGGCCAAGGCCGTGAGAATGCAAAGGTTTTCTTGAGCGAAAACAAAGATATGGCATATGATATTGAGGCAAAAATTCGCGAGTCCCATGGGTTAACGTTTGAAAGGCCCGTCCATATAGACGCGCCAAGTTCAAAAGATGAGGACAATGTGATCGATCTTTAGGGAGCCCGCGCCCTTGGCGAAAAGATAAAGTTAAACAAAACACCCCGGCGTATGAAGCTTCGGGGTGTTTTGCTTTGCCGTGGACACTTGTGGAAAGGAAAGGTAAGTCTTCGGACAACCCCAATTTACAAGGTTTTTGCGAAGAAATGCCCACGCTCAATGATATCCGCTCCACGTTTTTGAACTATTTTGACCGCCAGGGTCATCGCGTTTTGCCATCTAGCCCTTTGGTGCCGCGCAATGATCCCACGTTGATGTTTGCCAATTCAGGTATGGTGCAATTCAAAAACCTCTTCACGGGCGTTGAAACGCGCGATTACACGCGCGCCACCACCGCACAGAAATGCGTGCGCGCGGGCGGCAAACATAACGATTTGGACAATGTGGGCTACACCGCCCGCCACCACACCTTCTTTGAGATGATGGGAAATTTCAGCTTTGGGGATTATTTCAAGGAAGAGGCCATTCTCTTTGCTTGGGAGGTGATCACAAAAGAGCTTTGTATTCCTAAGGAAAAACTGGTCGTCACCGTCTATCATGATGATGATGAAGCCGTGGCCCTTTGGAAGAAAATTGGCGGTTTCAGCGATGATAAAATTATCCGTATTGCGACGGATGATAATTTTTGGATGATGGGGCCAACGGGTCCTTGCGGCCCAAGCTCAGAGATTTTCTATGATCACGGCGATCATATCTGGGGAGGGCCTCCCGGCAGCCCAGAAGAAGACGGCGATCGATTTGTTGAAATCTGGAATCTCGTCTTCATGCAATATGAGCAATTCGAGGATGGCACACGCAAAGCCCTGGCCGCGCAATCCATCGACACTGGAATGGGAATCGAGCGGGTTGCGGCTTTGTTGCAGGGCACCAATGACAATTACGCCACGGATCTGGTGCGCAGTCTGATTGAGGCCTCAGCGCAGGCCACATCCTCAGACCCCGACGGTCCGCATAAGACCCACCACCGGGTCATTGCAGACCACCTGCGCTCGACATCCTTTCTGATTGCCGATGGGGTTTTGCCCTCGAAGGATGGGCGTGGCTATGTGCTGCGGCGGATCATGCGCCGCGCGATGCGTCATGCGCATTTGATCGGCGCGGCAGATCCTTTGATGCATCGCTTGGTACCGGCTTTGGTCCAGCAAATGGGGGCTGCCTATCCTGAATTGGTTCAGGCCCAAGCAATGATTGAAGAAACTTTGCTGCAGGAAGAAACCCGTTTCCGCACCACTTTGGACCGGGGTTTGCGCCTCTTGGAAGATGAGGTGAGTGATCTGCCACAGGGCGGCGCCTTGCCGGGCGCCACCGCCTTTAAACTCTATGATACTTTCGGCTTTCCACTTGACCTGACGCAAGATGCTCTGCGCGAGAAAGGCCTTTCAGTGGATACGGATGGTTTTGACAGCGCGATGGCCGCGCAAAAAGCCAAAGCGCGGGCCGCTTGGGCAGGGTCTGGCGAAATGGCCGATGACACGATTTGGTTTGACGTGCTCGACAGCCATGGCGCAACCGATTTTCTGGGCTATGATACCGAACGGGCCGAAGGTCAGATCCTGGCGCTGGTGCAGGAGGGCACGCAAGTCAGCCGGGCTGACACGGGCGCTGTTGTGCAACTCGTGCTTAACCAAACGCCCTTCTATGCGGAAAGTGGCGGTCAGATTGGTGACCGCGGCGAGATTGTCACGCAGAGCGGAACTTTGGAGGTCACCGACTGCCGCAAAACGGCCGATCTGTTCATTCACATGGCGAAAGTCACGACAGGCTTTGTCGAATTGGGGCAGGCTGCGGAGCTTGCCGTGGCGTCAGAACGCCGCGCGCGCATTCGCGCCAATCATTCCGCAACCCATCTTCTGCATGAAGCGCTGCGCCGGACACTCGGCGATCATGTGGCGCAGCGCGGCTCATTGAATGCCGATGACCGCCTGCGCTTTGATTTCAGCCATGGGCAAGCGCTGACGGCGGCGCAGTTGCAGCATGTTCAAAGTGAGGTAAATGCGTTCATCCGTCAAAACAGCACAGTTGAGACCCGCATCATGACACCTGACGATGCGCGTGCTTTGGGGGCCCAAGCGCTCTTTGGTGAGAAATATGGCGAGGAAGTGCGCGTGGTTTCCATGGGTCGTTTGCCCGGCTCTGGCAAAGGGGCAGACCAAGATACCTACAGCCTGGAGCTTTGCGGTGGCACCCATGTCCGCCAAACGGGCGATATCGGCGGGTTTGTCTTGCTGAGCGATGGGGCCTCCTCGGCCGGGGTGCGGCGCATTGAGGCGCTGACCGGCGCGGGGGCAGATCAGTATATACAACACCAGATGGCGGCAATGACCGCCGCGGCAACGACGTTGAAGGTGCAGCCCACAGAGGTTGCCGAGCGCGCCCAACAGCTGCTCGAAGAGCGCAAAACGCTCCAGAATGAAGTGGCGAACTTGCGCCGCGAACTTGCGTTGTCTGGCGGCACCGAAGCCAAGACAGCCGATCCGATCTCCATCGGCGGGAAGGCCTTCCTTGCGCAGGTGTTGCAAGGGGTGACGGGCCGCGATTTGCCAGCTTTGGTCGATGCACATAAAGCCAAGATGGGCTCCGGTGTGGTTCTGCTGATCGCGGATGCGGAGGGCAAGGCGGCGGTGGCCGCGGGCGTCACCCCTGATTTGACCGAGCAAATCTCCGCGGTGGATATCGTTAAAACCGTTGTTGAAACCCTTGGCGGCAAGGGCGGCGGTGGCCGGGCGGATATGGCCCAGGGCGGCGCAAAATCGACCGAAGAGTCAGAGGCCGCCATTTCTGCTGTCAAAACACTCTTAGAGGAGTAAGAAAAGATGCCAAAAGCGCTCTGGATCGCCCATGTCAACGTATTGGATGCGGAAAAACTGGCCGCCTATGCCAATGCCGCAACGCCCGTTATTGCCTCATACGGCGGGGTGTTTTTAGCCCGCGGTGGTGCCTATGAGCAATTGGAAGGCCCGGATCATACACGCAATGTCGTGGCGCAATTCCCCAGCCTTAAGGCGGCGCATGATTGCTACCACTCCGAGGGCTATCAGGCTGCGATTAAACTGGGAGAAGGCGGATTTCAGCGCTCCTTGATGATTGTTGAAACCATCGACTGAGTGCGCATTTAGTACCCCGGGGGGACGCAGAAAAGGGATGCAGATCATCTGCATCCCTTTTCACTGTTTAGGCGCTGCGTGAGGCGCGTTTGCGCTCATGTGGATCAAGGTGGATCTTACGCAAACGAATGGCATTTGGCGTGACTTCTACCAGCTCGTCATTGTCGATATAGGCGATGGCCTCTTCCAGCGACATTTTGATTGGCGTGGTCAAGCGCACCGCTTCATCCGTTCCGCTGGCCCGCACGTTCGTCAATTTCTTGCCCTTCAGCGGGTTCACCTCAAGATCATTCTCGCGGTTGTGCTCGCCGATAATCATGCCTTGGTAGACATCCTCTTGGCTGCCGATGAAGAATTTGCCGCGGTCTTCAAGGTTGAAGATTGCATAGGGCACAGAGACCCCGTTTTCCATCGAAATCAAAACGCCCGCTCTGCGCCCCGGGATTGGGCCTTTGTGCGGCGCCCAGCTGTGGAACACGCGGTTTAAAACACCCGTGCCGCGGGTGTCGGTCATGAATTCGCCTTGATAGCCGATCAGGCCCCGTGACGGGACATGCGCGATGATGCGTGTCTTGCCGGCCCCTCCGGATTTCATCTCTGCCAAGTCACCCTTGCGAAAGCCGGTCAGTTTTTCGATCACAACACCCGAATATTCTTCATCCACATCGACGGTCACTTCCTCGATGGGCTCTAGGCGCTGGCCGTCCTCTTCTTTGAACAGGACCCGCGGGCGGCTGATCGACAGTTCAAACCCTTCACGGCGCATATTCTCGATCAGAACACCCATTTGCAGCTCGCCGCGACCGGCGACCTCAAAGGCCTCTCCGCTTGGCGTATCTGTCACGCGGATCGCCACATTGGTTTCTGCCTCTTCCATTAGACGCTTGCGGATCACCCGGCTTTGCACTTTCTTTCCGTCACGGCCCGCGAGGGGGCTGTCATTGATCCCAAAGGTCACCGATATGGTGGGGGGATCAATCGGCAAAGAGGGCAGGGCCTCGTTGATTTCAGGCGCGCAGATGGTGTCTGCAACAGTGGCTTTGGTCATGCCAGCCAGCGACACGATATCGCCCGCCACAGCCTCATCAATCGCGGTCTGCGATAACCCGCGGAATGCGAGAATCTTTGTGCAGCGGAACTGCTCAATCTTGCTGCCATCCCGCGACAGAGCCTTGACCGAATCCCCAGCTTTGAGGCGCCCGGTTTCCACCCGGCCCGTCAAAATGCGACCGATAAATGGATCGGCTCCCAGCGTCGTCGCCAGCATGGAAAAGGGCTCATGGGCTCTTTCCGCCTGTTTGGGGGATTTCACATGGCGCACGATCAACTCGAATAGCGCGGACAGATCCTTGCGTGGCCCGTCCAGCTCCACATCTGCCCAGCCGGCTCGACCAGAGGCATAGAGAACCGGGAAGTCCAATTGCTCCTCATTGGCATCCAAAGAGGCAAAGAGATCAAAACACTCATCCAGGGCGCGATCAGGTTCACCGTCGGGCTTGTCCACTTTATTGACCACCACAATCGGGTTCAGGCCAAGCGCCAGCGCTTTGGAGGTGACGAATTTCGTTTGAGGCATTGGGCCCTCTGCCGCGTCCACCAGCAAGACAACGCCGTCGACCATAGACAGGATGCGTTCCACTTCGCCGCCGAAATCCGCGTGACCTGGCGTGTCAACGATATTGATCCGCGTGCCCTGCCATTCGACCGATGTCGCTTTGGCCAAAATGGTGATGCCCCGCTCGCGTTCCAAGTCATTGCTGTCCATGGCCCGCTCGGTGGTGGCTTGATTTTCCCGGTATGTGCCGGATTGCTTTAGCAGCTCGTCTACCAAAGTGGTTTTGCCGTGGTCGACGTGTGCGATGATCGCGATATTACGAAGGTCCATTGGGTGCCTCTCCCTTGCTCACCGCGCCGCCTATACTGCGGCGCGGCGAAAGGAAAGAGCTACTTTTCAGGGATCAAACCTTTCGGCGCAAATCTGAGCACCAAGATCAATATCAACCCCATGGTTAAGAGGCGCATATGAGCCACTGACTCCAGCAAATGCAGCCGCAAAACATTGTCTTCCGCCATTCCCGAGGTCATGATCTGCATCAAGATCGCCCCCATGGGTTCGACTTGTACCCAGAGGAAAAAGATCAAAAATCCCCCTAAAACAGAGCCGAAATTATTGCCCGAGCCCCCGACAATGACCATAACCCATACCAAAAAGGTGAAGCGAAGTGGCTGGTAGGAGGAGGGGGTCAACTGGCTGTCGAGCGTGGTCATCATTGCGCCGGCCACGCCGCAAATGGCCGAGCCCAGGATGAAAATTTGCAAATGCCGTGCGGTGACATTTTTTCCCATCGCTTCGGCGGCATCTTCATTGTCTCGAATGGCCCGCATCATCCGGCCCCAGGGGCTGGCAAGGGCAAGCTGTGCCAGGATGAGAACAATAACCAAAACAATCGAAAATAACCCGGCGTATCCGAGCTTGACAACAATTGATGAGGAGGTGACCGGATCAAGCCCAAGCGCGGCGGTGCGTTCAACAAACCCGGCACTTTCTTGGAGATCTATCTCATAGGGCACGGGGCGGGGCAGGCCGATCACATTTTTCACGCCGCGCGACAACCAATCTTCGTTTTTCATCACAGCAATGATGATTTCTGAAATCCCAAGCGTGGCAATGGCGAGATAATCCGAACGCAGACCCAGCGCGGTTTTCCCAATGAGCCAGGCCACACCTGCCGCAAGCAACCCGCCCACGGGCCAGGAAATCAGCGTCATAAAGCCCCAGTCTTTGTAATTGGCGCCGCCAAAGTTCAAGCCACCGAGATAGCCGGTGCCGGCTGCATCGACGGCTTCCACGGCTGCAACGCCACCGTCAAACACCGCGCGAAAGATGAAGAAGCCACCGATCAAAATGGCGATGGTGATCAGGGTTCTTGCCCGGCCTGCGGCCATGTGCATTTGCGTCAAGATTGCAGCGGTGACCGTGGCGGCGCCCAGACTCAAGCCGAGAATGACCCGAAGCCCGCCTGCGGCCCAGGCATCGGTTGTTGGGGGCATCGAGATCAAAACAGCTGCGAGACCGCCAAGCGCCACAAATCCCATGATGCCAACGTTAAACAGCCCGGCAAACCCCCATTGGAGGTTGACCCCCAGCGCCATGATCGCAGAAACCAATCCCATATTGAGGATGAAAAGCGCGGTGTTCCAGCTTTGCACAAAGCCCGTGCCCAAAATCAGGCAAGCCACCAGAAAAAACAGACCGATATTTTTGTAATTTATGGTCATACGGATTTCCCCTTAAACAATCCGGTCGGGCGGAACAGCAATACGATGATCAAAATCGTGAAACTCACAGCGAACTTATAATCCGTAGACAGAAGCTGGACCAAAGTATCGGGCGCGAAGCGATCCGGCAGGAGGTAGCCGAGCACCTTTTTGAGCGGGTAGGTGATCAGAACCTCTGAGAAAGCAATGACAAAGCCCCCGGCAATGGCCCCCACAGGATTTCCCAAGCCACCGACCACTGCCGCGGCAAAGATGGGCAAAAGAAGTTGCAAGTAGATGAAGGGCTTGAAGGATTTATCTAATCCATAGAGTGCCCCGGCGGTTGCCGCCAGACCCGCAACGATGAGCCATGTGACCATGACCACCCGGTCGGGGTTGATCCCCGAGAGCAGCGCCAGATCCTCATTGTCCGAAAAGGCACGCATAGATTTGCCCGTGCGGGTCCGGTTGAGAAACCAAAATAAGATCATAACCACAATGACGGCTGTGACAATTGTGATGCCTTGAGTGGTTTTAAAGGCCAAGCCTTCTGACAGCCCAGTGAGTTTTTTGAACGTGCGCGCCGATATGATGAATCGCTCACCATCCGAGAACCTTTGATCATTTGGCCCGATGATAAAGCGCACCAAGCCATTCATCACGAACATCACCCCCATGGAGACAATGACCAAGATCACAGGTGCTGCTTTTTGTTGTCTGTAAAACCGATAGACCAGCCGGTCCGTGGTCAGCAAGAGCGCAGCCGTGGCGGCGATCCCAAAAGGAATGGCCAAAAGCGCCGTCGGCAGTGGCCCCAGCGAGATGCCCCAACCTTGAAACAGCCAAGTCACCAGAATGGTCACCATGGCGCCGAAAGCCATCGTGTCCCCATGGGCAAAGTTGGAAAACCGCAGGATGCCATAGATCAAAGTCACGCCAAGCGCGCCGAGGGCCAATTGGCTCCCATAGGCGAGGGCAGGGATCAGGACGTAATTGGACAGCACGACCAATGCATTTAAAAAATCCATCATCGACTAGCCTCCCAAGAATGATTTGCGCACATCTGGATCGGCCAAAAGCGCCGCGCCTGTGTCGGTAAAACGATTTGCACCCTGCACCAGCACATAGCCGCGATCAGCAATCTCCAGCGCTTGCCGGGCGTTTTGCTCGACCATTAAGATCGAGATGCCCGTGCGGGCAACCTCGATGATCCGGTCAAAGAGCTCATCCATAACGATGGGGGAAACGCCCGCAGTCGGCTCATCGAGCATCAAAACCTTGGGCTGCGTCATCAATGCCCGGCCCACAGCCACCTGCTGGCGCTGCCCCCCTGACAGCTCGCCCGCCGCCTGTTTGCGCTTGTCGCGCAAAATGGGAAAGAGATCAAAAATTTGCTCCATGGTCACGCGGATGTCATCGCGGCGCAGGAAGGCGCCCATCTCGAGGTTCTCTTCAACAGTGAGCGAGGTGAAAATATTAGAGGTTTGCGGCACAAAGGCCATGCCTTTGGCCACACGGTCTTGAGGAGACAGATGGGTGATGTCCTCACCATCCAAGCGCACTGAGCCCTTGTGAATATTAAGCATGCCAAAAACGGCCTTCATCGCCGTTGATTTTCCCGCGCCATTGGGGCCAACGATCACGGCAATCTCTCCGGGGTTCACCGCAATGGTGCACTTATGCAAAATATCAGCGCCCCGGCCATAGCCGCCGGTCATCGACTCGCCGATCAAGAAAGGTTCGGTCATTCTGCTGCGCCTTTATTCTTTAGTCCTGTGCCAAGATAGGCTTCAATCACCTGCTCATTGGCCTTAATTTCGTCAATTGTGCCCTCCGCCAGCACCTTACCCTCAGCCATGACGATTACCGGATCGCAGAGGCGGCCGATGAATTCCATGTCATGCTCAATCATGCAAAACGTATAGCCCCGCTCTTTGTTGAGCCGAACGATCGCATCGCCTATGGTGTTGAGGAGCGTGCGGTTGACCCCTGCACCGACTTCATCAAGAAACACAATCCGCGCATCCACCATCATCGTGCGGCCGAGCTCAAGCAATTTTTTCTGCCCCCCTGAGAGGTTGCCCGCTTTCTCATCGCGCAGATGATCCACGGTCAAAAATTCCAAAACCTCATCGGCCTTCGCTTGCAGCGCGCGCTCTTCCTCTGCGATGCGTTTGCGTCCAAACCAAGTGTTCCAGAGGGTTTCCCCGGATTGGCCACCGGGCACCATCATCAGGTTTTCGCGGACGGTCATGGAGCTGAATTCATGGGCGATTTGGAAGGTGCGCAGCAGCCCTTTGTGAAACAATTCATGTGGAGACATGCCAGTGATATCTTCACCTGCCATGGTCACCCGGCCAGAGGTGGGCGGCAAAACGCCCGCGATCACGTTAAATAGGGTGGTTTTGCCAGCGCCATTCGGGCCGACCAAACCGGTGATAGAGCCCTCACCTATGTCCAACGATGCTCCATCTACGGCGCGAAACCCGCCAAAATGGCGATGCAAGTTTTCCACCTTGATCATGCCAAGTCTCCAATAGTCATTTCATGCAAACAGCCCCGTTGTAAAACGGGGCTGCTGTTACTCTTAGGGCTGTGTTTAGCGGTATTTAACAGTGATTTCCGCACCGCCCTCATAGCCCACCTGACGATAGTTGCCAGCCGACTCGCCGCCGCCGATCAGCTCAACCGCTGTTGCGCCTTCGTAGTCAATGTCGATGCCTGCCGCAACGGCCTGTAGGGCCAAGCCAAGCTGACCCGGTTCGATTTTCAAGCCGGGCGCATTGGCCACTTCCATGACTTTTTCTTTATAGGCCGCTGGATCTGAGGAGCCGGCTGCCTGCATGGCCAGAACCATCAAAGCGGTTGCATCATAGGATTCCGCGGCAAATGGGGAAGTGCCATCAAAGGCATCGCCGGCCATGGCTGCAAAGATGCCAGCGCCTGCACTGTCTGTGCCCGGCACCTGACCGCTGGAGCCATCGAGGTCGGAGCCAAAGTTCTCAACCAGTTTCGCCGAAATCATACCATCTGGAAAATGGAACGTGTCAAAGGCACCCGAATCCAAAGCGGCACGGACGATGCCGGACCCCCCTTGATCGACGTAACCTGCCACGACCAAACGGTCACCGCCCGCCGCTGCCAGAGCGCCGATCTCAGCAGAATAATCTGCCTTTCCGTCCTCATGGGCGGCATTAATGGTGACTGTTCCGCCCGCGGCTTCGAAGGCCGCTTGGAAACTATCGGCCAAACCTTTGCCATAGTCATTGTTGGTATAGGTGACGGCGACGGTGTTGATGCCTTCTTCCAATAAGACTTCTGTCATCACCACACCTTGACGCGCATCAGAGGGCGCGGTGCGGAAAAACAGACCGTTGTCTTCTGCGGTGGACAGGGCAGGGGATGTGGCCGAGGGTGAAATCATCACAATGCCATTGGCCAATGCCACGTTGGACAAGATCGCACCGGTCACGCCAGAACAATCGGCGCCCATGATGCCTTTGACACCATCAGAGGTGATCAAACGCTCGGCAACAGCTGTCGCCGCGCCCGCATCAATACAGGTGGAGTCGCCGCGCACAGAGGTCACGGTCGAGCCGCCAAGAAGTGCGCCGCTGGCATTTACTTCCGCCATGGCCATTTCTGCCGCCGCGCCCATTTGCGGCGTCAGCGATTCAATAGGGCCGGTGAACCCCAAAATAACACCAATTTTAATGTCTTCCGCAGACACAGCGCCCGCGGACAGTGCAACAGCCGTAGTGGCCAGCAGCAGTTTTCTCATAACATTCTCCCGTTTTGTTATTTTTCACTCTAACCGAGAATAGAAGGGCCGGTGCCAAAAAGGAAGCGATTCTTGCTATATTTCATGCAATCTGCGGATGATATCACCCAAGGCTTGGTCAGGGCGGGCGCCTCAATAGGTCAGACGCGACGATTGCGCGCCGCGCTCTCGGTAAGGGGTGGTATCATAATGAGCCCGGTAGCATTTCGAAAAATGTGAGGGCGAGGCAAAGCCGCAGGCCAAAGCCACATTGATCACGGACATATCTGTCTGCATCAATAAATTGCGCGCTTTTTGCAAACGCAACTCCATATAATAGCGTTTAGGTGAGCGGTTGAGATAGCGGCGAAACAGGCGCTCCAGCTGCCGGGTCGACATATTAACGTCGCGGGCCAAAATCGAAGGGCTGATCGGCTCTTCAATATTTTGTTCCATTTTTTGAATAACTTGGCTCAATTTGGGGTGGCGCACCCCGATGCGCGTCGGGATCGACAGGCGCTGGGTATCTTGATCGGTGCGAATGGAGGAATAGATCAGCTGATCGGCCACCGCATTGGCTAAGTCTTCACCATGATCCTGTGCAATCAGTTTCAGCATGAGATCAATCGAAGAGGTGCCTCCGGCGGTGGTGATACGGCTGCCATCAACGACAAAGACGGATTTCGTCAACTCGACTTCCTCAAACTCCTCAATGAAACTGTCTTGATTTTCCCAGTGGATTGTCGCGCGCTTGCCATCGAGCAGACCGGCTTTCGCCAATGTGTACCCGGCCGTGCAGAGGCCCGCCATCAAAGGCCCGCGGCGCGACTCGCGGCGCAGCCAGTTGACAATTTTCTTGGTTGAGGAATTTTTGATATTCACGCCGCCGCAAATCATAACGGTGTCATCGCGCAACACTTCAAGCAACTCATGCTGGACGACAAACTCAATCCCAGCCGAGCAACGAACAGGCGCGCCATCTTCCGAAATCAAAGTCCATGTATAGAGCTCACGCCCCGACATGCGGTTCGCGATCCTCAAAGATTCGACCGCTGCAGAAAAGCACAGCATGGTAAACTCTTCCAGAAGGACAAACACAAAACGCCGCGGCTTGGCAGGCGCTTCAATCGTTCCGACGAGTTGATCAAATATATCCATAAGGATCATCCTTCACCGTGCCCCAATTTGGGCAACACGGCCCCCTTTGGCCCTGATGAGAAACCAGGTCAAGGCTCTATTGCAATGAGGCACATTTTCGGGTGGTTTATCAACGAAAATCACGATAAACTCGTTAGCGATAACGCTAACATAATACCGGAGCACATACTTATGACCAGCTGGCAAAAATCTGATTGGCGCAAAAAGCCAAGAGTTCAGATGCCCGATTATACGGACCAAGCAGCCTTGGCTGCGGCTGAACAGCAGTTGCGGCAATATCCTCCGCTGGTCTTCGCGGGCGAAGCGCGGGCCTTGCGTAAGCAATTGGCCGCCGTCAGCCGTGGTGAGGCATTTTTATTGCAAGGCGGCGATTGTGCTGAAAGCTTTAAAGAGTTTTCCGCTGACAACATCCGCGACACGTTCAAAGTGCTGCTGCAAATGGCCATGGTTTTGACTTATGGCGCAAAAGTGCCTGTGGTCAAAGTGGGCCGGATGGCCGGACAATTTGCCAAACCGCGCTCTGCGCCCACGGAAACGCAAAATGGTGTCGAACTGCCGAGCTATCGCGGTGATATTATCAATGACCTGGATTTCACCCCCGAAGCACGCAGTCCAAACCCGCAGAAAATGTTGCAAGCCTATACGCAGGCGGCTGCAACTCTGAACCTCTTGCGCGCGTTTTCCAAGGGGGGGTTTGCAGATATTCATCAGGTGCATTCTTGGACTCTTGGATTCACCGAATCGCAAAAGGCGTCGGCCTATCGTGAAATGGCCAATCGTATTTCGGACGCTTTGGACTTTATGGAGGCAGCCGGTCTGACCTCGGAGAAAAATGCCGAGCTCAGTTCCGTTGATTTTTATACGTCCCATGAGGCCTTGTTGCTGGAATATGAAGAGGCTCTGTGCCGTTTGGACAGCACAAGCGGAACCTATGTGGCGGGATCGGGACATATGGTCTGGATTGGCGATAGAACGCGTCAACCCGATGGTGCCCATGTGGAATTCTGCCGCGGTGTGCAAAACCCAATTGGCCTGAAATGTGGCCCAACAACGACAGCTGACGACCTCAAAGTTTTGATGGAAAAACTGAACCCTGAAAATGAAGCGGGGCGCTTGACCCTCATTGCACGTTTCGGCGCTGGCGCTGTGGGCGATCACTTGCCGCGGCTGATCAAAACGGTCAAGCAAGAGGGCGCAAATGTGGTTTGGACCTGTGATGCGATGCATGGCAATACCATCAAGGCCTCCTCCGGTTATAAAACCCGGCCGTTTGAAAGCGTATTGCGTGAGGTGCAAGAATTCTTTGCCATCCATAGGGCGGAGGATACCGTGCCGGGCGGCGTGCATTTTGAGATGACCGGACAAGATGTGACCGAATGCACCGGCGGCGTGCGGGCTGTGACCGATGAGAATTTGTCAGATCGCTATCACACTGCCTGTGATCCGCGTTTGAACGCATCACAATCTTTGGAACTGGCCTTTTTGGTCGCCGAAGAGTTGAGTCAAACCAACAAAACCCGCGCAGCGCGCCTGGCGGTTTAAGATCAACTGACCAACTTAAGATAGGGGCGCGCAGAGGGCTGTGCGCCCCTTTTGTCTCCCAGGCAGAGCACAAGCGCCTCATTGTCCGGACGGCTGGGGCTGGGGCGCTGCGCATAATAGACTGGCCCCAGGTCAGAAAATGGCGCGTTGGTCAGTGGGGAGCGGCTGTGACCTGTATCGCCGATAAGGTCCACCGCAGCTAGGGCACGGCAACATTGCCCCTGCCGGTCCAGCAGCGGCAGCACTGTGAGCACAGCCTCTGGACCGAAACGCTGTGACCGCAAGGTGAGGCTCATGGGGCATTGCCGCGCAAAAACCTGCGAAATCAGCCGTTCAAACTGCGCCTTGATGGGGGGGGTGCAAAGCCTGTCCAGCCTGTGTCCGCGGCTATCAGAGCCGAGCAGATGGTTCATCTGCGCGCAGGCAATACGAATGACACTCCGGTTTGACGCAGACGGGCCAATGACAGAGGTTGCCGGCAGGTAGGGTTCAAGCACATGGCAGGGGAGGGACTGCCAAAAAGGGATTCGGCCCGCACGGCATCGGGCCTGCCACAGGCTATAAAGCGCGCGCTGTACCGGGTGCTCGGTGAACCCTGGCTGGATGATCGTGTCAATTGGTAACTGCATGTGTCCTCATTGCCCGCCGTTGAATCGGTGAGACCGTGGTTAAGGTTCTGATAACCACGTTTTCCGCATTTTGGTAAAAAGAGTGTTAAAAATTTCAGTCAAATTTAACATTTTATTGGCGAAAAATTTAACGTAGACAGAAAGGGCAGGCTTGGGAGGGTGGCATGTTGACATCGATGACGGGTATGGCCTCGATGAGTGGCGCCTCTGGCCCCTATGATTGGTCCATGGAACTGCGCGGCGTGAACAACAAAGGCTTGGACATTCGCACGCGGGTGCCGGAGTGGCTGGTTGGGTTCGATCAAGCGGCGCGCAAGGCCATCTCGTCCCAGGTGGCCCGTGGGTCGCTGCAATTTTCGCTCAAAGTGTCCCATGGTGCCGGACAGGGTCAGCGGCAAATCGATCCGGTTAAATTGCAGCATATATTGACCAATGCTGCGGTTTTGGCAGAGCAGGCGGCAAAAAAAGGCCTCAGCGTTGCGCCGCTAAGCCTGTCCGATGTCGCCGCGCAAAATGGCTTTATCGATGTGGAGGCCAATAGCGCGGCGCAGCAGGAAATCATGGCGGTGTTGACAGCGGATTTGCCAGAGCTGATTGCCCAATTTCAAGACTCGCGAAAAGCCGAAGGCGCGGCGCTGCACCGCATTCTCGCCGACAGTCTGACGCAGATGGAGCTGCTGATCGCTCAAGCTCAAGACAGTTTAACGGGCCGCGCCGAAAACTTTGAGGACAATTTCAAGGCCGCCTTGGCGCGTCTGAAACAAGACATCGAGCCCGAGCGTTTGGCGCAAGAAATGGCAATTTTAGCGGTAAAAAGCGATGTCACCGAGGAAATCGACCGTTTGCAGGCCCATATCGCAGCGGCGCGGGCTTTGCTGGCCTCTGATCTGCCGTCTGGGCGAAAATTTGATTTTCTGATGCAGGAGTTTAACCGCGAGGCCAACACCCTATGCTCTAAGTCAGGTTCCGCGGCATTGACGGCCATTGGACTTGAGATGAAGGTCTTGATAGATCAAATGCGCGAGCAAGTGCAAAATGTGGAGTGAGACCATGCGGCGTGGCCTGTTAATTATTCTGTCGTCCCCCTCTGGGGCGGGTAAATCCACGCTCGCGCGGCGGCTGATGCGCTGGGATCCTTCGCTGGCTTTTTCGGTCTCCGCAACCACCCGTGCGATGCGCCCCGGAGAGGTGGACGGGCAGGATTATTTTTTCGTGGATGAAGCTCAATTCAAACGACAAGTGCGCGATGGTGAGATGCTGGAACACGCCCATGTATTTGGCAAATTTTACGGATCGCCCAAAGGGCCCGTAGAGGCGGCGATCGCCAAGGGTCAGGACGTGTTATTTGACATTGACTGGCAAGGCGCACAGCAGATTTCCAACTCCGCATTGCAAGAGCATGTGCTCTCAATCTTCATCCTCCCGCCTTCGATCACCGAACTGCAACGCCGGCTGGAGAGCAGGGGGCAAGACACCGCAGAGACAATTGCCAAGCGTATGCAAAAGAGCTGGGATGAGATAAGCCATTGGTCGGGTTATGATTATGTCCTGATCAATGATGATCTCGATGCCACGGAAGACAAGCTAAAAACCATCGTCACAACAGAGCGCCTGCGCCGAAGCCAACAGCCCGGTCTGGTCGAGCATGTCCGTGCGCTGCAAACGGAATTTGAGATGAACAATGATCTATAAGCTCAATGAAAATAAACCAGAATTTCCAGAGAATGTCGATTATTGGGTCGCGCCAGATGCCAATGTGATCGGCAAAGTCCGCCTCAGCGCTGGCGCTTCGGTCTGGTTTGGCGCGACGCTGCGCGGGGATAATGAGTGGATTGACATTGGAGCCGGCTCAAATGTGCAGGAAAACTCCGTATTGCATACCGATATTGGCTTTCCTCTGACCATCGGCCGCAATTGCACCATCGGACATAGGGCGATCCTGCACGGCTGCACCATCGGCGATCAAAGCCTGATTGGCATGGGCGCAATTGTTTTGAACGGCGCTCAGATTGGCCGCAACTGCTTGATCGGCGCCGGTGCTTTGATCACCGAGGGCAAAATCATTCCTGACAATTCCCTTGTCGTCGGCGCACCGGGCAAAGTGGCGCGCAGTTTAACCGAGGCGGAGATCGAAGGGCTGCTGACATCCGCCATTGGCTATCAAACCAACATGCGGCGCTTTGCCAAAGGATTAACGGCAATTTCTGAAGCGTAACCGTCATATAGTATTGGGGTTTTTGCCTGCGTATTAATTTAACATAATATAGATTATGAACTAATAGTCCTGCCACGATCTAGGTCAAATATTGCCTTGCCCCCAGAAACAACACCGTATATTTTTAAGTATGTTTATATTGCAACAGATTTCAGAA